>Ga0247742_10000820_pt1 | contig 23407 bp, 23 predicted proteins | sample UWRJL208509C2_FD_180944 | JGI IMG/M metagenome (GOLD analysis project Ga0247742, IMG submission 180944) | Plant litter microbial communities from Arlington Agricultural Research Station in Wisconsin, United States - UWRJ-L208-509C-2 | ecosystem: Environmental > Terrestrial > Plant litter >... | reverse complement strand
TCGAGCGCGCACCGCTCGATATCCGCATCAACCGCCTCGTCGATACGCCCATCGCGATCCCCGGTGCCGAGCCGATCCCCGGCCTGCCCGATGCGCTGCGGCTGCCCTCGGGCGTCAATGTCGAGGCGCTGCCCGAATGGGCGGCGGGGGCGATCGAGGTGCAGGACGCCGGCAGCCAGATCGTCACGATGGCCCCGCACGCCGCGCCGGGCCAGCGCATCGTCGATCTCTGCGCAGGCGCAGGCGGCAAGACGCTCGCGCTTGTCGTGGCAATGATGAATGACGGTGCGATCTTAGCCAGCGATAGTGATCGTGGGCGACTTTCGCGACTTTTGCCCCGCGCCACGCGCGCCGGCGCCTCGATCGTGACGACGCGGCTGCTCGATCCGGGCCGCGAGGCCGAGGCGCTCGCTGATTGGGCGGGCGCGGCCGATTGCGTGCTGATTGACGCGCCCTGCTCGGGCACCGGCACGTGGCGGCGCAACCCCGAGGCGCGCTGGCGGCTCACGCCCGACCGGCTCGCGCGGCTGGTCGAGACGCAAGCCCGCCTGCTCGACGTCGGCGCGGCGCTGGTCAAGCCGGGCGGGGCACTCGTCCACATCGTCTGCTCGTTGCTCGATGCCGAGGGCGCGGGGCAGGTGGCCCGGTTCCTCGCGGCGCATCCCGGCTGGCGCGCCGAGCCGCTCGCGCTCCCGGCCGAGCGGACGCGTGGCGACGGCGTGCGACTGACGCCAGCGCATGACGGCACCGACGGCTTTTTTGTCGCACGCCTGCGAGCCCCGTGTTAGCGTCGGTCATTGTGCCGAAACTGGAGTGGATCATGCGCTATCTGTCCGTCGCCGCTGCCGCCGCGATGACGCTGTTGACGGTATCGACGGCGGTCCACGGCCAGCGCCCGGACAGCGCGATCGACGCGCGCGCGCTCGCGCTGGTCGAGAAGGGCAGGGCTGCGCAGGCCGCCGGCAATCTCGACGGCGCGATCGACGCCTATGAGAGCGCGCTGGCGGTCGATCCGCGCACCCGACCGGCGTTCATCGGCCTCGGTGAAGTCGCCCGCACCCGCGACCTGCCGGGCAAGGCGATCCGCTTCTACCGTGAGGCGCTCGAGTTGCAGCCCGATGACGTCGCCGCGCTGAAGGAACAAGGCGAGGCGCTCGTCCAGCAAGGCGCGGTCGAGCGAGCCAAGACCAACCTCACCAAGCTCCGCACCGTCTGCGCCAAGCGGACTTGCCCCGAGATCGCGCAGTTGAGCGCGGTGATTGCGAAGGGACCGCCTATCGTGACCGCCTCCGCCACGCCGGCGGCGAAGAGCGAGAAGAACTGAACCGCTACGCTTTCGCCTGCTCGACGAAATCGACATCGCGCCGCTCGGGGCCGATCGCGGTCCAGATCACGATCACGACGACGGTGATCCCGGCCACCAGCGCCAGCGCGAAGCCGTAGTTGCCGCCGTGGCTCTCGGCGATGCCCGCCTGGATCACCGCGTTGCGTGAGGCGATCAAATTGCCGAGCTGATAGGCAAAACCCGGAAACATGCCGCGCACCGCCGCCGGCGACAGTTCGTTGAGGTGAACCGGAACGATCCCCCACGCGCCCTGCACCGCGACCTGCATCAGAAACGCGCCCGCACCAAGCAGCAGCGGCGTCGACGAGAACGCCCAGAGCGGAATGACCGGCAGCGCACATAGCGCGCCGATGATGATAGCGCGCTTCCGCCCGATCGTCTCGGACCAGATGCCGAAGCCGATCCCGCCGACGATCGCGCCCGCGTTCATCACCATCGACAGCAGCCCGGCGGTCTGCGTAGAAAGGTGATGCTGTTCCTTGAGGAAGGTCGGATAGACGTCCTGCGTGCCGTGGCTGAAGAAGTTGAACGCGGTCATGAGCACGACGAGGTACAGCGCGATCTTCCAGTTGCTTAGCAAAGCGGTGATCGGATTGACGCGCGGCTTTTCGGCGAGCGCCTCGAACGCCGGGCTTTCCTCGACATGCATACGGATCAGGAAAACGAGGATCGCCGGCACCACGCCGATCAGGAACATGCCGCGCCAGCCGATATGGTCGAACAGCAGGAAGAAGACCAAGCTGGCGAGAAAATAGCCGGAAGGATAGCCGCTCTGCAGCAGTCCCGAGACGAAGCCGCGCATTTTCGCCGGTATGCTCTCCATCACCAGGCTGGCGCCGATGCCCCATTCGCCGCCCATCGCAAAGCCGAACAGCGCGCGGATCACGAACAGCGACGTGAGTGACCAGGCGAAGGCGGATAAGACCGAAAAAGCGGAAAAGGCGAGGATGACGATCATCATCACCGGGCGCCTGCCATATCGATCGGCGAGCAGACCGAACACGAATGCGCCGAACGGGCGCGCGGCGAGTGTGAAAAACGTCGCTTCGGCGGTGGTCTTGACGTCGGTGCCGAATTCCTTCGCTACCGCCGAGAACATGAACACCATCAGGAAGAAATCGAACGCATCGAGCGTCCAGCCAAGATAGCTCGCCCAGATCGAGCTCTTCTGCGCCCCGGTGAGCGATTTCAGATCGGCGAATATGCTCATGATGCCCCCGGGTCCGTGTCAGGCGTTACCTGACACGGTCGGTTGCGATTGGGAAGCACTTGGCCGCCACCCGAAGCCGTTCGAGTGGCGGCCGACGCCCGATCAGATGAAGCGGTTGATCAGGTTCTCGAGCCGCTCCTGCTGACCCGAACGCGGCTTGGGATCGAGCGCCTTCTCGACGGCGAGATCGGCGATGCCGGCAAGGTCGAGCCCGCCGATCTGCGTGCCGAGTTCGCCGGTCCAGCCGGCGTACCGCTCGGCCTTGATCGCATCGACGCGACCGTCTTCGATCAGCTTGGCAGCGCCGAGCAGACCACGCGCGACGGTGTCGATGCCACCGATGTGGCCGTAGAACAGATCGACCGCGTCCATCGACTGGCGGCGAACCTTCGAGTCGAAGTTGAAGCCGCCATCGGTGAAGCCACCGGCGCGGATGATCTCGACCATAGCCAGCGTCAGCTCTTCGGCCGAGTTGGGGAATTGGTCGGTGTCCCAACCATTCTGGTGATCGCCGCGGTTGGCGTCGATCGAGCCGAACAGACCGAGCGCGTTGGCGGTGGCGATCTCATGCTCGAACGTGTGGCCGGCGAGCGTCGCGTGGTTCGCTTCGATGTTGACGCACACTTCGTTCTCGAGGCCGTAGCGCTTGAGGAAGCCGTACACGGTCGCGGTGTCGAAGTCGTACTGGTGCTTGGTCGGCTCGTGCGGCTTCGGTTCGATGAGGATCGTGCCCTTGAAGCCGATCTTGTGCTTGTGCTCGACCACGAGGCTGAGGAAACGCCCGAAATTGTCGAGTTCGCGCTTGAGATCTGTGTTGAGCAGCGTCTCATAGCCCTCGCGACCACCCCACAGCACGTAGTTGCTGCCGCCGAGCCGATGCGTCGCCTCAAGCGCATCGCGGACCTGCATCGCGCCGAACGCGTACACTTCCGGGTCTGGGTTGGTCGCGCCGCCGGCGGCGAAGCGCGGGTGGCTGAACAGATTGGCAGTGCCCCACAGCAGCTTGCGGCCCGACGAGGCCTGAAGCTTCTCGAGGTGATCGACCGCTTCCGCGAAATACTGGCGATGCTCGGTGACGTTGTGTGCGTCGGCCATCACGTCGATGTCGTGGAAGCAGTAGAAGGGGATGTCGAGCTTCGAAAAGAAGTCGAACGCCACTTCGCGCTTGGTCGCGGCCGCAGCGCTGTCGTTCGGCCCCTTGTGCCACGGGCGGTTGAAGGTGCCGCCGCCAAACACGTCGCTGCCCTGCCAGACGAAGGTGTGCCAGAAACAGGCGGCGAAACGGAGGTGATCCTCCATCCGCTTGCCGAGCACGACCTTGTCCTTGTCGTAATAGCGATAGGCCAGCTCGTTGGTGCTGTCCGGGCCTTCATAGGTGATCGTCGGGATGTTCGCGAAGAAGTCGATGGCCATCAGGCACTCCTTGGGGTGATATGCGGATAAGCTTGGCGGAAAGCGTCGAGTTTGAGCGCGAGCCGGTCAACCAGCGTTGCGTCCGGTTCGATCGTATGTGCGACGGGTGGTGCCACGCATACCTCGGCAGGCGAGCCGCCATCGACCGAGATCTGCGCGAGCCGCGCGGCGCCGAGCGCGGGGCCGACTTCGCCGCCTTGCAGATAGACGAGCGGGGTGTTGAGCGCTGCAGCGAGCGTTGCGCCCCAATAGCGTGACCGCGCGCCGCCGCCGATCACAGAAAGCTGGGCGACCTCGGTGCCCGCGCCGCGCAGTGCGTCCAGCCCGTCGGCGAGCGCGAAGGCGACGCCTTCGAGCACAGCCTGCGCAAGCCGCTCGGGGCCGGTATCGTTGTCGAGCCGCAGGAACGCGCCGCGCACCTCGGCATCGTTGTGCGGCGTGCGTTCGCCCGAGAGATAGGGGAGGAACAGTTCCGGCCCGCTCGCTGGCCCGGCTTTTTCGGCGCGAGCAAACAGATCGGCCGCGCCGGCCGCGCCGGTCAGCCGCGCGACCCAGTCGATGCAGGACGCGGCAGACAGATGCACCGCCATCTGATGCCACATATCGGGCAGGCAGTGGCAGAAGGCATGGACCGCGCGCGCCGGGTTGGGCTTGAACGCGTTGTTCGCGACGAAGATCACGCCCGACGTACCGAGAGAAAGCAGCGCGTCACCGTCTTTGACGACACCGACGCCCGCCGCGCCAGCAGCGTTGTCACCGCCGCCGCCCGCGACGGGCACTTGCGGCATGCCCCACAGTTCGGCCACGGCAGCGTTCAGCCGCCCGGTTGCCTGCGGTCCTTCGACCAGCGCAGGCATCTGGTTCACATCCAGCCCGCAAGCGGCGAGCAGTTCGTTGCTCCACTTCCGGCCCGCGACATCGAGCCAGAGCGTACCGGCCGAGTCCGACATGTCCGAAGCCTTGTCTCCGGTCATCAGCAGCCGGACATAGTCCTTCGGCAGCAGCACCAGTTTGGTCGCGGCGAACACCTCGGGCTCGTGCTTGCGCACCCACGCCAGTTTAGGCGCGGTGAAGCCCGGCATGACGATGTTGCCGCCAACTGTGCGGAACTCAGGCGTCGTCGCTTCCAGTTCCGCGCATTCGGCCTGGCTGCGGCCATCGTTCCAAAGGATCGCAGGACGTAAAGGCTTATCGTCCGCACCCAACAACGTCGCGCCGTGCATTTGCCCAGCGAGGCCGATGCCGCGAACCGCGCGCCGCACGTCGGCATCGATCGCCTGCACCGCAGCCGTCGTTGTCGCCCACCAGCTATCCGGGTCTTGTTCGGACCAGAGCGGGTGAGGGCGCTGCACGGTGAGCGCCGCCGTACCCTGGCCGACGACGGTGCCGTGCGTGTCGATGACGACGGCCTTGACGCCCGACGTGCCGATATCGATGCCGAGGAACATGCGCGTTATTTCACGAACGGGTTGATGGTCTTGATCGATCCGTCCGGATTGAACGACAGCTCGGTCACCTTGACGTTACGCAGATGGTTCTTGTTGCTGAGCTGCGTATCGGCATAGAACAGCCACCATTTGCCGGCGTCCTCAATGATCGAGTGATGCGTCGTCCAGCCCTGCACCGGCAGCAGGAAATGGCCGCGATACTTGAACGGCCCATACGGGTTCGTTCCTGTGGCGTAGTTGAGGAAATGCGTGTCACCGGTCGAGTAGGTGTAATAATAGGTGCCGCCGCGCTTGAACACCCACGATGCCTCGAAGAATCGCTTGTCGTGCTCACCGGTTTTCACCGGCTGGCCGTCTTCGCCGAGGATGACCGCATCACGCGGCTTTTCGGCAAAGCTCTTCATGTCGGCATTCATCCGCACGACCTTGCCCGACAAAGCTGGCTTGTCGTTATCGCCGAGATCGGTGTCGCTGCCGTTGGGGTCGAATTTTCCGGTTGCCCAGCGCTGGAGCTGGCCGCCCCAGATGCCGCCGAAATACATATAGGTCTTGCCGTCGGTATCGGTGAACACGGCCGGGTCCATCGAGAAGCTGCCGGCGATCGGCTTGGGTTCGGCCTTGAACGGACCCATCGGGCTTTTCGAGGTGGCGACGCCGATGCGGAACGTGCCGAGGCCATTCTTGTCCTTCACTTTGTCGCGTGCCGGGAAGTACAGATAGTAGGTGCCGTTCTTATACGCGGCATCGGGTGCCCACACCTGCTGCGACGCCCACGGAACGTCCTTCACGTCGAGCGCGACTGGACCGATCGTGACCGGTCCACCGATCCTGTCCATCCGCAGCACACGGTAATCGTGCATTGCATATTGGTTGCCGAGATCATCATTGGGGATATCGGTCGGCACGTCATGCGAGGGATAGACGTAGATCTTGCCGTTGAAGACGTGAGCGGACGGATCGGCGGTGTAGATCGACGTAACCAGCGGCTGCGACAGGAAGCGCGAGGCGTCGGCGCCCTGGCTGGCCTCGGGCGCTTGTGCGGTTGCCGCGCCGGCGCAGAGCAGCGTTGCGATTGTGATCGATGTCCGAAGTAGCATGCCGTTCACCACCCTCTTAGCCTTCTGGAGAGGCCCGATTGATACGATAGCGCTACCATATCGGGGAAGATCGGGTGTGGCAATTGCGCACTGCGGAGCTTTTTTGACGCCCCGCGCTCCGGCGGTTAGGTGGCGGGGGCTAACGCCAGAGCGTGCTGACTGATGCGTCGGGTTTGACTGCAATCGGGGCTGCGAGGCCGGGCATCGCGAAATCCTCGATATCGACGAAGCGGCTGCCCCAGCTATCGATCAAGGTGAGCAGATGCGCGACGAGCGGCGCGGTACGATGCTCGACCACCAAAGATCGAAATGGCAGCGGCAGCGTCGGACTGGGTTGCAACGCCTGCGCGAGCGGCGCCTGCGCGGGGTTGAACGACAAGGGCGAGAACAGGCAGGCGCCCGCGATGTTGCCAAGATAGGATTTGGGCGAAAGCTGCGCCCAGCGCACCACGGCGAGGCATGCGAGGCCGCGCGCCACCACCACATGCGGTTCGCCCGCCGCGCGCGCTGCCTCGTCGAGTTGCATCGCCCAGAAACCGCGATGATGCTTGTGGCTCATGTCGAGCGTCAGCGTGCGGACGTCTTTGCGGCTCGCCGCCGGCCAGTCCGGCGCGCGATCGCCCGCCACCGCTACGGTGAGAACCGGATGGGTACCGAAAAAGTCGCTCTCCAACGTCATGACCGGACTCCTCGAGGGATTTGCGCCGTTAGGGTCGAGTAGGCCGCGACTCCGGTTTATAAGGGGGAGGATATTCCTATCGTGCGTGTAGGCAATCGCAATTGCGTCGAATCGATGACGCGATGCGCCGGTCCGTCAATCGCTACCGAAAGCCGCTTCATCGCAGATATCGAGAAAGGCGCGGATGCCGGGCGCAACGTATTTCTCGCGGTGCGAGACGATGTAGAAGCGCCGGCGCAGATCAAGGTCAGCGGCTTCAAGCCGCATCACACGGCCCTGTGCGAGCGCGTCGCGCGCGGCGAGTTCGGAGACGCAGCCGATCAGGTTGCTCACTGCGACCATTTCGATAATCGCTTCGATCTGTTGCAATTCCATTGCGATCCGCCAATCGCTCCAATGCGCGTGCATCGCGCGGTCGAGGGCTTGGCGGGTTCCCGATCCTGGCTCGCGCACCGCCCAGCGTTCGGCGAGCAAATCGTCGATCGGGCAGGATGCACGTCCGGCTAGGCGGTGGCCGGGCGCGCAGATCAGTATTAGTTCGTCGCCGCGCCAGTCTCGAACGAGCAGATCGGGGTGCGCATATTCGCCTTCGACGAGCGCGAGATCGAGGGAGAAATCGGCGATCCGCGCGACGATGCTGGCGGTGTTGTCGATCTCCAGCGTCGGGGCGGGGCCGGGATGACGCTGCGTGTAGGCGTGGATCAGGCGTGGCGCGACGTGGTTGCCGATCGTCTGGGTCGCGCCGAGGCGGAACGGGCCGGGGCCTTTGCGGCCGGCGAGAAGCGCGTCGATTTCCGCCGCTCGGTCGAGCAGATCGCGTGCGGGCGCGAGCAGCGCGCGGCCGGTTTCGTTGATGCGCAGGCGCTTGCCGGCGCGGTCGAACAGCGGGTTTCCGTAGCGGCGTTCGAGTTCGAGGAGCGCGGCGCTCGCGGCGGATTGCGACATCGCGAGCGCTTCGGCGGCGGCGGAAACATTGCCATCGTGAGCCACAGCGACGAAGATCTGAAGGTGGCGAAGGCTGTAGCGCATAGCGACTTTATCGATGATGATTAGAGATATTACCCGTTTTTCAGATGACCCGCCAGCGCCTATCTGGCGCACATCACAGTGTTGACCTTGTTCGATGGGCCTGTAGAGGCGGCGGGCACGTCTTTACGGTTTGACTGAACGGAATCCTGTTACAATGAACGCGCCTGTCACCACCCCGCGGCTGATCCCGGACAATGCGGCCTTCCACTCGGTCGAGGTCAAGTGGGTCCGCCATTGGAACGAGCATCTGTTCAGCTTCGCGATCGAGCGGCCGGCGTCGTTCCGGTTCCGCTCGGGCGAGTTCGTGATGATCGGCCTCGACGATGGCGCCAAGCCGCTGATGCGCGCCTATTCGATCGCCAGCCCGGCCTATGCCGAGGAACTCGAGTTCCTGTCGATCAAGGTCGAGGACGGCCCGCTCACCTCGCGCCTGCAGAAGATCCAGCCGGGCGATCAGGTGTATCTCGGCCGCAAGCCGGTCGGCACGTTGGTGTGCGACGCGCTGCTGCCGGGGAGCCGGCTGTTCCTGCTCTCGACCGGCACCGGCCTCGCGCCGTTCCTCAGCCTGATGCGCGACCCCGACGTGTACGAGCGCTTCTCGCAGATCGTGGTGGTGCATAGCGTGCGCCGCGTCAGCGACCTCGCCTATCATGACGAGATGACCGCGCAGCTCGCCGACGATCCGCTCGTCGCCGACGAGGCCGCGGCGCAGTTCCATTACATCCCGACCGTGACGCGCGAGCCGTTCCGCAACGGCAAACGGATCGACGGGCTGATCGAGGACGGCACTTTGTTCGAAGCGCCGCTGACCGGGCCGAAGAAGCTCGACCCCGCTACAGACCGGGTGATGCTGTGCGGCAGCAACGCGATGATTCACGATTTCGCCAAGATGCTGGAAGCGGAGGGCTTCAAGGAAGGCTCGAACGCGCATCCGGGGGACTTCGTGATCGAGCGGGCCTTCGTGGGGTAAGCAGCGGCCGGGTGGAGACTGTCGGAACGGATCATGCTATGGACCGGGCGTGTTCCCGGGACGGAGATATTGATGTTTCTGCTCGCACTGACCCTGGCGGCCGCGATCCCTGCACCCGATCAAAATCTGTCGGGCAGGGCGTTTGAAACCCTGGCGTCGCGGGCCGACGCGATGTGTCCCGCGCGGCACGTGCGATCGATAACGCCGGGCGACCTCGATTACGCGCAGGAGACATTCGAAGCGAGCATGTCGCACCGCGCCCGAGTGCGGCTTCGTTCGGCAAACACCGCCGAGCGACGATGCGCGGATCGCAACGGATTGTCGTGCCCGACCACAGCCACGCTGGAGGCGATGGACCGCGTCGGTATGATGGCGCGATTTTCGTCCTATATCTGCTCTCACGCAAGCCCGAGATAGCGGCGGCTCGCGCCCATAGCGGGCATTCCGTTGGGCAATCCGACCATCGTAAACAGCAGTTGGTTCAGCCCGATCTTACCTGGGGCGACGGTCGGCGCCCCCGAGGGAGGATGGTCTCGCTACGGAGTCTCCATCGGGAATGACTTGGTGCCATCTGACCTTAGTCACTTTAGGGGCTCGGCCAACCGATCGAGGATTGGGATCGCTGCTCTGAGCAGGTCCTGCTCACCGGGAGACAAACGGGTCTGAATAGCCTCGTCGATCCGGGATGCGCGTGCTTGGCGCTCCCGCACAAGTGCGGCGTCGCCAGCGGGAGAGATCGTGACCAACCGACTGCGACGATCGGCCGGATCGGCTTCCTGCTGTACCAGTCCTTCGGCATCCAGCCCTGCTACCACCAACCGCATCGTCTGATGGGTCACGCCGCGCTTCTCGGCCAGCGCGGCGACGTTCATGGGACCGAGGCGTTGGAGAAGATCGAGCGTCTCGGACTGTGCCGATCGCACCGTGCCAGTGTCCTGCCGAACGGCGCGCACGAAGGCACCGATGCTTCTACGGAGGTCATGCGCCAACCGGGCTTCGTCTTGTTGCATACGAATGGCGTCGCCCATGCGCAGACTAACCTCGCTGCAAGCTGGCGAGCACGGCCGGCAGGGTGTTGATGCCCCAATGCTCGACATAGCGACCGTCCTCGACCCGGACGATGTCGATCACGTCAATGCCGACGAACTTCCCTGTCGCTTCCACGCCGAGCAACGGTCCCGTGTGAATGCCCGAAATGGTTTTCCGCGTCGTCACTTTGCCGTTTTCCTCGATCTGGTCGTGGATCGTAACCGTCAGTCCGGCCAACGCAGGGCGCAAGATGTCCTGAAAGGTGCTCCACATACTCTCGCCTCCCGAAGGAGCGCCGGGCAGAGCAGATCGATTGACGAACCCTAGCGCCATTAGAGCCTCGAACGCAACGCGATCGCCGCCTGCAATGACTTCCTGATTAAACCGGCGAACCACCGCTTTCGCGTCATACATCGTCATGAGAGCCTCCAACCATGTCATATATACAGCTACACTGTACATATTTACGGAGCGCGTGAAAAGGCACTGCGTTCTTGCCTGACCATCGCTTGCGATAAAGCTTCGGGCGGTCAGCTACTGGTATGCCGACGTTTCGGCTTACGGATTTAAGCGGGTTTCCACGGTGGAAAGGACCTTCCAGGTCCGGCCGTGTCTGAACCACGTATCGACACCAGCAAGTTGGCCGACCTTCACCGTTGCGTCCGGTGCTGTCCATGATTCTCGCCATGTCACTATCGCAACATTTGCGAAGAGCCGCACATGGGCATGGTCAAGCCTTGCGGTGGCTCGTCGTGTGTCGCGGCGTACCGTGTCAATCAGTTGCAAACCGGATCGTACTTGGCCATCGGATAAGATCCAGAGCGCGCGCGGATCAAGATGGCGCTGCAAAGGCGCGGGGTCGGCTGTCACGAGCATTTTCGTGAATGCCTCCGTGGCATCGAAGATATAGCGACAGCTCGAACGGTCGGCGCCATCGCACTCCCGCGAGCGCCCATTCTGCAGACCGGCGGGTGCGGTGGCGATGATCGCGGAGACAGCCGACAATACGGTGATAAAGTTGCTCATCGATCATATCCCCGGCTGCGGATGCGCGACGATCTCGCACGCCTTGCGCCGAGTCATCAAGCAAGCCCGGACATTCCCGGATTATGATCCTTTTAGGAAAGGGGCCAACGTCGCGTAAATGCTGCCTATTGCCCCCAGCCTGTTCGCACACCGCGTCCGGCACCATTACGGCGCTGGAACGTTGCATGACCGGGAGGACCGGTTTTGGGATCACGTTCGATCGTCGTGCTGGCGGGTGCGTCGCTGCTGGTGGGCGGGTGCGGGCATAAGGTGCAGGTGCCGCCACCGCCGAAGGTGGACACCGCGCCCGATTTCCCGCTGGAGACCTCGTCGATCGTCGTGCCGATCTCGGGTTCGCTCGACGCCGTGCAACGCGCGCTGGAGGCGAAGACGCCGCGGCGATTGTGGGGCATCGACAAGCGGCTCGCCAAATGCGTCGGCGCGCAGCGCATAAACCTCAAGTTCGCAAAGGTGAAAGTGCTGCCCGATCTCGGCTGTCGCGTGGTTGGTGAGGTCACGCGCGGACGGCTGGTGCTGGGTGGCAGCGGAGATCGGCTGACGATCTCCTTTCCGGTGCATGCGACGATCGCGGCGGAGAAGGTCGGCGGGGTGGTGTCCAAGACCGCGACCGGCGATGCGATGGTGCATGCGGTCGCGCGCCTCTCGATCGCGGGCGACTGGAAGCCCGCCGCCAAGGTGCGGATCGCCTATGACTGGACGAACGCGCCGGGGATCGATTTTCTGGGCCAGCGGATCGAATTCGCCAGCAAGGCGGATGCGCGGCTGAAGCCGGTGATCGCCAGCCTGGAGCAAAGCCTGCCGCGCGAACTCGACAAGCTCGATCTGCATGGCAAGCTCGCCCCGGCGTGGTCGCAGGGCTTCACCTCGATCATGCTCAACCGCGAGAAGCCGCCGGCGTGGATGCGGGTGACGCCCAAGCGGCTCGGCTTCGGCGGTTATCATGTCTCGGGCCGCACGCTGACGTTGCTGCTCTCGGCCGATGCGCTGACCGAGACGTTCGTCGGCAACCGGCCGAGCGATCCGGTCGCGACGCCGCTGCCGCCGCCCGCGGCGAAGACCGGCAAGCAAGGCATCAACTTCTTCATCCCGGTGCTGGCCGATTACGCGCAACTGGAGCCGGTGGTGAAGCGTGCGCTGGTCAAGCGCGCCAAAAAGGGAATATCGCTGGCCGGGATCGGCCCGGTCGATGTCGCGTTCGGCGACGTGACGGTCTATGCGACCACCGGCGGGCATCTCGCGGTCGGCGTGGTGGCGAAGGCCAAGGCGCGCACGTCCTCGCTGCTGTCGACCAAGGGGCAGGTGTGGCTGACGGCGGTGCCGTACAATGTGCCGGGATCGCAACTGGTGCGCGTGCGCGATGTCGGGATTGCGACCGATACCGACAGCGAGGTGACCAACCTGCTGATCGCTTTGTTCAAGGACGGTTCGATCCGCGCGAGCATCGCGCAGGGGCTGAGCCACGATTTCGCGCCCGATTACGAGAAGGTGCTGCGCGCCGCGCGCAAGGCGATCGGACAGCGGCCGGAGGGGGATTTCGTGCTGTCGGCGGACGTGACGAAGGTGGAGAACGGCACGCTGGCGGTGACGGGGAAGGGGCTGTTCATGCCGGTCCGGGCGATGGGACAGGCGACGATCCGGTACGTGCCCAAATGATCCTGCCCGTGCCGGGGAGGATCAGAGGACTTGCATTAGTACTTCAGCCCAGCCACGGATTTGATCCTCGCTTGCCAGCAAGTCCTGGCGGATTTCGGTTTCCACGTAGCGCCGTGCTTTCGCGAAGGCGTGGTTGGGGATTGTGAAATCAATCGTGTCCATCGCGTAGGGTTCATTGTCGCCGACCACGAGATCGCCGCGCGCTTCGAGCGCCGCCAGCACGCTGCGCGCATATGCCTCGTTGCCGCCGCCGTGGAGGATGCCGATCTGCCAAGGTCGCGCGAAGCCGCGCATCACCGGCGTAAAGCTGTGCAGCGCGACCAGCACCGTGTCTTCGCCGGCGGCGTCGCGGCGCGCGAGTTCGGCGGCGATGGCGGCCTGATAGGGGGCGTGGATCGCCGCGACGCGGGCAGCGCGGGCGGCCGCGTCTAGCGTGGCGGCATTGGCCGGAATGGGCGTGCCGTCGCTCGCCTCGGGCATCGCATCGAACGCCTCGGGCGACCGGTTGCAGTCGATCACCAGCCGCGAGTAGCACTGCGCGATGAAGGTCGCATCGAGCATCCCGGCCAGCATCTCGCCGAGCGCGGCGATGCCGATGTCCCAGCCGATGTGGCGTTCCAGATCGGCCCGCGCCACGCCGAACGGCTCCAGCGCGCGTGGCACCAGATTGCCGGCGTGATCGCCGATCAGCAGGAACGATGCGCGCCCGCCGGGGTTGATGATCCGCACGGGCGCTGGCTCGTCCGCCTCCAGCAGTGATTGGCTCGGCTGGCTATTCATGTGAAGAAGCGCGATGCCTTTGCTGACTCTGTCTCATGTCACCACCTACAGCTACAGTCGGCCCGTGTCATTCGGCGAGCACCGCATCATGGTGCGCCCGCGCGAAAGTTACGACCAGCATCTGATCGACGCGCAACTCCGTATCGAGCCCGAACCCGCCGACGTGCGCTGGTTGCAGGACGTGTTCGGCAATTCGGTGGCGATCGCCACGTTCGACCGGCGCGCGAAGGATCTGGTGATCGACAGCCGCATTCGCCTGCGCCACGAGCCGGCCGATCTCCAGACCGTCGATATCGAGCATTATGCGCGGCTGTACCCCTTCACCTACAACTCGGAGGAGATGCCGGACCTGCTCCGATCGATCGAGCGCCAGCATCTCGACCCGCAGCGGCAGATCGACGAATGGGCGCGCGGCTTCCTGAGCACCACCGGGCAGACCGACACGCTGGCGATGCTCTCCGACATGACCGCGTCGATCCGGCGCGACTTCACCTATGTCGCGCGTCACGAAAAAGGCACGCAGACGCCGATCGAGACTCTCACCAAGCGCAGCGGCACGTGCCGCGACTATGCGATGCTTATGATCGAGGCGGTGCGCGCGCTGGGGTTCGCGGCGCGGTTCGTGTCGGGCTATGTCTACAATCCGTCGCAGCGCGACGAGCGGCGCGGCGGTGGCAACACGCATGCGTGGGTGCGCGTGTATCTGCCGGGGTCGGGCTGGGTCGAGTTCGATCCGACCAACGGCATCATCGGCAACCGCGGGTTGATTCGCGTCGCGGTGGCGCGCGACATCTATCAGGCGGTGCCGATCTCGGGGACATGGGCCGGCTTTCCGGGAAGTTTCCGCGATATGACCGTGAGCGTGGACATTTCCGTCGAGGATCGCGTTACCGCACAGGTATGAACATGCGCCAGCGGCGCCGGAGACTGAAACCAGATGTTGATCCGCGCCGGCTATGAGATCCGCTACGAGACCGATATCGCGACGCCGATGCTGGCGCTGCTCAGCATCCATCCCTCGCGGAACAAGGATCTGGTGACGCCGCACCGCATCATCGCGGCGCCGGATGTGCCGATGTACGATTATACCGATTCGTTCGGCAACATGTGTACGCGCATCACCGTGCCGGCGGGCGGGCTGACGCTGTCGTGCGACTTCACGATCGAGGACGACGGATTGCCCGATCCGGTTGCGCGCGACGCCGAACAGCATGACCCGGAAGATTTGCCCGACGATGTGCTGATCTATCTGCTTGGCAGCCGCTATTGCGAGACCGACCGGCTCTCTCAGGTGGCATGGTCGCTGTTCGGCGGGGTAACGCCGGGCTGGGACCGCGTGCAGGCGATCGTCGAGTTCACGCACAACCAGATCCAGTTCGGCTACAATTATGCGCGCCCGACCAAGACGGCATGGGATGCCTATCAGGAGCGGCAGGGCGTGTGCCGCGATTTCGCGCACCTCGCCATCACTCTGTGCCGCTGCATGAACATTCCGGCGCGCTATTGCACCGGCTATCTTGGCGACATCGGTATCCCGCCGGTCGATGCGCCGATGGATTTCTCGGCGTGGTTCGACGTGTATCTCGGCGGACGCTGGCACACGTTCGACGCGCGCCACAATCGACCGCGGATCGGGCGTATCCTGATGGCGCGGGGGCGCGACGCTACCGATACCGCGCTGACCACCACGTTCGGCCCGGCCCGGCTGGTCGGCTTCGACGTACATACCGACGAGGTCGAGGCGCTCGCCTGACGGAGATCATCATGGCTGATACCCACCCCTGCCTGCGCAAGCTCGACCTCGAGCTGCGTCCCGATGCGAGCCGAACCGTGATCCGGCCGTTCCTGCCCTCCGACCCGGCCGGATTCGACCACCAGCCCGAAGACCGCACGACCCGGATCATCCGCCGCGTGCTCGCGTTCGACGATGCGGCGGTGGCGCGGCAGATCGAGCGGCTATGGGAATCGATCGGCCATGCCGAGCACGGCGCGAAGACGACGCTGCTCGCGCGCGGCGGCGATCTTGCCGGGCGGGTGGCCGGGCTGGACGTAGGCGCGCTCGCCGAGGACCGCCGGCTGCTGATCGGCGCGTATTTCAGCGCGGAATATTCGTTCGAATCGGCGGCGTTGTTCAATCCGAGCATCGTCGCCTGGCCGATCGGCACGCAAGCGGTGGGCGATACGGACTTCGTGCTGTCGCTGCGCGGGATCGGGGAAGGGCATCTCTCCTCGGTGACGTTCCGAACCGGCGTGTGGCATGCCGACGGCGCGGTCGAAATCGCCGCGCCCGCGCCGAGCGGCGTGCCGCCGATCACCACGCCGGTGCAAGGCTGGCAGGATGCCGACACGATCCAGCTCGATTGCTCGGGCAGTTGCGAACCCTCCGAGACGGTGCTGTTCCCGGTGGTGGAGAGCCAGAGCCGCGGCATCGAGGATCTGCGGCTCACGCCGTTCGCGATCCCCGACCGGCCGCTGACCTTCATCGGCACCTACACGGCCGTCGGCGCGGCGGGCGCGCGGCAGGAATTGCTCCAGACCGACGATTTCCGCACGTTCAAGATGCATCCGGTGCGTGGCGACCTGGCTGACGCAAAGGGCATGGCGCTGTTCCCGCGCCAGATCGGCGGGCGGTATCTGGCGCTGGGGCGACAGGACAATGAAAATCTGTGGCTGGCGGAATCGGACGATCTGCTGACGTGGCGGGCGCAAGGCAAGGTGCTGGAGCCGCTGTATCCGTGGGAGAGTGTACAGATCGGCAATTGCGGCTCGCCGATCGAGATCGACGAGGGTTGGCTGGTGTTGACTCACGGCGTTGGCGTGGTGCGGAATTACTGCATGGGCGCGGTGCTGCTCGATCGCGACGATCCGGCCAAGGTGCTCGGCCGCCTTGCCGAGCCGTTGCTCGAACCCGGCGACCATGAGCGCAACGGCTACGTCCCCAATGTGGTGTATAGCTGTGGCGCGCTGGTGCGCGGGCGCGAGATGCTGCTGCCCTATGCGGTGGCGGACGATTTCACGCGCTTCGCGATCGTCTCGATCGACGGGCTGCTTGCCGCGATGTGATGACCGGGCTCAATCGCCGGTGACGTCACCGTCTTCGTCGGGCAGCTTCGCCTTTACGCGGCTGCGGCGCGCGTCGCGCAATATGTCCTCGATCTCGAACAGGAGTGCACGACCTTCATCGGTCTTGCCGTTGGTGTCGTCCTGATCGGCAGCGAACAGCGCCTTGGCGCGGGCGGCGAGGTCGATGAGGGCGGCATAACGGTCTTCGCCGAGTTTCTTGCGGGATAGCGCAAAGCCTTCGGTCAGCTTGTGGAATTCGCTGTCAATGTCGCGATCGGGGAAGACGCCGGTATCATCGATGAAGGTAGGAGATTCGAGAACCATCGATAGCAATTGATCGTTGATCTCGCTCAACGAAGCCGGGATGTAGAGCTTTTGACTGGAATAGCGTTTTGCATCGCTGTTGATCATCGCTTTAATTCCGCGCGAGAAATGACGTAGGTATGGTTCGTGCCAACTTGGCTGGGACGGATGATCACGACTTGATCGGTTTGAAAATCGGTATTGAAGAAGCCTCGTATCCTGCAAGCACGAGATGGTGTCGGAGTGGATGGGATACTTGGAAAGAATGGTGCGGGCGGGGGGACTTGAACCCCCAAGGGCCTCGCGGCCCGACGGATTTTCGTACCCGCTACGGCTTTCGCCGCCGCCCACCCACATAGGCAAGCGTTTGTGGTCTGGACTATCCCTTCACCATGCCCCGCCTGATCGCGCGGGGTGCAGGTGCTGCCCGTCTAGTCTCTACACCTTCCCGCCGGGATGGCGGGCTTGGCTCGGGATCGCCATTTTACAGGGTTCCCCGAATTTGAGCAGTTCTACTTCGCGGGTTTCCCCGTGAGCACTCAAGTTGTCTAAGTCCGGTGCGTCTACCGATTTCGCCACGCCCGCATCATCGTGGGGTGCATAAACGGCAAGTCGGGATCAGCCAAGTGTGATCTGCACGCGCGACTCGCGCGGCTCAAACGTTGAGGCGGAGGCGCATTTCCTTGCCGGGTTTGAAATAGGGGACTCGCTTGGCTGTCACATCGACCAGCTCGCCGGTGCGGGGGTTGCGGCCGGTGCGGGCATCGCGGGCGCGGGTGGAGAAGGCGCCGAAGCCACGCAGCTCGACTCGTCCGCCGGCTGCCAAACGCTTTGAAATTTCATCGAAAAAGGTCGCGACGATCGCTTCGATATCGCGCGGCGCCAGATCCGGATTCTGTTCGGCCAGCAACTGGACCAGTTCCGATCGGATCATTGCGCTGTAAGCTCCCGATTAAATCACATCGACGGTCATACCACAGTCTCACGTTAGAGATGCGTGATAAAAACTAGACATAGATCAATGGGAGCGGAGTGTAAACGTCAATATGGCCGAATGGGCCATTTTGGTACAAACCCAAAAGGCAAGTGGGTCGCCGGCGCTTCCGACGACCCACCCAGATCAGATCAGCGCTTCTCGTTGCGCGCCTTGAGCGCTTCGCCGAGAATGTCGCCGAGCGACGCGCCCGAGTCGGACGAACCGTACTGCGCCACGGCCTGCTTCTCTTCGGAGATCTGCATCGCCTTGACCGAGAAGGTCGGCTTCTTCGAACGATCGAAGCCGGTCACCATCGCGTCGAACTTCTGGCCGACCTGGAAACGCTCCGGACGCTGTTCGTCGCGGTCGCGGCCGAGATCGGTGCGCTTGATGAAGCCCGTCGCGCCATCGTCGCCGACCTGAACTTCGAGGCCCGCATCGCGGACTTCGAGAACGGTGACGGTGACGACCGCGTTCTTGTTGAGGCCCGAGCCGCTGCCGCCGCCTGCGGCGACTGCGCCACCGGCTGCCGGAGCGCCACGCTCGAGCTGCTTCATGCCGAGCGAGATACGCTCCTTCTCGGCGTCGATGTCGAGAACGACGGCCTGAACGACCTCACCCTTGCGGTGGAGGTTGAGCGCGTCCTCGCCCGACACGCCCCAGGCGATGTCCGACATGTGGACCATGCCGTCGACGTCGTTGTCGAGGCCGATGAACAGACCGAATTCGGTCGCGTTCTTGACTTCACCCTCGACGGTCGAGCCGATCGGATGCGCTTCGAGGAAGGCCTCCCACGGATTGGCCTGGGCCTGCTTGAGACCGAGCGAGATGCGGCGCTTGTCGGGATCGACCTCGAGCACGACGACATCGACTTCCTGCGAGGTCGAGACGATCTTGCCGGGGTGGACGTTCTTCTTGGTCCACGACATTTCCGAAACGTGGACAAGGCCCTCGATGCCGGCTTCCAGCTCGACGAACGCACCATATTCGGTGATGTTCGTGACGCGGCCGGTGAGCTTCGCGCCGACCGGATACTTGGCCGATGCACCATCCCACGGATCGCTCTCGAGCTGCTTCATGCCGAGCGAGATGCGCTGCGTGTCCTTGTTGATGCGGATGATCTGAACCTTGACGGTATCGCCAATGTTGAGAACTTCCGAAGGATGGCCGACGCGCTTGTACGACAGATCGGTGACGTGCAGCAGGCCGTCGATGCCGCCGAGATCGACGAACGCACCATAATCGGTGATGTTCTTGACGACGCCGTCGATGATCTGGCCTTCAGCGAGGCTGAGGATGAGGCCCGAACGCTGCTCGGCGCGGGTCTCTTCGAGGATCGCGCGACGCGACACGACGATGTTGCCGCGCTTGCGGTCCATCTTGAGGATCTGGAAGGGCTGGGGGATGTCCATCAGCGGCGTGACATCGCGCACCGGGCGGATATCGACCTGCGAGCCGGGCAGGAACGCCACGGCGCCGTTGAGATCGACCGTGAAGCCGCCCTTGACGCGGCCGAAGATGACGCCCTCGACGCGCGCGGTCTTGGCGAATTCGGTTTCGAGCGTGTCCCATGCGGCTTCGCGGCGGGCGCGGTCGCGCGACAGCATCGCTTCGCCGTGGACGTTCTCGACGCGATCGACATAGACTTCGACTTCGTCGCCGACCTTGAGATCGGCCTTCTGGCCGGGGGCTGCGAATTCGCGCAGCGGCACGCGGCCTTCGGACTTGAGGCCCACGTCGATCACGGCGAGATCATTCTCGATGCCGGTGACGGTGCCCTTGACGACGCGGCCTTCGAAGCTGTCGGCGCCGCCGAGCGTCAGTTCGAGAAGAGCTGCGAAATCGTCGCGGGTGGGGGATGCCATAGTGGCCATAAAGGAGACGGTTCCTAGTCTTACGTTTCCGGCCGGCCGGTTGTCTCCGGCGGTCTTCTAGCCGATACGCCACGAAAGCCTCATGCTGTCGCAGCATCCGAACGGATCGGCAACGCGGAGGAAGACCTTTTCAAAACGAAAAGGGCGCAAGAGGAATCCCTCCGCGCCTTCCACCGCGAGCACCTGCCCGCTGGACCCGGAGGCTATAGCGATTCGCGCCGCCGAAGGCAAGGCGAGGGCCTATCCGGCCGGTGGCTGCCAAAGCTCGATCGGATTGCCTTCGGGATCGTGGATGCGCGCGAAGCGGCCGGTCTCCGGCGTATCCCACGCAGGGTCGGTTGCGACGGGGATATCGGCCGCGCGCAGCGTGGCGAGCAGCGCGTCGAGATCATCGACGCGGAAGTTGAGCATCCACGGCTTTTCGCGCTCCCACAGATCGGTGTTCGCGCCAAAGGGCAGGAAGAGAGTCGGCCCCGCCGCTTGCTGCCACGGCGCATAGCCTTCGCCGCCGACGCCGAGATGGGTGCGATACCAATGCCGCAATGCATCGGGATCGTCAGCCCGGAAGAAGATGCCACCCACGCCGGTCACGCCCATCACGCCCTCCTCGACAGCCGTGTGCAGCCTATCGCTTCCGTGTGGAAAGCAAAGCGGGAACGCCGCGCGAGTACGGGTCGTTGAATCCGGGCAAGGAGCAGCACGATGGCCGATGACACTCACACCGAAACACAACCGCGCCCCAATCTCTCGACCGAACCCGGCGAGAAGACGCCGGCGGACAACGCCAAGACCGAGACCCAGCCGGCGCCGAACCTGTCGACCGAGCACCAGAAGGAAGGCGATGCCCGCAGCCCGAGCGATACGCTCGATCGCGGACAATAGCCCTCCCTACGTGTCGGGAAGCGCGGCGGTCGAATAGGGTGACAGGGTGCGCCAGCCGATGCTCGCGTAGAGCGCGCGCCCGTCCGACGTCGCGACCAGAAGTTCGGGCGTGTCTCGATCGTGCCCGGCGCGGCGGAGCGTCGCCATCACGGCGTTTCCCAAGCCTTTGCGCCGATGGTCCGGCGCAGTGACGATCCGATCGTAGATGAAGGCGATTCGGGTTTGTACAGCGTAGCCACTGGCCGCGAGGTCTGCGTCGGGCGATGTAATGCGGACGTGGGTAATATCGCCGGCTCGATCGATCTCGATCGTATAGACATCGGGAATTGGCTTTTCGGCCGGTGGATCGCCAGCCTGCATGAAATATCCGGGCGGCTGAATCTGCCAATGGTCCGGCAGGATCGCACGCAGTTCGCTCGCGTCGCCGCACAGCTTGAGAAGATGGCGTGGCTGCCGGATCGTAGCGCCAAGCTCGGCAAGACCCTTGGTAGGCCGGGCGAACACCCAGCGACGCGTTTCGATGTCGCTTTCTGTATCGACTCGGTAACCGCCTTGGTCCGCCACCGGCGCCGGTAGCCCACGCGCGATCGAACGGGCCGAGAGCCACGCGTGGAGCTTGTCCGTTAAAGCGTCGCTCGCGGCCACTGGTGTTTCAGCCGCGCCGGTTTTCCGCTTTCAGCTTCACCTGTCGCTCGACCAGTTCGATCGCGCGCTTGAGCGCGGCTTCGATCGACAGGAAGCTCGTGTCGAGGAGCGCGGCGTCGTTGGCGGCGACCAGCGGCGCGCTGCTGCGCATCGAATCGCGCAGATCGCGGGCGCGGATGTCGGCGAGGACTTTGTCCATGCTGACGTTCGAGCCGCGTTCGCGCAGTTCGGAATGGCGGCGGCGGGCGCGGATCGTCGGGGTCGCTTTGACGAACAGTTTGGCGTCGGCCTCGGGCGCGATCACCGTGCCGATGTCGCGGCCATCGAGCACCGCGCCGCCGGGCTGGTTGGCGAAGCGGCGCTGGCGGTGGAACAGCGCCGCGCGGACCAGCGGATGCGCCGAGACGATCGAGGCGCGCTTGCCGGTTTCGTCGTCGCGCAAGGCGGGATCGTCGAGCAAGGCTTCGTCGAAATCGCTGGCGGCGACGGCATCGGCCTCGATCGCGGGATCGAGATCGAGCTGCGCGACATTGGCCGCGACCGCGCGGTAGAGCAGCCCGGTATCCAGATAGGGCAAGCGGTAATGGCTGGCGAGCGCACGGGCGATCGTGCCCTTGCCCGAGGCGGCGGGTCCGTCGACGGCGATGATCATGCCGGTTGCACTGCGTTGGCGCCGCGCAGCGTGTCCAGCGATTCGAAGAAGATCGGATAGCTGGTCGCGATCGGCGCGGCATCGTCGAGCGTGAGCGGTGCGCGTGCGTTGAGTCCGGCGACCGCCATGCTCATCGCGATGCGGTGGTCGAGCTGGGTGGCGATCGTGCCGCCGCCGGGAATCGCGCCGCCGCCATTGCCTTGAACGGCGAGGCCGTCTTCATAATCCTGCGTCTCGACACCGCAGGCGCCGAGCGCCGCCGCCATCGCGGCGATCCGGTCCGACTCCTTGACGCGCAGTTCGTGCGCGCCGCGTGCGACGGTGCGGCCCTCGGCGAAGGCGGCGGCGACGAACAGGATGGGGTATTCGTCGATCATGCTCGGCGCGAGGTCTGCGGGCACTTCGATCGCTTTGAGCTGGGCGTGGCGGACGCGCAGATCGGCGACCGGCTCGCCGCCGACTTCGCGCGCGTTCAGCTCGGTGATGTCGGCGCCCATCATGCGGAGTGCGGTGAAGATGCCGGCGCGGGTCGGGTTAAGGCCGACATTCTCGACGATCACGTCCGAGCCGGGTACGATCGTCGCCGCGACGACGAGGAAGGCGGCTGAGGAGGGATCGCCCGGCACGACGATATGCTGGGGCTTCAACTCGGCTTCGCCGGTGATGGCGATGATGCGGCCCGCCGCGCTGTGCTCGACCTCGACGGTCGCGCCGAAGCCACGCAGCATCCGCTCGCTATGGTCGCGCGTGGCGATCGGTTCGATCACGCGGGTGATCCCCGGCGTGTTGAGGCCGGCGAGGAGCACCGCCGACTTCACCTGCGCAGACGCGACCGGCAGCGTATAGTCGATCGGCACTGCGGGATTGGTGCCGCGCAGGATCAGCGGGAGGCGACCGCCCGGATACGACGTGAAGCTCGCGCCCATCCGCGACAGCGGTTCGATCACGCGACCCATCGGGCGCTTGGTGAGCGACGCGTCGCCGGTGAAGGCGGCGGTGATCGCGTGGCTTGCGATCAACCCCATCAGCAGCCGGGTCGAGGTGCCGGAATTGCCCATCTCCAGCGCACCCTGCGGCTGGAGCAGCCCGCCGACGCCGACGCCGTAGATTCGCCAGATGCCGTCCGCACCGCGCTCGATCTGCGCACCCATCGCGCGCAAGGCGGCGGCGGTGGCGAGCACATCCTCGCCCTCCAGCAGCCCCTGCACGCTACTCTCGCCGACGGCGAGCGCGGAAAACATCAGCGCGCGATGGCTGATCGATTTGTCGCCCGGCACGGTGACGCGACCGCGAAAAGGACCGGAGGCATGGA
>Ga0247742_10000819_pt1 | contig 23416 bp, 24 predicted proteins | sample UWRJL208509C2_FD_180944 | JGI IMG/M metagenome (GOLD analysis project Ga0247742, IMG submission 180944) | Plant litter microbial communities from Arlington Agricultural Research Station in Wisconsin, United States - UWRJ-L208-509C-2 | ecosystem: Environmental > Terrestrial > Plant litter >... | reverse complement strand
AGCAGTTCGGCGCGGACTTCCGGCGCGGCAATGTCGTCGTCGCCGAGGAAGCCGGCAAGCGTCGTGCGCGTGATCGTGTCGTTGTCCGCCTCACCGGCCTTCTTGCGATAGCCCAGTTCCTTGAGCTTGGGCAGGTAGGCGTCCACGGCCCACTTGCGCAGGTGATCACGCTGCGCGTCGGTGGTGGCTTCGTTGTGGAGTATCCAGTTGAAGGTGACCATCGGTGCGGTGAAGACTTCGCGGGTCTTCGAGGCGGTGATGGGCTTCAGCGCGGCGAGCACGTTACCGGCATCGAGGTCGCCATGCAGGAACGCTGCACGTACGGCATCCGCATAAGCCAGCTGCTCGGCGTCGCTGAGCGTGCCGACCACCTTGGTCAGTGCGGCCAGGTCGGTCTTGCTCTGCGCGAAGCGGTAGTAACCACGACCGTTCGCGTTCGGCAGCACCCATGTGCCCTTGGCGGCGTCGTCCAGCACCATGGTGCCGGTAGCCTGGTCGAACAGCTCGCACTTGACCTTGTTCGCACCACCGGCCGTACCGTAGCGCACGCACATCGGAACGCCCCACACGCGGCTGGCGTCGCCCGTGCTGCCCAGCGGCAGGTAGCGGCTCTGGGTCAGATGCAGGACGGTCTTGCCACCTTCGGTCTTCACTTCGGTGGTGACGTAAGGCACGCCCGACTGGTCGAGGAAGCTGCGGAAGGCCTTCTTGAACGCGTCGCCCTGGCCGGAAGCCTCGGCGATCGAGTCGATAAGATCATCGGCCGTCGCGTTGGCGAACTTGTGCTTCTGGATATACGCGCGCATGCCCTTCTGGAAGACCGGGTCGGTGACATAGCCTTCGAACATGCCCAGGACGGCGGCGCCCTTCTGGTACGTGATGCCGTCGAACGCGGTTTCGATGTCGCCATTGCCGGTGATCGGCTGGCGGATCTTACGCGCGCTGACCAGGCTGTCGTTGTTCATCGCGCCCTGCGCGCCGCGAACACGATCGAGGTCGGCACGGTATTCCGGGTGCACCTTGGTGGTGACCTTCTGCTGCATCCAGGTGGCGAAGGCTTCGTTGAGCCAGAGGTCGTCCCACCAGGCCATGGTCACGGTGTCGCCGGTCCACTGGTGGGCCAGTTCGTGCGCGTTGACGTTGAACGAGCCGCGGACATACTGCGCCGCCGAGTCCGGATCGATCAGCAGGAGCCAGTCGCGGAAGGTGACCAGGCCCGCGTTCTCCATGGCGCCGGCGCTGAAGTCAGGCGCGGCGAGCAGGTCGAGCTTGTCATACGGGTAGCCGAAACCGTAGTAGTCCTCGAGCGTGTGGATGATCGAGTTGGTTTCGCCCAGCACGTGCTGCATGCGGTGACCTTCGCCCTTGGCGGCGATGCCACGCAGCGGCGTGGCGGTCGAACGGAATTCGGTCGGCGAGATGTCCGGCCCCTTCACGACATCCCACGGACCCACGGCAAACGCGACCAGGTAGGTCGGCAGCGGCTTGGTGGTGGAGAAGGTGAGGGTCTTCCAGCCCGCGCCGGCCTTTTCTTCCTTCACCTGCGCGGTGTTGGCCACGCCCTGGTCGTCGGCCGGAATGGTCAGGCTGAGATCGAACGGGACCTTGAACGACGGCTCGTCGAAGCCCGGGAATGCGTAACGCGCGGAGACCGGCTCCATCTGCGTCATTGCGTACGGCACGCCTTCATGCGAGACCTTGTACAGGCCCTGCAGCTGCTTGTTCAGCGGCGCGGTGAATTCGATCGCGAGGGTGATTTCCTGCGGCTCGAGCTTCGCGCCGAGATCGATGCGCGCGACGCCCTCCTTCTCGGCGGCGACCGTGTACTTGCCGACGTGCTTCTTGCCGGAGGCGTCGGTGACAGAGACCTTGGAGACCTTGAGGTCCTTACCGTGCAACCAGATGAAGTCCGAAGCCTGGCTCAGCTTGATCTTGATGATGGTCGAGCCGGAATAGTTTTCCTGCTTGGGATCGACCTTGAACGCGAGCTTGTAGTTTTCGGGCTGGGCCCAGGTCGGCAGGTGGCCGAGCGGCGCGGCGGCGTCCGTGCCGGCGGCGAACGCGGCGCCACAGCAGGTGGCGAGCGCGGTGAGAATGAGAGGACGGACGAAACGACGCATGGCGGGTGGGACTCCCCTGTGGGTAATCCCTCATCCTGCGAACAGGGATGACCTTCGACACAGTGCCAGAAGGCACCCCTATCCTCGCTGCGCCGCGTCATTCCGGCCGCTGGGGCATCAAAGCTCGACGATCGGCTTGAATCCGCCGAAGAACATCCGCTTGCCGTCGAAAGGTAGCTTCTTGGGATCCATGAACGCGGCAAGTCGCGGATCTTCCATGACTTTCTTCATGATGCGGTCGCGGGCGCGTTTGTTCTCGTACACGATCCACGAGAACACCACGGTCTCGCCGGGTTTCAGTTTTACCGATTGCGGAAACGAGGTGGATTTGCCGGGTTTGACGTCATCGGCGATGCATTCGTTGTAGGCGAGGGCGCCGAGCTCCATCCAGATCTTGCCCGCCATACGGGCCATCTTCTTGTATTCGTCCATGCGGTCCAGCGGCACGGGTAAAACGAAACCGTCGACGTAGCTCATGGTGCAACCCTCCCGAGGTGAATGTCCGGGGAGCGTCTCCCATAACGAGGAAAGGCCGCGTTAAACGCGGCCTTTCGGTAACAGCACTTCGGGGAACGGCTTCTTGTGGGAGCCGGTTATGCCGGCGATGGGGTTGCCGGCACCCTGGCTATCGCCGCTGAAGCGGCTCCCACATGGCTCCCACGTGGGAGTAATGATGTCCCCGTTCGCCGATCAGCCAGCAGCGTCGGCCTGTTCGAGGACAACCGCGACGCCATGGATCACCGAGGCGATGCGGACTGCACTCTGGATCGCCTGCACCGAGATGCCGCCGTCACGGAGCACTTTGTCGTGCGAGTCGATGCACATCCCGCAACCGTTGACGGCCGACACCGCCAGCGAGACCAGCTCGAAGTCGTTCTTGGCGTCACCCTTATAGGCACCGATCACGTTCATGCGCAGCTTGGCCGGGATGGTCGCGTATTCCGGGTGGCTGACCAGGTGCTGGAAGCGGTAATAGATGTTGTTCATGCCCATGATCGCAGCCGAACCCTTGGCAGCGGTCAGCTGTTCGGGTGTTGCGTGCTCGGCGGCGAACGCGGCGATCGCTTCGGTCAGCGGCTTGTAGCGAGCCGAGAAGGCGGCGCCGAGGGCGACCATCGAAATCTGGGCGAGGTTGAGGCCCGGGGCTCCCGCTTCGCTCAACACGGAGTCGAGGTTGAGCTTGAGGTCCTTGGCGTATTCGGGAAGCTTGCTACGAAGATCGGCGACGCTCATGGGATGCACCTTGTCTTTGGATAGGGAATGGGTCGCGGAATGGCTCGGCGCGCACGGCGTCGGTTCACGCGGGACACGCGCGGCGTGTCGGTGAGGGATAACGGCTTTAGAAAAGAGGCGGTGAAGCGAACTTCACCGCCTCTCGGGTCGCCCGCGCCGCGCGGGGGAGGGGAGCGTTACGGCTTGGGACTTACGACCGGTGGAGCCTTAGGCGACCTTGAGGGTCTCGTCGCCCGACTTCCAGTTGCAGGCACACAGCTCGTCGGTCTGCAGCGCGTCGAGAACGCGCAGCACTTCGTCCGGGTTACGGCCAACCGAACCGGCGGTCACGTAGGCGAACTGGATCTCGCCGTTCGGATCAACCAGGAAGGTAGCGCGCTGGGCAACGCCTTCGTCGGTCAGGATGCCGAGGGCCGAGGTCAGGTCCTTCTTGATGTCCGCAACCATCGGGAAGAGGAGATCCTTCAGGTCGGCGTGGTCCATGCGCCAGGCGCGGTGGACGAACTCGGAGTCGGTCGACACGGCCAGCACCTGGCAGTCGCGGTCGGCGAACTTTTCGTTCAGATCGCTGAAACCCTTGATCTCGGTCGGGCAGACGAAGGTGAAGTCCTTCGGGTAGAAGAACACGAGCTTCCACTTGCCCTCGTACGACTTGTCGGAGACGTCGATGAACGCGTCTTCGATCTTGTTCGCGAGCGGGCCGCCGTTGACGGCCTTGAGGTTGAACTGGGGGAACTTATCGCCAATGCTCAGCACGTTTGACTCTCCGTTGAGGGTGGAATGAACTCTGCGCGCGCTTAAGTTGCCGCGACTGAATGCCAAGGTTAACGGGCCTGGACATATATCTCAAATCGATTGTAGACATCAATGTGATAGGCTGGACCTATTGAAACCGAGCTGAGCCCGTCGCCATGAACCTGCGTGACTTGTCCTACCTCGTTGCCCTGGCCGAGCACCGCCATTTCGGCCGGGCCGCCGAAGCCAGCTTTGTCAGCCAGCCCACCCTTTCCACCCAGATCCGTAAGCTCGAAGACGAACTGGGTGTCGCGCTGGTGGAGCGCACGCCGCGGAAGGTGCTGCTTACCGAGACCGGACGCGAAATCGCCCGGCGCGCGCGGGGCGTGCTCTCCCAGGTGGACGAGATCAAGTCGATCGCCCAGCGCACCCGCGACCCGGAGTCCGGAACGATTCGCCTGGGCATCTTCCCCACCCTGGGCCCCTACCTTTTGCCGCACGTCATCCCGCACCTGCGCCAGCGTTTTCCCCGGCTGGAGTTGCTGCTGCGTGAAGAGAAGACCGAGCAGATCCTCAGCATGCTCCGCGAGGGCACGCTAGACGCCGGCATCCTGGCCCTGCCGATGCATGACGATTCGTTGCACGTCGAGTTTCTGTTCGAAGAGCCTTTCGTCCTGGCCGTTCCCGACAACCATCCCCTGGCCGGGCGGCAGTGCCTGAAGATGGACGATCTCTCCGACCAGAACCTGCTCCTGCTCGAGGACGGCCACTGCCTGCGCGACCAGGCGCTTGAGGTGTGCCACCTGGCCGGCGCGGGCGAAAAGACCGGCTTCCGTGCGACCAGCCTGGAAACGCTACGCCAGATGGTCTCGGCCAACGTCGGCATCACACTGATGCCGATCCTGGCCGTGAAGCCCCCCGTGGCCCAGTCGGGCAACGTGCGCCTTATCGAGTTCGAAAGCCCCGCGCCGAGCCGTCGCATCGCCATGGTCTGGCGCAAGAGCTCGGCGATGACGCCCTTTTTCAGCGCCCTCGCCGAGGTCATCCGCGACGTGCCGGCCGAGCTGTTCAACGCCCGCGAATGCGTCACACGTCAACCGGAAAGCCCGCCAGCCGTTGCCCTTCCATCTTCCTGACGGTTTCCCGATACATGCGCGTCTGGCTAGTCGTCCTGCTCGTGCTTTGCGGCCTGGGCGCATACACGTGGTGGCACAAGCGGCCGATGCACGCTGCGCCGGGCGTGCTCGCGGGCGACGTACCCACCCAGCAGGATCTCGGTACGGGGCCCCAGCTGTCGCGCGGACACTTTTCGCTGGAGCCGCGCGCGAAGTTCGCCATGACGGGCCGCGTGCTGTCCCGCGAGGACTACCAGCTCGACGACCTGGCGCCGATCGCACCCACCGACCTTGCGATGGGCTGGGGCCGGATGTCCGATAGCACGGTGCTGGACAAGATCCGGATTTCCCAGTCCAACCGGTTCTACTTCTGGTACACCGATACCTTCCCGATTCCGCGGCACGAGATCGAGGATTCCAGCGCCAACATGCACATGATCCCGGCTAACGACAACGTGGCCCGCGAGCTTCGCGACGTGCGGCCGGGGGAAGTCATCCACTTCGATGGTTTCCTCGTCGACATCAAGCGCGACGACGGCTGGCACTGGAACACGTCACTCACCCGCGAGGACACCGGCGCGGGTGGCTGCGAGATCGTGTTGGTGGAAGACATCCGCGAAGCGAGCCGCTAGGGCCCGCACCGGACGCCTCAGCAGCCGATCAGGGCATGCAAGGGCGCCGCGCCGGACCACCTGGCCCGCCCGCGGAGGCCTGTCAGCTCGATGACGACACTGGCACCGACGACCTCGGCGCCCAGCCGTTCGACCAGCCGACGGCCCGCCTCGAGGGTTCCCCCCGTGGCCAGCACGTCGTCGACGACGATGACCCGCTCACCCGGCGACAGGGCCTCGGTGCCGATTTCCAGGCGATCGTGGCCGTATTCCAGGCCGTAATCGACGCCGACTGTCGGCGGCGGCAGCTTGCCGGCCTTGCGCAGCGGAACGAATCCGGCATGGAGGGCACGCGCCATGGCCGCGCCGAAAATGAAGCCGCGCGACTCGATACCGCAGACGGCACCGACCCCCAGCCCGTGCCACGGGGCGCACAGCGCGTCGATGCAGGCGCCGAATGCGGCGGCGTCAGCGAGCATGGGAGTGATGTCCTTGAACATGATTCCCGGACGTGGAAAATCCGGGACGTCGCGGACTAGGTCGAAGATAGCCTTCAAGGCAGGGGCCTGCATGGAATGATCCTGGGGAGTATCGCGACGCTCAGGCCGGAAAGGTGGCGGCGCCAAAATCGTCGTCGGAGGCCGCCGTGGCGCGGGCTTCCGCCAGTTGCCCGTCGATGACGCGGACGATCGCCTCGGCCGCGTCAGCGGCCACCTCGGGAACCATCACGGCGAGGAAATCCCGCGCGGGAAGCTGCCCGACCGCGCCGGTCAGAAATTCGCCGGCGATGAAGGCGGGAATCTCGGCCTGCTCGAGCGCATTCTTCACCAGATGGGCGTCGATCAGGGATTCGGCGTGATAGACGATATGCATGATGGGAAGCTACCCGCGCGGCCGCCCGGCGGCAAGCGCTACGCGCCTAAGGTAAACTCGGATGTTTGCCGTGCCCATCCTCCGAGTCCTTTGCGATGTCGACCGAAACGCCCGTCCTGCAGCAGCACTTCATCGGCCAGATCGTCCGCGAGGACCTGGCCTCCGGTAAGCACAAGGTGATTCACACCCGCTTTCCGCCGGAGCCCAATGGCTACCTGCACCTGGGTCACGCCAAGTCCATCTGCCTAAACTATGGCCTCGCTGCCGAGTTCGCCGGTACCTGCAACCTGCGCTTCGACGATACCAACCCGTCGAAGGAAGACGTCGAGTACGTCGACGCCATCATGCGGGACGTGAAGTGGCTGGGTTTCGAGTGGGCGGAGCTACGCCATGCCTCGGATTACTTCGAGGTGTTCTACCGCTCGGCGCTCAAGCTGGTCCGCCTGGGCGTGGCTTACGTGGACGACCTCTCGGCCGAAGAGGTGCGCGAATACCGCGGCACGCTGACCGAGCCGGGCCGCAATTCGCCTTACCGCGACCGCTCCATCGAAGAGAACCTCGAGCTGTTCCAGCGCATGCGCGCGGGTGAGTTCGCCGACGGCAGCAAGACCCTTCGCGCAAAGATCGACATGACCGCGGGCAACATCAACCTGCGCGATCCGGCGCTCTACCGCGTACGCAAGGTGCACCACCAGAACACCGGTGACGCGTGGCCCATCTATCCGATGTACGACTTCGCCCATTCCCTCTCCGACGCGCTCGAAGGCATCACGCATTCGCTGTGCACGCTGGAATTCGAAGACCACCGTCCGCTGTACGACTGGTGCGTGGACAAGGTCGACCTCGCGCACGACCCCGAGCTCTGGCAGCCACTGGTCGACGCCGGCCTGCCGACGACGCCGAGCAAGCCCCGCCAGATCGAGTTCTCGCGCGGCAACCTCAACTACACGGTGATGAGCAAGCGCAAGCTGATCACCCTGGTGTCCGAAAACCTGGTCGACGGCTGGGACGATCCGCGCATGCCGACGATCGCGGGCGTGCGTCGCCGCGGATTTACCGCGGCGGGCATTCGCCTCTTCTGGGAACGCGTCGGCATCAGCAAGCAGAACAGCACGATCGACATGAGCGTGCTCGAAGGCGCCGTGCGTGAGGACCTCGACGGCACCGCGCCGCGCCGCCTGGCCGTGATCGATCCGGTAAAGCTCGTCATCTCCAATCTCGATGCCAACCACCACGAGTCGCTCACCTTCCCGAATCACCCCAAGGACGAGAGCTTCGGCACGCGCAGCGTTCCGTTCTCGCGCGAGCTGTGGATCGAACGCGAAGATTTCGCCGAAGTGCCGCCGAAGGGTTTCCATCGCCTCAAGCCCGAGGGCGAAGTGCGCCTGCGCGGCGTCGGCATCGTCAAGTGCAATGAGGTGATCAAGGACGCGAACGGCGAGATTACCGAGCTGCGTTGCACGCTGGACCTCGAAAGCCGCACGGGCATGCCGGGTGCCGATCGCAAGGTCAAGGGCACCATCCACTGGGTTAGCGCGCACGATGCCGTGCCGGCCGTGGTGCGTCTGTACGACCGCCTGTTCGATGTCACCGATCCGGACGACGACAGCGAAGGCAAGACCTATAAAGACCACATCAATCCGCATTCGCGTCGCGTGGTGCACGCGTATGTGGAACCAGCGGCCGCGGGTGCCGCACGCGAGGACCGCCTGCAGTTCGAGCGCCTCGGCTACTTCGTCGCCGACATGCATGACCACACGCCAGGCACGCCTGTGTTCAACCGCGTGGTGACATTGCGCGACTCCTGGGCGAAGCAAGCCTGATGCTCTACGCACAGGTTCACCTCACCCTGCCCGCATGGATTCATGAAACGGTCGACACCTCGCTCACCTATGCCGGTGATGAGGCGAAGGTCGGGCTGGCCATCGAGCTGTCGGGTCGCAACATCGACCTCGCGACGGGCGGTCCCTTCGGCGCCGTGGTGTTCGACGGCAACGACCGCATCGTCGCCGTCGGGGTCAATCGCGTGGTACCTCATGCTTGCTCCGTGGCGCATGCGGAGATGATGGCGTATATGACTGCGCAGCAGCGACTGCAGCGCTTCCGCCTCAATGAAGATGGCAGCCGGTTCGTTCTCGCTACCAGTTCGCAACCCTGCTGCCAGTGTTACGGTGCCACGGTGTGGGCTGGCGTGGACGAACTGCTCATCGGCGCGCGCTCGGAGGACGTAGAAGAGCTCACGCCATTCGATGAAGGCCCTCTGCCGGCCGACTGGGTCGGAGAACTCGAGCGTCGTGGCATCGCCGTGCGCCGCGACATCCGCCGCGACGAGGCCCGCGATGTGCTTCGCCGCTATGGCGAATCGGGCGCCAGCTATTGAACCTGACCGTCCCCGGATGAGTCGCTGGCGCGCCGCGTTGCCGCTATTACTGCTGCTGGTCGCCGGCGCGGTCATGATCGGTAGCGGCGCGCTCGACCGTTTTCACCCTGCCCGGCTGGTCGCCGAGGAAGGTGCCCTCCGCAGTGCGATTGCCGACCACCCCATGGTGTCGCGCCTTGCGTACGCCGGCGTGCTCACGCTGGCCATCTCCACCGGCGTTCCCGGCACGATCGTCATCGTCATGGCCGGCGGCCTGTTGTTCGGCATTGTCGAAGGCACGGCGTTGTCCTCCGTGGCACTGGTGCTCGGCTCGCTCCTGCTGTTCCTGGCCAGTCGCTATGCGTTCGGTCCGGGCGGCCGCCAACCGCCGGAACTGGCAAATCGCCTGCGCACCGGATTCGCCGCGCACCCGGTCAGCTACACGCTCGCCCTGCGCTTCATTCCTGTGGTGCCGCTGGGCGCCATGACAGTGGCGCTGGCCTGGCTGCGCTGCCCGCTATGGCTGTTCATAGGCGCCACGTGGCTAGGCGGCACGGTGTCCCTCGTGGTCGAATCTGCCGTGGGCGCCGGACTGGGCGACACGTTCGGCGGCAACACGCCGTTCACTGCGGCGAGCCTTCTTGACGGCAGGATCCTGCTGCCCCTGGCAGCCTTCGCCGCCCTCAGCGTGCTGCCCCTGCTGATCAAGAGAGTCCGCGACCGCCGCCGTCGCCGTGACTGACGCCGGCCCGTGGAACTGCGCTAGGCTGTAGCCTCGCGCTGCCCGGGAGGGGCGCGCAAGGGGAGACAGATGCGCGACGTATCGGTTACGTGGCTGGAACGGGTCTGGCGCCGCACTTCGCTGGTGCAACGCCTGACCTGTGTCGCCCTCGTCCCCACGGCAATCAGCGCGATCCTGCTGGTTACCCTGCTCACCCGCCACCAGATGGACGCCCTGCACGAGATGGGCCGCTCCACGGCGGACGCCATCGCCCAGCAGGCGGCCAGCGTCTCGGGCGAGGCGCTACGCAACGGCGAACGGCGGGAGATCTCGCACATTTCCCAATCGATCGTGCAGCTGCCTCAGGTGTCACGTGTGCGCATCAGCGACCGCGATGGCGAGATCATCGCCGACCGCGTGAACGGCTCGATCGACGACGACGATAACCTCACGGTATCCCGCGAGGTCCTGGACCCCGTCACTCATCGCGTCGTCGGCTCCGTGACGGTCGATGTGAGCGTGGAAGACGCCATCGCCGCGCAAAGAACCAGCGTGCACAACGCCCTGCTCTGGCTGGCCCTGAGCCTGTTCATCGCGGTGATGATCGGCTGGTCCACGGCGCGCTGGCTGAGCGCCCCGCTGCGCAACCTTGCCATCGCCGTTCGCCAGCTCGGCCTGGGCGATCGCACGGTGGTCGTTCCGGTCACCGACGATACCGAGATCGGCGACCTGCAGCGTGGCTTCAATGGCGCCGCGTCGCAGCTGCTGCACGCGCAGATCGGAATGGAGCGCGAGATCGCCATGGCGACGGAGGAGCTGGCCCGCAAGAACGCGGCACTGGAGGCGGCAAGCGTGGCGAAGGCGCGCTTCCTTGCTGCCGCGTCGCATGACCTGCGCCAGCCCCTCTATGCCCTCACCCTGTTCTCGTCAGGCCTCGCCGTAGACGAGTACGACCCGGTGCGGCTCAATCGCATCGCTCACATCCAGGAGTGCGTCGAGGCGCTCGACCACCTGTTCAGCGAGCTCCTCGACCTCTCGCGCCTCGAGACCGGCGCCATGCCGGCGGTGCTCCGCGATGTTCCACTGGACGCGGTATTCGAAGAGGTCAGCGTCAATTTCCGCATGGTCGCCGAGCAGCACGACCTGCGCCTGGTCGTGCGGACCACGGGCCTATGGGTGCGCTGCGACCGCACGATGGTCGCGCGCATCCTCAATAACCTGGTCAGCAATGCGTTGCGTTACACGCGCTGCGGCGGTGTGCTCGTGGGCGCGCGCCGACGCCTCGATGGCACGGTTCGCGTGGATGTGTGGGATACGGGCCTGGGCATTGCGCCAGAACACCTTCAACACATCTTCGACGAGTTCTACCGTGTCGAGAGCGGCCCGGAAGCCGGCCGCCCCGAAAGCACGCGTCGCGGGCTGGGCCTGGGCCTGTCCACGGTGCAGCGCCTGGCCGGACTGCTTGGCACCCGGGCCCTGGTTCGCTCGCAGCCGGGGCGGGGCACCATGTTCTCCATCACGCTGCCGGAGGTCCAGGCCGGCACGATCGAAATGCCGGTGGCCGCTGTCTCGACCGGCGTCACGCCGCGCGACGTGGTCGGCATGCGCGTCCTGGTGATCGACGACGAGCCGAGCATCCTCGCCGGCATCAGCTTTTTGCTTGGCAGCTGGGGCTGCGAGGTCATGACCGCGGAGGATGCGCAGCAGGCCATGGAGGCGGTGCACCAGTGGATGCAACCGCCGGATATCGTGATTTCCGATCTACGCCTGCGCGAGGGCACCGGCCTGGACGTGATCGACCTGCTGGATCGCTACTACCGCCGCCGCCCCGGTGACCCGCCTCCGTTCGCGCGCGTCCTGATCACGGGGGAGACCCGTGGCGACTTCCTGCGCAACGTGGACCAGACCACCACGCAGGTTCTCTACAAGCCGGTTTCACCCGAACGCCTCCACGATGTAATGGTTTCTGCCTGGACAGTCCATCATGCTCCCGTCTGAGCCGGATGGCTGGCTTGCCGCCGGGCGTCCGGGGGGCTATGTTTCGAAGAACGGGGATGCTCGCGACCGTGCGGGCGGAGGAGTGGCATGCGTGTTCTGATCGCGGACGATCATCAGCTCGTCATCAATGGTGTCAAGGACACCCTGCGCGAGTTGGGTGAGAACGTCGAGTTCGTCGAGGCGCGAACGGTTGCCGAGCTTCGTGCGCAACTCGAACGGCAACCTCTTCCCGATCTCGCCCTGATCGACATGGCCATGCCGGGCGCGAACGGTGGCGTCGACCATATCCGGGACGCCGTCGAGAAGCTGGCCGATGCCAACGACGAAGTCACCCCTCAGGACGGCGACGACCTGACCGATGACGAGCGCCGGCACGCGGCAGACCTGATCGGCACCCGGACGGCGCGCAAGCGCGCTGTCATCGTGCTGTCGGGCACCGAGGACTCTGCGGCCATTCGTCATGTGCTCGACCTTGGCGTGCAGGGTTACATCGTGAAATCATCGTCCGCCGAACTGACCCTGAGCGCCGTGCGCCTGGTGGTCGGCGGCGGCATCTACGTACCGCCGGAAGCGATGAAGGCAGCCGCGTCGAGCACACCGGCGCCATTCTTCTCCACGACCAACGGAAACGATGGTCTGACGACCAAGGAGCGCCTGGCCACGGTCCTCACCGATCGCCAGATCGACGTACTCAAGCTGCTGGCCAAGGGCCGGCCGAACAAACTGATCGCCCGCGAGCTGGGCATCAGCGAAGGCACCGTCAAGATTCACCTCGCCGCCATCTTCCGTGCGTTACATGTGCGCAATCGACTGGAGGCCCTGGTCGCCGCTCAGCATCTGGGCGACTAGCCAAAACATTACCCACGCGAGGCAGGCGCGATGCGGGCAGGCGTGAAGAGCGCGGCGAGGGGGCGACTGCGCGCGTGGTTGTGCGCATTGACCCTCTGCGCCCTATGCTCGGGACCCGCACTGGCGGCCGGACCCGCCCAAGGCGATGTCGACCCGAACGCGCCCCTCACCTTTGGCATTCTTCCCATCGGCGGACCCGCCGAGTCACTGGAAGCGTGGCGGCCCATGCTCGACGACCTGAGCAAGGCCCTCACCCGACCCGTTCGCGCCGTCTCGGTCACCACTTACGAAGGCATCGCGCAGGCCATCAGCGAGCAGCGGGTCGATATCGCCTTCCTGTCCGGGAGGCTGGCCCTGGATGCCGTTACCGGGCAGAACATGCAGGTGATCGGCCAGCTGACACGCGGCGATGGCTCGAAGGGGTATTACGCCGTGGTGCTCGTGGCCGCGGATTCGCGCCTGCGTACGGTGGACCAGCTCTTCGCGCGACCGGGCAAATGGCGATTCGCGCGCGGCGAGGCACTTTCGGTGTCCGGCTATCTCGTCCCGGAGACCCAACTGTTCGCCGCGCGCAACGTCGACTCGGATACTTTCTTCGCCAGCGTGCACATCGACAACCACCAGAACAACGCACTGGCCGTCGCCAATGGTGAAGTGGATGTCGCTACCAACAACACCGCGGACCTGGAACGTTTCAAACAACATTTCCCCGACCAGTACGCGCGACTACGCGTGCTGTGGAAGTCGTCACTCATTCCCCATGCTGTCATCGTGATCCGCAACGACCTGCCGCTCGCCCTGCGCGAGCGGGTGGCGACCTTCATCACCAGCTATGGCAAGGGCAAAGATGGCCCGCATGAAGAGGCCAACCTGAAGCTCATCCACGATATCAGCGGGTTTGCCAGGGCCAGCAATGCGGTGCTGGTGCCCTTCGTCGACATCGAGTATTCGCTGGAGAAGCGCCGGGCCACCAGCGCGCAATGGGTCAGCGAAGCCGCCCGGGAGGCGCGCTTCCACAAGATCCAGGTGGACCACGACGCCGTCGTGAAGCAGCTCCATGGCAACTGACCACCCCAGCAGCCCCTCCCATCGGGCATAGACCGTAAGGAATAGACGGGCAGCCTAAGTCCCCTTGTCTATCGCGCGACGAACGCGCGTTTCATAGATTCGTCATGAGAATGTGTGTACAGGCCCCCTCATGAACGCGTCGCCGTATTCGCCTGCAAGGCCAGCGCCGCTGCATCGACAGCTGATCCTCCGGGGATTGCTGCCGATGACGGTGGTTGCGCTTGCCTTGACCGGGTCACTCGGTGTGCTGCACATGCGGTCGTTGTCCGCCGAAGCGCGCACCGTCGCACGGATCCAGGCAATCCGCCTTGGCGCATCCATGGAAGCCGCGACGGGCGACGATGCCGTTCGCTATGCACTCACGCGCGCACTGTCACGCAGCGCGCCCACGGAAAGCCTCAGGCTTCGCCGTGACGATGCGCCGGATCTCGTCATCGAGAGTGGTCGCCAGGTGCCCCCCGGTCGCGCGTTGCATGTTCGCCTCAATACGCCACAGGGCGAACTCGAAACCGTTTCCGATGCCACGTCCCTGCATGAGCGTCGCGCCACCGCAGGGTTCATGAGCTTGCTGCTTTGTTGCGGCGTGCTGGCGGTTTTCCTGTTCACCCGGCGCGCGCTGGAACGTGACGTCATCGAACCGATCGAAGGCATGCGTGATCGCATCGACGCCTTCCTCCATCCCCGCCAGGCCAATCCCGTCCCGCGAGGCGGTGGCGAGCTTGCCGCCATCGATGCATTGCTGGACGAGCTGGTCGAGTTGCGGCGACGCCATGACACTGCCATGGCCGACGCGCTGCGCCAGCGTCTGCAAGATATCGCGCGGCACACGCGCTTCATCGAGCAAATCGGAGATCACTTCCGCCAGCCGCTGCAGGCACTCGCCCTGTTCGTGGCCGGCATGCAACCGGGTGAAGACCTTCGCCAGCGAGCAGTACTTGGCCAGATGCGCACGAACCTCACGCGGCTCAACGAGCTGCTCGACGGCCTGCTGGCCATGGCGCGTTTCGATGCGGGCGCCGTGGAGCCCCGCGCCGTCGACCTCATCGCCTCGGACCTCTTCGTGCGCGAACGGGCGGCCATCGAGGAGGATGCCAGCCGGCTTGGCGTGGATATCCATTGGCGCGGCGGCCGGCTGCCGCTTCACGGTGACCCCGCGCTGCTGGGTGAGCTGCTCCATCGTCTTGTCTCGAATGCGGTCGTCAGCACGCCGCACGGGCGCGTCCTGGTCGCCGCCCGGCGACGAGGCGACGCGGTACGGCTTGAGGTCCGCGACAACGGCATGGGGCTCGAACCCTCGCAGCAGGAACGCGTGTTCGAAGAGTTCACGCGCCTGCCCGGTCATGCCGGCTACGGCATCGCGCTGGCAGTGGCCCGGCGTATCGTCGACACGCTCGGCGGCACGATCGGCGTCCGTTCCAGGCCGGGCCGCGGCACGCTGTTCTGGGTCCAGCTGGAAGGCGCCGCCGTTGGGCCGCCGGTCCGCGCGACCGCGTTACTGAGCCGGCACCCGGCCCTCTGATCCACGCCCATCTGTCGGCGACGACGCGACCGGCGTATCGTTACGAAAGTACACGGACCTTTCCGAGGATCACGGTGGTGGCGAGCGTCAATTGGTCTGATACGGCGCCGGTCGTGGCGTTCATCGGCGTGTTCGCAGGGGCCATCGGTCTTCCTGTGCCGGCGATGCCGACACTCATCGTGGTGGGCAGCACACTGGTTGCCGCCCGGGATCCCGTCCTCATCCTGGCAACCTTTCTGGGCGCCCTGGCGGGTGCCTTTGCCGGCGACGCCGCGTGGTTTCTTACGGGGCGCCGCTTCGGTTACCGGGTGCTCGACGGCCTGTGTCGCATTTCGCTTTCGCCCGACACCTGCGTGCGCCGCGCCAGTGGCTTCTTCGAGAAGCGCGGCGTCAAGCTGCTCCTGGTCTCGCGATTCATTCCCGGCCTCTCGCTCGTGGCCATCCCGATCGCCGGTGCCGGCGACACGCGTTTTTCGCGGTTCACACTGTACGACCTGCTCGGCGCGGCGCTGTGGATCTCCGTAGGCCTGTCCATCGGCATGCTGTTCTACCGTCAGATCGACGCCGTGCTGGCCACCTTGAAGCAGTTCGGCGTGGGCATGGCCGCGATCGCCCTTATCGGATTGCTGCTGTGGATCGGTTTTCGCTACACCCGTCGCGCCCTGCTCATAACCCAGTTGCGCAAGAGCCGCATTTCCGTGGACGAACTCTCGGTCCTGCTCGCCAACGAACCTGGCGCGCTGATCGTCGACGTGCGCTCGACGCTGAGCCGCCGTGACGACCCCTTCGTGATTCCGGGTTCCCGCCTGTTCGACCTGGCCACGGCTGACGCGGCCCTGGCCACCTTGCCCAAGCACACCTCGGTGGTTATCTACTGCTCCTGCCCCAATGAGGTATCGGCCGCGAAGGTCGCGGAGCGCCTCAGCAAACTGGGCTTCTCCAACGTCCGCCCGCTCACCGGGGGCATCGGCGCCTGGCGCCAGGCCGGCCGCGACGTCGAGGCCATCATCGCCACGACCTGAACCGGGGCGGCTCTCGGGTTGTGCCACCCCCCATACGACCACTAAACTAGTCGGCTTCGCGCGCATGGGTCGTTAGCTCAGTTGGTAGAGCAGCGGACTTTTAATCCGTAGGTCGCCGGTTCGAATCCGGCACGACCCACCATTCGCGCCTTTCGTCCGACGTGCAATGCGTCTATCTCTGACGAAAAATCGGTCTGGATTCTCATGTTTTCGGCCGCGACGGGGCGCTACCGTGTCCGTACGTCCACGACATGAGAGTTGACATGCAGCGCTACACCACTAAACACGACGACGATCTGCGTCTCGGATCCGAGAGCATGGACGACTCTCTACGCAGCCGTCCCCTCCGCGAGTGCCTTGCCGTCCTTAATGAACGTATCCACCACCTCGGCGCAAGCGTCCGCGACCTGGGCGGGCGGCTTGCTTTCGCGGACGAGAACATTGCAGATGCCCGTCGGCGGCTCGCCGTTATCGAAGAACGCGTCAGCCATACCGCCACGAAATCATGGGTCCTAGGGTGCGCCGCAGCGCTCCTGGTAGCCACGCTCGGCGGCACGTTGGGCGGCTTCTGGTGGATCGTCCAGCAGTACATCGGTCCGCTGCTGCGCGCTTCCGCCGGCTGACCCCGATCAGGCGTAGTGCGTGGGGTCGGGCACGCCAGCCTTGGCGAATCCTTCGGCACGAAGGCGGCAGGCATCGCAGTGACCACAGGCGAGGCCCTGCGCATCGGCCTGGTAGCAGCTCACCGTGGCGGCGAAGTCCACGCCCAGGCGCATGCCTTCACGCACGATATCGCCCTTACCCATGTCCATCAGCGGTGCATGGATGCGGATCCCGGCGCCTTCGACGCCAGCCTTCGTGGCGACATTGGCGAGCGACTGGAAGGACTCGATGAAGGCCGGGCGGCAATCCGGGTAGCCGGAATAGTCGACGGCATTGACCCCGCAGAAGATGTCGCTCGAGCCGAGCACTTCGGCCCATCCCAGGGCGATCGAAAGCATGATGGTGTTCCGCGCCGGCACATAGGTCACGGGAATGCCCGTACCGCCGTCTTCCGGCACATCGATGTCGGCGGTGAGCGCCGAGCCACCGATGCTGCGCAGGTCCACGTGCACGGTCTTGTGCGTGACGGCACCAAGCATCCTGGCTACTCGCTCGGACGCTTCGAGCTCCGAACTGTGACGCTGGCCGTAGGCCACGCTCAGCGCATATACGTCGAAGCCCTGCTCGCGCGCCATGGCAATCGTGACCGCCGAATCCATGCCGCCGGACACGAGGATGACAGCCTTGCGGGAGGGGTTCGAAGCATTCATGGCATTACCTTTGTTTGTCAGTGACCTGCCGCGTCGTCCCATAGCAGCTTGTGCAACTGCATCTGGAACCGCACCGGCAGGCGTTCGGCGAGGATCCACTCGGCCAGCTCGCGGGGCTGAACCTTCGACCACACCGGTGAAAAGAGGGGCATCACGCGTTGATCGAGCGCATGCTCCCGGACGACGTCCCGCGACCATTCGAAGTCGCCACGGCTGGCGATGACGAACTTCACCTGGTCATGTGGCAGGAGGTGGTCGAGGTTGGACCACAGATTGCGCGCACTCTCGCCTGAGTCCGGCGCCTTTAGGTCCATGACCTTGCGGACGCGCGGATCGACGCCGGAGACATCGAGCGCGCCGGATGTTTCCAACGACACCTCGTGGCCCGCATCGCACAACTTGCGCAGCAGGATCAGGCAGCGCTTCTGTGCGAGAGGCTCGCCGCCGGTGACACAGACATGCTTCGCGCCGAAGCTGGCGACATGCGCAACGATGGCGTCGATGTCGTGCCACTGCCCACCGTGGAAGGAGTACTCGGTATCGCACCAGACGCAACGCAGCGGGCAGCCAGTAAGGCGCACGAATACGGTGGGCCAGCCGATGGCGTCGGCCTCACCCTGGACGGAATGGAAGATCTCTGTGATCCGCAGGCGTTCCGCGACGGGCGCGACCGGCGGAACGTCCGCCGGAGTTGCGGTGTTACCGTTCATGGGATCAGTTGGCCGTCTGGCGCTGCAGACGACGCAGGCGTTCCTGTGCAAGGCCAGCGGCCTTGGTGCCCGGATACTTGGCCGAGACCTGCTTGAGCGTCGCGATGGCCGCGTCCTGCTGTTTCAGCTCGATCTGGCAATAGCCGACCTTGAGCAGGCCGTCGGAGACCTTGTCGCTCTGCGGATACTGTTTGACCAGGCGCTGGAAAGCCTCGATCGCGACCGGATAGTTCATGGTCACGTAGTAGGACTCGCCCAGCCAGTAATAGGCGTTGGGCGCGAGTGCGCTGTCCGGGTACTTGGTAAGGAAGTCACGAAAGCCCCGCGAAGCCGTGACGTAGTCACCGGCGCGCAGCGACTTGAACGCGGCGTCGTATGCGGCCTGCTCGGCGGGATTGGCCGCGGCCGTCGGCACAGTGGCCGGCGCTGCCTGCTGGCCTGGCACCGGGGCGACCACGGCGGTAGCGGGGGCCGGGGCCTGAGGTACGTTGGCGGGCGCGGCTGGCGGTTGGGCCTGCGCTGCTCCACCCTTTTCGAGTCGACTCAGACGCGAATCGACATCCGCGTACTGCGCCTTCTGGGAATCCTGGAGTTGCTGGTTCTGGTGCTGCAGTTCTTCGATCTGGCCCTGCAACTGCGAAAGCTGCTGCTGGAGATCGTTGACCTGGTTGACCAGCGGGGTCGTGCCGGCGTCCTTCTGCGACTGTTGCTCGAGGCGCGACACACGGTCGGCGAGACTCAAGCGGGAGTCCTGCGCATGGACGGGCAGACCAAAAAGCGTGGCGGACGCAATTGCGCCCGCCACGCCAAGCCTGGCCATAAAACGAGTAGCCAGAAGCTTCTTCATTACTTACTTCGCGGTGTAGACGATCTCAACGCGACGGTTCTTCGACCAGCAATCATCGTTGTGCTCACGGCAGGTCGGCTTTTCCTTACCGTAGCTCGTGACGTTGACCTGGCCAGCCGAACCACCAGCAGCCTGGAGGGCGCTGGAAACGGCATTGCCGCGACGCTCGCCGAGGCCGAGGTTGTACTCACGCGTACCGCGCTCGTCGGTGTTGCCCTCGAGGGTCATGGCCGACTGCGGACGGTCCTGCAGGTACTTGGCGTGGCAAGCGATGATCTGCTGGAATTCCGGCTTCACATCGTTCTTGTCGAAATCGAAGTACACAACGCGCTGACGGAGGCAGGCATCGGTATCGAGATCCGACGGCTGGTACTTGCCGTCGTTGGTGGGGGCCTGGGTCTGAGCAACCGGCTCCGGCGCGGGCGTCGGTGCAGGCTTCACAGTCTTCTTGTTACAGGCGACCGCGCCCACGCAAAGCAGGGCGGCCAGGGTGACGCTAACGGTCTTATTCATGGGACGTTCCTTCAACAGTTGAGTTCCGACAGTCGATATACGGTTTCGGGACAGGCATCGCCGGTTGTCCGGCTGTTTTTCTACTTACATCTACGCCGACGGGGCGCTGTCCCGCACCCTACGTCTTCGTTCCGGCGACTGCCTTCAAAGCAACTGCCGGTTAACCTTGCGTCCGCAGAAAAGGCGCGGAACACCCGCGCCCCTTCCCTGGACTTTGCCAATGTCGCGGCCCGAAACGGGCGCGCCATCAACGCTGTCTATAGGGTCCCCACGACGGCTCGCGCACGTCACCGTCCGAGAGGACGAGACGCTGACGTACCAGACCGTCTGCCGAAACCGCATACAGGACACCTCGCGTACCCTGCGACGCCGCATAAAGCAGCATGCTGGCATTCGGCGCGAAGCTGGGCGAATCGTCCACGTTACCCGGGGAAACGAAGCGTACCTGCCCGCCCAGACTGCGGTCCATGATAGCGATACGATACACGTTCCCGTTGCCCTGCACCATCGCAATCTGCTTGCCGTCGAAGCTCACCGAGGCGCTGGCGTTGAAGCCACCCTGGAAAGTGACGCGCGTGGCCGCACCACCGGATGCGGACATCTGGTAGATCTGCGGCTTGCCCGAGCGATCCGAGGTGAACAGGATGCTCTGGCCGTCCGGCGTATAGGTCGGCTCGGTGTCGATCGAGAAGTTGTTCGTTAGCCGGGTCTCGGCGTGGCTGGCCACGTCGATCACGAAGATCTCCGGGTTACCCACGTACGACAGGCTGACGGCGAGCTTGCTGCCGTCCGGCGACCAGGCCGGCGCACTGTTGATGCCGCGCGGATGGGCGGCGATCAAGCTGCGCGAGCCGGTGGAGATGTTCTGTACATAGACGGCCGAATTGCCGCTTTCGAACGACACGTAGGCGATCTTGCTGCCGTCCGGCGACCAGGAGGGCGACAGGAGCGACTCGCGTGAGCGCGCCACGACCTGCGGATTGAAGCCATCGGAGTCGGCGACGATCAGCGAATAGGTCGCGTTGTTACCCGTGCCCACGGCCGTGATGTAGGCAATGCGCGTCCAGAAGGCGCCGCGGACGCCGGTGATCTTTTCATAGATCTGGTCGGCGATCTGATGGGCGACGCCACGCAGGTCGCCAGCGGGAGCGGTGAACGACTGGGCCAGCAGGCTCTGCTGCTTGTTCACGTCCCACAGCTCGTACTCGACCTTGAGCATGCCGCCGCCCGCATCGTTGATGCGGCCGATGGTCAGGAAGTCCTGCTTGAGCAGGCGCCAGGTCGGGAATTTGATATCCGATCCCTGCGACGGCGTCTCGACGATGTCGGCCTTGTCGAGGGAACGGAACTTGCCCGAACGGTTGAAATCCGCCCGGATGACGTCGGCGACGTCGGTCGGCAACGGCGCGCCGCCAGCCTGGGCGAACGGCACCACGGCGATAGGCGTTGCGGTCTTGAGGCCGCCGACGATATCGACATTGAGCGACTGGGCCGCGGCGGGGCCGGCCACGAAGGCGGTCAGCGCGACCAGGAGGAGAGCGAGGCGGGAAAGCGTTCTGCGCATGGGCGGGTTCATTGCGACCTGGAAGTGTGAGACGGCGACGGCATGGTAACGCGATGGGCCCGGCCAGCATGACCCGAATCTGAACCGCCCCGCCCGGCATCTACCGGGTCGGGGCGGGCACCATCATTGCGGCCGGAACGTGAAGGTGAGGTTTCTCTGGAATACGTCCTCGAAGCCCGCGTACGGCAACGGCTGGGCGCGAAGCACGGCGTTTTCGATCGAAGCCCTGCCGGCGGCATCGTAGGGACAGCTGGAGTCGGCTTTGGCACTGAGCACCTGGCCACCCGGGATCTGGGTGATGTGCACCATGCACGGCGCATCGGGCATGTTGTCCGGACGCAGCCAGTTCGGCGTGACTGCGTTCTGGATCGCGGCGATGTACAGGGCCTGCTTGCTGTTGTCCTTGCCGTTCTGGCCCGACTGCACCTTCTCGGCGTAAGGCAGGTCCTCTCGTCCGTCGTCCTTGGCGTTCTCGAGGTCCTTCAGCTGCTGATCGGCCTGCTTCTTCTTGCTGTCGGCCTGCTTGGTCTGTGACTTGGCGGCTTCGAGCTGCTTGAAGATCTCGTCGATCTCTTTCTGCTTCTGTTTCTTCTTCTCGTCCTGCTGGGCGTCGAGTTCGGCCTGGCGCTGGCGCTGCTGCTCTTCCTGCAGCTGCTTGGCATTCTCGGCCTTTTGCACGGCGTCATCGACCACCTTCTCCTGATCCTTCAGGGCCGGCGTCTTGGGCGGAGGCGGCAAGGTTTCGACCTTCGGCTTCTCGGGCTCAGGAGGTGTCGGCGTCGGCTGGGCGGGAGGCGGCGGCACGGTGTTCGGCACCGGCTTGGCCGTGTGCTTCGGCGGCGGCGCGCCAGTGGGCCCGATCAGGGTTGCTTCGATGATCTGACCCGGCAGCTGAATCGGTGCCGGACACTTCAGCGGATTCCACTCCGCGGGCACGCCCAGGGCTTCGGCCCACTTTTCGTAGTCCGTGCAGGGAATGATCGCGAGGCCGAGGAAGGCCACGATGCCCAGATGGAGAAGCGCGGCGAGGACGACCGCGCGGGGCGTGCCGTTACGGTTTTCCATTCTGCGCCGACTGCGGCTGGCTCATCAGGCCGATCTTGGAGACACCGGCCTCCTGAAGGATCGGAAGGATCGAATACACCTTGCCGTAGCCCACGCGCTCGTCGCCGGCGACCAGTACCTGGAGCTCCGGGTTGGCATCGTGGAAGGCCGTGATCTTGGCCTTGAACTCGTCGGCACTCACTGGCTCGCGCTTGGCACCATTGGCGGTGAGATAAATCGTGCCGGCCTCGTCCACGGAAACGACGACCGGGTCTTTCTTGTCCTGCAGCGACTTGGCATTGGTCTGCGGCAGCTGGATGTCGACGCCGAGGTTCATCATGGGCGTGGTGACCATGAAGATGATCAGGAGCACGAGCATCACGTCGATGTACGGCACGACGTTGATCTCGGACTTCAGCTTCCGCTTCTGGCGGCGGTAGACGTTACGGGCCATGGTGCGGGCTCAGGCCACGTCGTCGGCGTGAATCTGGCGCTGCAGCACCGAGGAGAACTCTTCCTGGAATACCTCGTAGCGCGACGCGATCCGCTCGACCTTGGTGGCGAAGCGGTTGTATGCCCAGACGGCCGGGATAGCGGCGAACAGGCCCATCGCCGTGGCGATCAGGGCTTCGGAGATGTGCGGGGCGACCACGGAAATGGTGACGTCCTTCATCTCGCCCAGGCCCTGGAAGGCGCCCATGATGCCCCACACGGTGCCGAACAGGCCGATGTACGGGCTGATCGAACCGACGTTGGCGAGGAACTCCAGGTTCTGCTCGAGCTTGCCGATCTCGCGGGTGCCGGCCACGCGCATGGCGCGCTCGGAACCTTCCATGATGCGGTCGGCGTCGCTCACACGACGCTGGCGCTGGCGGGCGAATTCGCGGAAGCCGGCCTCGAATACATTCTCGATGCCGTGCTGGCCCTCGCGATTGCCTACCTCACGAAACAGGGCCGCGAGGTCCGCACCCGACCAGAAGCGGTCCTCGAAGGTCTCGGCGTTGTCGTGGGCGGTCTTAAGCTGGCTGTACTTGCGGATGATGATCACCCACGACAGGAACGAGAACGCCAGCAACAGGAGCATGACCAGTTGTACGGGCAGGCTCGCTTCCGCGACCAGCTTGAAAATGTTCAGTCCACCGTTCATCGCTTGAAAGCTCTCCGCCGGAATCTATGGCTTAGGTAATGGGGAATTCGTTGGG
>Ga0247742_10000817_pt1 | contig 23480 bp, 22 predicted proteins | sample UWRJL208509C2_FD_180944 | JGI IMG/M metagenome (GOLD analysis project Ga0247742, IMG submission 180944) | Plant litter microbial communities from Arlington Agricultural Research Station in Wisconsin, United States - UWRJ-L208-509C-2 | ecosystem: Environmental > Terrestrial > Plant litter >... | reverse complement strand
ACGCGAACCTTGACGTTGTAGTCCACAACGCGTTTGACAGCTACAAGAACCTTCATGGATTCCTCGTTACTCTCCGGTGAAAAGAAAGTCGCCTAGGCGAACCTGGCGGTTGATGCTCATCGGGCACAAGGGCACCTCTAAAAACGCTGGCATTTTCAAAAGGCGATCTTGCTCACGGGATTGATGACCGTTCGTCACTGGTGACCGACGAGTCATTCTTTATCGTGGCGTGTAAACTGCGCGCCAAACCTGCGCGGCGCATCACCTTGTATGGCCTTCGCCCTGTTTTTAGAGGTGCTCTTGAAACCAACAGTCAGCCTACGGCGAGCGCAAAACCGACCGTATCTTGACCGGAACGCCTATTCCGGTCAATACGGCAAAATGGCCAGTCATAAGCCGCGTGACTTTGATTTGTCTGGCTTTGAGCCGATTCAAACAAACGTTTGTATTGGACGCTGAGAGTGGTGTAGATATAATGCGCCGCCTAGAGAGAAAGGTGGGTTATCCATTGTTCTTGCTTTACGTTAACGTAAACGCAGTCATGGATGCGACATCGAACCTCCAAATAGAAAAACTGTGAGCCCTGAGTAGGAGATAGCCTGTGGAACGCGAATACATGGAATTCGACGTGGTCATCGTCGGCGCCGGCCCCGCTGGCCTGTCCGCCGCCTGCCGCTTGAAGCAGAAGGCCGCCGAAGCCGGTAAGGAAATCAGCGTCTGCGTGGTCGAAAAAGGCTCCGAAGTCGGTGCTCACATCCTGTCCGGCGCGATTTTCGAACCTCGCGCTCTGAACGAATTGTTCCCGGACTGGAAAGAACTGGGCGCGCCACTGAACACGCCGGTCACCCGCGACGACATTTTCGTCCTCAAGAATGCCGACAGTGCGCAGAAAATCCCTGACTTCTTTGTGCCCAAGACCATGCACAACGAAGGCAACTACATCATCTCCCTGGGCAACCTATGCCGCTGGCTGGCCCAGCAGGCAGAAAACCTCGGTGTGGAAATCTACCCAGGCTTCGCCGCGCAGGAAGCCTTGTTCGACGAGAACGGCGTGGTCCGCGGGATCATCACCGGTGATCTGGGCGTCGACCGCGAAGGCCATCCGAAAGACGGCCTGTACACCCCCGGCATGGAGCTGCGTGGCAAATACACGCTGTTCGCCGAAGGCTGCCGTGGCCACATCGGCAAGCAGCTGATCAAACGCTTCAACCTCGACAGCGACGCCGACGCTCAGCACTACGGCATCGGCCTGAAAGAAATCTGGGAAGTCGATCCGGCCAAACACCAGCCTGGCCTGGTGGTGCACACCGCCGGTTGGCCGATGGACATCATGGGCACCGAGAACACCGGCGGTTCCTTCCTCTATCACCTGGAAAACAATCAGGTGGTGGTCGGTCTGATCGTGGATCTGTCCTACAGCAACACTTTCCTGTCGCCGTTCGACGAGTTCCAGCGCATGAAGCATCACCCGGTGCTCAAGCAGTACCTGGAAGGCGGCAAGCGCATCAGCTACGGCGCACGGGCGATTTGCAAAGGTGGCCTGAACTCCCTGCCGAAGATGGTCTTCAAGGGCGGCGCGCTGATTGGTTGCGACCTCGGCACCCTGAACTTCGCCAAGATCAAGGGCAGCCACACCGCGATGAAGTCCGGCATGCTCGCCGCTGAATCCGTGGCCGATGCGTTGTTCGCTGACAAGGACGGCACCGAAGAACTGACCGCTTATGTCGACGCGTTCAAGAAGAGCTGGCTCTACGACGAGCTGTTCGCCAGCCGCAACTTCGGCCCGGCGATCCACAAGTTCGGCGCCATCGTCGGTGGGGGTTTCAACTGGCTCGACCAGAACATCTTCGGCGGCAAGCTGCCGTTCACCTTGCATGACACCAAGCCTGACTACGCTTGCCTGAAGCTGGCGGCCGACTGCAAGAAGATCGATTACCCGAAACCCGACGGCAAGATCAGCTTCGACAAACTCAGCTCGGTGTTCATCTCCGGCACCAACCACGAAGAAGAACAGCCTTGCCACCTGAAGCTGACCGACCCGAGCATCCCGATCGGCAAGAACCTACCGCTGTACGACGAACCAGCGCAGCGCTACTGCCCCGCTGGCGTGTACGAAGTGGTGACCAAGGAAGACGGCGAGAAGCGCTTCCAGATCAACGCCCAGAACTGCGTGCACTGCAAGACCTGTGACATCAAGGACCCTGCGCAGAACATCACCTGGGTCGCGCCGGAAGGTGCCGGTGGGCCGACTTACCCGAACATGTAAGTCGAACGCGTGGACATCAAGGCTCCCGAAACGGGGGCCTTTTTGTTGCCCCCAATTTAAACAACACCCCATAACCCATGTGGGAGCGAGCCTGCTCGCGATGGCGGTGCCCCAGTCGAAATCACGTTGACTGGAATACCGCTATCGCGAGCAGGCTCGCTCCCACCGTGTTTTGTGTTTAAACCTTGAGGCCCAGCTCTGCCGACAGCCGCGCCGTCACGCCTTTGATCAGCGGAATCAGTTCGGCCATTTTCTCCAGCGGCATGTACGGCACGGTGCTGGCAATGCTGATGCCGGCGACGATGCGCTTGCTGGCATCGCGGATCGGCGCCGCCACACAGCGGATCGACGGTTCGTTGTCTTCCAGGTCGAATGCGTAGCCACCGGCCACGTACTCGACCATGCGTTGCTGGAACTGCTCCCAGGACTGCTCCGGGTGCAGCGGCCAGAATTGATTTTTCCCACCGGCCGGCAAACTGATTTCGTACAGGCGTTGCCAATCTTGCTGACTGTCATCCAGCATCAAGGCCTTGCCAATACCGGTCCGCGCCAGGGGCATGCGGTGGCCGACCCGCGAGCGCATTTCCGGACCATTTCGCCCCGGGTTCTTGTGCAGGTACAGCACCTCGTCGCCTTCGCGAATCGCCAGGTGGATGGTGTCGCCGGTCAACGCCGACAACTCGTCCAGATAAGGACCAGCCAAGGTCACTAACGGCAATTCTTCGCGGGCCTGGAACCCCAGCTCGATCAGCTTCGGCCCCAGCAGATAACCCACTTGCGGCACCACACGCAGGTAACGCTCATCCACCAGGCAACTGGCCAGGCGATGGGTCGTGCTACGTGTGGTGCCGATCAACCGGGCGATCTCCTTGAGATCGCGGGCACCGCTGGCCACCGCTTGCACCACACCGAGGCCGCGCAACAGGGTCTGGGTGCCAGTGGGCGCGGCGTCCTTGGCAGTTTTTGGGGCGTCTTCCTGCATATCCAGCCTTTACCGTTTGGCGAGTGAACGGGCGGCATTATGGTCGCCCGACCGCAGCGACTACAACTTGATACGCTCGACCTTGCCCACCAGCAGCACGTAGGACAGCGCGCCGATCAGCGCCAGCACCGCGATGTAGGTAATCGCCGGGGCAAACGAATCGCCGGTGGCGAGAAAGCCGATGACGATCGGTGTGGTGATCGCCGACAAGTTGCCGATGAAATTGAACACCCCGCCTGTCAGCCCGAGCAACCGTGCCGGGGCCAGGGTCGACACCAGCGACCAGGTAATCGACGCCAGGCCGTTGCCAAAAAACGCCAACGCCAGGAAGGCAATCACCAGCGGGGTCGACTCGACGAAGTTGGCGCCAATGATCGACGTGGAAATCAGCAACCCGCCAATGATCGGCAACTTGCGGGCGAAGCCCACGGTGCAGCCGCGACGGATCAACAGGTCGGAGAAGAACCCGGAACACAGCACGCCGATAAACGCCGCGAGAAACGGCAGCGACGCCAGCAAGCCAGACTTGATGAAGTCCATGCCACGATATTTCACCAGGTACGTCGGGAACCAGGTGAGAAAAAACCACAGCGTCGAATTGAGGCAAAACTGCCCGAGGTAGATGCCCCACAACTTGCGTTTGCTCAGGACGATGCCGAGGTCGGTCCAGCTGAATTTGGCCTTGACCTTGGCCTGCTCGGCCTGGATATCCACCAGCCCGCCGCCTTCGCGGATCAGCTCGATTTCAGCGTCGTTGGCGCCTTTGAAATCCCGTGGCTCGCGGTACACCGCGTACCAGATCCCCGCCCACAGAATGCCCACCGCACCGGTGCTGACAAACACCATGTGCCAGCCGTATTGATGTTGCAGCCAGGCCAGCACCGGCGTCAGGAACGCCAGCCCGACGAATTGTCCGGAGGTATAGAAACCAATCGCCGTGGCCCGCTCCCGCTCCGGGAACCAGGTGGTGACGACGCGACTGTTGATCGGATAAGCCGGTGCTTCCAATGCACCCACGGCCATGCGCAGCACGAACAGCGCGATGAAACTGGCAGCGAAGCCAAGCATCACCGTGGCCACCGACCACAGCAACAGCGCAACGCTGTAGAGAATCCGTGGCGGCACCCGGTCCACCAGCCAGCCACCGGGGATCTGCATGGCGGCGTAGGTCCAGCCGAATGCGGAGAAAATCAGCCCGACGTGGATCGGGTCGATGCCCAGTTCGCTGGTCAGCGCGGGCGCGGCGATGGAGAGGTTGCTGCGGTCGAGGTAGTTGATCACCACGGTGATAAACAGCAGCACCATGATGAAAAAACGCTTACGGCTGGGCGTCACCAACGACGCCTGCCCGGTGAGGGTTTGCGGTTGCATGTGAGGTGCCTCTTTTTATGGTTATTGAGGTCAAAAACAGGTATCGCGAATCCCACTGTTCATGGAGATCAAACTGTGGGAGCCAGCCTGCTGGCGATAGCGGTGTGTCAGTCACCCCTCAATGGCGAAGGTGCCGACCCAATCGCCAGCAGGCTGGCTCCCACAGGGGTTAGCGCAGGGTCAGGAAAAACTCACCACTCCGCAAAACTGCCATCGGCATGGCGCCAGATCGGGTTGCGCCAGCGGTGGCCGACGGCGGCGCGCTCGATGACGTATTCCTCGTTGATCTCGATGCCCAGGCCGGGGCCATTCGGGATTTTCACGAAGCCTTTGTCGTAATCGAACACCCGCGGGTCTTTGACGTAGTCGAGCAAGTCGTTGCTCTCGTTGTAGTGAATGCCCAGGCTCTGCTCCTGGATAAACGCGTTGTAGCAAACCGCGTCCAGTTGCAGGCAGGCGGCCAGGGCAATCGGGCCCAGCGGGCAATGCAACGCCAGCGCCACGTCGTAGGCTTCGGCCATGTTGGCGATCTTGCGGGTTTCGGTGATCCCGCCGGCGTGGGACGCGTCCGGCTGGATGATGTCGACGTAGCCTTCGCTGAGCACGCGCTTGAAATCCCAGCGGGAGAACAGCCGCTCGCCGAGGGCAATCGGAGTGCTGGTCAACGGCGCCAGCTCTTTCAGCGCTTCGTAGTTTTCGCTGAGCACCGGCTCTTCGATAAACATCAGCTTGTACGGATCGAGTTCCTTCATCAGCACCTTGGCCATGGGCTTGTGCACCCGGCCATGGAAGTCGACGCCGATGCCCACGTTCGGGCCGACCGCATCACGCACGGCGGCGACGTTGGCCAGGGCCAGGTCGACCTTCTCGAAGGAATCGAGGAATTGCAGCTCTTCGGTGCCGTTCATTTTCACCGCGGTAAAACCCCGCTCCACCGCTTCTTTCGCAGCGCGTGCGGTGTCCGCCGGACGATCGCCGCCGATCCACGAGTAGACGCGAATCTTGTCCCGCACCTGACCGCCGAGCAAATCGCTGACCGACACGCCCAGGGCCTTGCCCTTGATGTCCCACAGCGCCTGGTCGATGCCCGCCAGTGCGCTCATGTGGATCGCGCCGCCACGGTAGAAGCCGCCCCGGTAGAGCACGGTCCAGATGTCTTCGATGTTGCGTGGGTCTTTGCCGATCAGGTAGTCGGACAATTCCTCGACCGCAGCGGCGACGGTGTGGGCACGGCCCTCGACCACAGGCTCGCCCCAACCGGTCACGCCCTCGTCGGTCTCGACTTTGAGGAAGCACCAGCGCGGCGGCACGATGAAGGTGGTGAGCTTGGTGATTTTCATCTCGTACTCTCTTTTTGTAGATGCAGTCTTATTGGATGCGGCGCGCTCGGCGCCGAATAGTTTTAATTCAGAGCGTTCCAGGCAGCGACGTAGGCCTTGGCAGAGGCCGCCACTTGATCAGGCGTCATGCCTGGTTTGAACAGGCCTGAGCCGAGGCCGAAGCCTTTGACGCCGGCGTCGATAAACACCTGCATGTTGTCCGGGGTGATCCCGCCGACCGGCGCGAGAATGGTTCCGGCCGGCAGCACCGCGAGCCAGGCCTTCACCACCGCCGGGCCCATTTGCTCGGCGGGGAACATCTTCAGCACATCGGCGCCTTCGGCCAGCGCGGCGAACGCTTCGGTCGGGGTTGCCACGCCGGGCGACAGGTACAAGCCAGCAGCCTTGGCGGCACGCAGTACCTTGGCATCGCTGTGGGGCATGACGATGACTTGGCCACCGGCGGCTTTCACCTGTTCGACCTGTTCCGGCGTCAACACCGTGCCAGCACCGATCAGGCAATCGGCGGGCAAGGTACTACGCAGGATACGGATACTTTCGTACGGCTCCGGGGAATTGAGCGGCACTTCGATGACGCGAAATCCGGCGGCATACAGGACTTCGCCAATGGCCGCCGCTTCTTGCGGACGCAGACCGCGCAGGATCGCGATCAGACCGTTTTGTGCCAATGCTTGCTTGAGCATGTCAGCCCTCCAGTGAGGTGGAACGGGATAAGGTGGGTTCGAGCAGCCCCGCCGCCACCGCCAGCTGCCACAAGCCACGCTCGGTGGCTTGTTCCGCCAGGGTCACCCGGGCAAAACCACAGGCATCCAAGGCGCGGCTGTAGCGGGCGCAGAGTTGGGAATTGCCAATCAGAATGATCGACGGCAAGTGCACGCTGTGGCGACGTTGCCGCTGAATGTTGGCCAGCGCCGACAGTTCGTGGCCGATCAACAGCCCGGACAGGTAATCGGGTTGCGCCGAGGCGCTGAGCTCACCTGTCAGGCCTAGGCTGCGGGCGCTGAACACGGTCGACAGCGGACCGATCTCACCTTCGCTCGACAGCGCCACCTGCACGCCACGGTCGAAGGCCTCGCCATCAAACGACCCGCCCCGTTGCTGGGTGCGGCCGAGAATGCTGTGCTCGCTGAGGACGGCGAAAATCTCGCCGGTCATGAAGGTGTCAAAGCGCTGGATGCGACCCTCGGCCACTTCCACCCACTTCGAGTGACTGCCCGGCAAGCCGATCAGCAAGTCACCGCTCGCCGCTTCAGGCAAGCGCTGCAAAACGCCGAGCACCTGGGTTTCTTCGCCGCGCATGACATTGGGCAGACGGGAACGCTGAATCACCCCGGGCACGATGTGCACATCGACACCGCGCAGGCTGCGCACCACTTGCAGGGAATGGCCGAGGTTGGCGACGTCCGCCGGCGTGTCGCAGTAGGCCGCTTCGCGCCAACCCTGGGCACTGCCGACCATGCCACAGGCAATCACCGGCAGCCCGGGTTGCGCGTCGAGCCAGTCGCCGCAGGCCTCATCGAAGGCCAGTTCGAAACCGTCAGCACAGAGCTGACCGCCAATCATTTGTGGCGTCTTGGGCAATTGCATGATGCCGGACGACAGCGAACGCTGTTCCAGCACCTGGCCGTCTTCGCCCAGTTTGTAAGCACGTAATGAGGTTGTCCCCCAATCGAGCGCGATCAATTGCGCCAGCATCGCTTCACCTGTTCTGTTTATTGGCAGTGAGTGAGCTGGACTATAAACCCGCGAGCGGACAAATCTCAATATATAAATATCACTCCCATATTTTGGGATGATACGCATAAAAAATCGCAGCCCTAGCGCTGCGATTATTCGACCGACAACGAATGTTTAATTGCCTTCGGCGAAGTCCCGCAACACCGCGCCGTCCATGCGGTACCGCACCCATTCTTCCTGGGGTTGCGCACCGAGGGATTTGTAGAAGTCGATGGCGGGCGTGTTCCATTCCAGCACGCTCCATTCGAAGCGGCCGCAGTCGTTGGCGCAGGCGATTTTCGCCAGGTGGCGCAGCAAGGTTTTGCCAGCGCCACCGCCTCGTTGCGTCGGGGTGATGTAGAGGTCTTCGAGGTACAGGCAGTTGCTGCCCAGCCAGGTGGAATAGCTGAAGAAGAACACCGCGAAACCGATCGGCAAACCGTCGCGCAGGCAGATCAGGCCATGGGCGGTGGCGCCTTCGCTGAACAGGCTGCGTTCGATGTCGGCGACACTGGCGATGACTTCGTGGCGAGCCCGTTCGAAATCAGCCAACTCGGTGACGAACGCGAGGATTTGCGGCGCATCGCTGGGCGTCGCGGGGCGGATTTCGATGGTCATGGACAGGCCTTGGCAAAAGAGGAAAACGCCATACTAAGTCGGCGGCGGACGCGCGTCACATTTGTCGCGAAAACATCATCAGTTGACACAAAGACTTACAGCCCGCCGTTACCGTTCGTCGTCATTCAGGCACCAATCGAAAACCAGGGCGGACCAACATCAGGTAAGGATTCTAATAATCGGAGACGACACCATGATCACAGCCAAGCTGACCGCCCTCGCTCTCGCTACCCTGCTTTCTTCCGCGGCCTTCGCCGCCACAGCCACCGGCACCGGCCCGACCAATCCGGTCGACGGCCCGAAAACTCCCGCCCTGCAAGGCACGCCCGGCATGAATACCAATGGTAACGGCGCGGACATGAACAACTCGCTGCCCGCCACCGGGACTGATCCGCGCACCCAGAGCAACGACCCTGGCCGCCAGGGTGGCATGAACACTCCAGGTTCCACCCCCGACAACGCTGGCCCCGGCGTCGGCTCGAAAACCACTACCGGTGGTTCCGGCTCCGAAGGCGGTGGCGCCAGCCAGTAACGCTTTCACCCGCAGCACCTATCCACATCCATGAAGAGGTAACCATGAACGTCGATAAGAACCTTGAAAAAGAAGTCCTGACCCGCCTGTTGCACGCCCATCCCAGCGGATTGGGCAAGGAGGTCCTGGATAACTACCGGGGTGAAAAAGTCGTGGCCAGCGCCCTCGCCGCCTTGCAGGAACGTGGCTTGATCCAGCACGGCCATGTGACCTGCAACGACGCCGGCGAGCACTCGTTGAACCTGCCGATCAAACTCAGCGCCTCCGGCGTCGAAGCGGCACGCAAGCTGGACGCTTAGTCGAGCTTCCCTCCCGCAGCCTCACGGGGCTGCGGGCCCTTCATCCGCAAATTCCCCGTGGGAGCGAGCCTGCTCGCGAAGAGGCCAGATCAGGCGCCGCTGGACTCAATGAGTGCATCCACCTCCGCCGACCCAGGCGAAGTCGCCGGCCCCCACCGGGTCACCGCCAACGCCGCCGCCGCATTCGCCCGCCGTGCCGCTTCAACCGCAGACAACCCGCGCGCCAACCCCGCCATGAACACCCCGGCATGGGCATCGCCCGCGCCATTGCTGTCCACCGCCTCGACCGGGAAACCCGGTACATGTTCGGTGGCGCCACGCTGGCCAATCCAGCAGCCCTGCGGCCCATCGCGGACCACTAGCAACGTCTTCTCCGCTAACAGACCACTCAAACGTTGCAGCGCCTGCTCGATGTCCGGCGCGCCGGTAAATCGCAGCGCCTCTTCACTGTTGCTGGTCCAGACATCAATGCGCGGCAATAACGCCTTCATCAAAGCAGCGTCCGGCGAATCCACCAGTGGGCCCGGATCGAACACCACTTTGATCCCGCTCGGCAGCGCCAGGGTCCAGTCCACCAGCGCCTGGGCCTTGCCGACGTGCAACAAGCTGTAGCCGCTGAGGCAAACAAAATCACCCGCCTCGGCCGGGACGCTGGACAGGTCCGCCGCGCTCAGTTCGCCTTCGGCACCGATGTAGGAAATAAAGGTGCGCTCGGCGCTCGCCTCCGTGAGCGCCACGCACAAACCGGTGTCGCGGTCGCTACTGTCGACCAAGCCGACACGGATGCCTTCGGTCTTCATCGCCTGCCGAGCCAGGTCGCCGAAGCGACCCTTGCCGTGCCGACCGAGGTAGACCACCGGCAAGCCGTTGCGCGCGGCAGCGGCCATGACGTTGAACCCACCACCGGCTTCGAAACTGGCGGATTGCGCCAGTACGTCACCGCCGGCCCCGGGCAATTTATCCACCGCCATCACCAGATCGATAATGACTTGGCCGGTGTACAGTAATCTAGCCATGGGCATTCTCAAGGACCGCGGCGCGGCGATCTTTGGCACCGCCCAGCACCCAATACAAACCGCCCGCCACCAGGAAGGTCACGATCCAGCCGAGGCCGTTATGGCCCAGGTAAGAGTCGGACAGGAAGCCGCGGAACCAGACATTCTCGGCGGTGGTGCCGATGGTGGTGAAGCTGAAACCCAGCACAATCGCCACCGCCCAGGAACCGAAGGCACGCCACTCGATACCGCCGCTGTACCAGTAGGCGCTGCTTGGGCTGACGTCGAGCAAGTCTTTCGGGCTGTAGTAATGACGATGGATCAGGTCGACCACGAAGATCCCGACCCACGCGGTAATCGGCACCGCGAGCAGGGAAATGAAGGTGATGAACGGACCGTAGAAACTGTCGGCGATCAGCATGAAATAGATCGAGCCGGCGAAGATCGCGATGATATCGACCACCACCGCATACACGCGCTTGACCTTCAGGCCGAGGGTCAAGGTGGTCAGGCCAGCGGAGTACACCGAGAGGTTGTTCGACAGCAGCAAGCCGCCGAACGCGGTGATCAGGTACGGCACGGCCATCCAGGTCGGCAGCATGTCGCGGATCGCGATGATCGGGTCGGTGGCTTGGGCCAAATCGTTGTTACCTACCGACAGCAGGCCGCCGAGGGTGATCAGCAGCACCAGCGGAATCCCCGCACCGAACGCCGCCGACGCCACCAGGCGCACGGCCTTGACGCTGCGATGCTGGTAGCGAGACATGTCCGCCCCGGCGTTGGCCCAACCGATCCCGGTGCCGGCCGCCATGGTGCCGACGCCAATGATCATCGCGCTCAACGGCGCTGGCGTGGCGTTGAACACCGCGCTCCAGTCAATGGTCGCGCAGAGGAAACCGCCCACCAGAATGTTCAGCGCGCCAAACACGTAGGTGGCCCATTTCTGAATCACCAGCAAGGTGGCGTGGCCGAGGCCGGACACCGACAGGGTCAGCAGCACGAAAATCGCGATGAAGATCAACGTCAGCAGCGGCGCGCTTTTCGCTTCTACGGGCGACCCGAACAGGATCGAGCACAACGACAGCAGCACGAACGCGGCGGTGGTGGTGTTGACGGTTTCCCAGCCCAGGCGCGACATCAGCGAGACCAGCGTCGGGCCGATGTTGCCGCGCACACCGAAGATCGCCCGGGACAAAGTCAGGCTCGGCGCGCGGCCACGGCGACCGGCAATCGAGATGATCCCGACCACCGCGAACGAACCGGCGGCGCCGAGAATGGCGACGATGATCGCTTGCCAGATGGCCAGGCCACGAAAGGCCACCAGGGTCGCCCCCAATGGCAAGCCGAGGATTGAGATGTTGGCGGCGAACCAGACCCAGAACAGTTGCAGCGGATGACCGTTGCACTCCGCTTCCGGCACCGGTTCGATACCGCGGGTTTCCAGTTGCCCGGCGCTTTGCCCGGCGTTTGATGAACTCATGAAAAATGCTCCTGTTGCCTTTGTTGTGGTTGTGGCAATGACGGCATACGACGCGGCAGCCCGGCAGTCCTGGCCAAGTTCGTGCGATCCATTGCGGGTGAAAAAATCCAAAGTTCGCGAGCAGGCCCGCGCTCACAGGTTCACTGCAATCCCTGTGGGAGCGAGCCTGCTCGCGAAAGCGTCACTGACTTCAGCGAAGTGCCAACAGCCCCTGCACCAAGGGTTCAAGCTCCAGGTCATTAACCGACTTGACCTGTTCGATCATCGCCGCCGGCCAACTCGACAGGCCTAGGCAGGCCCCGAGCATGGCGCCGAGGATCGCGGCGATGGTGTCGGTGTCGCCACCGAGGCTGGCGGCCATGCACAGCGCTTCGAAGGGTTGCATCTCACCGATGGCCACTTGCTGCGCCAAGGCGAACGACACCACCACCGATTCTTGTGACGCGACCGAGGTGCCGATCACGTCGTAGAGCACATCCGCCAGCAGCGCTTTGTCGCTGTCGATGCTGATCGTACGGGCCCAGCCGATGCGCGACGCGATGCGACCACCGGCCACCCAATGTCCGTGGGTTTGCGCTTGTTGCGCGATGTGCTGGCCGAGGTTCAGCGCGTCACCCAGGTCCAGGCCGTTGATGCCGGCCGAGACCACCGCCGCCACTGCCGCCGCACTGGAAATGCCCAGCGTGGTGTTGTGAGTCACTTGGCAGGCTTGCACCACGGCGCTAATGAACTGTTCTGGATTAGCCACATCCGCCGCGATGCCCACCGGGGTGATGCGCATCGCCGCGCCGTTGGTGGTGCCGTAGCGCCCCGCTTCTTCCGGCGAATGCCCGGCGAGAATCATCTCGATGGCGCGTTTGGTCGAAGGCCCGAGCAAATCCTGCGAACCCTTGGCCTGCATCTCGGCTTCCCAGGCGATCAACGCTTGGGCCAGCACCGCCGGTTCGATACGCCCCTGGCCGTCCACCAGCAACTGACCGACCAGGATCGCCTGTTCGGTGTCGTCGGTGATCGAGCCCTTGGGCATGTTCGCGGCAATCGGCTGATCGGGGCCGGCGTCTTCCAATGCGCTGATTTCACCAAAGCGCGCCTTGATCTGCGCACGGCTCAGGGACTGGGTCGGCATGCCCAGGGCATCGCCTAGCGCCAGGCCATAAAACGCGCCGAGGGCACGGTCGAGGGTGGTCATTTTGAAGCTCCAAACTGCAAGTGCAGGCGAAAGTGCACGGGATCGAGCAGGCTTTCGACCTGTTCCATGAATCGATCATTGCGGTCGTAGGTGGTGCGCAAGGCTTTGAGGAATACCGTGCCCACCGGCCGCCCGAGCAATTCGGCGTCGACCGCGTTCAGCGGTTCGGCACCGATCCACTGATCGCCGCGCTCGCCGACATAGCCATAGGCGGCCAAGGTGATGGTCAAGGAATCGTCGATCAGTCCGACCCGCGGCAGGCTTTCGAGGCCGCCGTTGGCGGGCATCAGCGAGCGCTCGAGGGACACCAGCGTGCCGTCGTTGGAGCGGCGCCGACGGTCGAGGGTGATGAACTGGTCGGTGCCGAAACGCGTCAGCAGGTCCGGACGCGTCACCGCTTCCAGGCGCAGCACTTCGGTGTTGACCAGCGCCCCGCTGTCGGCCAACGCCTGGGCCCAGCCGCTGCGCTGATCGAGCACCACGCCGTCGAAGGTGACGATCGAACCGACGCCGCTCTGGGTCGCGATGTAGTTGCGTCGCTTCAATTCGGCCAGGGCCTCACGCAGCGTGCCACGGCTGACTTTGAATTCTTGAGCCAACTGATGCTCGCCCGGCAGCAGAAAGCCGTCCTCCATGAGGCCGCTTTCAATACGCCGGATGAGTTCGTCGACCACCCGTTGTTTCTTGTCGAATCGTACCTGTCTAATCATGTACAAATTGATAACCGAAACCGGGTGATGTGAGCAAGCGGAATTTTGATTGGGGGATGGGTGGTGTTGGGCTTGGGTGAGCTGGGTGTCAGATAGATCGACCCCTCACCCCAGCCCTCTCCCCACAGGGGAGAGAGGGAAAGGGAGCTGATCTTTGTTGTTTTCCAGACCGGAGTTCGATTCGATTTTGCGCGTCAGTGTTATTCGCGAGATCATCTCGGTCCGCCCCTCACCCCGCTGGGAGAGGGGTGGCCCTTGATCTCAGCGCTGTTTCAGTCGGTCAATCACCACCGCCAACAACAGGATCGAACCGCGAATCACATACTGATAAAACGTGTCGATATTTTTCAGGTTCATCGCGTTCTCGATGATCGCCAGAATCAGCACCCCGGCAATCACGTGGCGGATCATGCCGATACCGCCGCTCAGGGACACACCCCCCAGCACGCACGCCGAGATCACGGTCAGCTCGAAACCCTGGCCGATCATCGGTTGGCCGGAGGTCATGCGCGAGGCCAGGATCACCCCGGCCAACGCGCCGATCACACCGTGCACGGCGAAGATGATGATCTTGGTCCGGTCGACGTTGACCCCCGCCAGCAGTGCCGCTTCCTGGTTACCACCAATGGCCATGGTGTTGCGCCCGTAGGTGGTGTAGTTCAGCAACCAGCCGAAGAACAGGAAGCAGACGATGGTGATCAGGATCGGCACCGGCACGCCGAACAACTGGCCATTGCCGAATACGAAGAACTGCTCCTGGGACACGCCCACCGCTTTGCCGTTGGCGAAGATGTACGCCAGGCCGCGAACGATCTGCATGGTCGCCAGGGTAGTGATCAGTGCGTTGACCCGCAGCTTGGCAATCACAATGCCGTTGATCAGGCCAACGATCAGGCCCATCACCAGCGCGGCGCTGACGCCCAGAAATACGCTGTTGGTGTCACGCATCACCACCGCCGCGACCACGCCGGCGCAAGCGATGACCGAACCCACCGACAAGTCAAAGTGTCCCGACGCCAGGCAGTACAACATGGTGCACGCGGCAATGCCGGTGGTGGAAATCGCCAGGCCCAGGCCGCGCATGTTCAGCGGCGACAGAAAGTTGTCGATCATCAAGGTGCAAAGCACGAAGATGCCGATGGCCGCCAGCAGCATGACCCAGTCATCGAGGAACCGGCGCATGTCGAGGGGTTTGCGCGTGGTCGGCAAAGCATTGTTTTGGGTAGTCATATTCACCTCTTCAGTTCGCCGCGCCAGCGGCGCGTTGGCGCGGCAAAGCCAGTTGCAGCAGGTTGGATTCATTGGCCTGTTCGCGGCTCAGTTCACCGCGCATTGCGCCTTCGCACAGCACCAGGATGCGGTCGGAAATCCCCATGACCTCCATCAGGTCGCTGGACACCACGATCACCGCGATCCCGCTCTCGGCCAGGTTGTGGATGATCTGGTAGATCTCGGCCTTGGCGCCGATGTCGATACCGCGAGTCGGCTCATCGAGCAGCAGGACTTTCATCGGCATCGACAGCCAGCGACCAAGAATGGCCTTCTGCTGATTGCCGCCGGACAGGTACATGATTTTCTGTGCCGCGCTGGGCGTCTTCACTTTCAGCGCCTTGATCTGCTTCTCCGCGTTGTCCCGCTCCCACAGGCCGCGCAACAGGCAACCGAAGGTCGAGTGGGCGCCACGGGCACTGATGTTGATGTTCTCGGCGACGCTGGAGAGCGGCATGATGCCCTCCTTCTTGCGGTCTTCCGGGCACAGCAGAATGCCGGCGGCGATGGCGTCGCGGGGCGAGCGCAGTTTCAACTCATGGCCGCGCAGTTCCAGGCGTCCAGCGGTGTTGCGCTCGAGGCCGCTGAGCAGGCGGAACAGCTCAGTGCGCCCGGCGCCGACCAAGCCGAACAGGCCAAGGATTTCGCCTTTGTGCGCTTCGAAACTCACCGGCTCCCGCAGACCAGGCCCGAGCAAGCCGTCGACTTTCAACGCCACCGCGCCACGGGGGCGGCTGCGGTAATCGTAGATATCCTGAATGTCGCGACCGACCATGCACGTCACCAATTGGTCGTGGGTCAGTTCACTCATGTCTTCGAACGTGCGCACGTAGCGACCGTCCTTGAACACCGTGACCGCGTTGCAGATGCGGAACACTTCTTCCATGCGGTGCGAGACGTACAGCACCACTTTGCCTTCATCCCGCAGGCGGGTAATGATCGCCATCAGCCGATCGATTTCCCGCGCCGACAAACTGCTGGTCGGTTCGTCGAAGGCAATGACGTGGGCACCACGGGACAGCGCCTTGGCGATTTCCACCAATTGCCGCTGGCCGAGGGACAGGCGCCCGACTTTTTCCTGGGGATCGATTTCATCCGCCAGGCCCTTGAGGCAGGCCAACGCTTGCTGGCGCAAAACGCCGCGTTTGACCAAGCCAAAACTGGCGGGCATGTGGCCGAGGAACAGGTTCTCCGCCACGGTCATTTCCGGCACCAGGTGCAATTCCTGGTGGATCACCGCCACGCCGCTGGCAATGCTGTCGGCGGTGGACTTGAACGCCATGCTGCGCTCGCCGATGTGCAGCTCGCCGCTGCTCGGGATGTAGGCGCCACCGAGGATTTTCAGCAGCGTCGATTTGCCGGCGCCGTTCTCGCCCATCAAGGCGTGCACCTGCCCCGGATGCGCGACGAAACTGATGTTGTCCAGCGCCTTGACCCCGGGAAAGGTCTTGCCGATCCCGTTGAAGCGCAAGCTACCGCTGCTACTGAGTTGTTGTGTTTGTACTTGCGCGTGCATAACCCACCTCATCACACAGAACAGGCGGCCCCGTTACCGGGACCTCCGCTGACCTCAACCGATCCTCAGTTCCACAGGCCGATCTTGGTCAGTTCCTCCTGGAAGTTTTTACGGGTGATCAGCGTCACGTCGTCCATGGCGGTGTACTTGGCAGGTTCCTTACCGGTGGTGATCCACTCGTACATCATCGCGGCGGTGTTGTAGCCCTCGATGTGCGGGCTAGGCAGCATCGAACCGAAGAAGCCGCTGTTGGGCTTTTTCAGTTCGCCGATGGCGTCGGTGCCGTTGATGCCGATCCCGATCACGTTGGCCGCTGCAAAACCGGCCGCTTCGGTGGCGCGCACGCCGCCCAGCACGGTGTTGTCGTTCATGCCGCCGATGATCAGGTTCTTCGCCGCGCCTGGCAGTTTCACCAGGGCCGAGTTGGTGGCGTCCATGCTGCCCGGCACGTCGAGGGTCTTGAGCGCTGAGGTCAGGATATGGTCGGCGGGCATGCCGGCTTTTTTCAGCGCGTCGATGGAGCCGTCGGTGCGCTTCTTGCCGGTGTCCAGCTCATTGAAGGTGTTGACCACCGCGTAGGTGTCTTTCCAGTCCCAGTTACGGTTCTTCGCTTCGGCGGCCATGGCGTTGCCTTGTTTCTGGCCGACTTCGAACGCGGCCATGCCCAGGTACGGCACGTCTTCCATGAACTTGCCGTTGGCGTCGACGAAGCGGTCGTCCACGGCAATTACTTTGAGGTCGTTGATTTTCGCCTTGGCCATGATTGCCGGGCCGAGGGACACGTCCGGCGGGCAGATGACGAAGCCTTTGGCACCGTTGGCCGCCAGGCTGTCGATCGCCGACAGGGTTTTCTCGCCGTCAGGCACGGCAATCTTGATCAGTTCGAAGCCTTTGTCTTTTGCAGCCTTTTCAGCGAACGCCCATTCAGTCTGGAACCAAGGCTCTTCCGCCTGCTTGACCAGAAAGCCGATTTTCACTTTATCGGCGGCCAACAGCGAACCGCTGAGGCTGACCGCGGTTACCGCCAAAGCAGCACAAGCCAGGGAACGGATCCCACGACGACGATTCATATCTCACTCCTTGTTCTTATTGAGAGTTTTGAAAGCCCATTACATGTAGCCAGACAACCGGATGTAGCTAAATAGTCATATCGTATGATGATTGGATTTCAGACGGAGTTCCGCGCCTGAAACCCTGCGCTTCAGTCGTGGTACATCACCGAGCGGCCACCGTCGATCGTGATACAGGACGCGTTAATGAACGGCGCTTCATCGCTGGCCAGGAACACTGCGGTCATCGCCACTTCCAGCGGCTGACCGATGCGCCGTGGCGGATGCAAGTCAAAGGCGCGCTGGCGTTCGGCATGCGGGTCGGCAAAACCGTTCCAGTAATCGACGTTCAATTGGGTTTCGATGTAGCCCGGCGCAATCGCGTTGACGCGAATGCCCTTGGGCGCGTACTCGATGCCAAGGGCGCGGGTCAGCCCCAGCAAGCCATGCTTGGCCACCGGGTACGGGAAGCAACCGGGAATAATGTGCGAAGAATGCGTGGACGCGATGTTGATGATGCTGCCCACGCCCTGCTCGATCATCTGCGGCAAGACCGCCTTGCAGCCGAACCAGGCACCGTCGAGGTCGATGGCGAAACAACGGCGCCAGTCTTCCTCGGTCATGTCGAGTGGATCGCGGAACACATTGACGCCGGCGCAGTTGACCAGCACATCAATACGCCCGTGCAACTCCACGGCCCGCTTGGCTTGGGCGTGCAAGTCGGACTGATTGGACACGTCGACCTTCAACGCCTGAACATCGGCACCTTTGCCACGCCAGGACGCCGCGACGGCCTCGACTTTCTCGCCCTGGATATCGCTGATCACCAGTTTCGCCTGCTGCGCGGCGAACGCGGCGACGATGGCCTCGCCAATGCCTTGGGCGGCGCCGGTCAGCAGCACCACTTTGTTTTTCAGGCGTTCGCCACGGGGCGGCTCCGGCACGGGCGGCAATGACAGCGATTCAGCCATGAATCAGCCCTCCTGCCCGGTGACACGACAAAAACCGGGCATCAGGGGATGACCGGTCAACACATTGATTTGCGGATAAACAGAACAGGACAGACGCGAAAACGCCTGGGCGCGAGAGCGGCCGGAAACATGAAGGGCGCACGGCAGTGCACGGGAAAAACGTTGCATCACTTCACCTGTTTGTTTTTTTTAGTGTGAGTGCGTGTAACTGATGGGCCGACTATAAACCCGAGCCCATCGGAATCTCAATATATAATTTTACATCCCATATTTTGGGATTTAACCCGCAAACCTCGTACAGGCTTTTCCGGCGACGTCCATCGGGATCGATAACACCGCGCCATCCAGGGGATGCTGCATTGGGCTGGCCGCGCTGGTGATGTAAAGGGTTTTCAGGTCAGGGCCACCGAACACGCAACTGGTGGGGCGACTGATCGGCAATTCAAGCACCCGATCCACCTTGCCGTCCGGGCTCAGGCGCAGCAGGCAATTGCCATCCCAACGGGCATTCCAGATGTACCCTTCGGCGTCCATGGCCGAACCGTCCGGCCCGCCACGGGCATCCGGACCGAACCAGACGTAGGCGGTGTCGAGGTGGCCGTCGGTGTGAATGAAGTGCTGAAACAGCGTGCCTTTGAGGCTGTCGGCGAAAAACAGCGTGGTGCCGTCATCGCTCCACAACAGCGTGTTGGGAATCCCCAGCCCGCGCAGCAAGGGCGTGACGCGCGCATCGGGGTCGACCCGAAACAAGCCGCCGGAATGCCGAACGATAGGCAGATCCTCGCCCTGCTCGCCGATATTGTTCTGCATGGTGCCGAGCCAGAGTCGACCCTGGGCATCGCAGCGCGCTTCATTGGCGCGGTTGCCGGGTTGCGGGTCGGCGACGCAGAACAACGTGAGGCGTGGCTCAAGCCCGGGCGAGTCCAGATCCAGGCGGTACACGCCGCTGCTCAGCGTCACCAACGCATCGCCGCTCTGGCAGGGAATGAACGCCGAGACGTGTTCCGGCATCTGCCAGATCTGCACGTTCGCGCCCTGCAAGCGCAGCGCTTGTTTGCCGATGATGTCGACCCAGTACAACGCCTGGGTGGCTTCATCCCAAAACGGGCCTTCGCCCAGCCCGGCGCGGTGTTCGGTTACTGCGGTCCACGTCATGTGGCCTCCTGTCTTCTTATTGTGGGGTGTCAGCCAGCTTTCTTGTCGGCCATGACTTTGGGGTAGAACCGCTTGATGGCCAGGTCCGCGTTATCGATCAGGGTCATGCAGGCCCACACGCCCCGCGCGGCATCCCGGGCGGCGATGGCGTCGGCCATGTCTTTGTGGATTGGCAGGGTGCGGCGCAATTCGTCCGGATCGGCCGCCGAGACTTCGAACGACACCGCCAGCAACGCGCCGAGGGCCGGGACCATTTGTTCGATGAATTGATTGTGGCTGGCCGCCAGGATGCATTCGTGAAAGGACTGATCGGCCCGGTTGTAATCGACGCCGCTGTCGACGGCCCGCTCCAGCGCGTTATAAGCCTGCTGCACCGCGTGCACTTGCTCGACCGTGGCCCGCTCACAGGCCCAGCGCACCGCCATCGGCTCAATGGTACGGCGCAGGTCGAGCAAGTCATCGACGAAGTTTTCCGGCAAGCCGCTGCGGGACAACCAGCCCACCACTTGCGGATCGAACAGGTTCCAACGGCGAATCGGCAAAACCCGCGTGCCGACTTTCGGCCCCACTTCCAGCAGGCCTTTGGCGACCAGGGTCTTGATGGCTTCGCGGATTACCGTGCGGCTGACGCCCAACTGCTCGCCGAGATCGGCTTCCACCTTGATGGTTTCGCCCGGCCGCACCTGGCCCGCGGCGATCCAGCAACCGAGCCAGTCAACGGTAGAGGCATGGAAGCTGCTGGACATGAACACCTCGTAAGCGATGGTGGTCCACGCTAATCATCATACGATTGGGTGTCAATTTGATTTTTCAGGCCTGAACACAGAAACCCAGGTGGGAGCGTTAGGGCTCCAGGCCAATAGGGAAGAATTCTCCGCCACTCCAGACGCCGAGCCAGCGCTGGCCCTCGATGTCACGTGTCACTGCCAACTCCACCAATTGATAGAACACATTGCGATGAATCAGCGCTTCGAGGTTGGTGCGGACATGGACGTACGGCGCGGGCTCCTGGGTGATCGGGTCGGTCAGCACGCGGATCGGGTGCTCGGGGCCGGCTTCGGTGATTTCGTCGACGTTGGTGGTGAAACGCAGGAGCTGCGCCTCGCCCTCGCCTTCCACATCGACGGTCACCGCGACGAAGGGTGCGTCGTCGACCTTGATCCCGACCTTTTCGACCGGGGTAATCAGGAAGTAATCATCGCCGTCGCGGCGGATGATAGTGGAGAACAACTTGACCATCGGCTTGCGCCCGATGGGCGTGCCCAGGTAATACCAGGTGCCGTCCCGGGCGATGCGCATGTCGATATCGCCGCAGAAGTCCGGGTTCCACAAGTGCACCGGCGGCAGGCCTTTGGTCTTGGGGATTTGCCCCAGCAAGTCATTGGCTTTTTGCGGACCACTCATGGCATAGCTCCTCGATCACTGGTCGCTGATGCCCAACAGACTCCGAGCGTATTGCTCCAGCGGCGGGCCCAGCAGGTCTTGCGGCTTGTTGTCGTGGAACGTCAGTAAACCGCCACGACTCTTGATCCGTGCAGTATCGATCAAATACTGGGTGCTGGTCTCGATCAACATGATTTGAATCACGCCACTGTCGATGCCGAGGCGATCAACGTGCTCCTGATCCAGCCATTCGTCCGAGTTGCCGATACGGTCGTCAGCCTTGGCGAAACGGGTGTAGAGCAGGTAATGAGCGCCGACCGAGCGAGCTTCGCCCATGGCCTCGTCGAGGCCTTCCGGGCCACGGGCACGACGGACCATCGGGAAATATTCGATGAAACCGTTGAAGGCTTCTTCCGCCACCACGTTGGGCCGCGGATAGGCACTGCCCGGCGGCGCGAAAGCGCCCTGGGCGATGAAAATAAACGAGTCCGGCTGAATGCGCAGATTGTTCACGCGACGGCTGTCACTGTGATCCAGCAACCCCGCGTCACTCATGTGGTAGCGAACGCCCTCTCCCATGTCGCTGACATTCATGCAGCCACCAAGCGCCATCACGGCCAGCAGCAAAACCAGGCTACGCATCCTACCCTCCAGAAGCCGGTGACGGAAAACCGGCGAATGGGCGTTGGATGCAGCTTCCGCGCCAGCTCAGAAATATCGGGGTCTTATCGAGGGCATTGCCCTGGGGGACACAAGCCTGTTCGCTCAGCCGCCGATGATCTTCATGACGGTCGCTCCACCGGAAAACGCCACTTCCTGTTTGTCACCCAGCGCCTTTACCAGCAGCCGCTGCAACGCGGGCAGTGCCTGATGGCGCGGCTTGTCGAGCAGGTCGCCGACGTAGTGACGGTTGCTCGACGACAGGCAACCATGCAGCCAGCCGGTGGAGGACAATCGCAGGCGCGAGCATGTGCGGCAGAACGGCACGCTTTCATTGGCAATCACGCCGAAATGACCGTGGCCAGGAATCTCATAGCGCACTGCCGTGGCGTCCACTGGCGCGTTGGCCTGGAGATACTCGTAGCGCTCGCCGATCAGGCTCAGCAACTGTTGCAGGCTGACGAACTGTTGCAGGAAGGCATTGGAGTCGCTGGCCAGGTGGCCCATGCGCATCAGCTCGATAAAGCGCAGCTCGTAGCCCCGCTCCAGACAATAATCGAGCAAGGGCATGACTTGATCGAGATTTTGCCCACGCAGGGGCACCATGTTGACCTTGATCTTGAGGCCGGCCGCGCGAGCCTGATCCATGCCGTCGAGCACGGTCGCCAGGTCACCGCCACGGGCAATGCTGCGGAAGGCATCCGGGTCCAGGGTATCGAGGGAAACGTTGATGCGACGAATGCCGGCGTCCACCAGCAGCGGCAGTTTTTTCGCCAGGAGTTGGCCGTTGGTGGTCAGGCTGATGTCCGCCAGGCCCATCTGCCCCACCGCGCCCATGAAGGACTCGAGTTTCGGGCTGACCAGCGGCTCGCCGCCGGTGATGCGCAAACGCTCGATGCCGGCCGCCTCGATCAGGTACGCCACGCCACGCGCCATGGCTTCGGCCGACAACTCGTCCTGCGCCGCGACCAGCCGCTTGCCGTTGGGCACGCAGTAGGTACAGGCGTAATTGCAGGCAGAGGTCAGGCTGATGCGCAGATTGCGAAAACGCCTGCCTTGACGGTCAACGATCATGGAATGCTCCGGCGGAATAATTCGAACGCGCAAAACTTGACCTACAAATCAAGTTTTAGCAAGTCCTGTCCCTGAGTATATTCCTGGGCAACGCGCCACGTTGTGAATTCGTGGCGCGATCAAGCAACTGAATGACTCAGCTGCTGGGGGTGTCGGTATCGCGTTTGCGCTTGTTGCCCATGCGTACGCCGATGTCCATCAAGAACTGGAAAAACCCTTCCTGATCCTCGAGCACATTGCTCCAGAACGGCGAGTGATACAGCGCCACCGCGCCGTGCACCAGCGCCCAGGACGCGCAGTAGTGGAAATACGGCGGCACGTCTTCGAGCTTGCCTTCGCTGATACGGCCTTTGATCAGCAGCGTCAGGCGTTCAAAGTTCGAGGCGCGGATCTTGTGCAGTTCCTCGACCATCTCCGGCACTTGATTGCCCTTGACCACCTTCTCTTCCAGGCGATCGAACAACCGATAGCGCTGCGGGTCGCGCATGCGGAATTCAAAGTAGGCGCGGGACAGTGCCTCCTTGTCCTTGTCGACATCCGCCGAATGCAGCAACTCGTTCAAATCACGCTCGTAGTCGAGCATCAGGCGCAGGTAGATCTCGGCCTTGGATTTGAAATGCTTGTAGATCGTGCCTTTGCCGATACCCACGGCATCAGCAATCATCTCGACGGTGACGCTGTCTTCACCCTGGTCGAGGAACAGCTTGAGCGCGGTATCGAGAATTTCTTGCTCGCGGCGACGAAACTCACGGACCTTACGAGGTTCTTTATGCATAAGAAAAAGGTCTGTAGGGGTCAAAATTCGAAGCCGCGTATTATGCCTAACTTGCGCCAAAATGCACGGATCATCCGACCATATCTGTGTTTTCTGGTCATTTCGCGCACGCAAACAGGTTGATGAGAAC
>Ga0247742_10000816_pt1 | contig 23507 bp, 13 predicted proteins | sample UWRJL208509C2_FD_180944 | JGI IMG/M metagenome (GOLD analysis project Ga0247742, IMG submission 180944) | Plant litter microbial communities from Arlington Agricultural Research Station in Wisconsin, United States - UWRJ-L208-509C-2 | ecosystem: Environmental > Terrestrial > Plant litter >... | reverse complement strand
AAAAGCAGCAGCCTCACCTATAGATAGGTGGTGGGCTGTAGCCCAGCTGGATACATGACCCCAAGTGGGCTGCAGCCCAACTTCATGTATAAATGTAGCAGCTATGGCTGCTTGAGTGAACGTGTTGGGATCTGTAAGGATCTGAACTAAAATCGACGGAAACCAGAATCAGATTGAGATCGCAAGATTTCGCACACAAACACCGCATGCGTACGTGCGAGTTCCCACAATCCCACGGGCACAATTGACAAAGTTTCTCGTCTTGCTCTCAAGATGTCATCTCCATTCTACACCTACCATGGCCGAAAAACCTCGAGCAAGTTTCCTTGCCATAAAGACCTTGGAGTCTTTTCGATGTCTCTTGGATCACAATGCTCAGGACGCTAAGGTGAACTCCAATTATATTCGGCATAAAACCATATTCTAACTTGCTCAGCGCTGCTAACACCAGGGCTCGTAGGACAGCAAGGTAAGTACTTTCTCTATGCTTTTCTCAGCATTCATCTAATTACTCGACCATACATAGGACTGTTTCTCATTCTGCCATCGACTTGCTTGCCACCGAGCTCGTCCATGAAATTATGACATACCTCCCAAGAGTAGCGCTGCTCGCATTTCTGTGCACCTGCCAACGGACTCACGCAATTGGAGCAAGAATCCTCTACGGCGATCTCGACGTTTACGGGCAGCAAGCGACACTATTGTTCACTGTGTTAGCTTCCCCTAACAAGTCCACCATACTGTACGGGGCACTGGTTCGCCGCCTTTCTTACCAAGTCACATCCGATCGCGACATCAATATGACCTACCCTGTCTTCTGCATGGCTCTTTTCAACTTACCTAATCTTCTGTCGTTATCGCTCGTCATGGACGAGGTCTACACAAGCTATCTACTCAACCGTCTGCGGTCCAATGAAATCATTCGCCACTCCAGCATTTTCTTCTCTCAACTTCTATCTCGATTGGACAATGATACGTCAACCAGAAAGCCATCTCTCCAGAACCTCCAATCTCTCTCCATCCATGGCGACATCAATTTAATCCAACTCGCCAAGTACCGCAATCTCGCTTCTGTAGAAATTCTGCGGGGTATAGGGAACCCAGGGATCGCTACGGCCGTCGAAGCCCTCACTTTAAACCACATCCCAAACCATACTCTTCGCTCTCTATTCATCGTCTTTACCTTCGACACCAGTTCCGAGACGATTGCCGGACTATGGATGCTGGGAGAATCGCTTCCTGGGTTGGAGCATTTTACACTGAGGGCTCCGGTTGTAAATGCCTTGGTATGCCTCTTTCCTTTATTCTAGCACACATACTAAACGAATGGCGCGCAGAACATCTCAAGGTTTTTTGAGAACCATCCAAGCATATTTTCCAAACTCAGAACCTTTACACTGAACGCCTGCGACGACGAGGTTCCCATCTTCGTTACATCGCCTGCCATCTGCTTGCCAAGTCAGCTGAAGCATCTCCTTGGTGCCAGTGAATCACGACCAAATCTTCACCGCATGACGTTTGGGCCGGTCAAGTGGACAAGGATGTGGAATAGCCACGTTTGGTCAGAGTCTGGGGGGTTCTATACAGACGGCGCCGTCACTTGGCCAACACCTTTGGCCCGATCCGATCCGACTGAAGAGTCCGAGAGTGACTTTGCTGACGATGAAGCGGAATCTACGATGGACACTGATGATAGCTATGCCGTTGAGGACGATGAAGAGGACGATGATGACGATGCCACTGAATACGAACACTCAATTTTAGGAACGGATACAAAGTTATTCACAGTTTTTTATGAGGAATCTTCAGCTACGTAGCTACTGAATTCTACTTTCTGGATACATATGATCGTTTACATTTATCTTCATTTATGACAAGTCACCGCTCCTATTGTCCTTTTATGATAGCCGGTTCGCCTCCATCTCAAGAACTTCTAATCTCTTCAGCTCGTCCCGCAGCTCTTCGGAAAGTTGAGAATATATCTTAGACTCGGGAAACCAGCGCAAGATCGCCAATCCTGCAAGGGATTTAACCCTGGAGAGCATAACATATACACCTTGTCTACGAGCAGAGTCAAGGTCGACAATAACCCTGTCGAAGGTCCTGCCCTGGCTTTTGTAGTCAGTAAATGCGTAAGCAGGAACAAGTGGCAACTGTCTTCGATTGAAGCTTCCACCAAGGTCTGGGTGATTGATATGGTCGCACTTGATGGAGCTCCCTGAAGTGAAGATGGGCACAATATCTGGTAGCAACCTAGCCCTATCTTCGGTTGAGAGTGAGTAGCTCAACTCTAGGTTTGGGACCGAGATGCCACACCCTTCCACGTAAACAAAGGCAACAACCGCATACCGTCGCCCATCTTCTTCCTCATACTTAATATCCACTACCACGCCTTCGCTTCCATTAACGATACGGCTGTCAAAAGCGAGGTTTTCTGTCACTGCGACCTTCATCCCAATAAAAATAGGTAAACATCCGAATGAGTCGTGGTGTTTAGTCGACGGAATATCCCATAACAGCCTTTGGGCCGCTGGGGGTATGCGATGCTTGTGAAATGTGTCTTTGGAGTAATAATTAAAGACTTGTCGGTTGTTCCTCTTCGCATGATACTCGATGAGCCTGGCATTAATCGCGTCTCGTAGAACCCTGCTCCCAACTATGACTGCGGCATCACAAAATACCTGCATTTCCCTGTACAGCCCCCTACCTTCGAGATTGCTGAGAATACGGGACTGGATATAGTCTAGATCGTCTTTTTCGCCTGGTGCTCTCTTATGCGTACACTTCCCTGTCCTCAATCTCGAAAGGAACTCGGCGTACAGTGGATCGGCCGATTGGCGCTGGTTTTTCTTCAAGTGTACCACAACGTCAACTTGCCTCCACAGAAACGCACCATTCATTGCTAAAATAGCACTTGTATCCCTGCTTTCAGTGAATGATGGACTTTTTACGAGCCTGTAGCAATATAAAGACGCCTGCCTTGGAGGGTCTAATTGGCCAAAATCACCCATAAAAATAACATTGACGCCTCCGAAGGGTTTACCCCTGTTCTGAGGGTCGTGCCCCTTTCCCTGTCTGATACGTATTGATAACTCACTCAAGAAAGCAGCACCAACCATTGACACTTCGTCCACAATTAAAAATTGTGTATCTCTCCAAACGCTAGATAATCCTTCATGGTTAGCTGTTTTGGAGTTGGGTCCAGCAAATATCAAAGAATGCAAAGTTTGTCCACCTATCAGGACTGTGGCAATTCCTGTCGGAGCACCAATTAATAGCTCAGCTCTCCTCTTTAGCCGCTCAAACAATGTCACAATCGCCTTGATGACATGTGACTTCCCCGTGCCTCCCACACCTGCGACGTGCATCAGGAGCTGCCTCTCAGGACGAAAGATTGCTTGCCTTGCTACAATCATAAACGCTTTGACTTGCTCTGCATTACCATTCAGACCCATATCGTTTGCAATGCTTTCAGCGACTTGGATGCCGTAGGTCTGATAACGTGTATTCGCTACGAATTCAGGTATGGCTGCCAACTCAACGCTGGGAGAGTTGCCTCGAGCACGGTTCAATGGCCGTGGATTAGGATCATCCAATTCCAAGGTACCTGCCACACCCCCTCTCTTCCGCTTTGCGTCCATGAATCTGCTATAGGTCCCTAGCAGCGTACCATCGCTTATCATAACTTCCCTGCCGTTATTCAAAGGACTTTCGTTTTCCAATCCAACAGCTGCATCTGGTAAGCACATGTCAAAGAGTCGCATCGTTTCAGGTCCCAGCCTAGCAAGCAGATTCATGCCCTGGGTAGACTTTGTACCTTCGTCAGCCTCACCCCCAGAGCCAGGATCAGCAACGTGAACTGCATTGAGTGCTTCGTTCAGGAATACTTCTGGCAGATCGTCATAGGGTATGAACTCATTCATTGCTGGCGACTCATTTTCTTGCCCCCCCCCTGGTTGCTGTCGTGGACCTCTGGCTGTCCATCGTTCTCTCGCCTCGCTACATTCCGACAAAACTGTCATGTTCTGAATGATTTTCTTAGTACCCTCATCAAATTGACTCTCGTAGACATTATACGCGTCTGTCCAGGTCTGACCATGTTCCTTCAAATCGAGTGGACTTCGCCATGGTTTGAAGAGTAATAGCATATCTCCCGCCCACTCTTCCTTTAATTCTGGCGATTTATTAGGATTCGGAAACGCTGATCCAAGCAATACAGGTGTCTTCATCGTTTTTCTCATTCGGAGCCGATGGGTTAGAAACTGTGGATGGCCGTCACCCGAAAATTGACCGCTTGCTAAACCAGTTTCTTTCTCACGTTTGGTGAGCTTGATTTTGTACACAAATGCAGCAAAATTATATAAACATAGCTGCCTCCACTCCGCAGCGTCACTCCTGAACGTATAGTCAAGGTGTTGGTTGGAGATTGTGATGCCTTCATCGTCAATCGTCAAATTGGCATTGCTTCCCTGCGCGGTGTCCTCTGTGCTATTTAATCTCTCCCACTCTTTTTTTGCCTGCCGCCGAATCGCGCCCCAGTTCATGGAGGAGAACTCTTCTGACGTATAGTGATCCCCACCGCCTAGCAAGTAACTCATGACCTGGGGCTGTGATATCTCTTGTCGCGCCATCATGCTATTGACTGCTGTGGTGACTGCCCCAATCGCTTGCTTCTTGTCGCCTGCAGAAGGCTTTACCACCGACTCATGCGTCTTTTTTACCACATAGGACAGGGCAGCCATCCCAACATGAACAGGTAAAGAGAACTTTGTCATGTAACCAGTGACATACCATATAAATGCATTGGCAGCTTCGGCAGACCCAATGAATTGTGAGTTCGTGTTACACTGCATAACAAAGGCCACAACATCCGTCAAAGGAGAGACTTTTGGATGATGTCTTCTGAGGAGAATACCGCCATGCCTGTCATCTATGCAAGTTACCTCTCTTGTCATTCCATCCATTCCCATGCGACAGTTCTGATCGTTTTTCTCTTGCCCTCTCTTCAGATACTTCCAGCAGGTTGCCTGGTGTTCATGCCAGTAATACTGATGCACAAGTTGCTCAAGGAAGAGATCATATTCCTTCCAATAATTCACCATGTTGCCCTCATATAAGGATATCAACGGTGCCGGAATGGTACCAGGGTGTGGGTTTCCTTGTTCTCTATACCGTAACCTCGAGGGGTGTGCGGCTGACGACTGGCTAACCGAAGCGTCACCAGGAAACTCACACTTTATTAATGACTCTAACCACTTGAAGACGCGGTTTTTATATTCCTTGGAATCTAGCATATGATTCTGAAGTGCCAAAGGTGAAACATGTCCCTCCAACCAAATAAGCATGTGGCAATGGAGCGTTCCCTTCCCCTGCGCTTCTACAGTCCCAAAATAAGCTTTGCATCGACCAAAAACACCTCTTTCAGAGCGGCCATAACGAAGCACAATTTTAATAAAACTCCGCATCATGAGATCGAAGAAAAGTGCACAAGCCGCTGGATTTTTGGCGGCATGCAGTTTTCTTTTCCATTCGTCCATGTCCTCACCCCTTGTAATATCCTCAAGATCTATATCCTCGCCCGACAGGAGTCGTACAAGAGGGTGGTCTACATCAGCAGGGTTGAGCGTGATGAATAAACTTGGTGTACCCATTAGATAGATAATGGCACGGATTTGGTTGCGAAGCATAACTTTATACCCATCGCTTCCTGGAACGTGACGGGCAACCATCTTTATCGACGATAATAAACGGAACGCTTTTCTTTCTTCTTCATTTATTGGACGGTAAGCTGGGTCTTTGTAACATTTGGTATTCAGGTCGGCTAATACCTCAGGATCAACTGTCAGGACCTCACTGAATAACGATGCATGCGTCTTGTAAGGGACAGTGAATCGTAGAGTATTGGATACCATGGCCTTTCTTATAACATTATAGAAAACGAAGGCAAACTCGGGATCACGTTCAAATGGACTATCATCGACCGATAAAAGGTATGCTACATGCTCCTTCATCGTGAGTTTAACCTTCCTTCGGGGATCATGAAATCCTCCAATACCCCATGGATCCAAGTGCAGAAAAAGCCAGGTTAATATTGAAGGATTTTGTATGTCTGGAACGTATTGAGAACCAGGCCTCACGATGACAACTGGCTTTCCTGTCAAGCATCGCTCAAGACTTATGGCCTTCATCTTCTTATAACTCAAGGGTGACTCGTCACCCTCTGTATACCCAACATTTTCCATTAATATTTCAGGCATGGCACTGGGCTCGTGTATCTGAGAATCCATATTACGAAGGGTATAATCAGACGTTGAAGACTCGATGGCATTATTGGCAGGGATGTTCCCGATTCGCACAGCAGCTGGGACACCCTGATCAACCGTAGAATTCAGGAGACACTGAAGATTTGAGGAACTATAGGAAAAGGTATCCGACGCCATGTAATGTGGATTTTTGTTCAAGAGGAACTCGATCATGACTTTGACGCGCGACTTTCTGACTAATATCGGACTGTATTTGGTAATATTTGCCGTTGTAGGTGTGGATCCTACAAAAACAGCGCACATTGTGTCATAGATAACTTCTGGGGGAGGGGGAATCACGTTGTTCATTTGAATAGCATCCAGTGGTGCAACAATCACATTTCCGCGAATGCCTTTTCTTGCACGCGAGACAGCGTCGCCCTCGGGGTGTTCACCTGAATTAAATCGACATACAACACTATTGCACCTCGCACGGCAAATCATCATCCTATCAAAGACCGTAGCCTGCCGGAACGCCATGCCAACATCATCCGGAAGTGAGTCGATACCATAGTATAGCCAATTTGATAATGCAAACTTGGGCATTTGATCATCATCGAGTGCGTCTTTGCATTCATTGCAAAGCCTTAAATGCACGACCTGGTGTGTAAACTCGAGACCTTTCACGTTTAGAATGGCCCCTTCGTATATATCTATATCATAATTCTTTGGCAGGACCTCATTTGGTAAAGAGTCGTTTCTTAACAGCGAGAATTGTATCTCATAACCTTCTACCCACGACGACAATGATATGGTAATATGTCGGCCACAGACAGCACATACAACAAGCTTTAAGCGCTCAGTTGACATTGTTTCTTGCCACTCCTTGATTGTTGTCATTTTTGTATCTAGATCAAGAGGGGCCAAGTGATCGTAGCTGTCCTCGTCAAGCACAGGATTATTGTGGGGAACACCCAATGGTTCTTCAACATGCTGATGATTTGGATCCGGAGCTTCGGTTGGTAAAAAGTGCTGTAGAACGTTTCGACGACGAGTGGTAAGACCTTTAAATATATAGATTAAATTCTGACAGCGAATGTCACATGTATGGGTCATCAATGCATGTATAATTTCCGTCTTTGACATATTTCTAAAGGTGATTCTGTGATGATCACATAGGCACCTGAGTTCAACAACGGTGAAGGAGCAGTACCAATACACCAGGCATTTGATGTCAAGGATCAGAACTAGCTTTGAGGTGTCTTGTATCGACCCTCGCGCTTCGTCCATGTGATTCACGACACGTGCGAAGGTGTATGCGGCATTGAAGCGCTCAACAGGTATGTTTTCGTGTGCACCCATAGGGTATTGCGGCGTAAAACGCAGCATAATCAAGTCTGTGAGGTACGTTAGCCGAGGTCTTGTAGAAGCGATGGTAAGTAAAACCCACAAGAACTTTGTAAATGCTGCAGAGCTGCAGAGCGCGAATGATTTGATGCCTGGAGGCCTGATAAGAATACAGACGGTATCGACGAATGGAAGACTACGCACCATGGTCAGCGAGAAGCAAGACAGAGTCGGCAGAAGAGAGGGCCATTCCGACAAGTGACTGTGTTTTAAGGCCCTCCCCAATCAATCAAGCTGAAAATTTCTGACTCCCAGAGATTGGAATACTTCCGTATCAGCTTTCGGAAATAGAATTGCATCCGTTCAGATTCATGACAGCGGGGACGCGGCGCCTAAGCGGAGGCATACCTCATTTGGGGCATGCCAAATGGAGGAAGATTTGATCGCATATTGATCTACAATGCGACAGAAACGTTCTTTGCTTACCTTTCCCCTCACCATTGCCAGATATCAAGATGCGAATCTGCGATACCTATCCTGTGTACCACAGCGGGTTAGGTGAGATCGACTTTTTTTAGATCTGACATCACGGCTACTACCCACACATGTGTTGGTTGACTTACAATGCTCTGTACTTTTGATCTGAACTCCTGCAATGATAAACTCTCTATAGAAGAGCGTCATCTTTTCTTTTTTATACAACTTCGGTCTGTTTGAAATTCGATAAACACTGCGTCGTTTGGCTTGCTTCAAAAAGTGTCTCGTGAAGTTTCTCCCAAAGTTGGTATTTCTAAACAACACACTCTATTTCCACTTATTGACATCGGCTTTTCGTGCAGATGAAATGGACGCTCTCAACAATAGAACAAGTGCTTCTGACAACGGGAGACAAGTTCCTCCTCAACTTTTTCTCGTCATGGGACCCTGCTACTATCATTCTCCTCGGCCAGACAGGTTCCGTCCTACGTGGTATTGTTCGGCAATATCACCTGGAGGTTTGGGATATACGCCGGTTTCTCCACCGCTACTTCATTGACGCTGTTCGCTTTGGCCGCCAATTACGCAAGGGGCAGGGCCTGATTTTTGGCCCAACAGTCCTGGCGTTCTTTGACAGGACATTCACCGGCATCTCGCCTCTGGATGTCTGTTCAACTTACATTGGAGTCGTTCCAATCGCTCGCGGGCTTATTGACGACGGGTACACATACCAATCTGCTTTGGATGACAACCGAACCTTTATTAAAGTGGTGGCCGATTTCACCAGAGTAGTCCCGGATGAAGAGAAAATGAACGGATGCGAGAGGAATGTGGACATCATTGCCCAAGACAGCGTTGTATTGAGGTTTGAACGACCAACATATTATGCGCACACTGTCTTCCGCCAAATGGTCATATTGCACGTTACCCGCTGTGAACCATTTCGGTATATTTTGTCCCAAGAATCAAGTGCGTAGCTTTCATTCCAAGTTTTCAACGTCTAATGTCTAGATTTAGCCGCGGCGTTCAACTTTCTAACAAGCACTCACGCGATATCGCTCTTTCCACACACCACCTTCACGCATAGACGATCACTCCTCGCTCAAACGCCTAGCGCTCAGACTGACAGTAGACGTCTGGCAGGGTTAAACAATCAAGACGAAATGCCTGTTGAAGATAGGTTTCGCTTGTACATGATCAGCAACGACATAGTCACTCTAAACTATAAATCCGAAACGCCATCGGAGGTGGAAACTGGGAGACGCTTTGTTGGTGATAAGCAAACCTGGCACCTGTAGCAGCCTGATTCATGTATCAATTTTGGACAGCTATCCACCAGACCTGATACATCAGACTGGGCAACTGTCCATATGGTCAGCTGTTGAAGATGGAGAGCTCTCTATGAAGCACAGCCACCATGTGTAAGTCATGTGACTTTCAATAAAATAAAATAAATCAGATAAATCAGATAAAAATCATTTGCTAGTTACCAAATTAGGAAATAGCACAGCCACATTACGTAGGTCATGTGACTTTTAAAAATCAAGAAAAATCAGATAAATCGTGAAAAAATTATTTGATAATTTCCAAATTTAGTAAGTGCACAGCCACAACACAGCCACAACTATTTCCGCAACACACAAGCTTACAGATTAATCTATAGATTAGATATAGATAACAAGCTAAAGAACTTAAAGTGTTTTTTTTCTCCAAGTCCAAAACAGGCAATTATATGTTATGTAAACCATAAATCATTTATTACTTAAGCCCAACGGGTGTGCAGGCCTGCTGAGTCATGTATTTATTATTTGTTTATATTTGAGGCCATAATTTCAAATTTATAGAGTCTGAGCCTGCCAAATAAGGCAGTTAGAAAGTCACATGATCAACTTATGTCATTGTTGTATTGTGTTTGATATCCACTAAATCTTATGACCTTTATAATATATCATTTTGGACAACTGTCCAAAATGGAGAACTGTCCGGTCTGATGTATCAGGTCTTTTGGACAGCTGTCCAAAATGATATATGGATATAGCTGCACTGGCTGAACCTGGGTGCTTCCATGGAAACTGCATAGTATGTCTTAATTGCTGATATACATTTATATGGCTCATATGAGATTAGGAAATCCTGATACAAAATCAACGCGTCACGAAGGGCAGGCTTTTGACGTTTTGGAGAAGTGGACTGGCCAGACCAAGCCCGGGGCACACGTACGGATTGGAGAGCCGGGTATATGGCGGTGAGTTCAGAGATATCACAGAGACCTCCTCGCTCACTAGCGCCATAGGATGGTAACAAACTTGCCTGATTATTGGTATAGCTTCTAAGTAGACGTAATAAATCTTTAGCTCTCGATCCGTACTGCACTTCGTTTTTTCAGCGCCTTTAGTCAGCAGATGTTCCATCGATTCTCAAAGGAGAAATCAGCTTCTACAGAAAAATGAATTTTTACATCACGTACGGGCTCCGATGATAATGTGGCCAGATCATGTCCTTCCGACTCCTTAAAATATGGGAACATTTCATCGAGCTTCGTAACACGGCCCACTATGCTACACCACCCCGTTGTCCTACCTGGATATAAAACCACGTTTTTAGAGGTAGGAATACCCACTGAAGAGCCGCGATACATTGACCAACCCCCCTCAGCATTCCCGACAGAACGAATACGCTATGGTGAACGAGTTACCTCTGAGCGACAGAGATATTCAAGCCATCTCTGAAGGAACATCTTATGTGCGTGCGAGACCTCATATTTTTGCTTCAGGGACTAATGGCAGGTGGATTCACAGCCTTCTGTCCATCATCGTTGCAATGCTGTCGTATTCACCACAGGGGGGCACGTCTGCAACGTCTGGCTGGCACCTCGAGTTGGTCAGCCAGCGGAAAATTTAGACGTGACTGGATTGTTCCCCAATGGTGCTCTTAGCACACGGATTACCAGCGTACCTGGAACCTCGCTGAAAGCAATGCATGACTACCGTGTGTTTGCATCCAACCGGCAAGTTCCAGCCCCCGACAATGCAGCTATTGCAGCACTATATGGGCAGTGGTGGCCAGGTAATCTCGTCTTTGCAAAATACGACAGGTTTCTACCTACAACGCTGGTGGACATTCCTGCAGGAGAGCTCGAATTTATCTATCACTTTGCTGGGATGTAGGTTCACCTTTTCTTTACTGGGTTGCAGGTGTTTGACCCCCATAATAGGTGGCTGCTCAATGTATCTTTCCTCGAATCACTGCTCACGGGGGACAGATGACCACGACATAGCGGCTAGTTAATAAATTGGGGATATTCATACATTGTGATGTCGCATAACTGATGAAGTTGTAAGGTTTACCTCACTTGTGCTACGAGATACCTCCTACCACCTCGTCACAGGGACTGAAAATATCAATCGGACGGAATAGCTGAATATACATGTAATGTAGATCACAAAGACACAAGAATTTAAGCACATCCTGTCAGGGTTGCTCGTTGTGTTTGCAAACACACAGAGGGGTGTATAAATTATTGGTTTTATGATGTATAAATACGATCTTGAAACACAGTGCGTATGACACATCTGTCCCACATGTGGATTCTGTACTACCCCCCTTGTATATCTCCGACTCACCAACGACGAATGGAAGACTATGCACCATGATCAGCAACACAGTCGGCAGGCGAGAGGCGTTCCGGCAAGCTTCCCACGTCAACTGAGCTAAATTCCTGAAGCTCAGAGATTGCACACCTTCCGTGTCAGCTTTCGGAAATAGAATTGCACCCGTTCAGATTGATGATAGCGGGGATGCGGCGCCTAAGTGGAGACATACCTCATTTGGGGCATACCAAATGGAGGAAGATTTGATCGCCTATTGCGTGTGGAGGCGTCAGACGTGTCCTTTGCTCACCCCTTCCCTCGCCATTTCCAGATATCAAGATGTGAATTTACGAGAATGAATGCAAGCTCCAGTGAAGATCGAATTTTTCAGATCTAAGACAACGTCCGTAGGCCTTCCACCACACCTACCCACTTAACACGTCATTGTGCTTGACACATGCACCAAAGACTGCATGAATATGGCCGCAAAGATATCGTCTATTCAAGCTATAGCGCATGTTTGTTAATTGAATACAAGTAAATAGACCCTGTCCAATTCATCGAGGAGATGGAAAGAAATTGACCATGTCATATTCTGATTTCTTACCTTGCTTGACACCCCCGTTGACGAGCAATTTTGGCTCCAGTGAAAGACGAGAATCCAATATCCATCAAGTTCTGAGTTGCGATAGATATATGATAGACGGTTACTGTCCCTACCCATGTGCCGATTTGGGGACATCAATCAACGAGGAATGGGGTCAATACTTCAACGTTGTTCAATAATTCAATCACATAAATAAACAGAACGCGCTACTATTCTGATCAAGTGCTTCATTGGAAACTTGCAGACAACCTGACCGTAGAGTTAAGCGACAATAATTGGAGCAAATCTTTTACTGACCTCCACAAAAATGGTTCAGCAACCCGAAGAAATCCTACTCCGGGAACCACACCCCGATCTGCAGGAATAACATCGAAGGGGAGGCAGAGATTTGCCTTCCCATATGTTGCCTTTGAAGTTGGGCGAGTTTCTATGCAAAATATTCGGGATATGTGCAAGTAAAAGCTAGGGGAACACTCACTATGAAAGTAGCGAACAATAAAACATCTCCGATCCCCAACACATCTGGCGCCATAGTGTGGGTGGGGGGCCAAAAGAATCCCCTCCTTGCCAATCACTTGAAAACCGCTAGCCCTATATTTTCCCACCCATTCCATTGATTTAGCCGTACTATCTTGATAAGACATTGATATGTACGAGATCGAGTCACGGAGGGTCGAGATTGGAAAGACGCAGAAAGCCGCGTTTGGTGTAATCATGTTGATGAGGGCAGCTAAATACCGATTAAAAATCCAATCAAAGGGCACTATCTGAGAAGACTCACTTGAATGGGAATGAAAGAGGATATGGTGCATAGGGTTCATGTCTGTCGCAATCATCTTGACATGCAGACAGACAATGAGACCGTCGGTCGTTGCTAGGAACTTGTAGAAGTTGTAGACGTTCAGGACTCCAGGCCCATGTTTCTCAGCACCACGAGCGTGCTTCCATCTGCTGCGGCGACGCAGGAGCTGAGAAGTGTCGAAGTAGACATCGAAGTAATGCTTGCTGGCATAAACATCAAGTGATTCAAGTCCACCCATATATCGGTAGCCTTGGCGGAGTAGCCATTTCCCCAACATCGGACAACCTCCAAGACGAACAAAAAGGTCGAAGTTGGTGAAGGACTTTGTTCTCCGGAAGAAATTCATGGCCTGCGAGCCTCCAACAACAGCACCGGTGACGTGTAAGACGTTGAGAAAGCTGTCTACGTCCCCAAACCACGGTTGAATGAAAGAGCCTATTTCCCAGGCCTCCCCGCAGTAGTGACGCAGGATACTGCGCATGGTCTTCGATGTCCTCCCTGCCATAATGAGAGAGTCGGCGGCTAAGCAAGAGAGGAGAATGTGAAGCAAGTCATTCGAGACTCGTAGAAGAAAGCGTTCGACGGCGGAGAATCCTGTGGTTGGATTTTCTGGCATGTCGTGGCATTCCACAAAGGCTCACGAAGGACCTTTAAAGCTCATTGAGAGAGTTGAAAGCCAGGAGATTGACTCAGGTAGTGCATCGGCAAATCTTGCAGATTGAAGATTATGCTTAATTTAGATTGCACGGCGATCTCCGATTTCAAATCGGGATCTGGGTAACGACGGACACTACCTAAGCGCCCAAGGACTTGAAGATTAATCTCATTAAAGACAGTCCCCTGCAGTTTCTATTGGCTGTATAAAGCCACTATGTCCACCGATATCTTAGTACTAGAACAAACTCCCCTTCCTATCAATGGACACCAAGAGTTACATTCAAGATACGCTTTCCCCCTGGAAGGATAAGCGTTTCCGGCCAGGAGATATAACTCTGAGGTCGGCCGGTGCGTCTCTCGCAAGCGAAGCGCCACTTGTGGAAGCCAGGAGTATTGGGAACTCACGATGGATGGTATGTCATGTGCGAATGCAAACTTGCTATTGTCCGGTGCTAACTACTTTCGATTGGTAATAGCTCTACAATCGGACAACAAGTAAACCGGCAACTCTGACTTATGCCTTCATTTGGCACTGGGGAAACAATGTAGAGACTGGAAACTTTGTACCACCCAATGAAGCTGCAAAAGGAGGCTCCAACAACAAAACGTACGACACCTTTGCATTCTTACCCAGTTCTAATCAGAAATTCACTCGATACTTTGCTCGTAGGGTTACCACAATTTCTGGTGACTGCGAGGTAATCTACGTTTTTGATACTACCTCCGATTCTGAATTTTCAGCCACTATGCTGGTATGCCTTCCATTTCCTTGCGGCATCCGTCAAACTTCATGAATATACAGAAACTTGAAGAACATGCCATGAGCCGCCCAGGTTTCAACAAATACGAGAAGAAGCGACGTGAGTGGCAAAATCACGTCTCGGAAGTAGCACGGTCAAAGTATCAAGTCACGACTCGTCTCTTCACCAAACGACCTTCTCCAAAGGACGGTGCACGCCCTCCGGATGTCGACTATGATGTTCATCCCTGGATCGCCAAAGCTCTGGTAGAAACCAAGTCACCCTTCATGCCGAACCCCGATCGTGCAAAGTACTACGAGTACTTGGACAAAACACTTCGTCAGCTTAGTAAATCAGCAACACCTCGATTCCAGCGAGGCGACATCATATGCATGTCATTCCGCTTCGGCTTCTACATTGGCGCGATGTCGTGGACCTCCGAACTCCTGCCCATGGAGTTGATTCGTGTAGGGACGGTGTCTAAATGGCCAACTGTCTCTACTTATTCAGTAGCATGGGCTTCAGAGGATACAGATCAGCGACTCCATGAAGGCGAAATCATGGATCCAGTGGACGGTTAGTCGTAAAGGCTATCTATGACACTCAGATTTAATTCTCCAAAATTACAGACAATGACACACCCCACATTGCTCCCCCAGCTTCAACTAACTTATCTGAAGGGTCGGGGGAAGCAGACGAAAGTACAGTCTATCTTGCAGGTGAGAACATGCATCTTCTTTCAAAGAGCTAACCTCCAATACAAAATCTATGCTCACAGAAACCATAAAACAAACAACCACCCTTTTGACCCCTTCGGGGTTAACTCAGGAAGCGTTGGGAAAACGAGAGCAACAGGTAGCAGGAATTTTGAGTAAGCATAAATACACCTCATTTAATTTATGCTGAATATTTCATCCAAGATTCGCTTCTGAAGGAGAGAGGTCCCGACATAGAAGCAGTTCCCCAAGAACTTGCCCCAAAAATCAAGGTGGCAGCTTTTGCACTGTTGAATTTAAATAACAAGCAGGAAGAATCACTCAATGAATCGTTGGCCAGCGGTATGTGGGACCTTCTGGGCCATCGAATTAAACTGATGATAATGAATAATTAGATGAAACCCCAACCATATCGCCCGTGAGCATGGCGCAAGACCTAGCCCCCGACAGTGGTATGTGTTTCAGTTGATACACAGTTGTGGTGTCCCTGACACACCGATAGATGTGTCTGACGCCGTACCACTTACATCCACCCCAGTCAACGGAAAAAGGAAGGAAAGATCAGTCGACTTCGAGATCCTCAACTCCGAGATGGCGGGTCCACCACTCAAGCGACTCCGTATCTACAGCCCGGAGAAGAGTGTCCGCAGTACCGAGGAAGAGCTACCACGGTGGACAGAAGGGAATGAACCGCCATTCACTCGCTCTAAGGGCAAGGCTAGGGCATTCCCTTAGTGTCAGAAAAAGCTGAATAAAGGACAAAGACTCCTTGACAGCTGGTTAAATCACTCACGTTTCTTCCGATTTCACGACCCTTCTATCACATCCGACCACATTTACCGCACGCGTGTCCGCAAATGGCACGACGCTGATGATTATGACACGGAGAAATTATTTACGAAACTATTTACGAACTTCCCTCTGCCTGTGGACCTTATCACAGATCCTACTTACGACGTCCAAAGTACCGTTTCCGTCATCTAGTACCCACTACCAGTAGGTCTATGTACTGTTAGTGAATGAATGGCTGCGTTATTGCGACATTTACGAAGTGAACAAGTGCTCGCGCACTCGCCACCACCGTTTTGCCCTCTCAAAGACGCCCTGACCCGCCTTTGAATCGGTCGTGCAATTAGATGGTGAATTTATCGATAAGAATTACTGGGCTTCTGGTCAATAAACCCATTGTGTGTCGCCCTCGAAATGGTGATCGTGTTGAACAACCTGTCTTGCCAACTTACGCACTTGCCGCAATGGCATCGACTTACGATTCATTAGACCCGCGAGTCTGCAGGGAATTCAAGGATACATCGAGTTAAATATAAATTCATACGTTGGTGTTTGTTGAAATCAGCTAAGCGGCCGACGACGAGTCAACACAAGAAAAAGAGGATATATTCTGGGTGACCGCGGTGAGCTCGTGACGCGAACGGATGGGGGACAACATGCAAATTAGACTACTTAAATAGAAGACGGGAGCCACAGGAAAATGTTTACGAATGAGACGAGGGCACAAAAGTGTCCAACAGGTTATGAACTAATCGAGACACAAGGAATGATGTCTACGCGACGTGCGGCACATCGCGCAAGGTATTGGTACTTTTTCACATCAAGCGATAGTGGTCGGCGGTATCTTGAAGCCACGGCTCAAAGAAATCAGCCAAAAAAAATACACATTACGAGCAAACTCTAGCTTGCGTGCACGTAAAATATTTGGTCTTTATTTAACAGGGTTACAACGAGCTTCTAATACCAGTCGCGAAAGAAGTCGCAATCAACGATATCTTCCAATAACACCCGTCCGGAAACATCCAATCTAGTAAGCCCCTCAACAACATCGTGAACTAGTGGGTCCTCTATTACGTCCTGAAGGTCACGTCAGTTGTGGTCTTCCACAACATGAACCGAACAAACCTGCAGAGAATCAGCGTTGGCCGCAAAAGTTAAAACCTCTTCCGACACTCCAGACCCAGAATAGATTGAATCCCCATCATGGCGATCAAAGATAGTTGAGTATTTCGAATGTATCTTGCGGATCATATCCTCTGAAAAGGGGCCCAAGACAGTTTGAAATTGAAGAGTTTTCTCGTGCTGGTAGAATCTCACGCTGTTGCATGGGATGAACAGAGGTCGCTGAAGGACCATCTCGGCAATAAGGCAACCAACAGAAAAGGCGTCTGAATGAGTGGAATAGCCCCAATCTTCTATATTTGAGCAATGAGACGGAACGTGAATTATTACACTCACTGTATACCATCTCCGGCGATCGATACTGGTCATGACCAACAATGACATTGTTTCGGAGCCCAATACAGCCGTAAAATGCAAGACGAAGCTCGGTAGACCACAACAATCTCTGAAGTACAGGCAATGAGTATCATTGCGTGCGTAAAAGCTAGAACATACCACGGAAACAAATTTCGACTGATGATACACCATTTCCTCAAAGGTGCGATCGTCGAGAAATTCTACATTTTCAGGTCGTATATCAGTGTGCGTAATACCTTCTGAATGCAGCTCTAGAGTTTGAGTTAGCATATGGCCGCATGAGGAAAGGTGGACTCACTCAGAACTGCGGCGACGACTTGAAGCGATATCTCCCGGATTTGCCGTTTTGCGAGTGGCGAAAAAGTGGAATCCTCAGAGCTCACGATATCCCGCAATGTTCGCAAAGGAGGTGTGAAGACGAGGTAGGCATAAAATTGATCCTGATAGCCGTATTCAAACACTGCATGTCTATCATGAGCGTTCTCGCAAGCTCACCTGAATTAACGATTATCTCACCTTGAATCACACCTCGTAGGACTCTGCAGCCATTTCACTTCTTGTGAAATGTGGCGGTCCATATCTGCAACAAGTCGGCTGATAATTTTGACAACCTTTTTGCTGCCACATTCCTTCTGAGTAACGACGAATTGCGCAACCTCCCCAGCTCTAAGGACAGATGTTACAACATCTAAGGCCGCCCAGTTAATCAATGAAGCAGAAAGCAATATGCACCCACATTGGCGTAAAATGACATCTCCAATGGAAAACCTGTACGATGTCCAAGAATATCAGGAACGGGGTTGACCAGCCAAGTAAGAGACCCACCGAGGTACAGTGTCAGGCATGGGATGCTGGCTGGCCACGACGACGTCAACCCTCAGTCAATGAGCGACTAGGTATACTTATTCCAATTAATCCTGCCTGCGGCCGTTTGACCCGAGGATCGATCCAGATTGATGACGATGAGATCTGTCACCTCAAATTTGGTCACATGATGCTGTCATTCTCTGCAGAAAATCGATCGATCAATCTCCTCTCGCCGTTGCTCAACATTGGATCTCTTCAAGATCGCATCTCAGACAACAAGCATTGTATGCAAGATGTGAGGCTATGACAGTCCTGCAATGAACCCTTACCTCTAGGAGCCATACGCGGCAGTATCATGGCCTTTGACATGGGTTCTTAAGGAGCGTCGAATTTCCTGCTGGGTAACACAGTCCAACTCTGATGACCGAAGCCGTGGGCAGCAATTTGACTGGAAGGGCGTCAGCGTACGTGTTAGTATTGGCATTCCCATATATGTTGCTGACTTGCGGCGCACTCCTCAACATCAGTGACTTGGGCGAAGCGGCCCCAGCGTATGTGGTGGCATCGCGATTCCAATATGTTATGCTAACAACTTGCAGTGTACCCCTTAATACTAGCCAAGGTATTTGCGAAGTCAACAGTGATTTAGGTGGACCGACCCTAGCGTACGTGGTGATATCGCTAGTTTGATATGTTTTGCTGACAACACACAGCCCACTGCTTAAAGTCGGTCAAGTGATTGGCTATCGCTGCAAGTCCAAGTTTCCCATTGGCTTCAGTTCTTCACAATTAACCTGAACTTTATGTAGACAAGTTGATCAAAGAAATCGGAAGCGGAATATCTGGCTTGGTCTGGCAAGCCGAAACAATCTCAGAAGGACGTCCGATCGCTGTTAAAGTGATGCGTGTACAAGGACTTCAAAGAGGCACGAGGCGCTGTTGGGCATTCTCGGAGATGCTTACAAGAATGAACGACCCAGACAAATTGTATGTGGAACCATATTACCGAACTTAAACTCATCGATGACGCTTTATCAAGGCTATTCGCGCCCGCCATCGCTTGCGCAAGCTTTCTCCGCTACCAGTGTGTAATTTACGACCTCCATGGCATATCCCTTCGAGGAGTGCTCGAACGCCCCAGCATTTTACCGTTTTCGCCGCGCCATTACCGGTTGATCGTATGGCAGCTTTTCAAAGGCGTTGCATGTAAGACCATTCCGCATTTTCTTTGCACCGGGAGCTGATCGACTCAGTTCTACATCGCTTAGGAATCGCACACACCGACATTAAACCAGAAAACATAGTTCTTGTGGACGACACAACTGTTTCCATATATGATATCGACCGAACTGGTATGTTCTCACCCAAGGTAATAAAATTAGAAACAATCATAGAATATTAGTTCACTGACTCTTGGTATCATATTAGCCCACGTTAATGAACCCCCAAATCAAGATCATCGACATGGACGAATCACGTCCTGTGAGGCAACTCTCTCGCATGATTATAGGAACCGTGCAGTACCGTGCCCCGGAGGTGGAAGCAGGTACGTTCGCTTTCGAAACCCGAACCTGCATATCTAAATGAATAGGCATTGGATGGGCCCTTTCGGTGGACGTATTCTCCCTGGGATGTACGATTTTTGAGTTGTACCGGGGCATACCGCTCTTCCCAATATTATCCGACATCCGTATCATATTTGCTTATGTGGAAAAGGTGGTCGGTTGGTTCACTCCCACAATGTGGGAGAGAGTCAAGGTTCTTCACAAGGACTTGTTCATGCCAACATTGCCTGTGCGTGTGCAACCCATTGCAAGGACGGACTGGGAGAGGGGGTCCAATGAGCAAACCTTGCTCATGAATGCCCGCCCCATTTGGGTGAGTAGCTACGAAAATCTCCTGCACATGCCATGTCTTATATTCCCAAATAGCGAGAGATACCTCACCCAGAGCTGCAGGAGTTGATTAAGGCTTCCCTTGCAGGCGATCCTCATGATCGCATTAGCGCAGCGGATGCGGTCCAACATCGATTTTTCAGAGGCATCGGGCGCTCGTCATAACTTGCGCGCAAATTGCTTGTACATGATGTTAACAATGTCTATAGAACCAGAAGCTAGTACCCTCGGACCCCACCTGCTCGTACGCCTGCTTTCTTTTTCTCTGCGGGATCATGTACGGGCAAAGGGTGGACTTCGTAGCACCACGTAAAGATCTCGTAGTCAATTTGAAGGTTTTTTGAGAGGATGGTACGTTTGATTTGAGCGCGGCAGTGACTGAAATATGCCAAGTGGGGTGACGAACTGATGAAAGCAGGGAATCGGAAGGTAGGCCTCGGCGCGTTAGAGTTCGGTGTGCACGCTGAATATCGGCAGATTCACTAGGCAGACAAGGATCAAGATTTTTCGTAAGGCCTAGAAACCAATCATTGATCACTCCGGAGTACATGGAATTTTAAAGACCAAATACCTGCAGATTTACGAACTGGTGGACCAGGCAATGGGAGGACTATACGTCCATCATCACGACGTGGGAATAATGTCCGACAAGGAGAATTTAAACGCTCATACTCGAGCGAGGTAAGGGTTCTTGAGACCATAGAAGAAGCAGACAATGTGGCGAAAGAAAAAATACGTGGCCTTTATACCCTCCACTTCTAAGGACGTGCAATCACCACTGCATGATGCGGACGCTTTAGCGCCATCTCTCCCATGCAACCCATAAAAAGATTTCGTTCCGAGTACATTTTGGATGAGCAACGAACTATCCATCCTAGCAGTCGTTCTTGGAAAACCTTGCCTCATTCACGAACGGACATGTACCAGGGACACCAGTGAGGCATTTCCCTCATGAAATGTGACTCAAACTAATGGTTTAAATTTGATGTTGGTAGATGCCCAATGCGTCTTTTGACTCCCAGAGAGTTTGAAGAGCAAAGGGAGCACGATATGTACTTCGTACGAAGACTCAACTCACAGTCACAGACACATTCGAAACCAATGAACACTGTTAACTCCTCTGGCACAAGTTGTACTCATCACTACGACCAAACGACTCAACATGGAACACAAATGTCACATAACCAGGTTTTTATAGTCTTTATGAACGGCGATGGACTTATAACCTGCAAATTTAGGTTGGTTTATCTTATTTGAACCAGCCAAAGGATTTGAACCCAATAGCCCAGGACCATTGGGACGTCAGTATCCCTGCTCTTAATAATGTATACCCATCTAATCTGATATTTAAAGGTCCATGGGTCCTACACTCCCCAGGTATCGACGACGCCGAGCAATATCAACAGCGCATTGGGCAATCCCAGAATGGACCTCAATCTAGGCCCTGCCATTGCATGTGCACCAAATGGGTCGACTCAGCCACTGTCCTACCCAGTCCCTCCGCTGGCGTCTACCAACCAGGCCACCTGTAAGTACATGTCCACTGCGCAAAACGAATGTATTTTGACTCAATAAAAGGGCATACCACTCAGCCTAACACGCCACAATCACACTCGAGGTCATATAGCTCTGAGTTCTCATTCAATGTTGCGCTTAGCAACACTTCGTCTCGTTCAGGGCCTGGCTCTCACATCCGGTAGAATAGTTTCTATAGGCAGTATAAATTTGCAACAAGTACTACTTAGTCCGACCTCCTTTTTTCGTCACGTGTCACAGACGCCTTCGAAGAGAAGAGATTTCGAAGACGTCACGCGTCCCAACCTGGTTTGAAGAGCGGGCGGGGCGGCTTCAATACCACCAAAAAAGGCAAATTTTGATGATTTTTGTCCAGTCACACGTCCTCCTCGATTTTGAAGAGTTCGCAATCTCTTCGAAGGCACCACACTTGGCATGAAGAATTGGTCGAATTAGTAAAGTACTTTTGCGGGCGCCTAACTGTGCACCTAGACAAGCGGATCAAAATGCAACTAGGGTCGAACTTTACACAATCCACAACAGACGCTATTCAAGAACGACAAACAGATTTATAGGCTAGTACAATATGTGATGGATCAAACCGAGTGATTGAACCAAATCCCCTATATTAGTATTGCCAATGTCAGTAGAGCACTGATAAAGCAAACACACCTAGCTACTACAATTGCCCTTGTCCAATGACGCCACCACTATACATCGTTGAAGGCCCGGGTCAGGGGCCAATGGTACCCCGTACACCCCCTCCATCCCCAACACTTGCATCCAATGCCTCATGCTTCCCACTTGGAAGGGCAACCGTCCGTCCACGATTTCTTACAATAAATGATCCCAACCTAGCATCTGGAGAGCGAAGGCCACCATTTTTTCATCCGGTGCAGTTCGAAGCATCCTGGGAAGGGCCTACGGCCTATATTCGAGAAACAGATATCTCGGAGATACACTATGAAAGAGAATTTCATGGTCCTATTTGGCGAGTAGACGCTCCTGCTTACATTTTCCCACCCGACTCTGAGGTTGGGATGCGAGTGATCTTCAAGGACCACCATTCAAGGAAAATATCGTATTTTCTAGCCGACTGCCGATGGGTAGATACAACCTTTGCATACTTCATAGTGGTGGCCTACAACCGTAACAAAGTTAGTATCCCTTACGATGACCCTATATGGCCCGCCTTCGTCTTTGCGTCCCCAATCCCTGCCTTTTACAATGGTACTTCGGAAATTTTATAATCAGTCAATCTAATAACTAGTTTATTTAGCTTAAGATCACATGCTTTAGAAGTCTACCAATCAACCCGAACAAATATACTCTACTGCACTTGATTGCTTGGTCAACGGTTCTCTTTTCCCTGCAACGCTGCTCACACGTTCAACCGTCGCTTTCATCTGGACTTCCACTATAACCCCAATTTCATATATTATGGCCAACTTAAAAACGCAGACTCAATCAGAGGAGGCATTGAGGAAAGCACGGCGTGACACACAGACTGCAGCACAGCGGAGGTGTCGCGCTCGCCAAAAGGCTCGCATGGATGTGCGTCGTACTTGATTATATTAAATCTGCACCTACCACTGACACACCATTAGAATATAGAAAGGAGAATGAGAGCGCTTGAGGTCGAAAACATGGCTCTCCGACAACTCCTTCTACTGTTTTCTTCTTCAAGTACTTCAGGTTTGGTTTCGTTGATTTTATGAAAAAATCAAATTAATATTAGACATATAGACAACTCCTTCGAGGCACTCACTGGGTTTCCAGCTCCTCAGCCAACAGATTTACCACTTCCGCCTTTCTACCAACAACTGCTGCGAAGAACCACCGAA
>Ga0247742_10000815_pt1 | contig 23596 bp, 31 predicted proteins | sample UWRJL208509C2_FD_180944 | JGI IMG/M metagenome (GOLD analysis project Ga0247742, IMG submission 180944) | Plant litter microbial communities from Arlington Agricultural Research Station in Wisconsin, United States - UWRJ-L208-509C-2 | ecosystem: Environmental > Terrestrial > Plant litter >... | reverse complement strand
GAGTGTCACCAAATAACAAATTAACCAGTGTTGCTAGATTTCTGTATACCATGGATGCTCTTTCAATAGGTTTTTGTATGATTTTAATACTAGGGTTTGTTTCTTAATAAAACTGCAAGGCTGATTCTCTTTAATTTTATCACTAAGACGATTCCACAGAACAAACTGAAGTCACTAAGACGCGTATGCCACTAAGACTTGAACAATTTGTCACATAGACTGGTGCCACTGAGGCTTGCATTGTCACTTAGACTGCCACTTAGGGCCGCAATTTGTCACTTAGACTATGTCACTTAGACATGTTAGAGAGCCATGGAGGCAACTCTTTGTACTCTGGTCATTATTTCAAGGTTTCACTCTTTTGTTATAAATCCATTATCAAGTCTTTTATATTTTATCAATCATAACTCATTGTTATCACACAAAGTCAAGCTTCTTGCTTTAATAAACACTTGTCCATGGACTTGTGAAAATGTCAATTCAAGGGGTACTACTTGCTTATTTTTCTACTAGATTTACATGGCTTTTTATACTACTCAGATGCAGTACTTTTATTATTACAAACAACCAGGTGCTAGCAAGCCCAGCGCGCTCTGTAGCACTGTATAGCTGACAGTGGCATCTACAGGGCACTATGTAATCTTGGCACAGCGCTGTCAATATGGGGACCCTTGCTAATTTGCTATGGAGCTATGCAGCACTACCCAGCACGCTATCGTGGAAACTGGGTTTGCAGATTGTGTGAATGTGATGTGTTGTTGTCAGTGGCTCAGCACTAGCCAAATCTTGGTCGTTTCAGTTTGTTGAAGCTCTGATTAGTTTGTAAACCACAGTCCATTGTTTCTTTGTCAGATAGCAGACAATTGAGAGCCTCTAAAGTGGCCATCTTGAATTTTTTTGATTTATTGAATTTATTCTATTTTCCATTATTTTCCATTCATGGAAAAACATGTGGACAAGCCAATCCAAAAGGACTGTAATACTTAGCTGCCTGCAGAAAGCAAAAAAAATAAATTATGTTTGCACCACAGTCTTCGAAATTCATTTCTCTAAGACCCTATGCAGCCATATTTGCTAAATTTTCCCTTCTGTGACGGCTATTTAACTTTTCGTCAAAACCCTGCTATTGCCACAAAATCACGTGACGTTGTATGAGCCTTACTTTATCACGAACTCAGCCACACCCAAAGCTCACCAATTCGCTCGATCGCACGAAATTCTAACTGGAATTGACCAACTTCATCCAAGCCTGACCTCTATGGCCTCTTCTCCATTTCGACCATTCAGGCTTGCGCTCATCCAACTTGGAAGCATCGGGCCAAATAAACTGGACAACCTCAATCATGCGAGGGATATGATATTGAAGGCAGCTCGAAATCAAGAAGCAGTGAAGAAACCATATGTCATCGTTCTTCCTGTGCGTGATCCCCACCCTGGAGGACGGCTTCACCTTGCTTGAGAATTCTTAGGAATGCTTCAACTCACCCTACGGACACACTCATTTCCCAGTCTACGCAGAGAAGATAGGCTATATCCCTGGTAGCACTTATGACGTTACTGAAAGCCCTAGTGAGAGTGTCAAAATGTTGTCGTCGGTGGCCAAGGAAGTGAAGACATGGCTTGTTGGTGGTACGAGGGTTTACCTGCAGACCAATGTCGCCCCCCCTCATACCCTGAATAGGATCGATTCCGGAACGCGACGCAGACGACAAGCTGTATAACACATGCACGGTCTACAATCCGGAAGGTATGGAGTTCTCAGCCGCATTAGCTCTTTGGAATTTAACTGGATCTGCATGTATAGGTGAACTTGTCGCGATGCATCGCAAAGTCCACCTTTTCGACATTGATATCCCAGGAAAGATTAAGTTCAAGGTAAGGGACAATCTCTATTCTCTTGCACTTGTGTTGATGGTTTTGAATCTCAGGAGAGCGAGACACTAACTGGCGGGGCAAATTTGAATACCTTTGAGACGGGTGTGTACTTTCTAGTCTGGCAGGCAAGATGTCTTAAGAAATTGCAGGGTTTGCGAAGATCGGGCTGGGTATATGCTATGACGTTCGGTTCCCGGAGATGGCGATGATTGCAGCACGGCAAGGTAATGGACAAAGAGAAGCGTAGTAATTTGAGCAGTCTGACGAAAGAGTACCAGGATGCCATGTCTTGATCTACCCGGGCGCTTTCAACCTTACTACAGGCCCTCTTCACTGGGAGCTCCTTCAACGCAGCCGTGCGGTGGACAACCAGGTGTTTATGTCAATGTGCAGCCCAGCGCGAGATTTGAGTGCCGGATATCATGCGTGGGGACACTCGATGGTTGTGGACCCGATGGGGAATATTCTGGCAGAGGCGGGTGAGGGAGAGGAAATCGTGTACGCATCTGTGGACCCGGCTGTGCTGACAAGTACGCGTGCTGGGATACCTGTGACTGTGCAGCGGCGGTTCGATGTGTATGCGGATGTGAGCAAGGCGTAGTCAGATTATGCAAGATTACCGGATTAGTCAACACTGTAGAACGCCGTGGATGTTTGTAGAACGATCATCATTTTTTGTTATAATCTCTCCAAGCGTTTTCTGCACCTCACCTCACCCTTACCATGGTTCGCGAAACGTATGTCTGTCCTATGGAGCCCTAGGAGTTCTGCTAATTTTCCCCAGAAAATTTTACGATCTTCTCGAAGTCTCTCCCACCGCGTCAGAGGCCGATCTCAAGAAGGCCTACCGCAAAAAGTGAGCGCCTATGGCGTCCGAGGAAACAAAATGACTTATTCGCCGTGTCTATGCAGAGCACTGAGACTGCACCCCGACAAGGGTGGTGATCCAGAGTTGTTCAAGGAAGTAACACATGCGTATGTCCTTATTGGTTCTAAACAGCGTCTGTTCGCTCATTGGCCGTGTTAGTTACGAGGTCCTCTCCGATCCTGACAAGCGGAGCATATATGATGCGAGGGGTGAAGCTGGCCTGTCTGAGCAGGGTGGAATGGGTGGAATGGATCCCCAGGTGCGTAGTAAGCCCCTTGCCACTTGGTGGCGTTTTAACCACAGCGCTCTTTCGCTAGGATCTATTCAGTCAGCTGTTTGGTGGCGGAGGTGGCTTCTTCGGAGGCGGTGGCGGTGGCGGACGATCGCAGGGTCCACGCAAGACAAAAGATCTGGTCCACCGCGTACATGTCACCCTAGAAGACTTGTATAAGGGCAAGACAACGAAACTCGCTCTGACACGGAACGTCATCTGCACAAAATGCAAGGGAAAGGGCGGCAAAGAGGGCGCCGTTCGGCAGTGCCCAAATTGCAGTGGTCGAGGTATCAAGGTCACTTTGCGTCAAATGGGTCCCATGATCCAGCAAATCCAATCACCTTGCGACGACTGCAGTGGAACTGGAGAGATCATCAACGCCAAGGACCGCTGTACGAATTGCAAGGGAAAGAAAGTCCTTCCCGAGAAGAAATTCCTCGAGGTACACATCGACAAAGGCATGAAAGGTGGACAGACCATCCAATTCAGAGGAGAGAGCGACCAATCACCAACAGCCGAACCGGGCGACGTAGTTATCGTCATCGAAGAGAAACCGCACGATAAATTCCGGCGACAAGAGAATGACCTCGTCACTGAAATCGAGGTTGATCTTCTGACAGCTCTTGCTGGAGGCCAATTTGCGATCAAGCATCTCGACGAACGCGCTCTCATCGTCAAAATCGAGCCTGGTGAGGTCGTGAAGCATGGTATGTGTAGCTCAGCAAGTTAGATTCCTGCGTTCCTGATAATTCTCCCGTCGATCCCCAGGCGCTCTGAAGGTCATTCATGGGCAAGGCATGCCGTCAAAGCGTCATCATGAGCCGGGAGACTTGTACGTCAAATTGTCCGTCAAGTTCCCGGACACAATCGACCCGGCCGCAATTCCGATTCTGGAACGAGCTCTACCACCTCGCACACCTATTGAGACTTTTGACAAGAACATTATACTGGAGGAAGCGACGCTGGATGACGCCGAAACTCGTTCACGAGGTGGCCACTTCCAGGAGGATGCCATGGACGAAGACCATGAGGGAGAGCCTCGAGTGCAATGCGCCAACCAGTAATACTTAGACACTTTGGACCTGCATCCCACCAGTAGATTGCATTTTGATACATTCGATACACATGCCGTATAATACTACCTACACACTTACACATCCCAGCTTGTCTATTACAGGGATCTTGAGACAATTTTATGAATGGCAGTGGGTGATGATGTACAGACCTCTGGATTAAGTTTGAAGTTGTCGTAATCAGCTCGACTGAAGAAGCTGACTTCGGTCTCGTTCTCTGGAGAGATCAGTTGGACTAGAGTCTAATGGATGGATAGGTCTCTAGACTGACCGAATCCTGCTTCTGAAAGAGTCCTGCTGTCGTCGTTTAGTATCCAATCGTCATGATCGAGGTTGATGATGAGATTAGAGGTCTGCAATCAGTCAGCGTACTGTATGAGCAAAATGAGCAGGGAGATACCTTTGATCCGTGTGCCTTGGTGTATAATTTGAGGGTGTCTGAAAAATGGCATCGGTCCATCGGCTGGCTGAATGAATAAGATATACCTAGAAGAGCATTGCGATATGGTTTCCAGCCGGATTGCGTGGATATGGCTGGATAAAGGGGTAAATATAGCGATGAAACTCGAAGAAAGAAGGGAAGACCTTGCTTCGTAATCTCCTTCAACTCTCCGACATGGGTGGTGAGGAGATTGAGGTTGTGGAGGACGAGACTCTTCTCTGTCCTGAAGGTGAAGGACTTGATGACCCGGACGGTGACCGTAGCGTCTGTGGGCGGACGGGCTGTGTTTGAGAGCGACATGAAGAGGCGCTGATCCCAAAACAGGCTGGATCATGGGACTTCGGACCTTGGCTCCGAAGTTTTGCCGACACTTTCTCTTGTGTAAAAACCGACAACTCGAGGCGGCCACTCTTCCCACTCTTCCAACATGTCACATCCTTTTCTCTCCGCCAATGTCCCAGACATCGTCGCAAAACTCAAGGTCGAGGAGAAGATTTCTCTTCTTAGCGCCCCAAATTGGTGGAATACCACCCCAGTGCCACGCCTGGGAATCCCCTCTGTCCGCATGAGCGACGGCCCAAATGTAAACTCCACTGCACCTCTCTGTCCTCAACTAACCTTCCCTCAAGGGCGTCCGAGGTTCCTCTCATTTTGTTCCCACTCCTGCCCAATGTTTCCCAGTTCGTCCTCTAATGACCGCCATGTGGCAATTCATCTCATTTCAAGCAGTGTGCGACCGCTTTGGCCTCCACCTTTGACCCTGACCTCGTCAAACGCGCTGGCGATTTCTTGGGGCAGGAGGCCAAAGTGAAGTCCTCTGTCATCTTGCTCGCACCTACTTGCAACATACAGCGCACACCCCTCGGCGGGCGTGCCTTTGAATCATTCTCCGAAGATCCTCACCTCTCAGGTTCGTCCAAATTAGACTTTTGGAGTGCTGTTAATTTACGCAACTCTACTTGATTAGGAACTTTAGCTGCCGCATACGTTTCGGGGCTCCAGTCACAGGGAGTCGCAGCCAGTGAGCGTTATCGCCCCTCTTCCTTGAATGTTGGGCGCTAACAGCGATCTACAGCCATCAAGCATCTTGTCGCTAATGATCAGGAACATGAGCGGACAGCAGCGGAATCTGTCATGTCCGAAAGGGCCCTTCGTGAAATCTATCTCTATCCGTTAGTTCGCTTCCACTTCAACAGAGATCTTGTCAACCTGATAATCAATTTTAGATTTATGTTAGCACAGAAGCATGCGCAGCCGGCGGCATACATGACATCGTACTGCTTCCGTATTTTTCCGTCCTCAAGCGAGACTCAAAAAGCTTATTTCCCCAGATATGGCCGCATTAACGGTGTACATTGCTCAGAGAACAAGCGTCTGCTGACTGACATACTTCGAAAAGAATGGAAGTTTCAGGGCATTGTCATTAGTGACTGGTAATCTTCTTTCTATTCTCTCTTCCGCCTTCTGTTCTCATGCTAGTTACTGCAAAGGTACGGCACTTACGGAGTGGACCAACCCATAAATGCAGGCCTCGATCTTGAAATGCCGGGTCCGCCTCGCTGGAGAGATCCCTCCTTGGTCCTTCACTGCATGTCTGCTCAAAAACTGCTAATATCGACCATCGATGAGCGAATCACCACCCTCCTTACTTTTGTGCAGAAACAGGCGAAACGAAACCCTGAGGTCGTCTTTGGCGATGGTGTTGAGAGGTCCCGCGACTCTCCTCAGTTGCGGGCATTTTGTCGGGAGTTGGCCGCGGACTCGATCGTCCTGCTCAAGAATAAGGACAATATACTTCCTCTCCGTCCTCCAACTCAGCAAAAGTCGTTGAATATCGCTGTCATTGGACCCAACGCAAAGGACCGAGTAATTTCTGGCGGTGGTTCTGCAGCCTTGAAAGCGACCTACGTCGTCACTCCCTGGGAGGGGATCAAAAGTGCTGCACCACCTGGATCCACCGTTCGATATCATATAGGCTGTTACGGTAAGCATATTCCTAACAAAATTATCTCTTGTCTCATACCACCTGCAGCCCACAAATATCTTCCCACCCTGGAGAATTTCCTCAAGACTCCCAATGATCAACCTGGCTGGCTCTGCACTTTTTTTAATAATGACAAAGATGGCGACATTTCGAAACCAGTCCAGTCCTTTGTACTCAATGACACAAGGATCAAGCTCAATGATTTCCTGCCAGAAGGCTTAACCGAGAACTGGTCTATCAAACTACAAGGAAGGCTTACCATGCCTACCACTGGTATCTACGAGTTGGGATTGACCGTTGCCGGTAAGACTGCATAATATCGTTACCACATTCTCAGAGACCAATGCTACGTAAACAGGTCGCGCTAAACTCTGGATTAATGGCGCGTTGGTCATCGACAACTGGACAAAGCAGACTCCTGGGGACTTTTTCTACGGGTACGGATAGAATCTTCAGGTCAGATCTTACCTAATTCCCTTCATAGTCAAGGAACGATTGAAGAGAAGGCTACCCTCCAACTCAAAGGAGGTCAAGCTGTTGACGTTCTCGTGGTTTACACCAACACCTCACCACCCGACGACGACGATAATGGTGAAGGCCGCCTTTCCCAACCTGCGCTAATGCGTGGTGTGGTCAGTTTCTTCATTAATACGTAGTCATTACCCGCTAAATCTTAATCACAGCGTCTCGGTGGATGTGAAAAAATTGATGGTGACCAAGCCATCGAGGATGCTGTCGCTCTCGCAAAGAAGGTGGACGCCGTCATTGTTGTTGGAGGGCTTACCCCAGAATGGGAGAGTGAAGGGTTCGACCGCCCGTCTTTGCAGCTACCTGGCCGTCAGGATGAACTGATTCAGAAAGTAGCCCGAGCCAACCCTCGCACCATTGTATGCGTCCAGGCAGTGCGTGATCATCTCCTGTCCTGCAAATCAAGCTAAACTTTGTACCATTAGGGTTCTGCGATTTCAATGCCCTGGATCAACGAGATTGGGAGCCTGCTCCAGACCTGGTACCTTGGAAATGAAACTGGAAACGCGATCGCTGATATTATCTTTGGGAAAGTCAACCCTTGTGGGCGTTTGCCAATAACCTTGCCTGTACGAGCAGAGGATGTCCCAGCATATCTGAATGATAGAAGCGAAAACGGGAAAATCCAGTAAGGTCTATTTTTCCTGACAACAAGCCCATCTGACTGTCATAAAGTTATCGGGAGGATCTCTTCGTCGGCTACAAGCATTATCAAGCTAGGAAAGTAACACCACTTTTCCCATTTGGGTGCGTGTTTACCCCCTCTGATATCTGGCAAGCAATACTTACCAAAATCTGCTAGCTTCGGACTATCGTACAGCAAATTCACGCTCTCAAACATGGTTCTTGTTCGAACCGGCAGGTATATCGATGCGGAATCTGTTTACTTAAACGCTTCAGTCACAGTCAAAAATGAAGGAGGGCAAGCTGGGTCAGAAGTTGTCCAGCTCTACGTCTCTTTGCCAGAGATCGGCGTCACAACCCCAAAGTTACAACTGAGAGGATTCGCCAAAGCTCGTCTACTAAAGCCCGGGGGCTCGACTAAATTGACCATTAATCTAGACAAGTATGCATTCTCGTTCTGGGACGAGTCTCAAAACGCTTGGAAGCTCCCGGCCGGGAAATATGGGATCCACTTGGGGACAAGCAGCGACAACTTGGTCTTGCACGACACCTTCGAGTTGCCTCGCTCCTTCATATGGAATGGACTCTAAACTTAATTGCCAAAATGTAGATTACTAATGGAGAGGAGAGGTGTAGGATAGAGTACGGAGTTGATTAGAGAAGATGAGATTTGAATATATTCATCTGGTCTATCTGGTACCGTGACCGTGACCTACGAGAGCCTGTTCAACTAGGTTCAACTTCAAAAAGTTGTGGTCCCACTCAAGTCGCATTCATCTCACTCCGTTTGTTTATGACGCTTATGAGAAGCATCTCCAATGGCAACTCCAGCCCCACCTGTTAGTATTATGACAACAGACCAACGACGGGATCCCAGAACTCTGACCAGTCTTCCTGAAATCTTGTCATGTCTCTCATCCTTCCAATCAGAGGAGGCTGAATTGTCCAACTCGCTTGCAGAACTGCTGAAAGCCAGGGATCCCATAGTCTCTTCCTTGCAACGTCTACAATCTCTGATACCCCAATTCGACGAACTTCAGCTAGATGCAAGTGTCTTGACGAAAAAGGTGTCGGCAACAGCAAAGACAGCAGAACGCGTTGGAAGCAAAGTCAAATCTTTGGATGAAGAGATGGGTCGTGTGCGAGAAGCAGGAGATCGCGTTGGACAAGTTATGGATCTCAAGGTATGTCTCATTCTCCTCATTCTGAGATGGCTTGTACTCAGGTAACTGTAGTCTTCCTTGTCAGCTTTGCAGACATCTATGGACAGTCAGGATTGGGAATCAGCGGCTAGACATTGCGCTCGTGCCATGTCACTGCCTACAGAAGTCGTATCAGGGTCTTTCGCAGCAATCGCAGTTGTAGGTTATAGAATATATGTATTCTTCCGCGCAATCTGACCGAACCTTGAAAGCCAACCTCAGAAAGCCATCTTCCGCCCGCACAAACTTTACAAGCAGCCCGAGAGAATTTACTAGCCATATTCCGTCAAAATTTTGAGGAGGCTTCTAGTGCTCGAGACTCAAGTGCTACTAGCCGATACTTCAAGTTATTCCCCGCAATCGGCTGGGAAGCTGAGGGATTGGAAGCTTATGCAAGCTTTGTAGTAGAATTGGTGCGCGTGAGAGCCCCTGCTACGGCTAAAAGTGATGTCTCCTCAAATCTGGTCGTTGATACGTGCTAATGGGATCAACAGCATCTTCGCCTCTCTACTATATCACTGCTTTGACCTCTCTTTTTGAGGGGGTCGCCATGATTGTCAACCAGCATCAACCTGTTGTAGAGAAGTATTACGGTTCAGGAAAGATGAAGAGCGTGGTCTCTCGATTGCTGGATGAGTGTGATAAAGTAACGAAGACGTTGACAAATGGCTGGGAGGAAGACCGAGCAATGCAGCGAAAAGTAAGCCTCGATGAGCTTTGTAAATCTCACTCTAATCAGCAAAATGACCAAAGCTTACAGACATAACAAGCAACCCCCCAATAACCCTGTATAGCTCAAGCCAAATAACCCGGCGGCCAACTGTAAACGACGATGGGACGGATCCTAGAGAGATTGACAAAGTTCTTTCTGAGCTCGCCGCGATGGTCGGACGATGGCACTTATTCAAGCGTTTTCTTACCGAAGCTTTGAAGGTTTAGATGTCCTTTTTTACTATTCTGTACCATCTTACACCCTCGCCATCACAGGAGGACACCGCCTCTTCAGGGGATGAAGATGAGAATAGTAGTCCCCAAGCACAACCCGAGACTGTCAAAGTCACCGAAGCCGATATCCTCATCAATACGGCTTCCAACGCATTGTTCGAGGATTTGGTGACTAGATACTACATACCTCTTGAAATATGGTACACGCGTACCATCATCGACAAGGTTGGTCTCTTCTTGTGCTAATAATTTCTGAGGCAAGTTTCAATCATTCACTCGTGTAGGCACACCGGCTTTCAACACCAGACACACTGCAGGCACCCATTACGACAACAACACCTGACGATGTCTTCTATATCCTCAAATCTGTCACTAACAGATTGCTCACGACTGGTTCGTTGAGTGGGTTAGAGCGCACGATGCAACAGCTCCGTGAGGTGTTCGATCGTGAGTATGTCGGGGTGATCAAACGGAAAATGGAGGATGTCTACAAGAACTCGGGACCCATCACCTCCAATACCAGACCTGACAAGGTTGAGAGAGAAAACCGCGCAGCTTTCATTGTGGGTGGCATATACTTCGGATTGACCGATAGCTAATATGCGGGATTAGGTGCAGCTCAACGACCTTGATGTGTCCACTTCTCACTTAGAGCGCCTAGTTCATGATCTGACTGAAAGTCCATTGATCGGCCAACATTTCGTGGAGGAAGAACAGATATCCGTCCGCGAAATTTTGTCTGCATTTTCGAACTCAATAGTCAGATTAAAATCATCTCTTCGGGTGCGTAGCCTGCGTTTTGGGATCTTCGATTCTCTAATGGATCTATTGATCATAGTCTGGCATTGAACAATTATTCAATCAACTCCTGCGGCCTAAATTGCGCAACTTCATCCTAGACATGTATAAAGATATATCTTACTTGTTAGATGAAGATGGCTATGCTGCAGCAGATTATCAAGATTTGGCCAGAAAGCGTTTCGTGAAGTCATGGGAAGCGCTCATTGACGGTTATAAGGTATTTTATTGGCATACCAAGTGTGTAAATTTTAACAATATCCTGTCATAAAGGACACACTCTCCGAGGGAAACTATCGCCTCTTCATTGGCCTAGCATTGGATGTTCTCCTCAGACCATGGGAAAAATATGTTATGAGCCTAAAGTACACCGAGGTCCGTCCATACCTATGCAAGAATCGTTCAGCACTAATTCCCACTTAAGCTCGGAGCTGTTCGATTCGACCGCGACTTGAGGGCAATCATTACGTATCTCGCCGCCCAGACCACGTTTAGTGACGCGCGAGAGAAGTTCTTGCGCCTACAGCAGATTTCTACACTCCTTAATCTGGATGCGGTAAGGATAGCATTGTTTTGACCCTTGATTCTTTTGCTCACAAACACTGCTTGAAGGACGAGGATGTAGATGAATTCTATAACGGCTCTGGCATATCTTGGAAAATTGGTCCTCATGAAGCACGAGCTATTGCGAGTTTGAAAACATAGTTGCCTATTTATAGCTTGGTGAAGGGTTGAATATCATCCCCGTCGCAACGCATCTAGTCTCGCTTGAAGTTCATCCTCATCCGACATGGCTCCACGATTCGAAGAGTCTGTTGGGCCTCCAGCTGGGCGAGAAGACGACGGCCCAGCTGTTTCTCCTAGTGCTACTGCTTGTTTGTTGGCTAATGGTGACGCAGTTGCTGCTATTCCAGTAGGTGCGTCCGTCAACTGCAAGTGAAAGTTAGTTTGCATGACACTGCAAGCCTGAGAGACAGACGCACTTGTTGCGAGAGATCGACACCGATTTCATCTAGAACTTGCTTGAGTATCTGGTCACCCTCCTCCTCTTCGTCCTCTTCACCGTCCATGACATCATCCACTGCATCGGACATCATCTCCTCCTTCATGTCCATCGTAGAGCTCTCTTTCTCAAAATCATTCATTATTCGTTGAATAGAGGGGAGATTCAGGCCCCGGTTCATAGAAGCCATTGCCTATCGTGCAAGTCATCAGCTGAGAAACATAGTTAAATGAGGGGAGGAAGGAATTACTCTTGTGGCACCGCGCATAGCTTCAGCCATCTGCTGATTACTCCTAAGAGTCTGTATCCTGAGACTAACTGCTTGCAATTGCGTTCGCATTTGATAGAACTTCTGTACATATCGCCGAGTTCTGACCAGGTCCTTGGCCATAACTTTGCACGCATTCTGTACAAATGGTAGTAAGATATGGTCGTGACCATTTCTGTAGAAACATACCAATTGGCCAGCCTTCGCACTCTTCTTGATGTCCATGACGAGTTTTTTCTCGCTCTGTTCAAGTTTGGCGCGTTCACGATCAAGCTCGCGCTGCGCTTTGGTGAGGGAGCGCTGGTGCTGCCGTAGTCGCTCGGCGGGAGTGACTGAGCGTCCAAAGAGTGTTTCCTAGGACAAGTTTAGCTTCCTATGGTGTTGTGATGTTTGAATGTGACTTACGATGATGTTCATGGTGGTGGTAGAGAGGAGAGCGGAGGTGTTCCCATTAACGGCAACTTGCACTTTGGATTTACGCAGCCATGTCGGACTTACAGATTGGCGCTCATTGCGCAGTGCAATCTTGCAACGTCCTCGACTTTCTTCCTATTCACTGTCAATGCAACAAGTCCTTCTGCTCTCTACATATTCCAGCCGAGAGTCATGGCTGTACTACTTTGGGGGTCGATCAGGATTTATCGACCTTTACTGACAAGATTCAACGATGCGCGCTAGATGAATGCAACAAACCTAGTCTCAGAATCTACAACGGAAGCGCAGAGGAGACTTGTTCTGCTTGTCACAAATGTTACTGTGTTGTGTAAGCTCTATACGCCATCGTACTCGAAATCTGTCTTGACTGCATGACAGACATCGATATCCAGACTCTCACCAATGCCCTTCTCAGGCCAATAACTCTACAGTTACACCTACATCGTCTAAGATTGGGTCATCGGCCATCCAGTATACGCTCCCCATATTTCCCAAGCGTAAACCTCCATCCGATCCTATCAAATTTGCTCAATGGCAAAAAGTTGAACTCTTGAAGATGCGCCATCGGGCATTGTCCGGTGATCCCAAAGACAAAACTGCGGCATTACTCCCTGAGCAAAAACTGCATGTCAAGATTTTGCAAGCAGACGTGGAGAAGGTTTTCTGGTTTAGAAAAGTGAGTTGAGATGCTTAATTGCTGGCAATACGATACCAGCACGATCGACTGTGTCCTTCAGGCAATGACCACCGGGAAGGCTCTTGATCAACTTGCCGTTCAGATGGGAGTAGTCTATCCGGAGAACACAGTAAGTTAGATAATCCCTGTTATTGCGGAATCAACCTGACAATTTCGGCAAGCCCCTCCAGCTGTGCCCAGTGTCACCAACAGGAGAGACAGAGGCAGCCCTGCGGAACGATCGACCACTCGCGGACCAAGTGCAAGACGGTAGCACGCTCACTATAATACCAAGAAAAGTCGAATAAATATTTCCCCAGCCAGCGAGGAGGACCTTCCAATAGAGCATTGCAAGTAAGGCTACAATCTAACAATGCGAGGTGTATTAAGTAAACCAAGAGCCATCATGTCGTAAAAATCGTTCCTATGAGACGAGGGCAGCCAACCTCCTCAGGTGGGAGACATTGAGGTAAGCTGGTACGTATGTCTCCAAACCAGACACTTCCCGCGGCAGAGGCAGCTCGTATGCGCCAACCTCTTCCGTCTCCGGGGCGAGAAGCAGGTGGTCATTTCTATCGTTAGCTTGTACTCGTGAAGCGACAACGCGGAGGATTTCAGGGGATATAGGATTCTAGATGACCACTATGTGAACATACAGGAATTAAATGCGGTTGGCGACATACCTCGTAGTCAGCCACGTAATAATTCGTGCACATTCGTTGTATCTGCATGGGACTAAGCATCCAGCAGACGTCATAGATGATCTCGATATCGGCAGGCGTGGCCTGAAGGGCAAATTGAGCATCAAACACAAGGGCCAATTGATGGACGCACCTTCTTCAGCTGAAGCAGTTTGGTGGCTTGCATCAAGTGCTCTAGTTGCAGAGTACCTTCTGGCATGTCATGGGATTTACACCACTCTTCTATGCGGGTGATATTGTATTGGATTTGCATGGCTTGTAAAGTCAAGCCTATCAATAAATGAAGCTCCAAAATGTCGAATTACAAACCTCGTTTCCAAGACGAAAAGTTTCGTCGCATGAGCAGGTCGTTGAAGCTGGCGACTCCAATGAGCTTGAGAAGCTCCGTGACGACTTGCTGGACGACAGATTCCTCCATGTAATAGCTCTTGAGACTCTTCCAAACTTTGTTTAACAAATTTAAGATGTCGTCCATGCTGAACGCTGGCGAGCTGGTCGCAGATAAGAGCCGGCCAAAGAGTTTGGCGCCGCCATCACTGGTTGTGAAGCCGGGTAGGGATTGGCTTTCAATGAGGGCAGGGATCACCATCTTTGACAACTTTTTCTTTGTCTCTTGCATCCAAGTGTGGTAGATGTTGTACTCCAGACTATCCAGATCGTGCTTGACAACCGAGACCAGTCTTTCATAGTCATTCCAGTCGAACTGTCGCACAGCGTTCTCCTCACCCGGCCCAATGCCTTGAAGCATGTCACTTTCCGCAACACAAATAAAAGACAACATTTCATGAACGTTCGAAAGCCAGAAGATGCCAGGAACGATGGCATCTTCTCCGGTGAAGGACTAAAAACACATCAGATATCGAATGGATAAGGATGGAAAAAAAGGCTTACCATAACATGTGCTTGAATCGTCTGCATGACATTTGCGAGGAAGCGTTCGCTCTCCGGGATGAGACCATATTTCCACATTTCGTTGGTCACGAGACTAATGAGATTGGCAGGGAACAAGATTTCTTTGACGGCGGAAGGGTTTGTGAGACTGGGAGCAGGGATCTTGAGGCCCCGGATGAGCCCATCGAGAACATCTTCATCAAGACGCTTCATGTCCTGCATCAGGCGAATCTTCTCTTCAGCAGGATCGTCAAAGTCGCGAATGTCAGGCAGACCATTGGATCGGAAGCGAAGGAAGTTGTCTTCTCCATTGAACGCAACCGACACCGCTCGTGGGTTCATGGCTTGACTTCTCTTCACATCGCTCAGGACGTCGTCCGTAGATGAGCGATTGTCGTTTGCAAATGCAAAAACGCCCGCTGAGCTGTGCCTTCGCTGATGTCCGCGAGTCTGGCCGTTCGTTGCAGCGCCATTGACGTGACCATTGCTTTCGCCAACACGCAAATTGGGTGCAAAAGTGGGCGACAAGGGAGGAGCTTCGCTTGGGCGGCCGCCTCTCGTGAGTGAGTTCAAGGCATTGGCTCTGTTCAATTGCTCGCGGAGACTGCTGACTTCGTTTTTCAACGTCATGATGACTGAATTGTCTTCCTGGTTGCGACCAGGAGCTGTGTCGATGGCCTTCTGTCGAGACTCCAATTGGGTGGCCTGGCGAATGATGTCTTCAGTGAGCTTGTGGATATTAGCTTCCTTCTCAGCGACCTTGGCCAAAGCGTCCTCGAGCTTCTTTTCAACGTCTGCTTTCGAAGACAAAAGTTCGTTGCGGTGCGCTAGTTCTGATTCCAAAGATTGCGCATTAGCTTGATACTGCTTGGCGCGAGTATCAGCCTCCTCGTGGCGGTTAACCCATTGCTGAAGTTGTTGTTCGAGTTCAGCAAGTTGGGCTTGAAGTTTCTTCTTTTCAGAGGTTCGCTCTTGAAGACTCTGCGTAAGCTCCACCACTTTGTTCTCGAGTCGATAAGAAATCTCCTTGAACTTGGAGACCGACCGTGCTTCGGCTTTCAGCACCTTCAATTCGCGGCGTGCCAAACGACGGCGAATGCAAGATTGAATGAACACGACGTGCTTGACATCGTGCTTGAATAGACGACGCGAAAGGCTAACGAAGAAGTGAATAGTATTCTGGACAAGGCAAGATAGCACTTACACTCCTCGCAATAGACTTTGCAAAAGTGTCGCGGCTCGGAACGTCCTGTCTTGTGCGAAGCGTTGACGAGTTTGAACACCCCGAACGCCTTAAAGAAATTAGAAAGGTCTGTACAGGTTACGAGAAATACAGGATACTTACGACTTTGGAATAGCACGATGCTCCGCCTGATATCCAAGAATTTTCTCCTTTGAATAAAGCGTCGAGTAACTGTTTGAAGCCGTATTGCTGAAACTTCGCGACGAATGCTCTCCACTAAGCGCTTCGCTAGGATTCCACGCCACCATGTTTGAATTTTAATCGTGGCTTGTCGGAGTCTCCTGTACTGCTTCACTGCGAGCAATCTCCGGACGTTCTTCTGGACGACAGTGACCATTGAATTTAAGCGGTCAGAACGGAAGGACTCTAGGGCAGCAAGCATTCCAGCTCTGAAGAAGATCTTGGTCAACCCATTTTGATACATATCCGGGTCAGCGATGGTCTTCTCCAGAATCGTGGAACAGAGCCGTCTGAGATCCATCGACTGAATCATAGGTTGCCACACTGATGCTGGTACGAGCATGTAGTATCTAAGAGAAGAAGGTTGAGTGATCAATGATAAAAGTAAGCAGCAACTAAGAAGGACCTCTCTGCAAACTCTTCATAAGTCCAGCGAGTAGGGTATCCTGCACAACTGATTCGGATCGTTTCCAGAACGCCACAAGCCCTAAGTTGGCCCAACACCTGCTGAGGTTGGAATTCCCATGGTCGCTTGAGTTCGTTTGGCTTGATACAGCGGATGTAGTGTACATTTGTCTCGCTGAGCGTCTCCATCAAGGCGATCAAGGACGCCTTGAAGATAGAGCCTTGAGTGGGTTTCTTATTGGCAGCACCCGGTCGCTTAGCGCCTCCCGCCGCGTTCGTTGAGGCTACGAGCGATGACCGTCCGGGATCTGGAATCACTGACGAACGACGAGAGCCACCACTACCCGAGTCGGAAAAGGCGGGAGAAGCTGGCTGTGGACCATCGACAACTCTTGTTGAATTTAGAGCAGCATCCAGAACCTCCTTCAGGAAAGGATTTTTCGTAGAGGCAAGAAGGGCCATTTGTTCATCAGGTACGGTGTCCCGATTTTTTTCTAGGAAGCCTTCCACCTCGTAGGTGACGTCCAGTGCGTAATGAGCAATGGTGAAAGCAGAATTTCCGAATCGTGGTTTCTTGAAGACATTCTTATATTGTTCCTTGCCGAGTATCTGGGTGTTGAGCTTCTGCAGGAATGATGGATCAGTTCCGGCCGGCATTCGAGATTCTTCGTCCAGCAAGGCCAAAACACCGAGTTTGCCTTCAATAACATCGATGCAAGGTTGATTGTCAGAGAAATCGATAAACTTCCACTTGATTTCTTCTTTGACATATTCCTCCTGCTCAAGTTTGAAAACATGCGAGTTGAACTAGTGAACAATGAGAATGCACTTCATCCATAAGAAAGAAATTAGACGAACCTCTTGTTGAAGTTTTTCGTTGGCGTAGTTGATACTAAATTGCTCAAATGAGTTCTTTTGCGAGTTTGCGCACATTAGTCCAAGGAGTAGGATCTATTGCATCATAAGTCACACACCTTTTGGAAGTGCTCGAACCCATAGATATCGAGAACACCAATAAACATTTCCGCCCTTTCAGCAGCATCACCGTGCTCCCCAGCCAAACTTTCATTGACGATTGCGACTAACCACTCGAACATGCAAGCATAGACGAACTTCGCTACACTGTCTCGGACCACCGTGGCTTGTGCTGCGTTCAGCGATGTAACAATTTTCTCTGACCGAGTTTGGATTTGTTTCTTGACGGTCCACTTCTTAAATTCAGCAAGATTCACACCGAGGAAGCGAGTTGCCAGAAGAAGTGCAGGGTCGTCATCATCAATGTTGGCCTCATTCCGCATTTGTGTGACTTTCACGTTTCCGAGATGCAGAAAGGCAGCCAGCAGACGAAACACGGCCCACTGCTTTTCAACGCTGATACCGACTGTGGAGAGGGCCTGCTGTGTTGACCGAAACTCCTCTGCATCATCCACTCCCGCAATTGGTGTTGACGACGGCCCCCCTTGTTTCAGGAAGAAGAATTTAGTGATGTCCGAGTCCAAGCCAAGATCTTTGCGTTCCTTCACCGGTGCTCCCGCGCACAGTTGATAGAAAATGTGGTAGTTGCGTTCCGTGAGTGGCTGGAAGACGATACGAGAACGCTCGAGCAAGTAAGTTCGAATCCTTGCGCCAACAATCTCCTGTTTGCCATCGAATAGAATCTATGAAGGGATGAGAATCACGCGAAATACGAACAGAGATGACGAGTCTTCTAACCTGGATATACTTTCCAAAGCGAGACGAGTTGTCGTTGCGGGTTGTTTTAGCATTACCAAAGGCTTCCAGGATTGGATTTGTAGCCAAAATCTGACGTTCAATTTCGCTAGACTCATCCAGAGAAAACTTGGTCCTGGCTTTGGCATTCGTATCCGGTGGATTGACTGATGCAAGATATCGCATGATGAATTTCGCCTGTAGGTGGTGACACGTTAAATGGCTGAGGTAATTTCAAAAGTTCAAAACCCAACTGATTCAGTTTTGCCTGCACCACTGGAGAGGGTTAGTTGAAAGGAAAGTAATAGATATCTTGTGAACTTACCTCTCGCCAGATACAATGATTGTCTGACCCGTCCCATCCTTCCTCATAGCCGTGTAGGCATCCTCCGCGATGGCAAACAAATGTGGTTCTAGTTCCCCTCTCTTTCGTCCACTGTATGCCTGTATAATCTCTGGGCCGTACAAAGTGACACGCTGGAAAGGATTGACAGCTATTAGCACGATGCCGCTGTATGTGTATATGCTGTGTTGGGCATATCGATTTCGAATTGTGTGCAGAACTGACGGGTATCAAGTTAAACGAAGATTTCAGCACGTTCAAAAGGGACACACCTGAGGGTTCATTGAGATGAGAAAGAGTGGCGAGATCGTCGGCGGTTTCTAACAGGGGGGGATTGCGTAGTGGTGGTAGACCTTCTTTCCCTTCCTTGATCTCCTTCCCAGTCGTGTTGATCGTGATTTCCTGGTTGAAGGTAATTCGTCAGAGCACAGATATGTGGAAACTTTCCTAAGGAACATACCTTGCCGCGTTCGTCTAAGAAAACGAGCTTGATGGAGTCGTCACTGCCTTTGGCGACCGACTGAACTTCGGCAGATATCCAAGCATGGTCCTTGTCTTCAAACCAGACTCTTGTACCTTTGCTGTATATGTTTTCGGCCATGCTAGCGACGAAAGGCGAGCAACGGCTTGTCCAGCAAGGGGTTGAGGAAGAAGCGTTGTTGGGCTTTGTTATTTAAAAGTTGACAGCCTTAAGCTCACAGCCGGTAACAAGTCAATCAATAACCGCTCAGCGCGAACATACATTTCAGATCCAGCAAATATAAATTGAAGGCAAGAAAAGGTCTTAAACTAGTGAACATATTATAATTGCGGTCAAGAAGTAGGCTCGGCAGTTTGAATCAGAACCTCGCGGACGCCCGCTCAGCAGGTCACCTGATCGATATTATTGTGAGGTGCTTGCGCCTGTTTATGGAAGCGCAGTGGGCGAAACAATTGAGTCTGTTCTGGTCGGAAATAGAAGTGCCCGTCGTTGTCGTCGTCGTTGTCAACGGTTCAACCAACTCTCGCTTTCTTTCATTCACACGCGCCTCCCCTTCTAGATCCTTCAGTCATATAAAGGCTACCCTCTGCAGTGGATCTGTATCCATTGCCCTTGAACACCAGTACTTCTCGTTGGTCTTTTGCGAAGTAAAGGCATTTAGAAGGTCCATCATCTTGGTACTTCTTCAAGGACGAGGGGTCCTGGAAGATACCGATCATGGCAAGCATCTTTGGTCGCAAGAAGGGCCGTCCTCGTCAGTCATCTGTGTCCGTTCAAGATCTGAACGAGCGTTCCGTTCCATATGACCAGACCACACCCGCACGGTCGCCTATCGCGGTCTCGACATTCAGCCAGGGCATCAGGGGAATATCTGCGCCAAACACAAATCCCGCTCTCACCGACTCTGGGACAGAATTGAACAAATTCGCAATGCAACGAAGTAAATTGGAGAGAGACCGCGCTTATGAACTGCATTCACGACAAGACTCACCGACTACCTCGACATCAACCACTGACTCTTCAACGCTATACGATGGATCTACAGGCTCACTAAACTCCCCGAAGACTCCCATCCCGCATCCTCGAACAGAACGGGTCCGACGCAGTGAAGCACCTTCGACGAGGAGTCAGAACATGGACTTTGGCCAGAACACTTCGCAAGGCTATTCTCCTTCTACCATGCGACCTACCTCTGGGATGACTTCACGATCAGAAACGACACGAAATTCTCGATACGCCTCTTCTGTTACTTCTTCGGAAGCTGGCTCTCACCATTCACATAACCCCTTTCATCACCACCGGCACGACAGTGAATCCTTCAACTTTCCCAGACCAGAGAATGACGATGACATCGAAGTTCTCTTTGACAAAGTTATGCGCACTCGCGGAGACCCCAAAGGCACCGCAGATAATCTTTCTATCGAGCAGAAATGGGAATTAGTTCGCAATGATGAACGCATTCGATGGAAAGAGCAGAAACAAAGAGGGGAACAATCCCGGAAGCAGCAAGAAACTGGACAAGCCGCTGCCGTTATACAGGATTCGCCGCAGTGGTATATCCAGAAATTTATGGATAGGACTATAACCCCGAAACAAGCTGGCAGCCTACTGGTTTCTCTGCGCAGTAAAGAGTTGAGGTATGGGCATCTCCAAGATAGCCGGCCAATCCACTCATTGTCCACAGCTGGTTTCAGGAGTTCATCCTCATCCGTGGAACATCTGTCCTTGCTCAAACCCTGCAGAATATCAGTCGGAGAGGTGGAAATCGTACTGACAATGAAATCGCTCTCGAATACGAAGTCGTCAAATGTCTGAAGCAAATTCTAAACAACAATGTGCGTCCTTTTCATGCCTCAGTTCAAGTACTCATATGAGCTCGGATAGTCTGCTGCCAGAGAGGCATTGAACCAGCCGTCCATAGTCACCCAATTTACTTCCTCACTCAACACGCCACATATACCTACCCGCAAAATCCTTCTGGAATTACTCTCGTTTTTAGCATTATGGCGGCAAGGGGAAGCTCTTGATCACGTTATTTCGGCTCTCGACGTGCTCAGTACCGCCAACAATGAACCGGGAGGATGTTACAACTACTGGTTCAAATCACTTGAGCATAGTCTTTCAGGCAGGGGCAAGATGGGGAGTTTGGTTGGGGCCAGCGAAGAAGTTAAACGAGCGGCAGGGGTCGACAGTAATTTGAATGAATACGCGGTATGTCGCGCCTCTCTAACGTTTTGGTGACGGCTTATTTTGTCTTATTTCAGCTCTCAAATCTAGCTCTTCTAAGTGCTCTTCTCACTTCCATTGATGACTTCGACCTTAGATTACACCATCGATCGCAGATGGACTTGGCGGGACTCAAACGAATCTTAGAACTCTGCGCGACTTTTGGAGTTCCGAGCATCGACAAATTGATACGGTCTCTGCAGACACGATTCGCAGAGGACGAAAAGCAGCTGCGCGAGCGACTTGACCAGGAGATTCTGCAAGATATGACAGACCCCCAAGATGTTTTCAACGCGATCCACTCGAAAACAAAGGGCACCCGGGCCAGCAACTACTTCCTCTCTATGATGCAACATCTCCTTCTTATTCGGGAGGAAGGCCAACCCATGGTGCACTATTACCAACTCCTCGACTCAATTGTGACAGACGTCGTGTTGGACAAGAAGCTCGCAGGTGCAGAACAGCGATTGGGACACTCTGTAGAACGCATCATCGCTCAGTTCAATGAAGCTGACCGTTACCAAATAGCTGAGGATGATGCAATGAAGGCTCGCGCACTAGCCGCTCATCTGAAGCTCGAGAAGGAGTCCTTGGAAGGAGAGCTATCCCTTGGTCATGATGGCCTTGTGGGAAGTCTCAAAGCCCAAGTTTCTGCGCTTGAGCAGAAGCTTGGAGTAGCAAGGGAAACGGCTTCACGGCTTCACGGTCAGCTGGAGACTCAGAAGGCATCCTACGAAGATAAGATCGCTCAACTTGAATTGCAAATCTTGGAACTGTTCCGGATGCTCAAAGAAGTAGGGAAGGGCGTCGAAACAATTTTGGATGCGGGAGGCGCTATGGATCGCAAGGCACTTGTCCAGACACTAGAGCGAAACTTCCAGCGTCACAAGACCATCAGTATCCTTGAAGGGAAGGACGGGTCTCTCCGGCGGAGAAAGAAGCCTGCTAAAGGTGCCTCTGGTTTCGACGACGATGATGACGATGACGATCTCGACGCTACACCTGGAAAGTCAAGCGTCAAAAAATCTAAAGCAGGCATAGTTGGCAAGAAATTATTCCAAAGCAATGGAGATAGGACGACGGTAGATGAGAATGGGCGTGTGTCACAGTTCATGGATGCGGATGATGCGGATGCACGAGAACAAGTTCAGCAGCAACTTGTAGCTGGTGCGAAACTGGTAAGTTTGTCGTCTTGGCATCAAGAATTACCACTTAGTGCAAGCTCTGTACAGTACTCACCTCAATTGGGCTCCATTTCAAGTTCTCGCAGCATTCGTGGCTCGCCTCGTCGCACTGAACGACCTCCACTTGGTGGTGACATGTTTAGGGGCAACAATTTAATGGCACCTCGACCTGATGATTCCTTCTCAGCGACGGATTCTCGTTCGTCTTCTCCGGCAAATGATGACGAGAGCGAATTTGGCCGTTCAACACGAAGCGGCTTCACAAACGGGACGGAAGATACTGCTACTACCTCAATGAGTTCTGTTGGATCTCTTGAACCGCGCGCTGTTGTGCCAGGATCGTTCTCTGATCAACTGAGCAAACACACGTTGTCCAAAGGGAAGTCAACACACTTGGGGGATGATGCCCACATTTCTTCCCCAGGTCTAACGACACTTCCCGAAGAGCTTCCTGCTGAACATGGTGCCCCGCCACCACCACCACCTCCACCTCCACCGCCCCCGCCTCCACCACCCCCGGGCTTCAAGGGCATTATTCCTACATCGTCTGCGCCTCCACCTCCACCTCCACCGCCGCCACCGCCACCGCCACCACCTCCTGGGATGAGAGGTATGATCCCAACGGCGATGTCAGGAGCCCCTCCACCCCCTCCGCCGCCACCCAATGCACCGTCCACCCCGGCCTCAGGCCGTAGCTCTGCTCGTACCTCAATGCTTGGATCAAACCTCGGCTTCTTGGGTATGCGAAAGGAAATGCCAATCACACCAAGCACCAAGATGAAGCAGCTTCAATGGGACAAGCTTCCTCAGCAGCAAGTCGGCAAGACGTTGTGGAATGCAGATGAATCTCTGAAAGAGGAGGAAATGTTGAAAAAATTGCAGATGGATGGGGTCTGGATGGAAATGGAGGAAGACTTCAAAGCTAAACAACTGGTCATCAACCTTATGGGTAAGCATATTAGTATTGCTCGACTATTAGGTGCTAATCGAATTGTGCAGCTCGACAAAAGCGGGCAGAACTTCGTAGTGTTTTGGACCCGCAAACGAAGAAACGAGTTGGTCTGTTGGTTGTTATGTCCCTACTAGAACCAAGCTAACTCATAGCAGAAATTCTTATTCAACGCATCCGAAAATTGGAACCCGAGGAGATCGCTCGCAAGATTTATCAATTCGACTTCGAGATGTGTACTCAAGTCTTCTTGAGCGAGTTGAAGCCTGTCCTTCCTTCGCCTGAACA
>Ga0247742_10000814_pt1 | contig 23598 bp, 17 predicted proteins | sample UWRJL208509C2_FD_180944 | JGI IMG/M metagenome (GOLD analysis project Ga0247742, IMG submission 180944) | Plant litter microbial communities from Arlington Agricultural Research Station in Wisconsin, United States - UWRJ-L208-509C-2 | ecosystem: Environmental > Terrestrial > Plant litter >... | reverse complement strand
GGGTTCTATTTGGGTTTGTAAATTCATTTGCCGGCTTGTATATAGCTCTTCAAGTCGGTCCAAATGTTCTGTTAGCATATCAGATAATGAAACAGGCTGTACATCTGGAAAATGCTCTCCCGAAAGTTTAGCCAGCAACAAAAGACTCTTATTAACTTTACTGAGCCTGTCGAGAGCTTCCTTTGCATCGGTGAGGTATCTGGCGTTCTGTACATTCAATGTCATTTGTCCTAAGCTCTCCAAACGGGTCCTGATGATGCTGATTGGGGTTTGAAGTTCATGCGATGAGTTCTCGGTAAATTCCTGAAGCCCCTGATATTCATTTTTTGCACGAAGGGCAAAATCTAAAAGTACAGCATTAAGATCTTCAAATTCGGTGATGTTTGATTTGGAAAGTACTAACTCTTCTTTGGAAGATAGTGCATGTTTCTTCAGAACAGCAAGATTGGTTAAAAATGGTTGCCATATTTTTCGGCTTATTAAAAGATTAACCACAAAGCCCGACGCCACTAAAAGTATACCTAAACCAAGGAAAATGTAACCGATAGTTTTGGAATACTCGTCCCAGCCTATGTATGCCGTGAGTACTGTGATAGCATATACTTCCCGGTTAATTTGCTTTGTTGCCGTTAACGCATAATATTCTTCCTGTACTTTTTGATAATGGTCAAAGATCACCGTATCCCTGAATCGGGGAACGCTTAACTTATTTGTCTTTTCTACACCAACAAGGGGGTAATGAATAGTATTTCCCTGGCGAATCTCTGAAGTTATCATTTCAAGCTGTAGCTCCAGTTGTTCTTGTATTTCTTTTGATATGTCTTTCTTTAGCAGGTAAAAGAGTAAGCCACCGAAAATAACCAGCAATGCAAGGCTTGCCCAAAAATAGTGAAAACTTGTTTTGGTAAGCAGCTTCATGAGGCACTAAACCTATAGCCCATGCCGTAAACTGTTTTGATATAATCTTTACCGCTTGTTTGACTTAGTTTTTTACGGAGATTCATTAAATGAACATAAACAGCATCAAAATTATCAGACTGGTCAAAATAATCGCCCCAAATATGCTCTGCTATGGATGGTTTGCTCACCACACGCTCTTTATTTACAATGAAATAAAGTAATAACTGATATTCTTTTTTAGTGAGACTGATCTCCGTGTTCTTGAAAAACAATGTTTTAGATAACGGATCGATAATGAAATCATCAAAAAATATCTGGCGGTTGCCTTTTAACTTTTTTCTGCGATACAATGCATTGAGCCTGGCGTTAAGCTCTTCTACATAAAAGGGCTTCGTGAGATAGTCATCTGCACCCAGGTTAAGTCCTTCCAATTTATCGGTAAGGGAGTTTTTGGCCGATACGATCATGATGCCGGTTTCTTCACTGTGCCGGGATACACAGGGGATAAGTTTCATGCCAGACCCATCAGGAAGACCAATATCAATAATTACAATGTCATAGCTGTAGGTTTCTATTTTCTCTTCGGCCAAGGCATATGTTGAGGCCGATTCACACAGGTAACCATGGGTAGAAAAATAGTTTACCATTTCTTCAACCAATACAGGCTCATCTTCAATAAATAAAACTTTCACAAATTTTGGACTTTGGTCAAATGCAATAACTCTTTATCAATAAAATTTTAACAGCTCGCAATTCTTTAGAATTTCTTTAGAATCCACCTACACCTTTGTTGCAAAATAAGTATTTATTTAGACTTATTACAAATAGATAAAATAAATTTATTAGAATGATGAAAAATTACATCTTTTGTTCTGCTTTGCTGTTAGCTGCTACAGCATTGGTAAGTTCCTGCTCAAAGGACAAAACTGACCAAATTCCAAGTTATACAGTTCCTAAAACTTATGATTTTACAGGTGCTGATTATAATGCTTCTACCCTGCGTGTTAAAATGGGAGCCGAGTTCAATTCATTTTTAGGCACAGCAACCACTACAACTATTACACTTGCTAAAGCAAATGACTACTTCAATAATACTAACTCACCCTTTACTGATGCAGCTTTAAATACTTCAGGTATTAGCCTTGCTCAAAAAACAGCCGATGCAACAGTATTTACAGGTTATTTTACTGAGCAAGCCAATAACAGTACTAAAAATGGAGTGACTGCTACTAATGGTAATGCCGGTATTATAGTAAGCGGTACAACTAAAAGACTTGTTGGCGCCCAAGGCTTAGAGTACAATCAGGCAGTTGCCAAAGGTATGATGGGTGCTTTGTTTTTTAAAGAAGCAGTTAATCTGCTTAACGCGGTACCTAATGATGATAATACTACCGTTACGAATGGCACTACCGCAATGCAACGTCATTGGGATGAAGCTTTTGGTTACTTAGGTGTACCAAAAGATTATGATACTACCAAAACTTATGTTAATACAGATGTAAATCGTCCGTTATTATGGGGTGGTTACCTTGCCGAAAGAGGTAAAGGTATACAGGCTGGCGGTATTATTTTTGGTGCATTCTTAAAAGGACGTGCTGCAATTAATGCTAAGGATTATACTGTTGTTAAGGAACAAGTGGCTATTATTCAGGATAAATGGGAGCAACTTGCTGCTGCTGCTGCTTTAGAATATGTAACCATTCCAACTCGTTCAGTTAATGTGGGTAACCTGGCTACTCAGTTTCACGCTTTATCTGAAGGTTATGGTTTTGTATCATGCTTTAAGTATCGGGCCGGCAGAAGTAAACTTTTAGCTGCGGATCTGCAAACCCTGCAATCTATCATGGCAACTAACTTTTATACGCTTATTGCCGAAACCAATTTTACCAAACTTGTTCAGGCGCAAACTATATTGAAAGCGACCTATAAGCTATAAAAAATTAAGATTAGTTAAATATACAATTACACTAAGCTCCCTGCGGCATTGCTGCCAGGGAGCTATATCGTTTTAAAACATTTCAACCATGATCTCCAAAAAAATAGGGCTTAGCGGGTTTGTGATCATCCTAATGATGGCTGTTTTTATCGCATGTTCAAAAAAATCTGGTCCATCAGACAACAAACCAACGGAAAACGGATTTGATAAAAACGCTATGTTGGTTAATTATGCCGATAACCTCATCGTTCCTGGTTATACCGGTTTGCAGCAACAAATTAGCCAGTTAGAAACAGCTGTAAATACTTTTTTAAATGCACCGACCATTGCCAACCAGCTGGCTTTAAAGCCTGCTTTTAAAAGTGCGTACCTGCAATATGAACATGTAAGCGTAGACCAGTTAGGTCCTGCCGAAAAAGCATTGTTTACTAATTTTTTTAATACGTTCCCTGCTGATAATGCGGTAATTGATGGTAATATCAGCAGGGGTACTTACGACCTTACTTTAAACTCATCAATAAATCAGCAAGGGTTTCCGGCACTTGACTACCTTTTGTTTGGGCCAGATGCATTGCAGAAACTTACCGGAAGTAGTGCCGCAAAGGCAAAAAAATATGTGCAGGACGTTTTGGCCCATATGAAATCACTCAACGATGGTGTATTAAACAGCTGGAAAAATACATACCGGGCGGAGTTTACCGGTAATATCAGATCTGACGCTGGCAGCCCCATCGCTTTCCTGATTAATCAGTTTGCCTTTGAAATGGATCAATTGAAAGGCCCCAGGATCGGGTGGCCTTATGGTAAACAATCAGGAGGGGTACAATACCCGCAAAATACAGAAGGATACAGTGCCGGTATATCAGTGGCACTTGCGGTAGAAAACTTAACCAGTTTGAAAAGCATGTTTACCGGTAATGGCAACGGAAAGGGTATGTCTGATTACCTTGTAGCTTTAAATAAGCAGCAGTTAAGTACAGATGTTATTAAACAGTTTGATGTAACTATTAATAGTTTAAAAGCCATCCCCGATCCTTTATCGACAGCATTGGTTAACAATAAAACTCAGATTGACGCGGCTTACCGGGAGGTGCAGATACTCCTTACCTTGATCAAAACTGACGTGGCATCGGCTACTGGAGTACGCATTACATACCAGGATACCGACGGAGATTAAGCAATTGTGTATGAAATGGTTTGAATTGATCAGGTCTTCTGTTCAAAAATTACAGCAACCAGTATCCATTGCGCCGCTCATCACGTTCCGGGTGCTTTTTGGGTTGATGATGCTGGTGGGCATTATCCGGTTCTGGTTAAACGGGTGGATTGATGATCTTTATGTAAAGCCCCATTTTTATTTTAACTATATGGGGTTTGAGTGGGTGCACCCTTTGGGCGCTACCGGAATGCACGTGCTGTTTACCGTAATGGCTATAGCTATCATGTTAGTGACCGTGGGTTTGTTGTACAGGATTGCTATAATTACATTTTTTCTATCGTTTACGTACATTGAATTAATTGATGTAACCAATTACCTGAACCATTACTATTTTATAAGTTTAGTTGCATTCCTGTTGATATGGTTGCCGGCCGGGCGTTGTTTTTCAGTGGAGAATTACATTGTTCCCAAACGCAGAATAACCATTGTGCCACTTTGGGTGGTGGGCATACTTCGCCTCCAAATAGCACTGGTTTATTTTTTTGCAGGTTTGGCCAAGCTCAATGCAGATTGGATGCTGCATGCCATCCCCATGAAAATATGGTTGCCCGCTAAAAGTCATTTGCCCATTGTGGGGCAATGGATGTATAGCAACTGGGTGGCGTACCTATTTAGCTGGTTTGGGGCAGCGTACGATCTGTTGATTGCTTTTTTTCTAATCAGCGGTCGGACAAGACCTATAGCTTATATAGTCGTTTTAGGCTTTCACATATCTACGGCCATATTTTTTCCTTCCATTGGTATGTTCCCTTACGTAATGATGGTGTGTAGTTTGATATTCTTTAGTTCGTCTGCTCATCAAAAATGGCTGCAGTTTTTGAACAAATCAAAAGCATATGCTTCTACCATTAATTGCAAGCCTAATCAAATCACCTACAAATTCCTTGTAGCGATGCTGGGCGTGTATTTTCTGTTTCAAATAATTATTCCACTGCGCTTTTTAGTATATCCCGGCTACTTATTCTGGTACGAGGAAGGCTATCGTTTTTCATGGAGAGTAATGCTGATGGAAAAATCAGGTAACACTTTCTTTTATGTAAAAGAACCATCTACCGGTAGAACGTATGAAGTGAACAACAGTGAATTTTTAACCCCATTGCAGGATAAAATGATGAGTACACAGCCCGATCTCATATTACGCTACGCTCATTATCTGGCCTCTGTTTATCAACAGCGCGGCATTAGCCATCCGGAAGTATATGCCGATTGTTATGTATCGCTTAATGGAGAACGTTCCCGTCCTTTTATTGATACAGCAGTGAATCTTGCTGCACAGCCCCTGAGCTGGAAACATTATAACTGGGTTTTACCCTATAAATCAAATGAAAAATAAAAAACGTTATTTTCTTCTTTTTTTATTAAATACGTTCGGCTTGCTGGCGTTTGCTCAAACTTACAAGATCAGTGGTATAATTCGTTTAAATGATACTATTATCGGTGGAGCTACAATTAAATTGTTACCTATTAATTCAAAAACTGTTAGTAATGCAAAGGGATACTACGAGTTCAAAAATCTGCAGCCAGGAAATTTTGAAGTAGTTGTCAGCTATCTTGAAGCCAAAATTGTCAAAAAACAATTGCGAATTTCAAACTCAGATTTGAGAGTAAATGTTAACCTGGAATCAGCAGATATTAAGCTGCTTGATGAAGTAAATATTAAAGACCGTTTAGAAACACAGGCGTCAGGTAATTTAAAGCAGGTAGAGGGTGTGGCTATTTACGCCGGAAAAAAAACGGAAGTAGTTAATATGGCCAATTTGAATGTTAACCTCGCCACCAATAATACACGCCAAATTTACAGCAGAGTAGCCGGCATCAATATTATTGAGTATGATGGTGGAGGGCTGCAGCTCGGTATTGGCGGGAGGGGACTGAACCCGAGCCGTGTTTCTAACTTTAACACCAGGCAAAACGGTTACGATATCAGCGCTGATGCGTTGGGGTATCCTGAAAGTTATTATACGCCATCGGCAGAGGCGCTCGAGAGGATTGAGATTATTCGTGGTGCTGCAAGTTTGCAATATGGCACCCAATTTGGCGGTTTGATTAATTTTCAGTTAAAAAAAGGGCCGGCTGATAAACCCTTTGAAATAACCAGCCGGCAAACAGCAGGCTCTTTTGGCTTTTTTAATACTTTCAACAGCATAGGCGGTACAGTAAAAAAACTAAACTACTACGCTTATTACCAGTATAAAAAAGGAGATGGCTGGCGCCCAAACAGTCATTTTGATCAGCATGGCGCTTATGTGCATTTGGATTATCTGCTGACAGATAAACTCAAAATAACAGGCGAATATACTTTTATGAATTATTTGGCCCAGTTACCTGGTGGGTTAACGGATGCAGATTTTGCAGCTGATGCAAGGCAGTCAGTAAGGTCAAGAAACTGGTTTAAGGTAAACTGGAACCTGGCCAGTATCAGCCTTGATTACCAGATGGGAGAGCATACCAAAATGAACTGGCGCAGTTATCATTTGCATGCGAGCCGCAAAGCTTTAGGTATACTAAACTACATTGACAGGCCCGATCCGGGAGGCGAGCGTGACTTGCTTGATGATACCTATAAAAATTATGGGTCCGAACTTCGGGTATTGCATCAATATCAGCTTGCTAATAAACAAACCAGTACATTGTTAGGTGGTGTGAGGGTTTATAAAGGCTTAACTTTACGAAATCAGGGAAATGCCGATGCTGGCAGCGGTCCCGATTTTAATTATACCGGGGCGTTCCCGAGCAGTTCGGGGTATCGGTTTCCGGGAACAAATGTGGCAGTATTTACGGAGAATATATTTCAGCTAACCGATAAATGGAGCGTAACCCCAGGTGCCCGTTTTGAATTTATATCTACCAAGGCCGATGGTTATTACACTACACGGTCAAGCCCTTATCCCGATTTTTATTATATCCAGCATCACGAAAACAAGGTTAATGATCGCTCATTTGTATTTTTTGGTGTAGGTACATCATATAAGGTAACACCAGAAGTTGAACTGTATGGCAATATATCTCAGAACTATCGCAGTGTGAATTTTAATGATATCAGGGTACTTAACCCGAATGCCCGTGTCGATTCAACATTGGCAGATGAAAGAGGTTATACGGCAGATGGTGGTATAAGGGGCAATGTAAACGGGTGGATGCGGTACGATCTGAGTGTGTTTTACCTGAGGTATAATAACCGCATTGGTTCTGTTAATGTAAAAAGCCCCGATGGACTGGAAACCTATCGCCTACGTAAGAACATAGGTGATAGCAGGAATATTGGTTTTGAAAGTTTGGTAGAGGCAGATATTTTAAAAGCTATTTCTCAGGGTTCAAGCAAATATAAATTATCCGTTTATACTAATTTGGCATTAATTGATGCCCGCTATATTAGTAGTCAGGATGCATCCGTTAAAAAGGATAACCTTGTTGAGTTTGTGCCTCCCTTGTTATTCCGTACCGGGGTATCATTTGGTAATAAATATTTTGATGTTAGCTATCAGTTTTCGCATGTTGGTAAGCAGTACTCGGATGCTACCAACGCCGAATTTTCACCGCGTGCAATTGATGGTGTAGTACCTGCCTACCAGGTTATGGATCTCAGTGCGAGTTATAAATTGAAATGGGTAACACTTTCAGGCACCATTAATAACCTGGCAAATCGTAAATATTTTACACGGAGAGCCGATGGTTATCCAGGTCCTGGGATTTTACCTTCTGACCCCAGGGGCTATTATATGACACTGCAGTTTAAGTATTAACAATTGATAAGTATAAGAAGTATAAATTGGTTTATACTTCTTATACCTCAATTATTTACCTGTCTGATCAGTTCCGGAATTGTTTTGACTGGCAGAATTTGCTAACTGCACCTGCGCTGTGTTTTTTGCATTGATATTTTCGGGAAGTTTAGCACCCAGGTAGGATATCGAGCTAAAGCCAGCCAGGAATAAAAGCGTATCGGAAAAAACAGGCATAGATTTATGCGCTATCGTATACGCTATAAAATATAAACCCAAAACCAGGTTCCAGGCAAAGGTTTGTATCCGTGGAATGCTGTAGGAATTACCATCGCTAAGAATATCATAAAAGAAAGATACGCTGTGCTTATCGGTTACAGGGGAATTGTTTTGGTTAAATGCGGTATCAATGGCCGAGGCACTCCCGGTAGTACCTATACTTATACCGAGCAATAGTAGGATTGAGGTGTTCAAACTATTGGTTACATCGGTAAGTACCAATGTGTAAATAAAACCGCCAATGATGAGTACCGTCCAGAATAATAATTGGGTGTATGACAAGCTATATGGGCCATCGGGGCGTTCTTTCAGAGCGTCGGATTTGCGGGCAACCTGTAAAAAGAATATTAAAATTATTACGTACAGCCCAAGCCAGCCCCAAAATATCCATTGCTCATAATATACAATTCTGATGGCGCGTAAAGATGGATCGCGTTCAAGTGCACTCATTCCTTCCCAACCTATAGAAGCATCTATATCTGCATAATTTGACCAGAAATGCCTGCCTCCGCTGTAAAAGAAATTCCAGGCAGCCTGTGTAGTATCATTGCGCAGCAGTGTAACGTCAATCGAAGCAGTAACACCAAATGCAGGCAATTGCCCGCTGTTAATATCTAAGCGAGTTATATTTCTGTACCAACTATTGCATATGCCATTAAGTTCAACTCCGTTGGCGTAGATTACAACCCGGGCATTATCGGTGGGTTTAGCCCGCAAAAATGCATCAGGGTTTGAAATAGTAAAGCGTAATGTATTACCCGGAAATGCTGTGGTTCGCCGGTTTTTTTTCTCATTCTGCTGTTCTTCTTCGCTGGCATATACCGTTTGTACTTTAATTACACGCGGAATTTTTAATACCGGTGAGACAACTGATACTGTACCCGGCTTGTTGTTAGTAATAGGAGTGATTGTGGTATCCTGAGCTTTTTGGGCAATACCTGCAAACGGAAAGAATAAAGGTATTAACCAAATTAACATATAAGCCCAATACGGAAAGTGCTTTTTCATATGATTAGCGTTAGGTTTAAAGCCCATAAGTTGAACTGCGAACTGTTCCGCAATCCTTAGGTTTTAATGATTAATATGCCGGTTAATGATAATGAATATTTTTTAACCGGGCAAAGATGTTTGTTTTTAATTTAAGTCGTTTCAAGATCATCATCCAACCTTTCTTCCTCCAGGTCAAGCCGCCTTTCAATAATGCGAATAATATCATCATCAAAATCTGGCTGATTCCTGAAATGACGAAGTTGCTTTCGCTCATGCTCAGTTATCTGCATCATGATTTTTCTAAAACGTTTGATTATAGCCAGAGCTTCCTCTCTTTTTTTTCTATCATCACCAAGGTTTTTGTAAATGCCAACTTTAAAAGTTAGCAAGTCCATCCGGTTTTTGAGCATCCCGTTTTCCTTCAATTCTGAAGCATATTTCAAATTGAGCTCTTCAATTGCGGCAGATAATAAATAATTATCTATTTCTATTACCTGTTGGCTATCCTCTTTTGATCCGATTATACTTTCAGGTCTTAAAATTTTAATAACCCAGGGTAATGCAAGGCCCTGGCCTACCAGGGTAACTATGATAACCACAAATGTTATAAACAGGATAAGGTCGCGATAAGGAAAGGCCTGCCCTCCCGGTAGCACAAGCGGAATTGCGAGTGCAGAGGCCAAAGATACCACCCCCCGCATGCCAGCCCAGCTAATAATCATAGGATTGCGCCAGCCAGGATGGCTCACAGCCACAGTAATATAATGGCTAATAAAGGAAGTGAAGATAGATGAAATATAACCCGCCAGCAATCTGATCGCAATGATGAGCAGGGAGATAATTAAAGCAATTTGAAGCGCCTGTGAAATGGGCAGGCTTTTTATGCCTCCCATAATATCAGGAAGCTGTAACCCGATCAGGAAAAATATAACAGCATTCAGGATAAAGATAACAGCAGGCCAAACCGCATTGGCTTTAAGTCGGCTGCTATGCGAAAAAATATAATGATTTTGATAGGATATAAATACACCGCCACTAACTATGGCCAGTACTCCTGATGAATGGACTGCTTCGGCGCTTAGGTAAATTAAATATGGTAATACAAATGAAAGCGCAATATCCAGATTTGCTGTAGTAGGCAGCCACTTGTAAAAGGCATAAAATAGCAGGCCAAAGAACAGCCCAATAACAATTCCCGAAACGCAAACGAGTACAAAATTTCCTACAGCGTTGTACCATACAAAATTATTGGTGATAATGGCGGCAAGCGCAAAGCGGAAAACAGTAAGGCTTGTTGCATCGTTAAGCAAGCTTTCGCCTTCAAGTATGGATACCAGTCCCTTGGGTAATCTTATACGTTGGAGTACAGAGGTTGCAGCGGCAGCATCGGGCGGAGATATAATTGCTCCTAACAAAAAGCCTTGCGGGAGGGTAAAACCCGGTATAAGCCAGCAGGAAACAAAGGCAACAACGGTTGCTGTAAGCAACACATAACCTAATGCCATAACGCTGATGATACGCCTCCATTTCCATAGCGCTTTGCACGAAGTGTTTTGGGCTGCATCGAATAAAACAGGCGGAAGAATGATCAGGAAAACCAGGTTCGGGTCAATATGTATAGTCGGAATCCTAGGAATAAAACCAAAGGCTAAGCCTGCAATAACCAAAAATATAGGATACGGAATCGACAGCTTTCTGGCAATAAGAACAAGGAACGAAACGCTCATGATCAGGCCTAAACAAAGCAGCAGATTTTCATGCATATGCTATTATCATTTAACTTGTTACAAGATAAGATTTTCAATCTTATTTATGTGTGTACATTTCTTAAAAGTGGTTATACCAAATGATAATGAATATTTTACAATGTTGGTTGTCCTTATTTATTAATTTCGGTAATAAATAGTGCCAATATAAATCTGTCGTAATATTATTAAAGTTTAATTCATGAGTATAAGAGTTATACGTATTTGCTCGTTTTTGCTTGTTTTAATGATAAGCCACAATTGTGTGATTGCCCAGGATGCAGCAAGCATTACTGTTAATTTAAAACAGGAAACCGGCGATATGAAGCCGGTTTGGGCATGGTTTGGGCACGATGAGCCTAACTATACTTATATGAAGGACGGGAAAAAGCTGCTTACAGAATTAGCGGCATTAAGCTCTGTCCCTGTACATATGCGCATACATAATTTACTAAATACAGGTAACGGAGAGGCGGCTTTAAAATGGGGCTCAACTAATGCATATACCGAGGATGCACAAGGTAAACCGGTTTATGACTGGCACCTGGTAGACAGCATATTTGATACTTACATTAAACGAGGTATAAAACCATATGCCCAGATCGGGTTTATGCCCGAAGCCTTGTCATCACATCCGCAACCTTACCGGCATTATTGGCAGCCTGGGCATGATTATAATGAAATTTATACAGGCTGGGCCTATCCACCAAAAGATTATGATAAATGGGAAGAGCTGATTTATCAATGGGTAAAACATGAGGTGGGCAGGTATGGACAAAAAGAAGTGGAAACCTGGTATTGGGAGGTTTGGAATGAACCCAACATCGGATATTGGAAAGGTACCATGACCGAGTTTTTTAAAATGTATGATTATGCCGCGCATGGTGTAAAAAGGGCATTACCCTCAGCTAAGGTTGGCGGACCGGAAGTGGCCGGAGGATCAAGCCAGAGTGGTATGAAGTTTTTAAAGGCTTTTATTGAACATTGTATATCCGGGACCAATTATGCCACCGGTAAAACTGGTTCGCCCATTGATGTTATCTCTTTTCACGCCAAGGGGAACCCAACTTTAGTAGATGGCCATGTAAGGATGAATATGGCTCCCCAGATACGTGATATCAGGGAAGGTTTTAAAATAGTAGCGTCTTACCCTCAGATTAAAAACACGCCAATTGTTATAGGCGAATCAGACCCGGAAGGCTGTGCTGCTTGTGGTATGGCTACTAATCCATCCAATGCCTACAGAAATGGCACCATGTATTCGAGCTATACCGCTGCATCATTTGCGCGTGAATATCAGCTGGCAGATTCATTGAAGGTGAATTTTATGGGTGCGGTTTCCTGGTCATTTGAGTTTGAAAACCAACCCTGGTTTTATGGGTTCAGAGATCTGGCAACAAACGGAGTAGATAAACCTGTGCTCAACGTGTTCAGGATGTTTGGTATGATGAAGGGTAAAAGGGTGCAGGTAAAGGGTAACCGGATGTACCCTCTTCATACTGTTGCCGATTCAAGTGTAAGAGGCTTGCACACAGATATTGGTGCTTTAGCTTCCAAAGATAAAAGAACGGCAGCCGTCATGCTATGGAATTACCATGACGATGATATACAAAACGCGGGTGTTCCGGTTAATGTTCAAGTTAAGGATTTGCACGGTAAAGCCGTAAAAATAACCCAGTACCGCATTGATCAGGACCACAGTAATTCTTATGAGGTTTGGAAAAAGATGGGGTCACCCCAAACTCCAACTACAGCACAAATACATGAACTGGAAAAGGCCGGGCAACTACAAATGATAGGTAAACCTGAAATGAAAAATATTTCAAATGGCAATTTACAAACAGAAATAACACTACCGCGGCAGGGTGTTTGCTTGTTGAAATTAGATTGGTGAGTAAATATAACAAGGTAAATAACAACAGTCGTTTTGTCTGAATTAATAGAGGTCGTTATGTGAAACCATAACGGCCTTTTCTTTTGGTGATGTTCTCCAACTGGAAGGTTGAATACGTTCGTGTTTTTAAATGGAGTTTGATAAATAGTTGGTTGTCTTTTTAACGATAGTTTTTGCCGTTTTAACGAATATTAAAAGCGTTAGGCTGTGTGTGTGTCTAATTTTAGGCATTGATAAAAACAAGCAACCGGGAGGCGTTCCCGGATTATAAAAACTAAAGCTATTAATATAAAAATATTCAAAATGGAAACAACAAGGCGCGAATTTTTAACTACAGCATCATTATCTACAGTAGGCCTGATCACATTAGCCGCAGGATTGGGCAGTGTGATGCCTGCTGAAGCAAAAACTCCTGATGCTTTAAAATCATCAAAACCGGCAATGTCTGAACCTGAAGATTTGCAGGATTTTGTTTTTGATATTGAGAATGGCAGTAAAGGATACAAAAGCGCTGGCGGCGATGCTAAAGAAGCAACAGTAGAAGAGTTTCCAGTTTCACAAAGCATTGCAGGGGTAATTATGCGCTTAAATCCGGGGAGTTTTCGCGAGTTGCATTGGCATTCTATTGCAGCAGAGTGGGCTTACGTGCTGGAGGGAAAAGTCAGAACTACAATTATTTCACCAGACGGAACTACATCTACAGATGATTTTGAACCAGGCGATATCTGGTATTTTCCAAAAGGACACGGCCACTGCTTGCAATGCCTGGGTACTGCACCCTGCCGGTTTTTATTGGGATTTGATAACGGGCATTTCTCAGAGTTTGGCACATTTAGCATAACGGATTGGTTAAGCAATGTTTCACCAGAAATTTTGGCAAAAAATACCGGCCTGCCTGCCAGTGTTTTTTCTGCCCTGCCACATAAGGAACTATATATTGGAACCGGTAAGATTGCTGTAGAACCTAAACCTCAAAATATAAATCCGGCCATACGGTTCAGTACTTCTGCACATAAATTCCGTATGGAATCTGATGGAATTAAACAGTTATTTAAAGGTGGTTTTACTAAAACAGTATCTTCAAAAGAGTTTCCTATTCAAACCACACTTACAGCCATGCGTATGGATATAGAACCAGGGGCTATACGTGAGTTACACTGGCACCCAAATGCCGATGAATGGCAGTTTGTAATGAGCGGGCAGGGTAAGCTAAGTATTTTTGCTTCGCACGGGAGGGTAAAAACAATGCCCTATAGTAAAGGGATGGTTGCATTTGTAAAGCAGGGGTATGGCCACTTTATTGAAAATACGGGTAAAGAAACATTGAAACTGATCATATTGTTTAATAGCCCTGAATATCAGGCAATCAGCCTTAACGATTGGCTAAGCGCCAACCCAGCGCAGCTTGTGGCCGACCACATAGGCATAACACCTGAAAAAGCAATGGTTCAGGCTGGTCATCAGGATGATATTTTTTAATAAGCCATTATAATACCTATATGGCAGATTAGCTGAAACAATAGCAGCCTTGATAAATGATTTTCTCGAAACAGCAAGCCTGGTTATCTTATAAATAGATGCCAGGCTTGCTGTTTTTAAGCTTATAAAGCCTATTTATTTTAGTCGATATTTTTTAAGAATTAGGCAGGTAATTGAAAAAATACTATTTTGGGGATTGTATTAAATCTTATATATCTACCAATTATAAGCAATGGACAATTATACTTACGACGCTATTGTTGTCGGATCTGGAATATCGGGTGGCTGGGCCGCAAAAGAACTAACTGAAAAGGGCCTCAAGGTATTGATGTTAGAACGAGGGGAAAACATTGAACATATAACAGGTTATAAAACGGCTACTAAAGCCCCATGGGAGTTTCCGCATCATGACTCCGTTATTCAAGCCAAGATTAAAGACTACCCGGTTTTATATAAAGCAGGTGGCTTAAATGAATCAAATATTGATTATTGGGTTAACGAAACAGAAAATCCCTACACAGAAATTCAGCCATATAACTGGCGTCGCGGTTATCATGTAGGAGGCCGTTCGTTGATGTGGGGCAGGCAAAGCTACAGGTGGAGCGATTATGATTTTGAAGCTAATGCCAAAGAAGGTATAGCAATAGATTGGCCTGTACGTTATAAAGAAATTGCTCCATGGTATGATCATGCAGAAAAATTTGCTGGCATAAGCGGCTCTTTGGAAGGCCTGGCACAGCTTCCTGATGGTCAGTTTCAGCCGCCTATGGAAATGAATTGTGTGGAGAAGGATGTAGCCGCACGTATCAAAAAACAATATGCCGGCAAACGCGCTATGATCATTGGGCGCACCGCTAATATTACCGTTCCGTTGCACGGACGCACAAACTGTCAGTACCGTAATAAATGTATTCTTGGTTGTCCTTTTGGCGGATATTTTAGCACCCAGTCATCCACTTTACCGGCTGCTATGGCTACCAAAAACTTAACGGTAAGGCCATGGTCAATAGTTACCAGGGTACTCTATAATAAGGATACTAAAAAGGCCACAGGGGTTGAGGTGCTTGATGCCGAAAATAATAAAACCTACACCTATAACGCCAAGATCATTTTCCTGAATGCCAGTACCTTCAATAGTGCATGGATATTGATGCATTCGGCTACAGATATCTGGCCCGATGGTTTGGGCAGCAGCAGTGGTGAGCTGGGATATAATATCATGGATCATCATGTGGGTGGAGGAGCTACAGGTATTATGGAGGGCTATGAGGATAAATATACATTTGGGCGCAGGGCAAATGGCATCTATATTCCTCGTTATCGGAATATCTTTGGCGATAAGCGTGATTATTTACGAGGATTTGGCTATCAGGGTTCTGCAGGCAGGGAAAACTGGAGCAGGGAAATACCTGAAATCAGCATAGGCGCAGAACTTAAAAATACCCTTACGGAACCCGGAAACTGGGCAATGTCGATAGTGAGCTTTGGTGAAGTATTACCGTATCGTGAAAATAGAATAAGCATCAATAAGCAAGTTAAAGATAAGTGGGGGCTTAACACGCTGAATGTTGATGCCGGCTTAAAAGAGAATGAACGCAAAATGGAAATTGATATGGAAGCGGATGCCAGGGAGATGCTTGAAAAATCGGGACTTAAAAATATAACGAGCTACGAGAAACGCAAGCATATGGGAGCTATACATGAAATGGGTTCGGCCAGAATGGGGCATGATCCTAAAACATCTGTACTCAATAAATGGAATCAGGTGTGGGATGCCCCAAATGTTTTCATAACCGACGGTTCATTTATGGTTTCTTCATCTTGCGTAAATCCTTCATTAACCTATATGGCCTTCACTGCCAGGGCTGCCGATCATGCAGTGAGTGAGTTGAAAAAAATGAATATATGATTTATTGATCGCGTATAGGTTTTAAGGCTGGCTTTGCTACTTTTGCAGCATGACAGAGCAGGAGTTGATAACGTATTTTGAAACGGCAAATTTGCCCGAAACGCTTCGGATAGATAGGGCTACAACGCAATTTGAAGTTAAGGAGGCTGTGGCAAGAAATCTGGAAACTATTCGGGTAGATCCAAAGAATGAGAACGCTAAACATCGGTTAATACAGATCATACATGCATTGGAGAACCCCTACAGCGGGCCTGAAATACCAAAGTTGTAAGCTATACTGATACTTAAGAAAATATCCGTAAGGCTATAATTTTAAAAGGACTTTTTTATTGATTTAAATTTGCTTTTTAACATTAAAATTATAATTTTATGATAACCTTAAGTAAACCCTGATTTGAAAAAAATATTTGCGATAGCAATGCTATTGGTACTCATGTTTAACATGGGTGGCTATATGCTGTTGTTCCAATATTTTATAAAGCAATCAGACAATATTGCTAATGAGCAGATAAGTAAAGGGTTATACAAATCATCGGAGCTTGTTGAGGTGAAAATACCGGTGCGCATGCCTTATGTGCAGGAGCAACTGGAATATCAAAACATATCTGGTCATATTGAACTTAATGGTAATAGTTACAACTATGTGGCTATGAAAATGACCCGTGATACCATGTATGTAAAGTGTATCCCCAATTACGAAAAAACAAGGCTTGTAAGTGAAAAGGTGATCTTAGCTAAAGAGATCAGTGATTTGCCGCTTAACAAAAAGAGCCACGCTCCTTTAATGAAAAAATCTGAGGTTGATAACGATTATAATTATTCCTCATTTTATTATGAGCTTTATACACCCATAATTGCCTTTAATACTTCATTTCTTAAAACTACCCCAAAACTACTCGATACTCATCTTTCTAAACTTATTCAACCTCCCGATTTTCAAATTATCTCCGCTTAATTAATGGAAGTTGCTGGCGCACAGTTACGCCGTTTGCTTTATTTTTTCTGAAAATTCAGATTGATTTTGCTGGATATCAGGAGAAGTGCTTCCTTATTATTCATTTCTTGATAATTTATTATGCCTTTTATAGCACTTGAAGATCATTTGCCGGGCATTACCGGCCTGTTAGAATATAGCAAAGAAACCGCACAGCCAATACGTGAACTTACTCAGTTTTTACTTAGAGGCCCATCGTCATTAACCGAGGCTGAACGTGAGCTAATTGCAACTGTAGTATCATATGGTAACGAATGTACTTTTTGTACCACCGCACACACAGCCGCAGCTAATGTATTAGCAGGTGAAAGCAATACTGCCCAAATGGTTAAAAAAGACATTGAAACCGCACCCGTAAGCGAAAAGATGAAAGCTTTGTTAATCATAGCTTCTTTAGCACGCCAAAGTGGTAAAAGCGTTACCTCAGATGCTATTGAACGTGCCAGGAAAGCAGGTGCAACCGATGTGGAAATACATGATACCGTTTTAATTGCTGCATTGTTTTGCCTTTACAATCGCTATGTGGATGGCTTGGGTACCGCGCTACCAACACAGGCAGGTTATTATGATGTGCTGGCAGACAGGCTGGTAAATCATGGCTACACACGTTTGCCGCAGGGTTATGATCATTTGAAGAAAACCGTTTAAGTATTACAAACCTAAAACTAATTGTACTGGCACAGGAAGATAACTGCTTATTAGCAGTTTGTCTGGTATATCCTTGTGATTCCCCTAATTATATTCATAATGAGAAAATTACTACTTATCACAATACTGCTATCATCTGTGCATTTATTTGCGCAGGAAAAAATAAAAATATCCGGAAGGGTCACGTCAAACAAGGAGCCGGTAAGCGGAGCAAGTGTAAACGTTAAAGACAAATTAACAGGCACAACTACAAACTCAAGTGGTGAGTTTACACTATCGTTAACTAAAATTAAATTACCATTCATATTAGTTATAACCGGTGTTGGTTATGACCGGCACGAGGTTACTATTAACAATGCGAATCAAATTGTAAATATTGATTTACAGGCTAAAACTACACAGCTTAATGAGGTGGTTTCTGCAGCTACAAGGGTCAATCAAAGCATTTTGCAATCGCCGGTGAGCATTGAGAAATTAACGCTGAAGCAAATAAAAGAAAACCCCTCTTTTACTTTTTACGATGGCTTGCAAAGCTTAAAAGGGGTAGAGGCTGTAACCAGTAGCATTACTTATAAACAGATAAATACCCGCGGCTTCAATTCAACAGGTAACTCCAGATTTTTGCAACTGGTAGATGGTGTTGATAATCAAACACCGGGGTTGAATTTTTCGGTAGGTAACCTGTTTGGTGCATCTGACCTTGATATCGAATCGGCAGAGATCATTCCGGGTGCCGCTTCTGCTTTGTACGGGCCGGTTGCCTTTAACGGGTTATTATATCTGCATACGAAAGACCCATTTAAATATCAGGGTTTATCAGTACAGATAAAAACCGGGGTGAATCACCTTGGCGAAAGCTTTGCCGATCCTAAACCTTTATATGATTTTGCACTGCGTTACGCCAAAGCTTTTAACGATCGGTTGGCTTTCAAGGTAAATGTATCGTATCTGCGCGGAACCGACTGGTATGCCAATGACTACACCGATGTAAGTACGGCTGTGCCTGCTTCTCAACGAGGCCCCAACAACCCGGCCCGCGATGCGCTCAATATTTATGGCGACGAAGTATCGCGTAATTTGCCCGGCATTGGTGTAGTATCACGTACAGGCTATGAGGAAAAGGATCTGATGAATTATGGTGTGTATAGCCTTAAGTTAAATGGCGCACTTCACTACCGTTTTACTAATAATTTAGAGGGTATTTATCAATATAATTTCGGTCGTGGCACAGCCAGCTACACTGGTAGCAGCCGGTTCGACCTCAATAATTTTGTTTTACAAACACACCGTGTAGAACTGAGAGGCAGCAATTTCTTTGTACGTGGTTATACTGTTGGTGAAAATTCGCATGATTCCTACAATACCCGCTCGCTCGCACAATTCATCAACCGCGATTGGGTAAAGGATCTGAATGGGAATACAGTTCCGGCAGCTCAGGCAGATGATACCTGGTTTACCCGTTATGCTGCCGCATTTAACGGTACAATAAGCGGTGTAACAGGAGGTAGTAATGCTTCGGCCCGGTCATTTGCTGATCAGGGGAGATTTTTGCCCGGTACTGCTGCTTTTGATCAGGCTAAAGATGCATCCATCCACAATTATGGCTTAAGCGGTGCCGGTGTGTACAGTAACAGCAAGTTTTATCATGCAGATGGTCAGTATGATTTTTCAAGCATAACTAAAGTATTTGAGTTGCTGGCGGGAGGGAGTCTGCGCAGATACAGCATGTTTACCAATGGCAGTTTGTTTGATGATAAAGACAAACGGATAACCATTAATGAGTATGGCAGCTTTTTGCAGGCGGCTAAAAAGCTATTTGATGATAAACTGAAGTTAACCGCATCTATCAGGTATGATAAGAACGAAAACTTTAAAGGTAGTTTTACGCCTCGGTTTTCGGGAGTTTATACCGTAAACAGAATGCACAACTTCAGGGCATCGTATCAAACTGGTTTCCGGAACCCAACTCCTGTTGATCAGTTTATCCACCTGAATGTAGGGCCAATTACCATATTAGGAGGAGCACCCAGTAACAGTGCGGGGCTAAACGTTTATGAAAATTCATTTACGGCGGCATCGGTAAACACATTCGGTCCGGCAGTGGGCGCCGCCATTGGTGCAGGTTCAACGCCACAACAAGCAGTACTCGCCAATAAAGACTTGCTTGTAAAAGCAAACGTGGCCTATATTAAGCCCGAACAGCAAAAAGCGTTTGAGGTAGGTTACAAAGGCCTTATTAATGATAAAGTACTGGTTGATGTAAACTACTACTACAGCAAATACACCGATTTTATTTTAAACACAGTAGTACTGAGGCCTACAAACCCTGTTTTAGGTGCCGATGGTAAAGTTAACCCGGCTGCCGCGGCCGAGGTGGCTAACCGTACGGTGAGTGCGTTTCAATTATATACTAACGCCAGCGATAAGGTATCGGCCCAGGGAGCAAGCGCGGGTTTAACATTCTTACTTAGTCGCGGGTATGTGTTGGGGGGGAATGCCACACTATCTGTGTTTAACCTCGGATCGGCTAATATCAATAATATAGCACAGTTTAATACACCCAAATGGGGCACTAATGCAACTTTCGGTAGCCCTAATGTAGCTAATGACTTCGGCTTTAATGTGGCCTGGCACTGGCAAAGTGCTTTTGATTGGTATGGCACTTTTAACGGTGTACGGCCAGGGCGCATTGAGGCATATTCTATGGTTGATGCACAGATAAACAAAAAGCTGCCGAGCGCTAATACCACTATTAAATTAGGCGGCAGCAATATTTTTAATAAACATATAGCGCAGGCTTACGGCTCGCCCGCAGTAGGCGCTATATACTATGTAGCTTTAGTATTTGACAGTCCATTAAAATAACAGTTCATTAAAATAATTTAGATATGAGCACTATAACAATTCAACGGCCGATGGAAACATCGATTTCAAAAACAAGCAAGGCCGATTTGGCTATGCTGTTTATTATATGCTTTGTAAGCAGTGTTTTAGGTGGCGCAGTATCAACACTGATGTCGGTATACCTGCCTGTGGTGATCAAGGAATTACAAGGGGATTTACCGCCCGAACAAGTGAACAGTGTAAGCGGGTACATTAACGCCATATTTATTTTCGGGTGGGCGGCAGGCGGAGTTACCTGGGGAATTATCAGTGATAAAATAGGGCGTAAAAAGGCCTTTGTTTATGCTGTGGCCTGTTATGGAGTGTTTACCATATTAACAGGCCTTATGCCGCAGTGGACAGGTGTAGTATTATGCCGCTTTATGAGTGGTTTTGGTGTAGGAGGTGAATTGGTTATCGCTTTTACCTTAATCAGTGAAGTATGGCCTAATAAAACTAAGGCCGTGTTTACAGGTATCTTATCCATTGCGTTTCCTGTGGGGATATTTTCGGCCGGTGCTATTAACTATATACTTTCATCATGGCGTGAGGGATTTCTTATTGGTATTATGCCTATAACGTTTGCCATACTTGGAGCTATTATCATCAGTGAGTCGGAAGTATGGAAAAATCATAAACGATACAAAAGCAGTAAGGGTACTGATAATTCCTTATTCTCACCCACAAATAGAAGGGCGGTGATTGTTGGGTCAATAATGTTTGGCACTATGCTTATAGGTTTATGGGCAATATTTTCATGGCTGCCAACATGGGTGCAAACTTTATTTGCAACTGATGCGCCAAAAGAAAGGGGCTTGAGTATGATGTTTTTAGGTATGGGGGGGCTAATAGGGGGCTTTTTCTCAGGCTGGCTCGTTAAACTGACAGGTTTAAGGCGTTCAATGCTGCTTTGTTTTGCTGTTTGTGCTGTATTATCATTTATTCTTTTTAAAACAAATAGTTCTTTTTCGCAGGTAATTTATGTAGAGATAGCCGTTATGGCACTGTTTTTTGGAGCGAGCCAGGGTGTGCTTTCAGCATATATTCCAGAATTGTTTGGTACAGGTATCAGGGCTACGGCAACCGGTTTTTGCTTTAATGTTGGGCGATTGTTTACCGCATCGGCAGTTTTGTTTATAGGCGTATTAGTTACCGCATTGGGTGGGTATGGTAATGCCATATTCACTTTTTCGCTGGTGTTTGTTGTGGGTTTTATTGTAATGCTTTTTATTAAAGAAAAAAACACCAAAGAACTAATTAGTGAAACAGGCATTTTATCAGATAACAATTAAAAACTATTATAAATGGCACACATCAATGTACCCGAAGGCGTACCGGGAATAAGGTCGCTGGTAATGTTCAGGCCCGAAACAGGCAAATATCTTTATGACCTTGCAGAAGTTTTATTAAGGGGAGAATCGCCGCTTTCACAGGCAAACCGTGAGCTTATTGCAGCATATGTATCAAAACGAAACGATTGTTTCTTTTGCATGAGTAGCCATGCCGCCGCAGCACGGTGTTTGTTTCCGGAGGGTGACACCGTTGTTGACGATGTATTGAATGATATGGAACAGGCAAACATCAGCAGCAAGATGAAGGCTTTGCTAAATATAGCCGGCAAAGTGCAGATATTAGGTAAACAGGTTACGGAAACTGATATAGCTGCTGCGAAAGATCTTGGTGCCACAGACAAGGAGATACACGATACCGTGCTGATTGCTGCAGCATTTTGCATGTTTAACCGCTATGTAGATGGTTTGGCAAGTTTTACACCCACTGATCCGGAAGCTTACAAAGAGATGGGCAAACGTATGGTACAAGGCTATTCTTTACCAACAAGTCCCGTTAATGCATAAAAATTATGGCACACATTAATTTCAACAACGACTTGCCGGGCATACGCGGGCCAATGGCTTATTGCCCGGAAACAGAGAAACCTTTGAACTCCCTGGCCGAAGTGTTATTACGGGATAATGATAATACTTTAACCCGGGGAGAGCGTGAGCTGATAGCTACCTATACATCTTATTTAAATGATTGCTTTTTTTGTCAGAATGTTCACGGAGCTATTGCCGGATATTACCTGGGTTGCGATATTAATAAAATGGATGCAATTAAAAATGATCCATCGGTATCAGCTGACGTTTCACCTAAGATGAAAACGCTGTTGGCTATAGCCCAGAGCGTACAACAAGGCGGAAAATCAGTAACAGAGCAGCAGATAAAAGCTGCAAAAAATGAAGGTGCTACAGATACGGAGATACATGATTCCGTTTTAATAGCTGCTGCTTTTTGCATGTTTAACCGCTATGTGGATGGTTTGGCAACCTGGGCACCGAAGGACCGGCAAATATATATTGACCGGGCACCTCAGCGCGCACTTGAGGGGTATCGGGGAAGTATATTTAAATAAATGACAACCCACACCAAAAGCGTTTAAACTTCAGTTTAAACGCTTTTGGCATTTATGTGTAAAATGTTTAAAAATAAGTTTCTGTTGATGCCACCAACGATAGCAACTCCAGGTGCGGTTCCACCTCTAAACCACTTGCCCATAATTCATCGGCAAACTTTTTAAATGACGAAAGCTCCTGTAATACCTGATGGGCTTCTTCATTCTCCAACTGGTCGAAATGCATGAAGGTTTTACCGTCTGGCAGCAGCCAGGCAGTATACTTGATTCCGCGGTGATTAAGTGATTTTAGCTCATCTACTATAGCTGCAATATTTTGCTGGTTAATTGGAGCAAACTCCGGGCGGGTGGTATATTGAACACGTACAATTTTTATACTCAAATTTAGCGATTACATAATCAGAGCAGGATGTGCAAATACGCCAATAATAGGGTGTTGTTGCGACAAATTAAGATATAAAACAAAAAAGACCTGGCTAATTTAGGAGGGCACTGAAAAAGTAGTACAATAAATACGGCTTACCTAAAAGCGATCAAGAGAAAGGCACCTTTTACTTGGTCGCTTTTTTGTTCTGATCATTTGAGGA
>Ga0247742_10000813_pt1 | contig 23617 bp, 15 predicted proteins | sample UWRJL208509C2_FD_180944 | JGI IMG/M metagenome (GOLD analysis project Ga0247742, IMG submission 180944) | Plant litter microbial communities from Arlington Agricultural Research Station in Wisconsin, United States - UWRJ-L208-509C-2 | ecosystem: Environmental > Terrestrial > Plant litter >... | reverse complement strand
GCACCGCGGCCAGGACGCTGCCGGGATCGTGACCAGCCATGATGGCCGGTTGTTTCTGCGCAAGGACAATGGCCTGGTGCGTGACGTGTTTCATCAGCGTCACATGCAACGCCTGGTCGGCACCATGGGTATCGGCCACGTGCGTTACCCAACCGCGGGCAGCTCGACGTCAGCCGAGGCCCAGCCGTTCTACGTCAACTCGCCGTACGGCATCACCCTGGCGCACAACGGCAACCTGACCAACGTTGAACAGTTGGCCAAGGAGATTTACGAGTCCGACCTGCGCCACGTCAACACCAACTCCGATTCGGAAGTGCTGCTCAACGTGTTCGCCCACGAGCTGGCCCAGCGCGGCAAGCTGCAGCCTACCGAAGAAGACGTGTTCGCGGCCGTGACCGACGTGCACAACCGCTGCGTCGGTGGTTACTCGGTCGTGGCAATGATCACCGGCTACGGCATCGTCGGCTTCCGTGACCCGCACGGCATCCGCCCGATCGTGTTCGGCCAGCGTCACACCGACGAAGGCGTCGAGTACATGATCGCCTCCGAAAGCGTCGCCCTCGACGTGCTCGGTTTCACCCTGATTCGCGACCTGGCACCGGGCGAAGCGGTCTACATCACCGAAGACGGCAAGCTGCACACCCGCCAGTGCGCGACCAACCCGAGCCTGACACCGTGCATCTTCGAACACGTCTACCTGGCGCGTCCGGACTCGATCATGGACGGCGTCTCGGTCTACAAGGCCCGTCTGCGCATGGGCGAGAAGCTTGCCGACAAGATCCTGCGCGAGCGTCCTGAGCACGACATCGACGTGGTCATCCCGATTCCGGACACCAGCCGCACCGCGGCCCTGGAACTGGCGAACCACCTGGGCGTGAAGTTCCGCGAAGGCTTTGTGAAGAACCGCTACATTGGCCGGACCTTCATCATGCCGGGCCAGGCGGAAAAAATCCGTACGCCAGAAGCTCAACGCCATCGAACTGGAATTCCGCGGCAAGAACGTGATGCTGGTGGACGACTCCATCGTGCGCGGCACCACTTGCAAGCAGATCATCCAGATGGCCCGTGAAGCTGGCGCGAAGAATGTCTACTTCTGTTCGGCGGCCCCGGCCGTTCGTTACCCGAACGTGTACGGCATCGACATGCCGAGCGCCCACGAGTTGATCGCCCACAACCGCAGCACCCAGGACGTGGCCGACCTGATCGGCGCCGACTGGCTGATCTATCAGGACTTGCCGGACTTGATCGAAGCGGTCGGCGGCGGCAAGATCAAGATCGACAGCTTTGATTGCGCGGTGTTCGACGGCCAGTACGTCACCGGTGACATTGATGACGTGTACCTGAACAAGATCGAGCAGGCCCGTAACGATGCCTCCAAGGTCAAGACCCAGGCGGTCAGTGCGATCATCGATCTGTACAACAACTGAGTAACTACCGGCCCTGAGGGGCCGGTTTTGTATCTACCAAGAGCAAGGCAAGGAGTGACAGCATGAGTCAGGATTGGGATGCCGGTCGGCTGGACAGCGACCTCGAAGGCGTAGCGTTCGATACCCTGGCCGTACGCGCCGGTCAGCACCGCACGCCGGAAGGCGAACACGGTGATCCGATGTTCTTCACTTCCAGCTATGTATTCCGTACCGCCGCCGACGCCGCCGCGCGTTTCGCCGGTGATGTGCCGGGCAACGTCTATTCGCGCTACACCAACCCGACCGTGCGCTCGTTCGAAGAGCGCATTGCCGCCCTGGAAGGCGCCGAGCAGGCCGTGGCGACCGCCACGGGCATGGCGGCGATCATGGCGGTGGTGATGAGCCTGTGCAGCGCCGGTGACCATGTGCTGGTGTCGCGCAGTGTGTTCGGCTCGACCATCAGCCTGTTCGAGAAGTACTTCAAGCGTTTCGGCGTCGAAGTCGATTACGTGCCGTTGGCCGAACTGTCGGGCTGGGACGCGGCGATCAAGCCCAACACCAAATTGCTGTTCGTCGAGTCGCCCTCCAATCCGTTGGCTGAACTGGTGGACATCGCCGCGCTGGCGGAAATCGCCCACGCCAAGGGTGCGATGCTGGTGGTCGATAACTGCTTCTGTACCCCGGCCTTGCAACAGCCGTTGAAACTGGGTGCAGACGTAGTGGTGCATTCGGCCACCAAGTTCATCGACGGGCAGGGCCGCTGCATGGGCGGCGTCGTGGCCGGGCGTAGTGAGCAGATGAAAGAGATCGTCGGTTTCCTGCGTACCGCCGGTCCGACCCTGAGCCCGTTCAACGCCTGGATTTTCCTCAAAGGCCTCGAAACCCTGAACCTGCGGATGAAGGCGCATTGCGCCAATGCCCAGGCCCTGGCCGAGTGGCTGGAGCAGCAGGACGGCATCGAGAAAGTGCATTACGCCGGGCTCAAGAGCCACCCGCAGTATGAGTTGGCCCAGCGCCAGCAGAAGGGGTTTGGTGCGGTGGTGAGCTTCGAGGTCAAGGGCGGCAAAGAGGGCGCGTGGCGCTTTATCGACGCCACCCGACTGATCTCGATCACCGCCAACCTGGGCGACAGCAAAACCACCATTACCCATCCGAGCACCACGTCCCACGGGCGTCTGGCCCCGGCCGAGCGCGAAGCTGCGGGTATCCGTGACAGCCTGATCCGGGTCGCGGTCGGCCTGGAAGACGTGGCGGACTTGCAAGCCGATCTGGCTCGCGGGTTGGCAGCCTTGTGATCGAGCTGTCCGCGCCCGGCGTCGGCCTCAACGGTCGCGTCGCCCTGGTCACCGGTGCTGCCCGCGGCATCGGACTGGGGATCGCGGCCTGGCTGATCTGTGAAGGCTGGCAAGTGGTCTTGACCGACCTCGACCGTGAGCGCGGTTCGAAAGTGGCCAAGGCCCTCGGCGACAATGCCTGGTTCATCACCATGGACGTGGCGGACGAGTCCCAAGTGGCGACCGGTGTCGCCGAGGTGCTCGGCCAGTTCGGCCGTCTCGATGCGCTGGTGTGCAACGCGGCGGTGGCCGACCCGCACAACATTACCCTCGAAAGCCTGGAGCTCAAGTATTGGAACCGGGTGCTGGCGGTCAACCTCGGTGGGCCGATGCTGTTGGCCAAGCACTGCGCACCGTATCTGCGCGCGCACAACGGCGCGATCGTCAACCTGGCCTCGACCCGCGCCGGGCAGTCGGAACCCGACACCGAGGCCTACGCGGCGAGCAAGGGCGGGTTGTTGGCCTTGACTCACGCGCTGGCTATCAGCCTCGGTCCGGAAATCCGGGTTAATGCGGTCAGCCCTGGCTGGATCGATGCCCGTGACCCGGCGATTCGCCGCGCCGAGCCGCTGACCGATGCCGATCACGCCCAGCATCCGGCGGGCAGGGTAGGGACGGTCGAGGATGTGGCGGCGATGGTGGCCTGGCTGCTGTCGCGCAACGCGGGTTTTGTCACGGGCCAGGAGTTTGTGGTGGACGGTGGCATGACCAAGAAGATGATTTACCAGCCTTGACGGCAGCTTTAAGTAGCAAGCTGCAAGCTTCAAGAGAAAAACGGGGCATTGGTGTTTTCGAGGTGTTGGTTTTTCTTGTGGCTTGATACTTGGCACTCAAGGCTGTTTTTGAAAAAAACTCAATCCTGCTATTGACTTAGCTTCGGTACCTGCGTAAATTTCGCGGCCTCGGAGATGCAAAGGGTGATTAGCTCAGCTGGGAGAGCGTCTGCCTTACAAGCAGAATGTCGGCGGTTCGATCCCGTCATCACCCACCACTTTGAGTCTTGCGAAAGCAGGAAGGAAGCTGAAAAGCCTCCACCGACGCGCAGCGGTAGTTCAGTCGGTTAGAATACCGGCCTGTCACGCCGGGGGTCGCGGGTTCGAGTCCCGTCCGCTGCGCCATATTTTCCAGATCGGTTGTTACCGGTTTGAGATTGAAAAGCCTCACGGCGTTCCAATCCGACAAAGGTTCACACAGACGCAAGTCTGAGCGATACGCAGCGGTAGTTCAGTCGGTTAGAATACCGGCCTGTCACGCCGGGGGTCGCGGGTTCGAGTCCCGTCCGCTGCGCCATATCTGCCTCAAGGCCCACTGAACGCCTTGAAGCACGAAGAAAGCGAAAGCTTCTTTGATCCGATAGCAGAGACCCTGGTCGAAAGACCGGGGTTTTTTGTTTCTGCGATTCCGCTTTTTGCCCATGCCTCCCCATTCCCCCCCTGACAGCCACTGCACGGTTTAATAACAATCGAGCCGTGGCGCACGTCGATGATGAACTTGCTCGCCTATTATTTACGTAAACCAATACCAAGGTGTCATATAAAAAAGCCGATTATTAAGATCGGCTTTTTTTTGATCACTGAAGTATCGCACTGTATCAATCGGGCTACTTGATACAGTCTGATACATGGGTGGTAGTTGGACCATGAAGTTCCGTTGGATGGCATAAGGTTAGTGTTATTAAATCTTTTGTCGCTTATTCGCTTTCCACCATACTCCGCGCCATGGCCTGCCTACTGGCGGCCGCCGATCGAATCGTCGTTATTTTTTCAAGTTCCCTTATCGCGGTTGTTCAGGCGTGGGGACTTCCAGTGTTCGGAGTTTAATAGCGTGCCCGTCGAGTTGGTTTCCGGAGCAAGTCATCCTGTGCCTGATGCAGTTAGTTCGAACAATGATGAAGTTCTGATTGAACTGCGTGGCATCAGCAAACTGTATAAGCCGTTGCGTCGGCGAGCGCCGTTGCAGGCGATCGATGAGGTCAGTCTCAAGGTATTGCGTGGCGAAGTGCTGTGTTTGATGGGCACTTCCGGCAGTGGCAAGTCGACCTTGTTACGGCATATCAACCGGCTGATCGAGCCGACTCAAGGGGCAGTGCTGATTGAGGGCGAAGACATCAGCCAACTCTCCGCGGCGGCTTTGCGCGACCTGCGTTCGCGGCGTATCGGCATGGTGTTCCAGCATTTCGGCCTGTTGCCCCACCGCAGCGTGCGCGACAACGTCGCCTTGCCCCTGGAACTGCGCGGCGAGCCCGAGCACATCCGCTACGCGGCTGCCGAGCAACAACTGCAGGCGGTGGGCCTGGACGGTTGGGGCGAGCATTTTCCCCATGAGTTGTCCGGCGGCATGCAGCAGCGGGTCGGGCTGGCCCGGGCCTTGGTGACCGAGCCGGATATCCTGCTGATGGACGAGCCGTTCAGTGCCCTCGACCCCACCATCCGCCGCGACTTGCAAAGCCACTTTCTAGGCCTGGTGCGGGAACGTGGAATCACCACGCTGCTGGTCACCCACGATCCGGCCGAAGCCCTGCGCTTGGGTGACCGGATTGCCGTGCTGCGCGGCGGCAAGCTGATCCAGGTGGGCACGCCCGAGGCGCTGTTGCAGCGGCCCGCGGACGAGGAGGTTGCCGACTTTTTCCGCGATAGCGCCTCGCCTGTCAGCCCGCCCCGCGTCGCGAAATCGCCCGCGTTGCACGCTGTGCCTGCGCAGCCTCTCACGCAGTCGGTCAAGTCATCGCAGCGACAGGCGCAGGCGCTTTTCCTCGGGCCGGCGCTCTTTGCGCTCCAGGGGCGCGGCAGTGTCTTCTGGTTGACGCTGGCCGTTGAGTTGATGGCTCTGGCGTTGTTGGGGCAGGGTTGGTCAAACCATCAAGGCTGGGCGGCCCTCGGCGGCGTCGCGCTGATCATCTCGACCCGGGTGATCAGCCTGCGAAGTCGAGCGCCCATCGTGCCCGGCTCCCGTTTTGCCTGGGTGTTGCCCCTGGCATTGGTGTCGGTCAGCCAGGTGTTCGTGGCGTGGCGGGCCTTTGCCCCTGAGACCCTCGGTGTGCTGCAGCAATTTCCCGTGCACCGTGCCGCGATGCTGGCCACCGCTGAAGGCATCGACAACCTGATCACCTGGTCGCAAGTGACCTTCGAAAGCAGTTTTGTCGGCGTGATCGTCGCGGTTCGCTGGGTGATCGAGGGCATTGAAAGTGTGCTCGGCTGGCTGCCCTGGCCTGTCTTGACGCTGATGGTGATCTTCCTCGCCTGGCGCTCCGCGGGCCTGGCCCTGGCCCTCACCAGTGCGGCAGCGCTGACCTATATCGGCGTCTTCGGCTTCTGGGAACGCACCGTCGCGACCCTGGCGCTGGTCGGCTCGTCGGTGCTGATTTCCCTGGTGATCGGCGTCCCGATGGGCATCGTGCTGGCGAAAAAGCCGCTGGTTCGCCGGATCGTCACGCCCATTCTCGACGTCATGCAAACCCTGCCGACCTTTGTCTACCTGATCCCGGCGGTGGCGTTTTTCTCGGTGGGCAAAACCCCGGCGGTGATCGCCACGGTGATTTTCTCCCTGGCGCCGATGATTCGCCTCACCGCGCTGGGCATCCAGGAAGTGCCGAAGAATGCCATCGAAGCGGCGGTCGCCCATGGCGCGACGGCGTGGCAAACCCTGCTCAAGGTCGAACTGCCGCTGGCCACGCGTTCATTGCTGCTGGGGGTGAACCAGACGCTGGTCATGAGCCTGTCGATGGTGGTGGTCGCGGCCCTGATCGGTGCCGGCGGCCTGGGTTACGACGTGATGACCGCGTTGCGCAACATCAAGGGTGGCGAGGGCATGCTCGCCGGTGCGGCCATCGTGTTCTGCGCACTGATTCCCGACCGGATCATTCAATCGACCTTGCGCAAGCAGGACCGGACTTTCAATCAACAGTGAGATCGCTACATGGTTAATTCATTTAAACGTGCTGTCGCCGCGTCGGCATTGTTGGGGTTGTTGGCAGGACTCAACCCGGCGATGGCCAAGGACAAAGTGGTGATCGGCGAACTGAACTGGACCGGCGCCATCGCCATTCAGCACATTCTGGGCGAAGTGATCAAAAGTCGCCTGGACGGGGATGTGTCCTATCTGGCGGGTGATGTGCCGGTGCTGTTGGCCGCGGCGGCGAAGGGCGACGGTTCGGTGGATGTGGTCAGCGATATCTGGTTGCCGAATCAGTCGGCGGCGTGGGCCAAGTACGTGGCCGGCGGTACCCAATCGCTGGTACCGAACAAACACCCTTACATCGGCGTCCAGGGTTTTTACATCCCCGGTTATATCCAGGACAAGTACAACGTCCACTCGGTCTACGATTTGAAGAAGCCGGAAGTGGCCAAGTTGTTCGAGCCCCTGGGCGGTGGCAAGTCGCAGTTGTTGGTAGGCCCGGCTGGTTGGGAGTCGAGTTACATCGGTGAAATCAAGGCTAAGGATTATGGTTTCTCCGACAAGTTCGAGTCGGTGTCCACCGAAGCGTCGGTGACTTACGCCAAGTTGGCGGCCGCTTATAAGCGCGAGAAAGGCGTGGTGTTCTACGCCTACACCCCGGACTGGATTTTCTCCGCGTTCGACTTGCGGCGCCTCGATGAGCCGGCGTTCGACGGTTACGCCCAGGACAACAAAAAAGACGATCCGCTGTACAAGGCCGATGGCTGCTGGAAGTTCATCAGCCCGACGGTGGATGCTGATTGGTTGAACAAAAGCCAAATCACCTGTGCCTTCCCCGACGCAAAAATCTATGTGCTGTCATCCACCGCGCTGCAACAGCGCGCACCGCGCATCGCCAACTTTTTGCAGAACGTCGCCATCGATCCAGCGGTGATCAATGAATTGATCCTGAAGATCGAGCAAGACAAACAGCCGGCCGACGTCGTGGCCAGGGCTTGGGTCGACGCTCATCCGGCGGTGGTCGATCAGTGGCTGGGCCAGCCGGCGGAAAAAGTCAGCGCCGCCCAATAAGTCATCGGGCAAGCGCGGTCATTTGTCAACGAGGAAAACCTGTGAGCACGATTGAACAAGCAACCTTTGGCGCCGGCTGTTTCTGGGGCGCCGAACATGCCTTCCGTGGAATTGAAGGCGTGGTCGACACCCGCGTTGGCTTTGCCACGGCGGCCGGTGAAGAACAGCCACAAATCGAAGTGGTACAGATCGATTACGACCCGGCGAAGTTGACGTATCCACAACTGATCGAACACTTCTGGGGCCTGCACAACCCGACGTCGGTGGACCGCCAGGGCAGTGACGTGGGGACTAAGTACCGTTCGGCGATCTTTGCCCATTCTGCGGATCAGCAGGCGTCGGCTGACGCGGCGAAACAGGCCCTGAGTCATTCCGGTCGTTACAACAAACCCGTGGTGACCCATGTTTTGACATTGGGCACAGTGGAGTGGGCCAGCGAAGATCAACAGCGTTATCTGGAAAAACACGGCAAGACCAGTTGCTCGCTCTAATCCTTTAAATCACTTCGGCAGTCACGCGGCCCTGTCACGACAGGGCTCGTTGCTGATCGTCTTCCCTAAATAAAAAATAACCAGGGCCTTTATGTTTAGAGCATCTCTTTTTCCGTGTTTGTTGAGTCTGGCTGTGTTGAGTTGTGCGCCGCTGGCACAGGCTGCGTCGACCTTGGTTTACTGCTCCGAAGGCAGCCCGGCGGGGTTCGATCCAGGCCAGTACACCACCGGCACCGACTTCGATGCCTCGGCGGAAACCATTTTTAACCGGCTGACCCAATTCGAGCGCGGCGGTACGTCGTTGGTGGAAGGGCTGGCGACCCGTTGGGAAGTGTCCGATGACGTGCTGACATACACCTTCCACTTGCGCAAGGGCGTCAAGTTCCACACCACGCCGTACTTCACACCGACCCGGGACTTCAATGCCGACGACGTGCTGTTCACCTTCAATCGCATGCTCAACAAAGACGATCCTTTTCGCAAAGCCTATCCGACCGAGTTTCCTTACTTCACCGACATGGGCCTGGACACCAACATCACCGGTGTGAACAAAGTCGATGACTACACGGTGCAGTTCCATCTGAAGACGGTCGACGCGGCGTTCGCCCAGGATTTGGCAATGAGTTTTGCCTCGATTCAGTCTGCTGAATACGCGGCGAAGTTGCTCAAGGAAGGCAAGCCCTCGGACCTTAACCAGAAGCCGATCGGCACCGGGCCGTTTGTGTTCAAGAGTTATCAGAAAGATTCGAACATCCGCTATACCGGCAACAAGGATTACTGGAAGCCTGAGGACGTGCGGCTCGACAACTTGATCTTCGCCATCACCCCCAATCCGTCGGTGCGGGTGCAGAAGTTGGCCAAGAACGAATGCCAAGTCAGTTACTACCCGCGTCCCGCCGATCTCGCGGCATTGCGCGCGGACAAGAACCTCAACTTGCCCAGCCAGGCCGGCTTCAACATCGGTTACCTGGCTTACAACACCATGGCCAAGATCAAGGGGCATGACGAGGCCAACCCGATGGCGCAGCTTAAAGTGCGTCAAGCCCTGGACATGGCGATCAACAAGCAGAACATCATCGATGCGGTCTACGAAGGCGCAGGCCAATTGGCGGTGAACGCCATGCCGCCGACCCAGTGGTCCTACGACACCAGCATCGTCGACGCACCACGGGACATCGAAAAGGCCAAGCAACTGCTCAAGGAAGCGGGGATCAAGGAGGGTACGGAAATCACCCTGTGGGCGATGCCGGTGCAACGTCCGTATAACCCGAACGCCAAGCTGATGGCCGAGATGATCCAGGCCGATTGGGCGAAGATCGGGATCAAGGCCAAGATCGTCAGCTACGAGTGGGGCGAGTACAACAAGCGCGCCAAGCAGGGTGAAAACGGCGCGATCCTGATTGGCTGGAGCGGTGACAACGGTGACCCGGATAACTGGCTCGGCACTTTGTTCGGTTGCGATGCGCTGGAGGGCAACAACTATTCGAAGTGGTGCGACCCCACGTACGACGCGCTGATCAAGCAAGCCAAGGCCACGGCTGACCACGGTAAGCGGGTTGAGTTGTATCAACAGGCGCAGCATGTGTTGAAGGACGCGGTGCCGATTACGCCGATCGCCCACTCGACGATTTTCCAGCCGCTGAGCAAAGCGGTGGATGGCTACAAGATCAGCCCGTCTGGCTACAGCTCGTTTTACGGGGTTGGCCTTAAGTGATCGATTCCGCACACCGCCGAAGTGGTGTGCGGATCGCTCCCGGCGTTACGGCGCCCAGCGTCATCACTGACTAATGACAGGCGAAACATCAAATAGCCATTAGTTAGTTCATGTTTTAATAATGGTAAGTTCCAGTTAGTTAATGACTTTTGTATCTCACTGTATCAATACAGGAACAGGCTAAAGTGAACTCCATCACAAAAAAATAGATTTATTAATTATCGTAGATGTTCAGGTTCACAATAATAAAGAATGGCAGTGTCTTGCAATTAAACTGCCGTAATAGACGCCCAACATGACCGTCTCTCATTTTGGCGCAGAGAGACAACACATGAGCAGCGAGCAAATTGACAGGAATAAAAGCTTAGTCGGTAATGGTGCGACCCACAAAGTCGCCGCAGCGTTTGAGGCGGCGATGAGCAAAGCAATCTCGACTTACAAGGATGCTCCGCCGACTGTCCACTTCAAGACCCTGACAACCGTTAACACGCCTTACTTCGCCGAAGGCGCGGGCCAGCCGGATAAAGATAAAGACACGAAAATTGCAGAGGTCAAGGCGAGCGGTGATCAAGAAGCCATTAAACGCCTTGATTCCCCCGACTTGGCGGATATTGGCAATACGGGAATTCCACTGGCCAATATTGAGTCCATTCACAAAGTCTCCGACAACGTCATTGAACTCAAAACCCGCGATGGCCAGAACATCACCATCATCAAACAGATCACGCCTTATTTGTTTGACGCCATGGCGAGTAAGGCCGATGCCGTCGGCGTGCTGAATGACAGCAAATCCGAGGGGTTTCGGATTGCCCAGTCCGGCGACACCCGGCCAGGCCTGGGGGACTACAAAGGCATCGGGCCGGCCGATGAACTTGGCCCGGGTTTCATTCGCTACGAAACGCTTTCGGGTGACAAGGTCATTGTCAGCAAAGAAGTGAATATGAACCTCTATGAGCAGGTCAAAGCCGACCGCGCCACCTGGCAAGTCATCAATACCAGCAAAGACGATGGCTACCGCCTGGCCGGCAACGATGAAACCGCAAACCTGAAATTTGTGGGGACGCCGGAAGAGCTGGGCCACGGTCTGATCCGTTATGAATCCGCGACCGGTGAGAAGATCATTGTCTCCCAGGACATCAGCCCGAATCTCTACGACTACGTGGTCAAGGAATCCCACGGTGTCCACGGGGTGGACGGCGCGCCAGATACCAGCTGGATCGACAATTCCAAATACGGTGCCGGTGCCAGCGATTGGGACAAGATCGTCGGCAACACCAGTGGTAAGCCGACCCAGGAAGAAAAAGACCTCGACCGGCCCCGTGCGACCTCGAAGATGCTGGAAGACAACTGGGATAACTGGGGGCTGCACGATCGCAAGGTCGATTTTGCCAATCCACCGTCGGATCTCCCGCCGGACGCTCAGGCGTGCCTCAAATACCTGGCCGGCAGCCCCAGCGCAATGGCCGCCCTGGACTGTGGTGGCTTGGGCAAGACTGACGGTGTCATTACCCGCAATGACGTCAAGAGCTTCATCAGTCAGTCCAACAAGGACTTGTCGGCGGCAACCAAGTCCTATGACAAATTCCTCTCGAAGAACCCCAACGCCACGGACCTGGCCAAACAGAACGCCAAGTCGGCGGCCCTGGTCATGGCCAATATTTCCTTGGTCAGCAGTGCCGGCCCGCAGATGCAGGGTGATAACCGCCGGGCCAGTGTCGGGGACCTGAACGTCAGCAATTTGCAGGCCATCAAGGATGACGCGGGCCTGAGCAAGTCGTTGACCGGCGCTGCCGGCTACTGGTCCAGCCCGGGCATGCTGCGCACGCTGGACATGGGCGGCATGTTGCCGGCTACGGCCAAGGCCGATGGCATCGCGCAGCAGAAAAATATTGCGGCGTGGCTGGAAAACCAGGCACCGAGCGACGATCACGGGGTGCTGATGCTGCTCAGCAACGCGTCGATTCGCAACTCGGTCGCGGATGTCGACCCGTCCACACTCTCCAAGGATGTGCTGGAGCACCCGGAAAAGTACGACGGTAAGACCAAGGCGGCGGTGCTCCTGGAAATCACGGACGCACGAACCCGCCTGGCCATGAGCGACAAGGTCGGCGATGGTGATTTGTACGCGGGCCTCGAGGCCGACGTGAATTATCACTTGAACCCGACCAAGGCCAAGTTGACGGCGCAACTGGACGCCGCCATCGGCCAGCTGTCGTCGGACACGGATGTGAAAACGTTCTTGTCGGTGAACCAGGGAGCGGGCATTGCCGCGATCATCAACAGCGACCCGGCCATGAAGGTCGAGTTGCAGCATTATCAGGACAAGCAAATCAACAGCGGCAACATCATCAACACCAGCCTCGCGCACAAGGGCGCCGACGGCCAGCCGTTGGCGATGGCCGATGCACTCGGCCTGGCCGCGACGGACGCGACATTGACCGACCTGGCACTGGGAGGCGATGGCAAGATCGACCTGGCGGCGATGGCCGACAAATCCGGTAAGGCGCCGGAGATCGAGCAGTATTTCCGCGAGCACATTCTCAACGGCAAGGACCTGCAGGACGGCCTCGCCAAAGAAAACGCCGACCCGCTCGCCGTGGTGCAAAAGTTCGCCACGGACGCTGCCATCCTTACGGAATTTCTCGGCAACCGGATCACCGCCCAAGACACGTCTGCCGTGCAGCAGTGGGTGACGGAAACCTTGTCCGAAACCCTGGTCGATGGCGCGAACGACGATGTGCTGAAGAACGCCTTTGGTGATGAAAACGGCAACTTCGATGAGGCCAAGACCAAGGACATTATCGACAAGGCCATGGCGGCCGACCCGGAGATGTTCAAGGACTCAACCGGTGCGCAAATCACCGGGGAAGATGTGGTGACGCTGATTCGTTCACTGTGGGACGTTAACCGCCAGGGCGAGAAAATCAGCGATGCCCTGCCCAAGGCCATCGAAAAATTCAAACTGGAGGCGGGTCCGGCCTATAAACAGGGGCTGCTGCATGTCGGCAGTGCGCTGCTGGCCGGTGGCGTATTGGCCGCCCGGTCCGCCACGGGCGGTAACAGCACCGCCGACAACGCGCTGCGCGTCTCCGCCGGCATGCAGTTCGCTGGGCTGATGATGGAAGGCGGCACCAAGTACGCCAAGGAGGCCGGCTATGGTCGCGACTGGAAAGTCACCAATACCGGTAACTCCAGGCCGGGAACCATTGAGTTGGTCGGCAAGGGGCCGCTGACGCCCAGCGATATCAGCGACCTGGGTAACCTCGGCAAACTCATTGGCGGCACCGGCAGCCTGGTGGGCGGTGTGTTTGGCTTGATCAGTGGTGTCAGCAGCTTGCACGCCGGGGACAAGCTTAATGCCGGCTTCTCGCTGACCAGTGGCGCATTCGGCTCGGCGGCGGCGATCGCCTCGATTATCGAAGGCGGCGCGGGGCTCTTTGGCCTGGTGGATGCGGCCGCCATCGCCGGCTCGCTCGCCGGCGTGCTCGGTTGGGTCACGGCGGGTCTCGGGCTCGTCACGGCCCTGGTGTTCCCAATTATTGAAGTCGTGAAGCGAGATAAACAGCAAGCCCAGTTTTTTGGCGAGTTGATGCCCACACTCGATAAGTATGGTTTCAACGGCGGGCCAATCACTGAGCAAGACAGGAAAGATGAATATCCGGAGTACACCAACACCGGGTTTGCTTGAACCCGTTGAGTGATCCAGATGTAAGCGTTATTAAAAAGCCGATTTTTTAAATCGGCTTTTTAATATTCAGGTATCAGGCTTTATCTCAAGTGGACTTCGACACCAGTGTGAGCGAAATGCTCCGGGCATTACGGCGCCCAGCGGGTAAACACGTAGTCGTGGTCTTTCACCAGCGACTGGTGGCAGGCGAAACAGGTCTGGTGTTGCGCTTCGTCGGCGGGTTTGCCGTTGACGAAGCGGCCAAACCCCCAACCGCCCGTGGCGGCGTATTTTTTCGAATCCTTGACCATCACCTGCACGGTCGTTGCAGCACCCGGCACCGAGGCCGGTTGGAATTCCGTCGACTGCGCGTGCTTCCAGGCCAGTTTGGTCAGCACCGTGCCATCGGGAAACGGCAGGGTGCCGTCCTTGTAGGCCTTGATCGCAATCGGGTTACCGAGAATCGCGCGGATTTCGTTCAGCGGCGCGGCTTCCACCGCTGGCGCGATCAACTCCCCTTGGCGATAGTTCTCCGGCAACGTCACACCATAGATCGGCGAGGCGTTGTCGGCGCTGTCCGCCGCCAGTGTCATGGCTGCCGGCGCGAGTGCCGATGCGGCCAGCGCCGTTAACAATCCCACGTGAACCCATTTCATAAATACGACCTTTTTGTTGGCTGCGTCTGTGCCTCCATAGATACGCGGGGTTTGTATGCAGCGTGTGTCTTGGCGCGCGGAAACTGTGTGCCGGTGTAGATTTCGGCGCTTTGGATACATAGCGATACAGAACAACACTTGCAGCTTTTCGATAATCGTCTGACGGCTTGGGCTTTGCCGTTTGCCGAAAAACCTATAAAGTTAACCTTTCGGTCAGCTTTGCACTGTCAACACCGCCCTTTGCCTCGTCAAAAAGGGCTTCTGCAAGACTCGAGATCCCCAGAACATAACCACAAGGGCGGACCCATAACCGCCCAGAGGATGATCCATGTCCAACCGTGATATCTCCCGGCGCTCGTTCCTCCAGGGCGGGCTGGTCGCTGGCGTCAGTGTGACACTGACCCCGCTCGCTACCCCGGCGCTGGCGGCGCTGATGGAAAACAGCGTGACCGTGCCGTCCGAGCAATGGCTCGACCACTATGGCAAGGCGCGCTCGCGTAATGACGCCTTGTCCAAGGTCTGCGGCAGTAAGGTGTTTGCCCGCGACATCCGCGCCAAGGACATGCCGGGCTGGCCGCAGCAGCAAGGCCATGCGCTGTTGCTGAAAATTACCAAGGCCGACCGCATTTATGCCGGCTACGACCTGTCGTGGCTCGGTGCCGACCTGCAACCCGACCGCATCGTCACGGCGGCGGATCTGGACAAGGACGGCATCGTCTTCCCGGAAGAGCACGCCCCTGATCCGCTGTTGCCGGAAGGCAAGGTGCCGATGTTCATCGGCCACCCGGTGGCGATCCTGATCTGGAACGACTTCGAACGTTTCCGCCAGGCCAAGGCCCAGCTCAAGTTCAATGACAAGGCAATCCGCTACGGCGCCCAAGTCCCGTACTACGAGGGCGATCCCTACGGCAGCTTCCGTTACGTGCGCGTCGGTGGCGCCACGTCGGCCGATGAAGATGAATTCGCCAGCCTCAAGGATTCGATCCTGTTTCCGATGCTGAGAAACCGCCGCCCGGTCTGGAATTCCCAACCGAACCTGCACGGCAACCTGACCGAGCGCGGGCTGTTTTACGCCGAGCGTATGAAGCAGCAAATCGAAACCCCACCGGACAACTGGCTGGTGTTCGACGAGCGCTACAAAACCCCGTCCATCGAACCGGCGGCCATGGAGCCGGACAACGGCAACGGCTGGTACGACCCGGCGAGCAAGACTTTGCATTTCGTGGTCGCGACCCAGTGCCCGCTGGAGACCGCCACTGAAACCGCGAAGATGATCGCACCGTCGCGTTTCGGCCTGGCGCACTTGAACCTGCACCCGGGCTACACCGTCGGCTACGGCTCGAAAGACCACAACATCTTCGTCTACTACGCGGCCCTCGCGGCCTTGTACGGCGCCGGTGTGCCGGTGCGCCTGGCCAACGATCGCTACGAGCAGTTCCAGAGCGGCATCAAGCGCCATCCGTTCGACATCCGCTACCAGTTGGCGGTGGACAAGACCGATCACAGCTTCAAGATTTTCCGCGCCGACATGAGCGTCGACGGCGGCGGGCGGATCAATTACAGCCCGTCGGTGGCGGCGGTCGGGGCAACGGCTGCGCAGTCGATCTACTACATGCCGCAGAACGACTTGCAGGTCACCGCTTACCACTCGCGCGCGGTCGAGGCTGGCTCGATGCGCGGCTACGGCACCCTGCAAAGCATGGCGTCCACCGAGATGATGGTGGATGAGATTGCCGGTCGCCTGGGCATCGATGCCATCGACCTGCGCAAGAAAAACGCCCTGCGCTCGGGGATGAAAAACACCCAGGGCGCGGTGCCGGCCGGTGCCTTGCGCCTGCACGAGATTCTCGACAAAGCCTCGACCAACGAGGTCTGGAAAAACCGCGACGCAATCAAGCACCAACGCGAAGCCAAGGACCCGGATCACTGGTACGGCGTGGGATTCGCCATTTGCCAGAAAGACTTCGGCACCGGTTCCGAGGCGCCGATGGCCAGCCTTGAATACACCGCGGAAGGCCGCATCACCTTGCGCCATATCGGCATCGAGATCGGCACCGGCATGTCCACCTCGCAGGCCCTGGTGGCGGCGGACTTCCTCGGCACGGCGGCCCATGAAGTGAAGACCGGCGAAACCGAGTGGCCCGAACTGCAACTGGTGACCGGCGGCAATCCGTACATCATGAGCCAGGCCGAGCAGGACAACTTCCTGCGCAACCCGCGCTGGGTCGGCAAGATCGCCTCGGCGTCGTCGGCGACCAACTCGGCGTACTACTTCAGTCACGCCACCCGTGAAGCAGCGCGCGTGCTGTTCAACCACGGTTTGTGGCCAGCCGCTTTGGAAATCTGGCGCCAGGGTCCCTATGGCGGCCAGGCCAACCCTTACGTGGTGCGGCGTGAAGACGCGCACTGGGTCGACGGCAAGCTGACCGCCAACGGCATGGAACCGTTGGCCTTCGACGTGTTGGCCAAGCGCGCCCATGAACGCGGCTTGGTGACCGGCGCCACGGTGCACGGTTTCAACCGTTGGAGCTGGGCCGAAGCCGAGTACAGCATCGACGGCGTGCGCGAGCGCCTGCCCCTCGATGGCCTGGCCGTGAAGTACGGCGACGGTGCGCCGAAGGCCAAGCAAGCCCAGATGAGCAGTGCCGGTTTCCATTTGCTGGACCGGCAGAACATCGGCTACCCGGTGACTCAATTGAACAACGCCGCCGTGACCTACTACAGCCCGGTGGCGACCCTGGTGGAACTCAAGGTCAACAAGGGCTCCGGCGAGGTGCAAGTGCTCAACCATCACTCGTGGGTCGAGTGCGGTCGGGTGCTGGTGGAAGAACTGGTCAAGGGCCAGCTCGAAGGCGGGATCGCCATGGGAATCGGCCACGCGCTGATGGAAGAAATGCCGCTGTACGAAGGCGGGCCGGGGGAGGGCGACTGGAACTTCAACCGCTATCGCCTACCGATGGCGCGGCACGTCGCGGTGTGGAGCCAGACCGCCGAAATCCTGCCACCGTTGTCGCCGAGCGATCCGTCCAAAGGCATCGCCGAAGTGGTGATGATTCCGGTGGTCGGCGCCATCGGTAACGCCGTGGCTCATGCCATCGGCAAACGGGTCCGCGACCTGCCTATCACTGCTGCGCGCATCAAGGAGGCCCTCAATGGCTAACCGTCCGCTTCAACTGACCCTCAACGGTCAACCTGTCGGTCCAGTGGAGGTCCCTGATGATCTGCCGATGATCGACTACCTGCACGAATACAAAAACCTCACCGGCTCGCGCCTCGGTTGCGGCCAGGGTATTTGCCATGCCTGCGTGGTGATCGTCGACAACCCTGACGGCACCAGCGAAGAAGTGCGCACCTGCATCACCGGCGCGCATTACTTCGAAGGCAAGACAGTGCGGACCATCGAAGGCCACGCCACGCGCGACGGGCAGGGCCAGGTCACCGAACTGAACCCGATCCAGCAACGTTTCGTCGACGAGTTCGCGTTCCAGTGCAGCTACTGCGCGCCGGGCTTCGTCAATGCCGCCACGGTGCTGGTGGAAAAACTCCAGCGCCAGCCGATCGTCAAGAGCCAGCTGGAACAAGTCATCGAGGACAGCCTCGGTCATCACATCTGCCGTTGTACCGGTTACGTGCGTTATTACAGCGCCACGCGCAACGTGCTGACGGATCTTGGCCTGGTCAAGGAGGGTTAACCATGAAGCATTTATTGACCCGCCTGACCGTGGCGGCAAGCCTGGCCGTGCCCGTGTTGCTGGCGCAGGCTGACGACCAGGTCAAGCGTGGCGAATACCTCGCCCGCGCCGCTGACTGCATGGCCTGCCACACCGCGCCCGGTGGTGCGCCTTATGCGGGCGGCCTGCCGATCGTCTCGCCGTTCGGCACCATTTACGGCACCAACATCACCCCGAGCAAGGAACACGGGATCGGCCTGTACAACGACGACGAATTCTTCGCCGCACTGACGCAGGGCAAGCGCCGCGATGGCGCCCACCTGTATCCGGCGATGCCCTACACCTCGTATCACCTGATGCCCCGGGAAGATTCCGACGCAATTCACGCGTACCTGAAAACCGTCGAGCCTATCGAGCGTGCGGCGCCGGTCACGAGCCTGGCGTTTCCGTTCAACGTGCGTCTGGGGTTGATGGGCTGGAACCTGCTCTACGGCAAGGACGTGAAACTCGCGCCGACCGAGGGTAAAAGTGAAGCCTTCAAGCGCGGCGAGTACATGGTCGAGGTGCTCGGTCACTGCGGCGAATGCCACACGCCACGGGGTTTGCCCGGCGCCATGCAACAGGACAAACGCCTGACCGGTGGCCTGCTCAATGGCTACCTGGCGCCGAGTCTGCTGGCCACCGACCTGGCTGCGCGCGGCTGGAACCATCAGGACTTGAGCACCTTCCTCAAGCACGGCATGAGCGCCCAAGGCACGATGTTCAACGAGATGTTCCCGGTGTTCCACAACAGCACCCAAGGCCTGAGCGACCCTGATTTGGTGGCGATGGCGACCTACTTGCTCGGCGATCAACCGCCAGCGGCCAAACCGCTGGCCGAGGTGCCGTTGGCCCATATGAGTGCCAGCGCGCAACGCGGTCGCCAGGACTACCTCAACGTCTGCGCCGGTTGCCACGCGGCGGGCGGCGAAGGCAAGCCGCACATTGCCGTGTCCATGCGCGGCAACACCACGTTGCGCCTGGAAGACCCGCGCAACCTGGTGCGGGTGATCGACGATGGCATCGGCGAGCAGAAATTCTCAGGCTTCGAACGCATGCAGCCGATGCCGGGTTTCGCCGACAAACTCAGCCACGATCAACTGACCGACTTGCTCAACTACCTGCGCGAAGGGTGGGGCGGGCAGGCCGGCGATCTGTCGGTGAACCAGGTGACAGACCTGCGCGCCGACGGGCCACCCGCCGAGCACAAGGCCCACTGATATGCAGCATCTGGATCTGCAAGTGGTGCGTCGGGCGTTGGCCTGGTCCGGCGCCGGCCAACGCCTGTGGTTGTGCACCGTGCTCGCCACCTACGGCTCGGCGCCCCGGGCGCCGGGTTCGTTGTTGGCGGTGAACGTGGCCGGGCAGTGGATCGGCTCGCTGTCCGGTGGCTGTGTCGAAGAAGACTTCCTGGCGCGGGTGGCCGAGGGCGCTTTTCTCCAGCCGGTCTGCCTGGTGCGCTATGGCGAAGGCGACGACCCACGGGCCCAGGTCAACTTGCCCTGCGGCGGGGTGCTGGAGGTGCTGGTGGAGAAACTGGAGCCGGATTGCGCGGTGCAGGCTCATCTGCGGGAACTGGAATCGGCGTTGCTCGGCCAGCGCCGGTTGATCCGCGAGGTCGACTTGGCCACCGGTTCGCGCAGCTTGTTGGCCGATCAGGAGCAAGGGGTGCGGGTCGAACGGGAGATTGATCATGTACGCCTGCGCGTCGGTGCGGCACAACGCCTGTTGCTGGCGGGTTACTCCAGCGTGGCCCAGGCCTGCGCCGAGTTCGCCGTGGGCCTGGGCTTCGAAGTCATCCTCTGCGACCCCCGCGATGAGGTGTTGGACGGCGTGGTCCTGGAAGGCGTGGAGATTCGCCGGCAACTGCCCTCGGTGTTTATCGCCGACGGCGGCTGCCACCGCGACACCGCCGTGGTGGCGCTGACCCACGACCCGCGCATCGACGATTTGGCCATGATGGAAGCGGTGCGCACCGAGGCCTTCTACATTGGCGTGATGGGTTCGCGGCAAACCTCGCAGAAACGTTTCGAGCGCTTGCGCCGGATTGGCGGCTTGGACGCTGCGCAACTGGCACGGATCCACGCACCGATCGGCCTCAACCTGGGCAGCAAGACCCCGGCGGAAATCGCCTTGGCGGTGCTGGCCGACATCCTGCGGATTCGCAGCGGGATTGCGCGGGATCGGCTTTGACATTGTTGCTGTGCGGGCAGTGATTACTGGGGATTGGCCTTCAGGAAATCAATAAACGCCCGCAACTTCTTCGGGGTGTTCTGTCGCTCAAAGTAATACAGAAACATCCCCCCCGTCGGTATCCAATCCTCCAACACCGAGACCAATTCCCCACGCTCCAGATAGTCGGCAATCGGTGCGTGGGCCAGGTAGGCGAAACCGAAACCATCCAGTGCGGCCCGTAGCAGCAGATCACTGTCGTTGCTGGCTACGCGTCCCTTGACCGCAATCCGCGCGCGTTTGCCGTTTTTCTCGAACTCCCAGCGGTGCAGGGCGCCTGACTCGGCGCTGCGATAATTCACACAGTCATGCTGGAGCAAATCCTGCGGCTGTTGCGGAACCGTCCGACTCGCCAGGTACTCAGGCGAAGCCACGATGACAAAACGCATGTCGGTGATGACCGGCACCACCATCATGTCCTCCGCCAACACGTCGTCATAGCGAATGCCGGCGTCGAAGCCGCGGGTCACGATGTCGACCAGGCTGTTGTCCACCGCCACTTCCAGGTTGATCCCCGGGTGGCTCGACAGAAAGCGCCGCAGCAACGGTTGCAGCACCAAACGGCTGGCGCTGGAGGGCACGTTGAGGCGCAAGGTACCGGCCACGTTGTCGGCCTCGGCGCTGATGCTGCGCAGGGCCAGGCTCATGTCGTCGAGCAGCGGCGCCATGCGCGCGATCAACTGTTGCCCGGCCTCGGTGACATGGACGCTGCGGGTGGTGCGATTGAGTAATCGCACGCCGAGTTGTTTTTCAAGCTCGCGCACCGCATGGCTGACCGTCGACACCGACAACCCACTGACGTCCGCCGCTGCGGTAAAGCTTTTGGATTGAGCCACTTGCATGAACAGGCGCAGGTGTTGAAAGTCCGGATCGTTCATTGTGCGGTTTCCCCGAAAAGGCTTTGCGGATTATGCCTGTTTTTCTGCAAGGTCAGGCTGTCCATACTCGGTTCCAAGGCTCGCGCAGCGGGCCACTTTTTTCGTTGGCACAGAGGTCACCTTCATGACGGCATCCACCGCAAAACCCGTTTGGTTTATCACCGGTTGCTCCACCGGTTTCGGTCGGCAACTGGCGCTGCATACGTTGAGTCTCGGTTACCCGACCGTAGTTACCGCGCGTAATCCAGCGCAGGTCGAAGACATCGTCAAGGGGCACGAAGATCTGGCATTGGTCTTGAAGCTGGACGTCACCGACCCGGCGCAGATCAGCGCGGCGGTGGAGGCGGCCCAGCAGCGTTTCGGGCGCATTGATGTGCTGGTGAACAATGCCGGTGTCGGCTACTTCGGCTCGTTCGAGGAAAGCGACCTCGATGAAGTGCGGCAGATGATGGAAATCAACGTCTGGGGTCTGGCGAATATGACCCGCGCCGTGTTGCCGCACATGCGCCAGCAGCGCAGCGGCACCGTGGTCAACATCTCGTCGGTGGGCGGCATCGTCGCGTTCCCGGCGGTGAGCTTCTACCACGCCACCAAGTTCGCGGTGGAAGGCATGTCTGAGTCCCTGGCCCAGGAAGTCGCGCCCTTGGGCATCAAAGTGCTGATCGTCGAACCGAGCGCTTTCCGCACCGATTGGGCCGGACGTTCGGCTAACGAAGCGAGCCACAGCATCGACGATTACCGCGAAACCGCTGGCGCCCGCGCCGCGATGATCCGTGGCTACAGCGGTAATCAGCCCGGTGATCCGGTGCGGGCGGCGATTGCCATCGTCAATGCCGTGGAGGCGGAAAATCCGCCGTTGCGCTTGCTGCTGGGCAAGGCCGCGTTGGCTGGTGGGCGTGGCAAGATCGAAGCCTTGCGCAAGGATTTCGAAACCTGGGCCAGCGTCAGCGAAGGCGCTGATTACCCGAGCTGAATGAAAAAGGGCCACTTCACGTGGCCCTTTTTCATGGTGTTGTCAGTAGCCGAACTTGTCGCGCAGCCCGTAGTACCAGGCGCCCAGCGCGGCGAAAGGTGTACGCAGCAATTGTCCGCCGGGGAACGGGTAGTGCGGCAGATCGGCAAACGCGTCAAAGCGCTCGGCTTGCCCGCGCAAGGCTTCGGCCAACACTTTGCCAGCCAGGTGGGTGTAGGTCACGCCGTGGCCGCTGCAACCCTGGGAGTAATAAATGTTGTCGCCCAGCCGTCCGACTTGCGGAAGACGCGACAGGGTCAGCAGGAAATTTCCGGTCCAGGCGTAATCAATCTTCACGTCCTTGAGTTGCGGGAATGCCTTGAGCATTTTCGGGCGGATGATCGCCTCGATGTTCGCCGGGTCCCGCGCGCCGTAGACCACGCCGCCGCCGAAGATCAGGCGTTTGTCGCTGGTCAGGCGGTAATAATCCAGCAAGTAGTTGCAGTCTTCGACGCAGTAGTCCTGCGGCAGCAACGCCTTGGCCAGTTCATCAACCAAAGGTGCGGTGGTAATCACCTGGGTGCCGCATGGCATCGACTTGGCGGCCAGCTCCGGGACCAGGTTACCAAGGTAGGCATTGCCCGCGACGATAATGAACTTGGCCCTGACCTTGCCCTGCGGCGTATGCACCACCGGGTTGGCGCCGCGTTCGATCCGCACCGCTGGCGACTGCTCATAAATAGTACCGCCCAACGACTCCACGGCCGCCGCTTCGCCCAACGCCAGGTTAAGCGGATGAATATGCCCGCCGCTCATGTCCAGCATCCCGCCGACGTATTGTTCGCAGGCCACGACTTCACGAATACGGCGTTGGTCCAGCAACTCCAGCTGAGTATGGCCGAAGCGTTCCCACAAACGTTTTTGCGCTTCGAGATGGCCCATCTGTTTGGGCGTGATCGCGGCGAACACACCGCCGTCCTTCAAGTCGCACTGGATGTTGTACTTGGCCACCCGCTCACGAATGATCCGTCCGCCCTCGAACGCCATATGCCCCAGCAACTGCGCCTGCTTGGGACCGACGCTGCGCTCGATCACATCGATGTCGCGGCTGTAACTGTTGACGATTTGCCCGCCGTTACGACCCGACGCACCGAATCCAACCTTGGCCGCCTCGAGCACCGTCACGCGAAAACCGCTCTCCAGCAAAAACAGCGCGCTGGACAGCCCGGTGTACCCCGCGCCAATGACGCAGACATCGGTTTCGATATCGTCCTGCAAGGCCGGGCGCGCGGGCACCGCATTGGCCGACGCGGCGTAGTAGGACTCGGGGTAGGGGGTGTTCGCCATCCGGCAGCCTCTGTTTAATATATTTTACGAGTGCGCCGATCCTACCCGAGAAAAAAATCCTCCGCCAGCCAGGAGAAAATCTGCGCCTTCACGGGCAAATTAAATATTTTGCATATTCATAGGGTTAGGTCGAAAAAAGGAGTTGACACCCCTTCGGAATTCCGTAGAATGCCGCCTCACAGCAGGCACGTAGCTCAGTTGGTTAGAGCACCACCTTGACATGGTGGGGGTCGTTGGTTCGAGTCCAATCGCGCCTACCAAACAA
>Ga0247742_10000812_pt1 | contig 23629 bp, 18 predicted proteins | sample UWRJL208509C2_FD_180944 | JGI IMG/M metagenome (GOLD analysis project Ga0247742, IMG submission 180944) | Plant litter microbial communities from Arlington Agricultural Research Station in Wisconsin, United States - UWRJ-L208-509C-2 | ecosystem: Environmental > Terrestrial > Plant litter >... | reverse complement strand
GCCGACTCGGCGTCCTGGCAGGCATCAAAATACTCGGCTTCGACCTCGGCGAATGGAAAGCCACCGCAACCAACACCTGGCCCCTCTTCACCGCAAACCCCTGCCAAAACACCCCCGTCATCAAACCCCAACCAACAAACCCCAACCCAACACCCACACCAACACCCACGCCGACCGTTCCGCCCGGCGGTGACGGAGAGTATTCTTCAATAGCCCAGGGCCTTGGCTCCGGTTATGCCAGCAAAAGCGATGGAACAGCGTGGTCGTGGGGTACTAACGACTTCGGCCAATTAGGTAACGGCACGGTCGTCGACTGGTCCCAGCCACATCCGATGCAACCCGAGCAGATTCCCGGTCTAGAGAACGTGAAAGCTGTGGCGGCCGGAACTTACACCGGATACGCGTTGAAAAACGACGGCACCGTTTGGGGCTGGGGATCCAACATAAGTGGCTCCGTGGGAGACGGAACAATGATTCCGCGAAGGTCGCCGGTACAAGTTCTTGGGCTGACCAATGTGATTGCAATCAGCGCTTCACAAGATACTGCTTATGCACTGAAATCTGATGGTTCAGTGTGGGGATGGGGTTTCAACTATTACAGATCTCTTGGTGGCACCGAGATGAATTATGCCGCCCCTGTTCAGGTGCCGGGATTGTCCAACGTAGATGCGATTGCCAGCGGTTCTGGATTTGTACTGGCACTGGAAAACGGGAAGGTCTGGACATCCGGTTACGAGCTTGGCAGGACGCCTGGGGTGTCATACGGCGCCCGAGTAGTCGAAGGGCTGCCTGAGATCAGTTCGATCGCAGCGGGAGACGTTGGCTACGCCTTGGCCACTAATGGCTCAGTATGGGCGTGGGGTGCCAATCACAACGGCCAGTTGGGTGACGGTTCAACGGTGAATCGTTATGTGCCGGTGCAGGTATATGGCCTTTCCGGTGTTGTGGCCGTTGCAGCGGCGTCCGACGCCGGGACCGGTTTCGCTCTCCGTGCCGATGGGTCTGTTTGGTCTTGGGGGACCAACTACTACGGAAACCTAGGAGACGGGACAACTACCACCCGGATTGTCCCTGGGCCAGTGGCAGGACTTGCCGGAGCAACAAGAATAGTTGGAGGGAACTACAACGGCTTTGCAACTACTGGCGATGGAGGCCTGTGGGGTTGGGGAGCGAACGGGCACAACAACGAAATGATGGTTCCCGGCGCGTTGGGTGATGGAACGGCTACTAACAGGCTCTCCCCGATTCGTCTCAATGAGGCTTGGAATCGGGCAATGGCTACATCCGCGTTGGGTATTGGCTCGCTGCAATCATCGTATGGCGGACCAAGCGACATCCAATAACCCGGTACGCTGGAAGCTGTTTTTTGCGTCCAACCACCGGAGTGTCGTGCGAGTTGTAGTTCTTGGGGATATTGGTCAGCCCGTCTATCACGTGGGTGACGAAGCCATGACCCATGCCGTGGTGGACGAACTGCGCGCCAGGGGAGTGACGGACATTGTGCTGTTGTCGCGGGATCCGGAGCAGAGCACCAGGATTTTTGGCACCGAGTCAGTGAAGACCTTGGAGTTCCCGTGGCCTCCTCACCGGCGTGAGAGGTACCTGCGCGAGATCAAGGCCATCCTGGCAGGGGACATGTCTGCCCTTCCCGCTGAAGACCAGGTTCATGCACTCATTGAGACCATGAAGGGCTGCGACGGCGTAGTAATCGCCGGCGGCGGAAACATGACTTCCCCCTACGGCTGGCTGCTCTACGAAAGGGCAGCGGTGGGCGCCATCGCCAACGCCTTGGGCAAGCCGCTGGTCATTTCCGGGCAAACTCTTGGGCCTGTTCTGACGGGCCCTGACTATGACACGGTTGTGGAACTCTTCCGCTCAGCAACGCTCACCAGTGTCCGCGAACAAACCTCGTGGGAACTGATGCGGAACGCCGACGTGCCGGCCGGGTTGACGCTCGACGACGCGAGCTTCTTTGAGGTGGACCACGCCCTTCCGGCCGCCCTCGAACTGGATCAGGTGACGTACAAGCCCCAACCGGGCCGGCCTTTCCTCGTAGCCACATTTGCGCCCGGCACCGGCGCCATGGATAAGGATGCTTTCAACCAGCGGATCGCTGAGGTGCTGGACAGAATCGCCGACGCCGGCAAGCTGGATGTTGTGATGATCGCCCACATGTCGCACCCGGGCAAAGCCGACATCGACATTGAAACCCACCAGGACATCCGGCGCAGGATGAACACGGAGAACGTGATGGTCTGCGGTCAGCTGTCAGCGGAGGAGTCTGCGTCGTTGACGATGCAGGCCGAGATAGTGGTGGCGAGCCGGTACCACCCGATCGTCTTCGCACTGTCCGCAGGCGTTCCTTGCCTGGGTATCGCTGTGGACTACTACGGTGAGGTGCGGATCGGTGGGGCACTTGCAAACTGGGGTCTCGGCCACACCATGCGCTGCCTCCGCCACTTGGCCGCTCCGGAATTCGATGCTTTCGTAGACCAGTTCCTCGCCAGCAACAATGACATTCGTTCATATCTGAAGCAACTGAGCCCCGCCCAAGGCGAGTTCCAACGCGAGTGGTGGGACGCCGTCGTCGAGACCCTGCAGGGGGCCCGACCAGAGGCGCCGGTTCTTGTCAGCCCGGAACCGGCCCTTCCGGAACTCGCCTCCGGTGAGCACCCGTCCGTAGCCCAGCTGACGGCCAACAACGAGTTGCACATCGGCCACCAATCGGTGGAGCTCTATGGCCTGACCCACGTTCTGGAAGACACCCGTGGTAGCCTCGGCGCAGTGGAAGCGGACCGGGACCGGCTGCGGGACGAACTGAATCACCTCACCGGAACGCTTGCCGCCAGGGAGTCTGAACGCGACCATCTTCAGACCGAACGCGACCAGCTCCAGGATGAGCTTCAGGTGCTGAAGTCCTCCCTGCTGGTGCGGGCCGGCCGAAAGCTCAGGCTGCTCCGACGCTGAGGAACGTCCGCCAGCCTTCCAGCATCCGCTCGGGTTCCGTGGGTAGAGTAGAGGCCTGAACATCGCCGGATTGCAGTGGATACGGAGCACGAATTGTCAGCTTGGCTAGAACTTGGACCGGACAACTACGTCTTGGAAACCGAGGGATCGTTACTCAACACCGGGCTCGTGGTGGGCTCTGAACTCGCCATGGTCATCGACACCGGCTGCGGCCCGCGCCAAGGCCGGGAGATCCTCGCTGCAGTTCGCGAAAAGTCCCAGCTTCCGCTGGTTGTGGTGAACACCCACGCGCACTACGACCACTTCTTCGGTAACGCAGTATTTGCCGACGACGGCGTCACGGAGTTTTGGGCGCACGCCAACTGTGCGGCCGCTATAGAACGCAACGCCGACAACCAGCGACGCTTCGTAGCCACCAACGAACCCGAGATGGCTGCGGGGGAGGGCGACGCCGTCGACATCGTGGTCCCCAACGCCCTGGTCCACGACCAGCCTGTCCTCGTTGACCTTGGAGGTATCACCGCCACGCTGTTCTACCTGGGCCGGGCACACACTGACGGTGACCTCCTTGTTGGCACCAACTCCACCCTGTACGTCGGTGACCTGGTGGAACAGGGCGCGCATCCCTCGTTTGAGGACTCGTACCCGGAGGAATGGGCGGATGCCCTGCGGCACATCTCTGCCCTGCGCCACCGCTACGAGTTCCTTGTCCCGGGCCACGGCAAACCCGCCAGCGATGAGTTCGTGAAAACCATGGCTGACACCATGGGAACTGCAGTCCGGCAAGCAACCCAGTCCATTCGCGATATGCCCTCCGATGCCACCAAGGCCATTCCTGTGCTGCCGTACGGCCCGGAGCAATCACGCTGGTTCATTAAGAGGCTTCAGGAAACCAACGCCCACGGACGTTCTTCAGTGGGCACTCCGGACTTCGGGCCGGAAAAGACGGGTTTTTATCCTTCGTAAAACAAGCTTCCTTACAAATTTGTCATTTTCTTTACTCCCAACCATGGACTAACCGCTTAATGCCGTCCTAGGATGAAGGCGACCATTGGTTCGCGACTACCTGGGGGTGTCGAGATGACGGGTTCACGCGTGTTTCCGCGTGCTACCAGCATTCTCCGCTCCGTCATGGTCGCTGGCGCTGGCACCGCAATCTGGATGGCACTTTCCGCTTCGGCCGCAAGTGCAGATACGGGAACCTCTGACAAAACCCTTCTTGGATCTGTCACGTCCTCAACATCGGTGAGCATCCCGGTGCCGAACGTACCTCTACCGAACGTGGTCAAGGGACTGGTACCCACCAACCAGATCAACGTCCATGTGCCTGCCGTGACGCCCCTCGTGGAACACGTCGGCGGCACGGTTGATCATGTGGTTTCAGCTGTCCCGGTGGTCAACCACGTGGTCCCGTCAGACACTGCAGGAACTGTGGTGAACACGGTGGTGGCTCCTGTCACTAACACCGTAGACCAGACCGTGAACGTAGTTGTTCCGCCGGTGAACCAGGTTTTGGAACCTGTCACTGAGATAGTGTCCCCGGTTGTGGACCCGATTGTCGGCGTTGTGGACGGCGTCGTAGGCACCGTGCTGCCGCCCGTCGAAGCCGTAGTTCCGCCGGTAGTCGCTCCGCCTGTTCCGCCTGTGGCAGTTCCGCCGGTGGTGGCGCCTCCCGCCACGGCACCCGAGACTCCCGCTGTGCCGGGAACCGACGCTCCTGTTGCCCCCGCTGCGGCGGAAGCCGGCACTTTGGCGACTACCGGCGTCGTACATTCCACAGGCACAACTCTTCTTGAGACCGGCAAACAGGACCCGCGCGTGACTCGACCCGGAGTGAACGCCAGCGCTTCGGGGCTGCTGAATCCCGCACGAAACTTCGGTCCCACCGGGATCACAGCGGTGCTCGGCGGCGCCTCCTCAGCCGACGATCCCGCCGCGCCTGCGGACCTGACTCCCGACCCCGCAGCAGTCCCCGGCAGCCTCACGGGAGCCGGTTCCGGGAACTCCCAAAACGGTCCACCCAGCCCAGCAGCAGCATTCCTGCAGGGCGCCCTGATCATCCCCGTCGACGCTCTTCCCGGCCTGGCAACGGCCGGCAACGAACAACATCCAACGCCGGTGTGCTTCGACCCCGGCTCCTCTCCTGACTAGTTCCCCCACCAGCCGCACAGCTCTTCGCGGCAGACGGTCATTCAGGCGATCCGTCACTCGGACGCCCTTGGGAACAACGTCTTCAGGAGAGAACCACAATGAACACGACCATACGCAAGTGCCTCATCGGCACATGCTTTGCAGGGGGCATGATCGTCCTCAGCGCCACAGCGGCAAACGCCGCTGACACCACCAGCGGCAAAGACGGACTCCTTTCCGGCACGCAAGTGGTGGCACCCGTAACAGCGCCGATAAGCCTCGGCGGAACATCACTTGGACTATTGGGGGATTCAGCAGCTACCGTCTCGGCACCTGCTGCAGGTTCGAGTGCCGCCGGCGCGGGCCCGGCGCCGACGGCCACCACCAACGGTTCCAACAGCATCGGCTCCGGAACGCAAATAGTTGCTCCGGTAACGGTGCCCATAAACCTGGGCTCGTCATCAGTGGGTCTGCTGGGGGGCTCCACTGCGACGAGCTCAGCCACACCTGCCGCTCCAGCCGCACCTGCGGCTCCCGCGGCTGCAACAAGCCCGACGCCGGCAGCCAGCACCAGCGGTTCGGACGGTATCGCCTCGGGAACCCAAGTAGTGGCTCCGGTGACTGTGCCGATCAGCTTGGGCTCGACCTCAGCTGGTGTCCTTGGCGACTCCGTTGCTACAACTTCAGCTCCTGCGCCGGCCCCTGCTGTGGCTCCGGCCCCAGCTTCGGCTCCGGCGCAGGCAACCACGTCGGGGGGAGAGAGTATCGCATCCGGCGCTCAGGTAGTGGCTCCGATTTCGGTCCCTGTTAACATCGGAGCCACTGCCGTGGGTGTTGGCGGAGACTCCTCTGCTACCTCCGGCTCAGCTGCTTCTTCTGGTTCGTCGGCTCCTTCGGGTGCTTCGACCTCGGGTGCAGATGGCATTGGTTCGGGTACGCAGGTTGTTGCTCCTGTGACGGTGCCGATCAACGTGGGTTCCACCTCGGCTGGTTTGCTGGGTGATTCCTCCGCTACGAACAGTGGTGCTGGTTCGACTGGGGCTTCTGCGCCTGCTCCTTCGGGCGCTTCGACCTCGGGTTCGGATGGCATTGGTTCGGGTACGCAGGTTGTTGCTCCTGTGACGGTGCCGATCAACGTGGGTTCCACCTCGGCTGGTCTGTTGGGTGACTCATCTGCCGCGAACACGGGTACCGGCACCGGTGGAACTGCTCCGGCAGGCACCACGTCCGGCAGCACCACGTCCGGCAGCGATGGAGTTCTTTCCGGCACCCAGGTTGTTGCTCCGATTACGGCTCCCGTAACCCTCGGTTCCACCTCGGCTGGTTTGCTGGGTGATTCCTCCGCGACTACCACTGATACCACTGGTGGAACTGCTCCGTCGGGCACCACGTCCGGCAGCACCACGTCCGGCAGCGACGGAGTTCTTTCCGGCACCCAGCTGATCATCCCGATTACGGCTCCCGTAACCCTCGGTTCCACCTCGGTGGGAATTGGTGGGGGATCGACGGCCACTGTGAATCCTCCTGTTGTGAACCCTCCCGTGGTGAACCCTCCCGTGGTGAATCCTCCTGTTGTGAATCCTCCGGTGGTGAATCCTCCGGTGGTGAACCCTCCGGTGGTGAATCCTCCTGTTGTGAACCCTCCGGTGGTGAATCCTCCTGTTGTGAACCCTCCGGTTGTCAATCCTCCTGCAAGTGTTGGAGTTAGCACGGGTGCCGGTACCCAGGCCAGCGCTGTAGTGGCGCAGGGTGCCGCCAAGGGAGCAGTGACGGCGGCAGCCTCCACCGCCGTCGGAAGTGCCAACACCTTGGCCAACACCGGCCTGAATGGTCAGTGGGTTCTCCTGGCAGGGGCCATGCTCCTGATGGGACTCCTGCTCGCAGTAGCTGGCCGCCGCAAGGCAGCAGCCAGCCGCCGCTAAGCCAAGGAAGTAATCTCACTTCGCATGTAGTTGTTGCGGCTCCGACACCCCGGAGCCGCAACAATTGCGCGCACCCCCCGCACGCCCCACCCCCGCACCCCCACGCTGCGTCGCTGCCCTTAGCGCCGACCGCCCCGGTAAACCCACACCAACGTGTCGTCGCTACCGTTAGCGCCGATCGCCCCCGTAAACCCACACCAACGTGTCGTCGCTACCGTTAGCGCCGATCGCCCCCGTAACCTCTGGCGCGATTGGCGCGTAAGGGTGCGGCCCTGACCACGAAGGGGAGCGCCCGGCGGCAAAGGGTGCGCAGCGCGGTAACAGTGTGAGCCAGCCAGCCCCTCCAAGCAACCACGGTGAGGGCGGTCATAGGATGAAAGGGATGACCACCACCCAAGCAGACAAAAACTTCAGCCTCCGCAGTGTAGCGCTCCCGGCATTCGGGCCAGCTGTGCTCTTCTGTCTCGGCGAGGGGGCTGTCCTGCCGGTCATTGCCCTCTCCGCCCGGGACCTGGGCGCTTCGGTGGCTGTATCGGCGTTGATCGTGACGCTGATAGGCCTGGGATCGTGGCTGTTCAACATTCCGGCGTCGATCATCACCGAGAAATTCGGTGAACGGTGGTCAATCGTCGGAGCGGGAACTGTGGGTGCGATTGCCCTCGGCGCGGCGGCGTTCGCCCCGCAGATGGAACATGGGCTCTGGCTCTTGGCCGCCTCCATGACCCTGGTTGGCATGTCGGCCAGTGTCTTCAACCTCGCACGGCAAAAGTTCCTCACTGAGGCAGTCCCCGTCATGTTCCGGGCGCGTGCACTCTCAACCTTGGGCGGTGTCACCAGGATCGGCCTCTTCATCGGGCCATTCGTGGGCGCCGGCGTCATGCAGTTCGCCGGGATCAGCGGCGCCTATTGGGTGGGCTTTGGTGGCATGCTTGCCGCGGCTGTCTTGTCTCTCACCATTCCGGATCTGGTAGCCCCCGGAACGTCCGACGGCGGTCCCCGGCCCCCGGCGTCGACGTTGCGGAGCGTCGCGGTTTCCCATGCCGGTGTGTTCCTGACAGTTGGCTTCGGCATCCTCCTGCTGAGCGCATTGCGTGCATCGCGGCAGGTAGTCATCCCGCTGTGGGCGGACCATCTGGGACTCGACGCCACACATGCCTCGTTGATCTTCGGCTTGTCCGGAGCGATCGACATGCTGGTGTTCTACCCCGCTGGGAAGCTGATGGATAGGAAGGGCCGGCAATGGGTGGCCATCCCGTCAACGCTGATCATGGGAACCGCTCTGATTCTGATTCCGTTCACCGCCGGATTCGTCCCGCTCCTCTTGGTTGCTTTGCTCATCGGGTTCGGCAACGGCATCAGTTCGGGGCTCATTATGACGCTCGGCGCCGACTTCTCGCCGGACAACGGGCGGAGTCACTTCCTGGGCATCTGGCGATTCATGGCTGACTCGGGTGGTACCGGAGGACCTGTGCTGCTGTCCGGGTTAACGGCCGCGTTCTCGTTGTCGGTGGGCGTCTGGGCCACAGGCGTACTGGGGTTCGCAGCGGCAGTGGTGTTCGCCGTCGCAATTCCACGGCTGAAGCACCGGCGTAACTATTAGCTTTTAGCCAGCGCGTTGACTCAGGCGGTGGGATAGATTCACAGGAAATTCGCAGGAAAGTCCATACTTTGGCTAAACTCATCCTGGCCGCAGTCTCGCGGCCATTTTTCCGCGCTCTTGGGGGCGTCTGAGCAGAGGGCGCTGTTTTATGCAGATCCGACGGAGAGCCAGTGTGCGCTCTCAAGTATTTCTTGCGGGCGTAATCGCCCTGGTTGGAGCAGGCCTCCCGGCCCTCCCGGCCGTAGCCGATGAAACGCCGATGCCTGCGCCGAGCGCAGCGCCGCGGACCATGTCCACCGATTCCACGGTCCTGCCGACGGACCAATTCATTGTGAAGTTCAAGGAACGTGCAAGCATCCAATCACTGGATCGAAAGTCGTCCCTGAATCGCGCCGCTGGAACAATTGGTGTCCCTGTCCAAGCCGTGCGCACCCTTGCAACGGGTGAAGAAGTAGTGAAAACGGACCAGAAACTCGGCGCTGAAGAAGCCAATGACCTGGTGTCCGCCCTCGTCGCTGACCCCAACGTCGAGTACGCCGAACCCGACGTCATCATGCGACCTTTCGCTTCCAAGCCCAACGACCCGTTGTACTCAGACCAGTGGGCGCACAGTAGCGTCGACAGCGGCGGGATGCGTGTCCTGGGGGCATGGGACGTAAGCCAGGGTGCTGGGAGCGTAGTAGCGGTCATCGATACCGGCATTACGAACCACTCGGATCTGAACGCCAATATTTTGCCTGGCTTTGACATGATTCACGATCCCCTCGTTGCAGGTGACTCGAACGGACGCGATTCGAATCCGGCAGATGAGGGCGACGCCACCTACTACGGGGAGTGCGAGCCCGGATGGCCCGGGTATTCATCTTCGTGGCACGGGACCCATGTGGCCGGCCTCGTGGCCGCTGTAGCAGGGAACAGCAGAGGCGTGGCAGGCGTGGCTCCCAAAGCAAAGGTCGTTCCGGTGCGTGCGCTGGGCATCTGCGGCGGATACGCTTCCGACATCGCAGACTCGATCGTTTGGGCGGCAGGCGGAACAGTTCCGGGAGCCCCAGCGAACGCGAATCCAGCGAACGTCATCAACCTGAGCCTCGGAGGCCTTGCGCCTTGCTCCACGATCTACCAAAACGCTGCAGATTTTGCGCGAAGCAAAGGCGCCTCCTTGGTGGTGGCCGCAGGTAACGAAGGCATCGACGCATCCAAGGTCAGCCCTGCCAACTGTAAGAACGTGCTGGTGGTTGGTGCGAGCACACGCAATGGACTTAAAGCGTCGTACTCCAACTTCGGCATCAACGTCGACGTCGCAGCTCCTGGCGGAGACATGGCTAGCGTCTTTTCCGACGGAATTTTGTCCACGCTCAATGACGGTCTGACTACTCCTAATTCCGAAGGCTACTTCTACATGGAGGGCAGTTCCATGGCCGCTCCTCAGGTATCGGCTGTAGCAGCCATGATGTATTCAAAACTGCCTGCTTTGACCCCCGCGGATGTTGAGCAGAGGCTAAAGGCCTCAGCTCGGCCGATCAACGGCTGTGGCTGCGGCGCCGGTTTGGTTGACGCCAACGCCACTCTCACCAAGGTGGCAGCCGAGGCTGCGCCAATCACGGCGGGCACTCCCACAATTTCCGGTGAGGCTGCTGTTGGCAAGTTATTGCTTGCTGAACCTGGCAACTGGGGAAACACCTATGAAGCCACCTGGAATTATCAGTGGAATCGGTGGGGAACACCCATCCCCGGAGCAACCGGCAACGGTTACTGGGTGACTGAGGATGATCACCAAGCCACCATCACGGTCACTGTTACTGCCACCAAGAAGTTCGCACCGGCCGTCTCCGCAACCTCGGAGCCCACAGCTCAAGTGGCTCCCGGAACCTTGTTTGGTAGCGTGCCCACTATCACGGGCTCGGCCTACGTGGGAAGCACCCTAACGGCCAACCCGGGTACGTGGGGCCCGGCCCCTGTGGACTTGACCTATCGCTGGACCCGCAACAAGGCCGGTACCACTGGAGAGCACGTATCCAGTGCGCCGAGTTACACCCTGACGAGTGAAGACCTCGGCAGCACACTCTCCGTGCACGTCATGGGATCCAAAACCCCCTACTCTCTGTTGGAGATGGGCAGCCAGCCGACAGCTGTTGTAGTTGCCGCTGACAAGGCTGTTACGCCTGAAGCCATAGTGTTCACCGAAGCCCCGTACATGGGCAACGATCGCTACACTATTCCGGAGTCAGAGACCATGGACTACCAAGTGGATGGCAAAACGCTCCCAGCCGGAACTCACCCCGCCCGAGGACAGGCCAAAATCACAGCCGTTCCGAAGAGCGGTTATGCAGTGCTCAACGGGGCGACTTCCGAGTGGAAAGCCTACTTCAGCGCAAAGGGGCCGGAATTTGCGGCGCCTGCTGTTTCACCGTTCCGGGATGTGGCGACCACCCAGCAGTTCTATAAGGAAATGTCCTGGCTTGCAGACCGCAAGATCTCTACCGGTTGGGTGGAGGCGGACAAATCCGTCTCGTACCGGCCCGTGACACCCATCAACCGTGATGCAATGGCAGCATTCCTCTACCGTGCGGCCGGCTCACCGGACTACACACCTCCCGCGAAATCTCCCTTCATGGACGTTGCAACCACGCAGCAGTTCTACAAGGAGATGGCATGGTTGGCAGAAACCGGCATTTCGTCCGGATGGACTGAGAACGGGGCGCGTTACTACAAGCCGCTGACCCCGATTAAACGCGATGCGATGGCTGCCTTCCTGTACCGGTTGGTCAACAAGCCCGACTATGAAGCACCCATGAATCCACCTTTCAGGGACCTCGATTCAGGCCAGCTGTTCTACAAGGAAATGGTCTGGATGAGCGTTGCCGGGATCTCCTCCGGCTGGCAACTGGGGGAGAACAACTACTGGTACCAGCCGATGGAACCCATTAACCGCGACGCCATGGCGGCATTCCTTTACCGCATGCCATAGCTGTTCGCGGGGGTCGCGACTTACCGACCTCTTTTGAACAAAGAACGGCCGCAGAACAACCCCATTAGGTTGTTCTGCGGCCCTTCGTCTTTCAAAGCAGGTCAGGAAGCCACGGCCCCGGACGAAACACTTCGCGGGGTCTTCCATGCCCGGTCCGGCAGCTTCCCGGACACCAGAGCTACGGCGAGCACCAGCAGCACCAGCCCCCAGCTAGCATTCGAAACGTCCAGCGCAGACCTCATCACCACGAACGGCGGGATGATCGCCAGCACGGTTCCGAGGGCGATGCGCCACATCGCCGGCCGCGATGCACCCGGTGCCAGCGCTGTGCTGGCAAGTTCCAGCCGGACCAGTGGGGTGGAAACGAGCAGCACCAGGGCCCAAGCAGCTACGTAGAACAGCGGCCGGGTGAGCCACCATTCGGTGCCGGCCGGTTCGGGGAACGGCAGTCGCAAGACCAGAGCAATGCCAAACATGGCGATGATCAACGGCAGGTGCCACAGGTAGATGGTCATGGCCCGACTCCCCACCACGAACATCACCTTCTGCACCCAACCGATGTGGACGCATCGCTGCAGCGCCGGGTAGACGGCCTTCACCAACAGAATGTGTGCCAGCCCTACCAGGATCAGGGGAAACATGGGCGGGTTCTGGCTGGTCAGCATGTCCACCGGATACGGCCCGGCATGCGTTAGTGGAACCATCACGGCGTAGCAGCCGGCAGCAGCAAGCACGAGCTTCCACTTGGCGAAACGGTCAAAGAAGCCGTCGGCGTAGAAGAACCCAAGCTGTTGAAGGAGGCCCCACACGAACACCATGTTCAGCAGGCCGATCGGGTTCGAGTCGAAACCCCAAGGGTTGCGTTCCAGGCCCAGACGAAAGACATCGACGACGACGGCGCCCGCGGCCAGCGCTGCGATGGTCCGGTAAGGCGCTGCCTCGTGGAATTTTGCCATGGTGGGGACGATGGCTTGGCAGATAAGATACGCGGCCAGGAACCACAACTGCACTCCGGCGCCCGCAGCGATAACGGTGAGCAAATCGACGGGGACACCAGCCGCCGTCGCACTCCACAAAGCAATGGCGAGGAAGATGTACAAGGCGACCGTAGGCCGAACCAACCGCAGCACCCTGTTCCTGAGGTAATCGCCGGCATCGCCGCCTCTACGCTGCAGGCTGCGCCACGACGTGAGCGAGGCGAAGCCGCCCACAATAAAGAACAGGGGCATGACCTGGCCGAACCACGTACCTTGCGCAAACCAGCTCAGCGACGTCAGGGGATTGCCCACGCCGATGCCGGACTCGTCCACGCTGATCCCCATCATGAGCAAATGAACCGCAACAACAGCAAACATGCAGGCAACGCGGATGAAGTCCACCACCAAATCGCGGGATGCGGGAACGGTGCCAGCCGGGGTGCTCCGGCGCGGGGCGGATTTGCGGGAGTCGGGCCTGAGGGTGGATGACATGCGAGCTCCTGTGCTTAGCAGTTGTTTGTCCATCGATTGGACTAACTGTAACTCATGAGGAGTAAGTAGTCGACGTCATCCCCGAAAACGTTGGTGATTGCAGGGTGGAATCGGCGCGGGTCGGCGTAGCCTAGAAGAGCACCTCCGTCCCTGATCAACCGAGTGTTCCACCGCCGCGCATGGCGCAGTTTGCGAATCCACCCCCACCAATGAAGGGCAGTGCTGATCGTTGTGCACATCAAAGAATTTTGGGACCAGCTTTCTCCCGAAACACAGCAATGGCTCGTCGACAATCCGGGAACCATGATTGTGCCGAGGACCGTCACCGCGATCATCAATGCGGAAACGGGGGAGGGGGACACCATGGATGCCCATGGTGGCACGGTGCTCACCGATGAGGATCGGCACTTCATCCAGGAGCAGGCCCGGAACCGCGTTTCGCCTTCTCCGGAGCCCAAATTTTTCGACTCGGTCCGTCCAGGGGACTAAGCGCCGGGTGCGGCGCACCCTTTAGCGCCGATCGCCCCTCAAAGAGCGTCAGCCCTTGCGCGCCGCCATACCAAAAAGCCATGTGCCACCAAGGGCGGACAGGTATCCGGCGATCACGATGAAGGCGGTGCCGGCCCAGAAGTAGTCGATGGTGCTGTCTGTGCTGAGGCCGGGCATGACCTGGAGCAGCGAGTAGGCGGCAACAAAAGTAGCGATCGCCAGGGCCGCAACGGTTAGCCACACCCACAGCCGGGAGGCGGCCCAGTGTTCACCGTAACCCGCCCAGACGTTCCAGCTGTTGCCGGTGCGGAGGATGAGCCATCCTGCCGGGAGCATGACGACGGCCACTACCAGGAATGCGGCCACGACGTCGGCCGGGCGGTGCCACTGGTTGATGAGCGTGGAGACGCCTGTTGCTACAGCGAAGGTGCTGCCGAGGAAGCCTGCCAGGGGGCGCCAGCGGGGCGAGACCATGAGGAACACGGCGGCTGCGGCGGAGGCGGCCAGTGTGGTGTGTCCGGAGGGGAGTGAGTTCAGTACGAGTGTTTGTACGCCGCGGTCGGGCCGGTCCGGGATGAGGAGCTTGAGAATTTGTGTGGCTGCGTTGGCGGCGATGCACGCTGCCACTGCGATTACGGCGGCGGTCCATCGCCTGCGCGCCACGGTCACGAAGAGAACCATGATGGCTGCAATTGCCAGCGAAAGCATGGGGAGCATATCCAGGAATTCGGTGGAAGCCCTGCCGGCTGTTCCGCCCAGAACGGTAGCTTCAACCAGTGCGGACTCGTCGATGAACTGGCCGGCGGTGGTGCGCACAAAGAAGTAGTACGTCGCGGCCAGGCCAACGGCGCTGGCAATCGTGGCGAGGCAGAAGAGAAATCCTGTGCCCGCGCCGGCGGGGCGTCCTTGAAGCGGCCGTTTGTTCGACCTCCCGCTGGTGCGGAATTGCTGGGAACTCATTCAGACTAGACTGCCACAGTTCTCTGGATAGCTCGTGTGAGCCGCCCCCAAGCGTGGCGGCCGAAGGTGAGCCCTTGGCAACATTCCTGTGATGCTTGACACGTGTTAGGTGACAGGAATAGGCTTCCTAACACGTGTTAGGGAAGGAAATCTACATGTCGGGAACCAATGGGGCTTTGCGTGAATTCACACGTAGGAGTGCCCTCACAGCCCTCGGCGCAGGAATTGTTGGAGTCACAGCGGCGTCGTGGCCGCGCTTGACCGGGGCCGACATTCCAGGCCGCGGAGACAATAGCCTCAGCATCGCCATCATGGGTACCGCCGCGGACGCTGAAGCCCGCCAGAAGGTCATCGACGCTTTCGCCAAGGTCCACCCCGAAATCAAGGTCAAGGTCCAGGCAATTCAAGCGGTGGACTGGAAGGACTTCTTCACCAAGATCCTCACCATGGTTGCAGCAGGCACCCCGCCGGACGTCGTATACGTGGCCACGGAAGGCGCCCAACTCTTCGCAGAGAAACTGGCCCACCCGTTGGATGAGTACCTGCGCCGCGACGCCGACCATATGCGCGAATACTTCGAGGATGTCCACCCCAGCCTGGTGGAAGCGTTCATGTATAAGGGCAGCCTGTTCCAGCTCCCCATCGACTGGAACGCCGCCAATATGTACTACAACACCACGGCACTGACCAAAGCAGGCCTGGAACGGCCGTCCGATAACTGGACGCACACAGATTTCCGCAGCACCCTCGCCGCCATGAAGAAGGCCAATCCCAAGGACTTCACCCCGTACTACTGGACCAACCGGCTCTTCGGTGGAGTGGTGCCGTGGCTCTACGCCAATGACACCAGCTTCCTCAAGGAGACCAAGTCCCCGGGTGGCGAATGGCTGTGGGACGGCTTCTATGCCAACGACCCCTCGCGCAGCCTCCGCTCCGGCGGCTACCAGTGGCTTGAGCCCAACGCCGATGATCCTAGGGTCTTCGAATCCTTCGATTACCTCCGCGGACTCGTGAAGGACGGATTGGGTGTGCGGCCGGAGGAAGGCGGCGGTAACTCGCTGATCGGCCTCTTCGCCTCCAACAGGATAGGTACGACGCCGGCGGGCGGCTATTGGGTGCAAGGCCTCCACGAGGCGGGGATGACGGAGAACGACTTCGACGTCCAGTTCTTCCCCAAGTGGCGGACCCAGCGGCACCAGTTCGGCACGGCGGGCTACGCGATTATGAAGACCGCCAAAGACAAGGACGCCGCGTGGGAATGGGTGAAATTCAGCTCCAGCCGTGAAGCCATGCAAATCGTGTTCCCCACACCGAACACCACCCCTGCACGTCGTTCAATGGCCAACCAACAGCTCTACGCAGGAACAGGTCCGCGGAACTGGAAGGTCTTCTACGACACCCTGGACAGGTTCCCCACCACAGGTCCCATTCCAGCGCCACCCCAGCAGGCTTCCGTCGAAACCGCCCTCATGAAAAACGTAAGCCTGGCTGTCAGTGGAGACGAGCGTCAACTCAAGGACGCCCTCAGTTCCATGCAGCGCGACCTTGAACTGGCCCTGAGGAGGCAGCCATGAGCACCGCAACCAGTACGCCCACGGGGACGGGGAGCGAGTCGGGACGGAAGCCGACCCACAAATACGCGCAGCCGTCCAAGCGCGGCCGGATGCAGCAACGCTGGCTGCCCTGGGCTTTCCTGGCGCCCACCATCGTGGGCATGGGCATCTTCACCTTGCTGCCAATCGTCGCTTCGATCGCGCTCGCATTCTTCCGCTGGGACATCATCTCGGCACCAACGTTCGTGGGCTTCGACAACTTCGCTGAGGTGGTACAGGACCCCACGGTCCGTGTGTCATTCCTGAACACCATCGTGTTTGTGATTGTGGCTGTGGCCCTCCAGCTCGGACTGGCACTTGGCCTGGCCATCATGGTGCAGGAGAAGCTCCCGGCCTGGCTCAGGGTGTTCTTCCGCTCCGCTTTCTTCTTCCCGCTGATCCTGTCCGCGGCCTCGGTATCGATCTTCATGCGCTACCTCTTCAACGAGCAATTCGGCGTGGTGAACTGGTTGCTGTCCATTGTTGGCATCCCCGCGGTCCCGTGGCTGACAACGCCAACTGGGTCAGCCGCCGTCGTAATTCTTGTCTATGTGTGGCAGAACTTCGGCTTCTCGTTCCTGCTGTTCATTGGCGGGCTGGCCTCCATTCCGGTGGAGACGTACGAGGCCGCATCGATCGATGGCGCCACCGGTTGGCGCAAGCATTGGTTCGTCACCCTGCCCCTGCTGAGCCCCACCACCTTGGTGGCGTCGGTGATGGCGATCATCAACGCGCTGCAAGTGTTCGATCAGCCCTACGTGCTCACCCGCGGCGGACCCGGTGACTCAACACGAACAGCCGTGATGGTGATCTTCGAGTCCGCGTTCCAGCGCCTTGAGTTCGGCCAGGCATCGGCGATCGGCGTGATCCTGACCCTGATCATCATGGCCATCACGGCCGCGCAATTCCGGCTCAGCAAACGATTCGTCTTCTACCAGTAAGGCCCGCCATGACTACCATTCAAGAACGTGTCACCACCACGGCGCCTGTAGTGAAGCGGAAGAAGCGCGACTGGTCCGTAGCCATCCGCGTGGTTGTCTTGCTAATAGCGTCCGTCTTTGTCCTGGGCCCGGTGTTGTGGACACTGTCCACCTCGTTGCGACCGCCGTCGGAATCCTTCCAGCTGCCGCCCGCTTTCCTGCCGCTGAACCCGGACCTGACCTCCTACGAGCAAGTGTTCAAGCAGCTCAACATCGTGGCACTGGTAGTGAACAGTGCGCTGGTGACCGGTTTGATCGCCGTGGGGCAGATGATCACCGCAGCGCTGGCAGGCTACGCGTTTGCGCACTTGAAGTTCCGGGGGCGCGGCGCGCTGTTCTCGATCGTGCTGGCCACCATGATGGTGCCTGCGCAGGTCACCATTGTGCCCGTCTTCATGCTGATCCGCGGCGTCGGACTCTCCGACACACTGCTCGCGCTGATCATTCCGGCCATCCCGACGGCGTTCGGCACCTTCCTGATGCGCCAGTACTTCATGGGGTTGCCGGGTGAGCTCGCTGAAGCGGCCGCGATCGACGGCGCCTCGCCATGGCGGACGTTCCGCTCCGTGTACGCACCGCTGGCCATGCCTGGCCTGGCCATTGTGGGCATCCTGGCGTTCAACTTCCACTGGAACGAGTTCTTCAGGCCACTGATTATGACCATTTCCGAGCAGAACTTCACCCTGCCCCTGGGCTTGGTCTCGCTCCAAGGCAACCTCGGCACCGGAAGCATCTCCGTGGTCCTGGCCGGCGTTGTCCTCTCCATGATTCCCGCGCTGGTGGTGTTCATGTTCGGCCAGCGCGCGCTGCAGGACGGGCTCACCGCAGGCACGGGCAAGTAATTACCGATCTTTTTGAAAGGGGTTCCGTTGACGGACCTTGCACTCTCTTCCTCTCTTTCCATGGCGGCGACGCACCCGGATCCCGCCTTCCCGCGCTTCCACCCGCGGCCTGCGCAGGGATGGATCAACGATCCCAACGGTGTCAGCTACATCAACGGCCGCTACCACGTGTTCCTCCAGTACAACCCGCTGTCCGCGCGGCACTCCCAGATCAACTGGGGGCATGTGAGCTCCACTGACTTAGTGCGCTGGGAAGAGCACCCCGTAGCGCTTTCGCCACAGGCGGGCGGCCCCGACTCCGCCGGATGCTGGACCGGTGTGGTGACCGACGACGACGGCGTGCCAACCGCTTGTTATTCCGGTATCAAGGACCACGGGGGTCATTCCCAGGTGGTCATTGCCCGCGGATCAGCCGACCTGGTTACGTGGAACCAGGACGGGCACGTTGCGGCGTCCATGCCCTCGGATCCGCTGGTCACCGCAGTGCGGGACCCTTTTATTTTTTGGTTTGGCGGTGCGCGTTACGCCATGCAAGGGGCAGGTCTGTCCGACGGCCGCGCCGCTTTGCTGCTGTACACGGTGTCTGACATGGACGCGTGGGAGTACCAGGGCATCTGGCTCACCAGCGACCACCCCGTGGCCGCTGCCCATACGCCCGCCGAGATCTGGGAATGCCCGCAGCTGGTGGAAGTGCCTTCTTCTTCCGGTGGGTCCAGTTGGGTCATGATGTTCTCCCTGTGGCTCTCCGGCGACGACCACGAACACGCCAACGGGGTAGGGCACCTGATCGGGTCCCTGTCCTTGGACCCTGTGTCCGGGCTGCCGGTGTTTGCGCCTTCCTCCGGGGGGAAGTCCGATTTCGGCCGCGACTTCTACGCTCCTCAGATTGTGCAGCTCGCCCATGGGTCCTCACCCGCGGCACTGCTGTGGGGGTGGGCCAACGAGGGGCCAGGACGTGATGGTCGCCGGGGCCGCACGCAAAAAGAAGTCGACGACGCCGGGTGGTCGGGTGTGTTGACGCACCCCCGGGTTTTGTCCGTGGTTGGCGGGGCGCTCGCTGTTTCTCCTGCGCCCGAGGTTGAGGCGTATCGGGGTACTGCTGTGGTTACAGGTGCTGCCGGTGCCGTTGCGGTTCCCGAATTCGCCGAAGTGCTGGTCCGGGGTGCTGCAGGTGCCGGTTCCGTGGAGCTGGTGCTTGGGTCCGGGGCCGCCGCTCAAGTGGTTTACGCAGGCTCCCTGACTCCGGACGAGCAGTTGCGCATCTTTATCGATGCGTCCCTCGTGGAGGTTTACCGCACCGGTTCCGTGGCCACCACCGTCCGGGCTTACCCGGCTCCGGGGGAGGAATGGCAGCTCACCTTGCCCGATGGCGCGACTGCCGACGTCTGGGAGTTGACGCTGCCCGAGTAGGCGGCAGGCCGCCGTCGTGCGTCCGTTGCGAGGCCTGCTTTGCAGGCTATGGGTGAGTCGAAGGGTGTAGAGCGGGCCTCGCAACGGGCGGTGTTAGCGGGTGGGGGCGGGGCCTGTGGACTCGCGCACCACTAAGCGGCAGTGAACCATCGTTTCGACCGTGGTTCCCTTTCCTGCTGTGGGGGTGCCCGCGCCTACGCCCGCGCTTTCGCCCGTGCCCTCGATCGCGTCCAGCAGCGTGGTCATGGCGGCACGGCCGATCTCCCGCAGGGGCAACGCCATGGTGGTGAGTGAAGGCACCATGGTGTCGGCGATCCGGGTTTCGTCGTCGTAGCCCATGATGGACAGGTCCCCGGGAACACTGAGTCCCAAACGCGCGGCAGCAAGGGTCACACCCACCGCCAGGCGATCGTTCGCGCACATGATGGCCGTGGGCCGATCAGCCGGGGACACGCCGTCGAGCAGTTTCATGGCGCCGCGGAAACCGGCGTCGATATCCCAGCCGGCCATGAAGATCCGGTCTGCATGGACCGGGATATCGGCCGCTGCGTGTGCATCCCGGTAGCCCTGAACACGCAACGGGGCCGCGGGCGAGTCCTCCAACCCGGCAAGCAGCGCAATGTCCCGGTGGCCAAGTTCCAACAAGTGCTCCGTGGCCATCCTGCCACCGGATACCTCGTCAGGAATGACGTGATGCAGCTGCTGTTGAGGGTGGTTGTCATAGCAGTTGGCAAGGACCGAGGGGACGCGGAGCATGCCGTGCGGAATCTCAATGGGTTTCAAGCCAACTGTCACGTACATGAGCCCATCAACCTGCCGATCCAGGAGCGTTTCAATGGCGCTCGCATCCCTGGCGGTATCACTTTCGGTGTCCATCACTACGGTCACAAAGCCGCGGCTGCGGGCGACGTCGTCGGCGCCACCGATGATGTTGCCGTCAAAGGGGCTGACCACTACTTCGTCGGACAGGATGCCGATCACACGAGAGCGCTGGTTCCGCAGGCTCAGGGCAATAGCGTTGGGGGAGTAGTTCAATTCAAGGGCGGCCTGCCGGATCCGGTCCTGGCTCTCCTTGGCCACGTTCCCGTCGCCACGCCCATTTAGAACCAGCGAGACCGCGCTCCTGGACACACCCGCCCTCTTGGCGACGTCCAGTGCAGTGGCCTTGCGGTTCATGGAAGTCCTTCCGTCCTTTATTGTCAGCAGTCTACCTAACGCGTGTGAGGATCCGGTGGGGTCAGGCTGGGTAACCCAATTCACGCAACGCGGCCTCCATGAAGTCCAAGGCCTTGATAGTCCCCGCCACGAAATAAAGTCCCCACGCCGCGAGGATGACCACCAGTGGCCACAAGCCCCGCCGTGGAGCCACCTTGTGGATTACCACCGACCGTCCAATGACATAGGGAATCCCTCCCAGAAAGGACCATGCCCAGTGGAATGGTCGCGTGACGCCCGTTTTCAGCAAGCGTCGGGTATCAAGCAGGGCCAGCACCACTGTGGAGCAATAGATTAAGACCAATCCGCCCCAGATCAGGAAGTAGCCAGTGCTGATGATCGTGGCGGGGTCCAGGGTGAGGGCGCCGTTCCGGGTGTAGGTATGGATCTCGATATGCCACGTCAACATGAGTAGGCCCGGAAGGAAAGGCAGGACGGCAATAAGCCAGATGTACGGATTCACAACGCTCTGGCCTTGGCGGAGCATCGGGCGCTGAATAGCTGGACGTGGGACCCCTGCAGGTACCACGTGGTCTACCCACTCAGTACCGTTCCACCATCGGAGGCTGTGGGGGTCCCGAGCATCTGCATACCACCCGGGAACTGTCACGTCTGGACCGAATACCCCAACTGGGAATACACGGACTGCATGAAATTGGACATCCAGATGCCGGTGATCACCATGCTGATAACAAACACGGCGATTGTTGCCCAGACAGGCCACAGCCCACGATTAGGCGCCACTTTCCTAACGATCACAGAGCGGCCGATCACGTACACCAGCGCGCTAAGGAACGCCCACGCCCAGTGAAAAGGACGGACGACGCCGGACTTGAGGAGGCGCTGACGGTCCAGGAAAGCGAAAAACACCGAAAGCCCGTAGGACAGGAAACTAGCGCCCATCAGCAGGAAATAGCCAGGGGTGTACATGGAGAAAGGATCCATGGTGGTGACCCCCTGCCGGGTGGTGATCATCCTGAACTCCGGCTGCCACGTGAGTAGAAGCAGGATGGACAGCAGCGGCAACAAGGTGATCGCCCAGATAAACGGGTTGTACACCGGAGTCTCCGGGCTGAGCTGCGGACGTGGCTGCTGGACGGGAACCTGGAACTGTCCTGGCGCCTGGAACTGAGCCGGCGCCTGGTTGGCTGTCCACGCGCGTCCGTCCCACCATCGGACGAGCCGCGGGTCTGAAGGGTCCGGGTACCAGCCGGGAGGCGTCGCGGAACCGGGCGTTGATTGAGTCATATCTCCCCCACTTTGAGTCGTATTCCGAGAATATCGCGATTGCTGCCTCTCGGTTGCCACGCACCTCTCCCGGTCCCGTTGCAGCGGTGTAAGGATGGATCATGAGCTTCTTCGATGACCTCCCCGAGCAGCCCGCCCGGCCGCGGGAACCGCAGCCTGCCCAGCCGGGGTGGCTCGGCCCGCCGTCGGACGAGCTGCCCGGTATTGCGCGCGTCGGCGGGTTTGTTCACAAGGACAGCCGCACCGTGGTGGTCCTGAAACTTGTGGAGGTGTACTCCACAGGTTGCCTGTTTGACCTGGTCTGGTCGGTGCGGCGGGGCACCGAATCGGACCAGGAGTGGCGGGAGATGGTGGAGGAGAGCTACAACCGCCCGCGATCAAGCCTGGACACCCGGGACGGGACTGGAACTGGGTGTAGCTGTTGCGGACGGACGCAAGGCTGTTTCGGCCATCCACGGACCGGCGGCCTTCGAAGACGCAGCCGTCACTGGCCCTGTGCTGACAACCTTGGGAGGCGGCGGTGGAAGCAACAACTCCGAGTTCGTTCAATTCACCGGCAGGTACTGGTTATGGCCGTTGCCAATGGAAGACATCACGCTCGTACTGCGATGGGAAGCGCTGGGGATACCGGAAAGCTCACTTGTCCTGTCCGGTGAGCAGTTGGCTGAAGCCTTGGCGGATGCGCAGAAATACTGGGACCAGTAGCTTTTCCACATAGCCGAATTGGCCTGCCTCTTGGGTGGGAAGCCGCCGGTACAGTGGCAATATGCCTGCATTTCCCTCGCTCGAAGAACTCCTCGATTCCGCCCACGTAGTCTCGCTACCCATGCGCGTGAAATTCCGCGGCATCATGGAGCGCGAGACCCTCCTCCTGCGAGGACCTCTTGGATGGGGTGAGTTCTGCCCCTTCCCCGAATACGACGACGACGAATCCTCCCGCTGGCTGGCCGCAGCTTTGGAAGCGGGCTGGCTGGGTTTTCCCCCGCCTTTGCGGGACAGGATCCCGGTCAACGCTACAGTTCCCGCCGTCGCGGCCGAACGTGTGCCTGAGGTGCTTGCGCGCTTCGGCAGGGTTGACGCCGTCAAGATCAAAGTCGCGGAGCGGGGCCAGGAACTGGCCGACGACGTCGCGCGGGTACACGCAGTCCGTGAGGCCCTACCTGATGCTGCCATCCGGGTGGATGCCAACGGGGGATGGGACACAGATCAGGCCGTGGAAGCCCTTGGCAAACTATCCGCAGTAGGCCTCGAATATGCTGAACAACCCGTCCCCACCATTGGCGGCCTGGCGGAGGTCCGGCGTCGGCTGACTGCTGCAGGTACACCGGTACTCATCGCCGCGGACGAGAGTGTCCGGAAGGAAGAAGACCCCCTTCGTGTTGCCAGGGCCGGTGCGGCTGACCTGATCGTAGTTAAGGTCGCCCCACTCGGGGGAGTCGCACGCGCATTGCACATCGTGGAGCAGGCCGGACTGCCCGCCGTCGTAAGCTCGGCACTTGACACCTCGGTGGGAATACGTGCCGGCCTGGCGCTCGCAGCCGCGCTCCCGTCCCTTCCCTATGCCTGCGGCCTTGGCACCGTTTCGCTGTTCGCTTCGGACATCACGCTGGACCCGCTGGTGGCCGACGACGGCGCCATCCAGTTACGTGAGACCCTGGCCGATGCCGGGCTGCTTGAGCAATACGCGGCACCGGGGGAGCGCAGGGACTGGTGGCTGGACCGGCTCCGCCGCGTGCACTCAACGTTGGCGCGAAACCAGCACGGTTTGTTCACCGGGTCTTAACCAGAGGGACCTCTCAGCTTTGGATTCGCGCCAACGTTGAGTGCACGCGGCGGA
>Ga0247742_10000810_pt1 | contig 23651 bp, 23 predicted proteins | sample UWRJL208509C2_FD_180944 | JGI IMG/M metagenome (GOLD analysis project Ga0247742, IMG submission 180944) | Plant litter microbial communities from Arlington Agricultural Research Station in Wisconsin, United States - UWRJ-L208-509C-2 | ecosystem: Environmental > Terrestrial > Plant litter >... | reverse complement strand
CGGTGAGCGCAAGGCCGATCACGGGCGGCCAAACAAGCGCCGGGGAGTTTGTACTCTTTGCGGCGCAGGGTTTGGATCATAGCACCGGGGGTGCGGCATAACCACGCAACAACTGTGTGGAATAGAGGTTCCAGAGCCGTTTGGAATAAGTCACGGAGCGCTCATTAGCTGAGCGGCCACCGTGAACATCATCACTGCCACCAGCAGATCGAGGATTCGCCAGGTGCTCGGCCGTGCCAGCCAGGGTGCCAGCCACGCCGCGCCCAGGGCCAGGGTGAAAAACCACAACAACGACGCACTGGCCGCGCCCATCACATAGGCGCCGGGTTCGGTCTGCTGCGCGCCAAGGGAGCCGATCAGCAGCACGGTGTCGAGATAGACGTGGGGGTTGAGCAGGGTCACCGCCAGTGCACTGAGCAACACCGCGCGCAGCGAGCGCACAGTCTGTCGCTCTCCTTGTTGCAGGCTTTGCCGCGAGCAGGCCCGGCGCAACGCCTGGGCGCCGTACCACAACAGAAACACCGCGCCACCCCAACGCGCCACGGCGAGCAAGGTCGGGTTCTGCGCCAGCACCGTGGCCAGGCCAAACACCCCGGCCGCCACCAGCACTGCATCGCAAGTCACGCACAGCGCCGCCACCGGCAAATGATGTTCGCGACGCAGACTTTGGGCCAGCACGAAAGCGTTTTGCGTGCCGATAGCCATGATCAGCCCGGCGGCCACCAACAGCCCGTTGATATAGCTCTGCCACATGGGGATTTACTCCGCGTTCGCCGCCAACTGCCGCAGCACGTCCATGGCCCGCTCGGCATCTGCCTGGCCGACAAACAAATGGTCGTGGTAGTAGCCGGCAATCACGTTGCAACTGATGCCGGCCTTGCCCAACGCCGTGGCGAACGCGGCAGTGAGACCGACTGCTTCGAGGGCCGAATGCACGTTCAAGGTGATCCAGGCCGCCACATAGTCGAAATTGAAACCGGCCTGTTCGGCTTCGTTGCGTTCGAGGATCAGGGTCAGGCCTTCCTGCTCGCGGAAGCTGCCGATCACCTCAAGACCGGCGGGTACTGGCCCGTCGGCGAGGGTGCAAAACACGTAGTCGCCCGGGTTGAGTTGCGGACTCATGCTGCGCAGGAGGGTCGCGAGGGAAGTTTCACCGGCCATGGGAGTGTCCTTTATCGAAGAAGCGTGCTGGCCATTGTCCGGACCAAAGCGGTATAAGGAAAACCAATATTGCTGATCGCTCATTAGGAAAACTGATGTTCGACTATAAATTGCTCGCTGCGCTGGCCGCCGTGGTCGAGCAAGCCGGTTTTGAACGAGCGGCGCAGGTCCTGGGTTTGTCGCAGTCGGCAATCTCCCAGCGGATTAAACTGCTCGAAGCGCGGGTCGGCCAGCCGGTGCTGATTCGCGCCACGCCGCCGGCGCCTACGGACATCGGCCGGCGCTTGCTCAACCATGTGCAGCAAGTGCGCTTGCTGGAGCGGGATCTGCAAAGCCTGGTGCCGGCGCTGGACGAAGAAGGCCTGCCGGATCGCCTGCGCATCGCGCTCAACGCCGATAGCCTCGCCACGTGGTGGGCGGACGCGGTGGGGGATTTCTGTGCCGAACAACAGGTGCTGCTGGACTTGGTGGTGGAAGACCAGACCGTCGGCCTCAAGCGCATGCGTGCCGGTGAAGTCGCGGCCTGCGTCTGCGCCAGCGAACGCCCGGTGGCCGGCGCCCGCAGCGTGTTGCTGGGGGCCATGCGCTACCGTGCGCTGGCCAGCCCGGCGTTTATCGCCCGGCATTTCCCCGACGGGGTTCGCGCCGAGCAACTGGCCCGCACCCCGGCGCTGGTGTTTGGCCCCGACGATTTCCTGCAACATCGTTATCTGGCGTCTTTAGGCGTGGACGGCGGTTTCGAGCACCATTTGTGCCCGTCATCCGAAGGCTTTATCCGCTTGACCGAGGCCGGCCTCGGCTGGGGGTTGGTGCCTGAATTGCAGGTCCGCGCTCAGTTGCAGCGGGGAACCCTGGTCGAGTTGCTGGCAGATAAGCCCATCGATGTGCCGCTGTACTGGCATCATTGGCGCAACGGTGGCCAGTTGTTGGGGTTGCTGACGGATCAATTGGCGCTGGCATCGAAGAAATGTTTGGTGCCCTTGGAGCGGCCATAAGCGTCAAGCTGCAGCCGCAAGTGAAACGCTTGCGGACCGTTTTTAACTTGCAGCTTGCAGCTTGAAGCTCGCAACTGCATTTGCTGGAGCACTACATGAAAATTCTGGTCACCGGCGCAAGCGGCTTCATCGGCGGGCGCTTTGCGCGTTTCGCGTTGGAGCAGGGCCTGGACGTGCGGGTCAGCGGTCGCCGGGCCGAAGGCGTCGAGCATCTGGTGCGCCGTGGCGCCGAATTCATCCCGGGTGACCTCAGCGACCTCGACCTGGCGCGCGACCTCTGCGTGGATGTCGACGCGGTGGTGCATTGCGCGGGTGCGGTCGGTACATGGGGGCGCTACCAGGACTTTCATCAGGGCAATGTCCAGGTCACCGAAAACGTGGTCGAGGCCTGCCTCAAACAGAAAGTCCGGCGCCTGGTGCACCTGTCGTCGCCGTCGATCTACTTTGACGGCCGCGACCACCTCGGCCTGACCGAAGAGCAAGTGCCCAAGCGCTTCAAGCATCCCTACGCCGCGACCAAATACCTGGCCGAGCAAAAGGTCTTTGGCGCCCAGGAATTCGGCCTCGAAGTGCTGGCCCTGCGCCCGCGCTTCGTCACCGGTGCCGGCGACACCAGCATCTTCCCGCGACTGCTGAAGATGCAGCGCAAGGGCCGCCTGGCCATCGTCGGCAACGGCCTGAACAAGGTCGATTTCACCAGCATGCAAAACCTCAATGAGGCGCTGCTCAGCAGTTTGCTGGCGGCCGGCTCGGCTTTGGGCAAGGCCTACAACATCAGCAACGGCACCCCGGTGCCGCTGTGGGACGTGGTCAATTACGTGATGCGCCAGATGGACGTGCCTCAGGTCACGCGCTACCGTTCCTACGGTTTGGCCTACAGCGTCGCCGCCCTGAACGAAGGTGCGTGCCGGTTGTGGCCCGGCCGTCCGGAGCCGACCCTGTCGCGCCTGGGCATGCAAATCATGAACAAAAATTTCACCCTGGACATCAGCCGCGCGCGGCATTATCTGGATTACGAGCCGAAGGTCAGCCTGTGGGCGGCCCTCGATGAATTCTGCGGCTGGTGGAAAGCCCAGGACATTCGCTGACGCGCAGCACTGAACCGAGTTCGGGGTTCAGGGTCAATCGGTGCGGCGGTGGGGGTTATACTCGCCGCATCAAGCCATCACCGCGTTCCACAAAGGTTGCCTCAATGTCCATGCGTAACGATGCCAACGACGATTTCGACGATGTACCGAGCCTGCGGGCCGACAGCCTCGATGACGACGATGATTTCCCGACCACGGCACGCACCTCGGTGCATTCGCGCACGCCGCCGGTGGTCAAGGTCAAGAGCCCTAGCACCGGGCCGTTGTGGGCCTTGGTCGGCGCGCTGTTCTTCGCCTTTATCGGCCTGGCCTGGTGGAGCTTCCAGCAGATTTCGCTGATGGAGCAGCAACTGGTGGCGACCCAGGAAAGTTTTGCGCGCATCAGCGAGGAAGCGGCGGGGCGCTTGCAGGATATTTCCGGCAAGGTCGTGGCCAGCCAGAGCAACGTCAGCAGCGACAGCGAAGCCCTCAAGTTGCAGATCAAGCAGCTGCAAACCGCGCTGCAAGACCAGAGCAAAGAGCAGCAAGGGGTGGCCGGTCAAGCCACTGACCTCGACAAGCGCCTGGCGCAAATGACCGCGCAAACCAGCGATCTGGACAAGCGCCTGGCCCTGGTGACGACCCACGCCACCGAGCAGCAAACCACCAACACGCAATTGCAAGCGCAGGTCAAAAGCCTCGGTACTGACGTCGCCGCGTTGAAAAGCGCGCCGGCCGATACCAGCAAAGTCGACGCCCAGCTCAAGAGCCTCGGTGCCGATATTGCCGCGCTGAAGAAACAGGGCAACCCCAGCGCCGCCATCGAACGCCTGGAGCAAGACATGATCGTGCTCAAAAGCGAGCAGGACAATCGCCCGGCCGGTGCCCAGGGCGGGTCCAGTACCGCCGAGTTCGACGCGTTCCGTGGCCAGGTCACGCGCAACATCAACACCCTGCAAGCGCAGATCCAGAACCTGCAACAACAGCTCAACAGTCGGCCCTGAGGCCCGCAATCATTCCCGGCGCGCCCGGGAATGATTTCTTACACACTGTGATTCGCTGAATATCCATGCATGCCCCATTGCCGTCTACGCTCTTGAAACACCAACAAGAACGAGGAAGGCACCATGGGGTTTGTGCATAAATTAGCCTGGTTGTGCGGGATGCTGTGGTTGGGCCTGGGGTCGGCGCAGGCCGCCACCACGGAACAGGCTGACGCCCAGGCCGCCAAGGCACTGCTGGAAAAAGCCCTGGCTTACTACCACGACAATGGCGACAAGGCCTTCGCCGCGTTCAGCCGCCAGGGCGAGTTCGTCGACAAGGATCGCTACGTGTTCGTGGTCGACACCCAAGGCAAGATGCTCGCCAGCGGCGGCCCGTCCTCAGCGTTGATCGGTCGTGACGTCTCCGAAGTGTTGGCGCCGGATGTGCGCAAAGGTTTCAAGGCCATCCTGAAAAAGCCGGAAAGCAACGGCATCCAGCAAACCGACTACCACTGGCGCAACTGGGCCGATGGCAAGGTCGAGCGCAAAGTGGTGTTCTACCAGCGCGTCGGCGAGCGGATTCTCGCCGTGGGTTATTTCCAGCCCCGGGCTTCAGCGGAACAGGCCCAGGCCTTGCTCGATAAGGCCGCGGCGGATCTGGCCAAGGACGAGAAAGCCACGCTGAGTGCGATCAACTCGCTCAAGGGCGGGTACTTGCAGGATGACCTGTATGTGTTCGTTGTCGACCAGACCACCCACCGCTACGTTGCCCATGGCACCAACCTGCGTTTGATCAACACCGATTTCGCCAAGATCAAGGACCCGGAAGGCAAGCCTGTGGGCGAACCGATCCTGGCGTTGATGGCCAAGCAGGACCAGGGTGAATACGAATACCGCTGGAAAAATCCGCTGACCGGCAAGGTTGAAGACAAGCACGCCTACCTGAAAAAGGCGGGGCATTTGGTGGTGGCGGTGGGGTATTACAGCCCTTGAGGATCGCTGGGCAGCCAAGACTCCTGTGGGCGCTTGCTCGCGATGGCGGCTTAGTAGCCGACCTCTCACTGACGGATGTACCCGGTTCCCCTGTGGGAGCTAGCCTGCTAGCGAAGGCGTCCTGACAGACGACCTGGCTGTTGTTGACCGGGTACATATCCGTTTCTGCGGTAACGGCGGCTGGCGGTTTCGCCCTTACGGCGAGTCCCTTTTTCAAACGCCAAAAAGGAACCAAAAGGCTCGCCCCAAGCGTTCGGCCCCTCGCTGGGGCTCGGGGTTCCTTCGCTTCGGCATCCCTCCGGGGGCATCGCCCTCCGGTTGGCTTCGCTGGCACCTACATGCGATGAGTTCGACTGCGTCGAACGGCGCTGCGCGCCAATCCCCGGATGAATGCCTGCGCTCAGCCTGCCGACGGGGCGGGTGAATCAAAAGCCAGATCAAAAGCGCGGCGAGCTGACACTCGGCCTGTTTGGGTGTACGCAATCATTGTGAATGACCCCAATCCCTGTGGGAGCGAGCTTGCTCTGGGCGGCATTCCGACGATGGCGCCCTGACAGACGACCGATCACTGCGGATGTACTCAGATCCAAATGTGGGAGCGAGCCTGCTCGCGATGCTGTCGCCTCGGTCTGTTTACCGAACCTTATCCTCGCGCCCCCGCAGCACCTTGTTCGGCATCACGATGGCCGCCGCCAACCCCAGCAGCGACACCGTCGCGCTGACCAGCAGCAAATGGCGGAAGGTCACCAGCAATTCGGCGCGCAGGGCGTTTTGTGCATCGCCCGGCGCGGCGTTGAGGCCGTCGAGCAGCACATTGCCGGAATGCCCTTCAGCCATCAGCGATGAGCTGGCCAGGTGAGCGAAACTCGAATCCTGCAGCAGCGCCAGCAACAACGCCGACATCAGCGCGACACCCACTGCACCGCCCAGGGAGCGGAACAGGTTGGTGGTGCTGGTGGCGACACCGATGTCCTTCTGCTCCACCGAGTTTTGCGTGCCCACCAGGGATGTCGGAAATTGCATGCCACCGGCAATCCCGCTGAGCAGCATGAACAGGCTGCTCAGCACCACCGCATCGGGCGGGCTGTAGGCCATGCCGATAATCGAGATCGGCATCAGCACTGCGCCGCCGAGGATCATCGGTTTGTAATGGCCAGTCACCGACGTGCGGCGGCCCGCGAAATAGGCGCCGATCGGCAAGCCCATGGCCAGCGGCAGCAGGTGCAGGGCGGCGCTGTCGGCACCGGCGCCGGTCACGCTCTGGAAGCGCAGCGGCATCAGCACGATCAGGGAAATCGCCTGGAAACTGGTGAAGAAGATCGTGCACCAGCACAGCACGGCGCTGCGGTTGGCGAACAGGTGCATCGGCAGCAACGGCTCCCGGGCCCGGCGTTCGTGCCAGACGAACAGCGCCAGCACCACCACCGCACAGGCAAACAGGCCAAGTACCTCGCCGCTGCCCCACGCATGGCCCTGGCCCACTTGGGTTATCGCCAGCAGCAGGGCGGTCAGGCCGATGATCATCAGTACCGTGCCCAAGTAATCGATGATCGGCTTGCGCTGGGGAATCGGCAGGCCGACCAGGTTGCGGTTGGCCACCAGCCAGGCACCCAGGCCCAGGGGCAGGTTGATCAGGAACACCCAGCGCCATGACAGGTATTCGGTCATGTAGCCGCCGAGCACCGGCCCGGCGACGCTTGCCACGGCGTACATGCTGCTGAAATAACCCTGGTAACGACCGCGCTCCCGGGGCGGGACGATGTCGCCAATGATCGCCTGGCTCACCGAAATCATCCCGCCGGCGCCGATGCCCTGAATGATCCGCGCCAGCACCAGTTGCTCCATGTTCTGCGCCAGGCCGCAGAACAGCGACGCCAGAGTAAACAGGCCCATGCCGAACAGCATCAGCTTGCGCCGGCCATACAGGTCGCCGAGTTTGCCGTAGATCGGCACCGCCACGGTCATCGCCACCATGTACCCGGAGATCACCCAGGCCAGCAGGCTGACGTCTTTGAATTGAGCGGAGATCGCCGGCATCGACACGGCAACGATGGTTTGGTCCAGGGCACCGAGAAAGATCGCCATCATCAGCGCGACCAACACGCTGCGGATCGCGGGTTTCGGCGTTTCAGGCTGGTTGAGATTGGTCACGGGTCAAAACCTGCGGGCAGTGAGGGACCCGCAACAGGCAAGGCGAGCGGGTATGCTCGCCAGTGTAAGTCGATAGCAAGCTATCCGATAGTCTGGCACGCAAGGCCGGCGACATTTTCTGCAACGGTTTTCCCCGCCGGCCTCGCCCTTGACGTCATCATCCCAACACCGGCGAGGGGGCTCGTGAATTATTTTTATGGATCGAGTGCTTGCAATTTTCCTTCGCGAGTCCGTCAATTGAAGGTGAATGCCGAGCCAATCGCTGTACCTTCTGCCCATCGGTGCGATGACCGCCCCGTTACCTAGAGGCCTGGATTGAAGTGATGAACAAGCCTGACCTGCCTTCGATTCCAGTGTTCAAGCTCTACGGTGAAAGCCTGGACTGGCCCACCCCTGACTTGCTGCACTGCGAAACCCTTTCCAAACGCAGCCGCGAACATCAATGGGAAATCAAACCCCACCGCCACGCCGATTTGTGCCAGTTACTCTTCGTCTTCAAAGGTCAGGCAGAGCTTGAGATCGAAGGTAAACGCACACAACTGACCGAACCGGCGATCCAGATCCTGCCGCCGATGTCGGTGCACGGTTTTCGCTTTTCCGAGGACGTCGAAGGCTTTGTCGTGACCCTGGCCACGCCGCTGGTGACCTATCTCCAGGGGCAACTGGGCAATGCCGTGAATACCTTGGCCCAGGCCGCAAGTTTCCTGGCGGGCAACGACGGCGACTACCTCAACAGCCTGTTCACAGCGTTGCAGAATGAGTACACCGGCCATCAACCGGCGCGGGAAATGCTCATGCACTCGCTGGTCAGCGTGATCATGGTCTGGGTCAGTCGCCAGGTGTTGCAGCGCCGCGCGGCGAGCCAGCGGCCGCAACGGGCGCGGGAATACCTCAATGGCTTTATTCAACTGGTGGAAGAAACCTACCGCCAGCACGTCAAGGTCGAGGATTTGGCCCATCGCCTGGGCATCTCGGTGTCGCACCTCAATGGCACCTGCCGCGAACTGGCCGGGCAACCGGCGTTGCAGATCATGCACGAACGGCAATTGCTCGAGGCCAAGCGCTTGCTGACCTACACCAGCATGACCATCTACGAGATGTCCGAAGTCCTGGGGTTTTCCGATCCGACCAACTTCACCCGGCTGTTTCGCCGCCGCGTCGGAATTTCGCCAAAAGCCTTCCGCGACCGCTTGAAGGCCGATCCGGACAGCAACACCTGAGCCCTGGGTCTAGCGAAGGGCGTTGAGGGTTGCGTTATGAGGGATGCAGCGTTCGACGCTGCAACTCGCGTATTCGCGGGGCAACTGACGCAGTTGCTCGACGCGCCAGGCAGCCGCGCCGTACAACGCCATCGTCGCGGCGCAGGTGACAAAAATCGCGAGGTATCTTCTTGTTTTGATGTTCATGGCGGTGGACCTCTGAACGAATACCCTGGGGTATATGTTCAGCATAGGTCAGCCATGGCGACCTGCCAGCCACGTTGGTCGGCTGGTTGACGCGGTATTCAGGGCACTGATGACCATGAGGAAAACCTGTTTACAAGCCCTCATCCCACGCCGGCTTTTCCGGAAACCTCAGCACCAGAAAGTCCAGCAGACTGCGCAACGCCGTCGGCATGTGCTTGCGCGAGGCATACACCGCGTAGACGCTCTGCGAACGGGGTTCCGCGTGGGCCAGCAGGCGGATCAGCGCGCCGCTGCGGATCAGCTCGCCGGCCTGGAAACTGGGCAGCATCGTCACGCCTGCCCCGGCCAGGGCAACTTGCATCAAGGTGCCGGCCTCGTTCGCCGTCAGATTGCCCTGCACCGGTACCGATAGCTGCTCGCCGTCCTGCTCGAAATGCCACAGCTGTTTGCCGAAATAGGAATGGGTCAGGCAGTTGTGCTGGCTCAGGTCCTCGACCCGCTGCGGCATAGGGTGCTCGCGCAAGTAGGCGGGCGAGGCGCAGATCACCGAACGGCAGGTGGTTAGGCGTCGGGCGATCAGGTTCGGGTCGATCTCGTTGCTCAGGCGAATGGCCAGGTCGATGCGTTCGTCGACCAGGTTCACCGTGCGATCGATCAACTGCAAATCGATGCTGACCGCCGGATAGCGCTGGATGTATTCCGCCAGGGCCTGGGCCAGTTGCGCCTGGCCGAACGAGGTGCTGACGCTGATCCGCAACAAGCCCCGTGGCGCGTCGTCGGGCTCGCTGACGATGGCTTGCATGTCGCTGGACAATTCCAGCATCTGCCGACAACGGGGCAGCAACTCGATGCCCGCCGCCGTCAGGCTCAGTTTGCGCGTGGTGCGGTGCATCAGCCGCGCGCCAATCCAGTCTTCCAGCTCCGCCAGGTAGCGCGACACCACCGGCCGTGACAGCTCCAGATGGTCCGCCGCCGCCGACTGGCTGCCCAGGTCCACGACGCTGACGAACACTTGCATTGCCTGTAGACGGTCCATGATTTGCCCGATTTCAGAAACAAACTATGTCCAAGCATCGCATTTTTTGTACTGAGTCTGGCAACTAAGCTCTGGTCCCACTGCACATCTGCCACTGGAGAAACACCATGAGCCATATCGCAATCATCGGCGCCACCGGCCGCGCCGGTAGCCAATTGCTGGAAGAAGCCCTGCGTCGCGGTCACCGGGTCACGGCCCTTGCACGCAATACCTCGTCCATCGCGCCCCGTGCCGGTGTGGTGGCGCACGATGTCGACGCCCTCGACAGTCGCGCCTTGCAAGCGGCTTTGGTTGGGCATGATGTGGTGATCAGCGCGGCACATTTCGCCACGTTGCCCGCCAGCGCCGTGATCGGCCCGGTGAAACAGGCCGGCGTGCCGCGTTTGCTGGTGGTGGGCGGGGCGGGCTCGCTGTTGTTGCCGGGTGGCACGCGGGTGATCGACAGCGAAGGGTTCCCCGAAGAGTACAAAGTCGAGGCCAGCGCGGGCGCCGAGTTTCTCGCTCAACTGCGGCAGGAATCGGCGTTGGACTGGACCTTTCTTTCACCGTCGGCGGAGTTTGTCGAAACCCCGCGCACCGGTCGTTTTCGGCTTGGCCAGGACGATTTGCTGGTGAGTGCAGAAGGGCGCAGCTGGATCAGTTTTGCCGACTTCGCCATTGCGTTGCTTGATGAAGTGGAAGCGCCGAAGCATTCGCGGCAGCGGTTTACCGTCGGTTATTGATCACGCGCTTGCGCCTGCTTCACCAGCCAGCCCAACAATTCCCGCAGTTTCGCCGAGGGTTCCGGCACCTGCGGGCACACCAGGTAATAGCCAAGCCCGGTTTTCACCCTTAATTCAAAGGGCATGACCAGCCGGCCGGCGCTCAGGTCTTCGCCGATCAACGACCAGTCGCCGATGGCCACCCCGGTGCCTTGGGACGCCATGGACATCGCCAGGTCGAGGGTCTCGAAGTGCTGGCCCTTGCTGACGTTGCTCAGGTGCACGTCGGCGCTTTTCAGCCAGGCTTTCCAGTCGCGTTCGTCCTGGGTCGGGTGCAGCAGCAGGTGCTGTTGCAGGTCGGCGGGGGTGTTCAGCGGGATCGGGCCTTCGAGCATCGGTCGCGAACAGACCGGGGTCAGTTGCTCGTCGAACAAATGCTGCGCACCGAGGGTGGCGTCCGGTCGCGGGCCGTACATCACCGCCGCGTCGAATTGCTCACGCTGGAAATCGACGCCGTGCTTGACCGTGGTGGTCAATTCCACTGGCACATCCGGGCGTTCTTTCTGCCACTGCAACAAACGCGGCAACAGCCAGCGCATCACGCAGGTCGGGGCCTTGAGTTGCAGGGTCTCGCGCTTCTCGCCGATCTGTTCCACCGCCTCGCCGATCAAGCCGAAAACCTGCTGGATGCGCGGCAGCCACTCGCGGCCCTCGGCTGTCAGGCTCAGGCCTCGGGCCTGGCGGATAAACAGCTCATAGCCCAGATGCTCTTCCAGCCCGGCGATCTGCCGGCTCACCGCGCCCTGGGTGATGTGCAACTGCTCGGCGGCGCGGGTGAAGTTGCAGCACTGGGCGGTGATCAAAAACGTGTGCAGGGCCGGTAGCGGTGGCAATCGTTTCATGGGGTACCAAGGTATGACGTGGGGTCATGGCTAGTATGATTTTTTATCCATTGTTGCGCCTAGCGCTCGCCCGTTCCAATGAGGCCATCCCTGGGTGCTGCCGCGCATCATAAACACAGCGCGGGCCCGGTGTCTCAAGTGAACAAGAAGGGCAAAGACATGGCAACGTGCGGCGAAGTATTGGTCAAGTTACTCGAAAACTACGGCGTGGAGCAGGTGTTCGGCATCCCCGGCGTGCACACCGTGGAGTTGTATCGCGGGCTGGCCCGTTCGAGCATCAACCATGTCACCCCGCGTCATGAGCAAGGCGCCGGGTTCATGGCCGACGGTTATGCCCGCACCAGCGGCAAGCCCGGCGTGTGCTTCATCATCACCGGCCCCGGCATGACCAACATCACCACCGCCATGGGCCAGGCCTACGCCGACTCGATCCCGATGCTGGTGATCTCCAGCGTGCAGACCCGCAACCAGCTGGGCGGCGGTCGCGGCAAGTTGCACGAACTGCCGAACCAGAGCGCACTGGTCGGTGGCGTCGCGGCGTTCTCCCATACCCTGATGTCCGCCTCGGAACTGCCCGGCGTGCTGGCCAGGGCGTTCGCGCTGTTCCAGGCCGGGCGACCGCGTCCGGTGCACATCGAGATTCCGCTGGATGTGCTGGTGGAGGACGCGGACGAGTTGCTCACTAGTCTGCCGGTCAACATTGATCGTGCCGGCGCCGCGCCGAGCGCCGTGAGCCGCATGAGCGCGTTGCTCGCCGGAGCGAAACGACCGTTGATCCTGGCCGGTGGCGGCGCCATCGACGCCGCCGCCGAGTTGACCGAATTGGCCGAGTTGCTGGACGCCCCGGTGGCGCTGACCATCAACGCCAAGGGCATGCTCGAATCCCGCCATCCACTGCTGATCGGTTCGACCCAAAGCCTGGTGGCGACCCGCGCGCTGGTGGCCGAGGCCGACGTGGTGCTGGCGATCGGCACCGAACTGGCGGAGACCGACTACGACGTGACCTTCGCCGGTGGCTTCGAGATTCCCGGACAGCTGTTGCGCATCGACATCGACCCGGACCAGACCGTGCGCAATTACCCGCCGCACGTGGCGCTGGTGGCCGACTCGCGCAACGCCGCCCAAGCCTTGCTCGGCGCCTTGGCCCAGCACTCGCTCGCCGAGCGTCGCAACGATTGGGGTCAGGTTCGCGCCGCCCGTTTGCGTGACGAACTGGCCGCTAGCTGGGACGCGCCAACCTTGGCCCAGACCCGGTTCCTCGAAACCGTGCTGCACGAGTTGCCGGACGCGGTGTTCGTCGGCGATTCGACGCAACCGGTGTACACCGGCAACCTCACCTTCAACCCGGAGCGCCCGCGCCGCTGGTTCAACTCGTCCACTGGCTACGGAACCCTGGGTTACGCCTTGCCAGCGGCGATCGGTGCCTGGCTCGGTGGCAGCGCCGAGGCGGGCACGCGGCCGCCGGTGGTGTGCCTGATCGGCGACGGTGGCTTGCAATTTACCTTGCCGGAACTGGCCAGTGCGGTGGAAGCGCGGACCCCGGTGATCGTGTTGTTGTGGAATAACCAGGGCTACGAAGAGATCAAGAAATACATGGTCAACCGCGCCATCGAACCGGTGGGCGTGGACATCTACACCCCGGACTTCATCGGAGTGGCCAAGGCCCTGGGCTGCGCCGCCGAAGCGGTCAGCGGCGTCGAATCCCTGCGCAGCGCCTTGCGTGCCGCCGGTGATCGGCAAGGCCCGACCCTGATCGAAATCGACCAGGCCTTGTGGACGCAGGCGGTGTCGAAATGAGCCTGGCGTTGAGCTTTCCGACCACCCTCGAAGGCCTGTTCATCGACGGCCAATGGTCCGCCGGTGGCGAGCATTTGCGGGTGATCAACCCGGCGAGCGAAGCGCTGCTGACCACGGTCAATGGCGGCGATGCCGAGGCGGTCGATCGCGCCGTCACCGCCGCGACCCGGGCGCTCGCCGACTGGTCGAAAACCAGCGGTGCCGAGCGCGGTGCGATCCTGCGCAAGATCGCCGCCGGGGTCCAGGCTGGACGCCAGCAACTGATGCAATTGCAGTCGAGTAACAACGGCAAACCGCTGTTCGAAGCGGCCATCGACGTCGATGACGTGATCGCCACCTTCGAGTATTACGCCACGCTGGCGGAAGGCTTGGACGGCCAGCAGGACAGCGCCGTCGCGTTGCCAAGCGAGGATTTCAGCGCCCGTCTGCGTCGTGAGCCGTGCGGCGTGGTCGGGCTGATCGTGCCGTGGAATTTCCCCATGGTCACCACCGCCTGGAAACTTGCCCCGGCCCTCGCCGCCGGTTGCTGCGTGGTGCTCAAGCCCTCGGAAGTGACGCCGCTGGCGGAACTGGAACTGGCGATCATCATCGCCGAAGCCGGTTTGCCAAAGGGCGTGTTCAATCTGGTCTGCGGCACCGGGCTGGCGGTCGGGGCACCGCTGTCGGCGGACCCGCGCATCGCCAAGATTTCCTTTACCGGCAGCAACGCGGTCGGCGTGCAAGTGATGCAACGCGCGGCGGAAACCGTGAAGGGCGTGAGCCTGGAACTGGGCGGCAAGTCGTCGCTGCTGGTGCTCGCCGATGCCGACCTGGAGCTGGCGGTGGAACTGGCCTGTGGCGGCGGTTTTTTCAATGCCGGGCAGATGTGTTCCGCCACCAGCCGGGTGCTGGTGGCCGATGAAGTGTTCGACGAATTCCTCACGCGCCTGAAGACTCGCGCCGAATCGATCAAGGTCGCCGACCCGTTCGACCCGGCGGTGGAAATGGGCAGCCTGGTCAATCAGGCGCAATACCAGCGAGTCCTCGGCCATATCGACCGTGGCTTGAGCGGTGGCGCGCGGTTGATCTGCGGCGGCAATCGGCCCGCCGACCTGCCGCGCGGTTATTTTTTGCAGCCGACGATTTTCACCGACGTGCCCCTCGACAGTGCGCTGTGGTGTGAAGAGATTTTCGGCCCGGTGCTCTGCGTGCGGCGTTTTAGCTGCGAAGCCGAGGCGATTGCCCTGGCCAACGACAGCCAGTTTGGCCTGGTGGCCAGTGTCGTCAGTCGCAGTGTCGAGACTGGCGAACGGGTCGCCAACGCCTTGCAGGCCGGGCTGGTGTGGATCAACGCGCCGCAGGTGATCTTCCCGCAGACCGCTTGGGGTGGCTACAAACAGAGCAGCCTCGGACGCGAGTTGGGCCCTTGGGGTTTGCAGGCTTTCCAGGAAATAAAACACGTGGTTCGGGCCCGCTAAACAGCACCAAAGCGGTGAGCGCATGCCTCGCTAAAAGGCATGCGCGAGCGTCATGGCTTCAATGAGTTTTTTTCGATAGTCAGCTGTTTTGCGCGACCTCAGGATGAAGTCGCCTGCTGCGCTCAAGCCCTTTGAATACGGGGGTTCTGGCCCAGGTGGGTGACGCGGGTTCGCGGCGCGCAACCTCATACTTAAAAGAATAAAGGGAGTCCTCAATGGGCGAGCATGATCTGAACAGAAGGCAATTCATCAAGACCGTGGGCGTGGCCTCGGTGGCAGCGGCGGCCATGAGCATGCCGTTCATTCGAGCCAACGCCAGCGACACTCGCTTCCAGGGCAAGACCCTGCGCTTGCTGACCTGGTCCGACGACACCGGCCTGGCGGCGCTGCGCAACATCGCCGCGACCTTCGAAGCCAAGACCGGTGCCAAAGTCATCGCCGACCGCACCGGCAGCACCTCGGAAATGGTCGCCAAACTCAAGGCCGGCGGTGATCGTCCGCAGTACGACATCATCACCCTGGCCGGCGTTGGCGCCGAAGGCCTGGCCGCCGCCGGGCTGCTGGAAAAACCCGACCTCAACCGCATCCCCAACCTCAAGGACGTGCCGGAGCCATACCGCACCGGTGCCAACGGTCATGGCATCGGCTACCTGCTGTGGTGCAACAGCCTGGTCTACAGCACCCGCACCCAGACCGAAGTGCCGACCAGCTACGCCGCGTTGTGGGACGCCGACCTGGCGCCGAACATCTTCCTGCCGCCGCCGAACTGGACCGAGGCCATGGACCTGATCATCATCGCCGCGAAGCTCGCCGGCGGTGACGAACACAACATCGAGCCGGGCTTCAAGAAGCTCGCCGAGCTCAAGGACCGCGTGGTGACCCTGGGCGAAAACCCCAACCAGATTGCCGAGTTGTTCCGCACCGGCTCCCTGGACATGGGCGGCCTCTACGCCCCGGCGTTCTTCCCGAAACAGATCCGCGATCCGGCCTACGGCCTCGGTGCGACGTTTGGCATGAAGGAAGGCTTTTACACCGACCTGATGCTCTCGGTGATGCCAAAAAATCGCCCCGGCGACACCGACCTGGCCTACGCCTTCATCGACCACTCCCTCGACCCGCTGGTGCAGGGCAAGATGGCCGAAGACATCTACAACGGCCCGGTCAACGCCAAGGCGATCATCTCCGCCGAAGCGCGCAAGAGCCCGTTCATCCTCACACCCGAGCAGATTGCGGAGAAGGCGATCATGCACGACAACGCCTTCCTGGCCACCGTGCACGACCAATGGATTCGTCGCTACACGGAAATCTTTTCTTCCTGATTGAGTGCTGAGCACAGGCCTTCCAAACGCCGCAAATCCCTGTGGGAGCGGGCTTTTTTTGTGGTGAGGGGGCTTGCCCCCGTTGGGGCGCGAAGCGGCCCTGAAACTGGACATCGCAGTGCTTAAGAAGCACCGCATGAAAGGGGTCACGACTGCTTCGCAGCCGAACGGGGGCAAGCCCCCTCACCACAGAGGCACGCTCCCACAATCAAGCACTGTGTTTGCCTGTTGTTTTCCATTGACGAGACCCCAAGCCATGGAACACCAACCCCTGACCCAACCGCTCCACACGCCAGCGCCCAGCGCCAAGCGCGGGGTGTCGCCGACTGCCCGTGCCTGGCTGTTCCTCTCGCCGTCGATGCTGTTCCTCGGCGTGTTGATTGCCGCGAGCCTGTTGGTGCTGCGCATGAGCGTCGGCACCAAGGGCGCGGAGTGGACCGGTTTCAGCCTGGCCAGTTACGCGCAGTTGCTCGAGCCCTACTACCTCAAATCCCTGCTGCTGACCTTGCGCCTGGCGCTGTTCAGCGCGGTGATCGCGGTGCTGCTGGCGATCCCGGTGGCGTACACCATGTCGCGGCTGACCTCGCCCTTGTTGCGGCGGATTTTCCTCGCGGCGGTGCTGTTGCCGTTGCTGGTCAACCTGCTGCTGCAAAGCTACGGCTGGCTGGTGATCCTCGGCCCCGCCGGGATGCTCAATCAGGCGCTGATGGGCCTGGGCCTGATCAAGCGGCCAATCATGCTGCTGTACAACCAGAACGGCGTGCTGATGGGCCTGGTGCAGACCGCGTTTCCCTTGGCCGTGCTGCCGATTGCCAGCGCCATGCGCGGCGTTGCCCGGACCTACGAAGAAGCCGCCGCCACCCTGGGCGCCAGTCGTTTTCAGGTGTTTCGTCAAGTGGTGTTACCGATGAGCCTGCCGGGCATCATCACCGGCGCGACCCTGGTGTTCGCCTACAACGCCAGCAGTTTCGTGGTGCCGTTGCTGCTCGGCGGTCGTCGGGTGCCGATGCTCGCGGTGATGGTGCATGACCAGATCGCGCCGCTGATGAACTGGCCCGCCGCGTCCGCCGCCGGGGTGGTGTTGATCGTCACCACGCTGGCGATCATGACCCTGTCCGAATTCATCACTGGCCGCCGTCGGCGCATGCTGGAGGCTTCGCAATGAGTGCTGCGATCAAGAAACGCCAATCCGTATTGCCCGGCGACACCGGCAAGTTCGCCGGCATCCTCTCGGGCTTCATTTTGCTGCTGGCGGTGTTGCCGATCCTGACCATGATCGTGATGTCGTTCAGCGGCGCCTCGAACCTCGATTTCCCGCCCAGCAGCTACAGCCTGCAATGGTACCGGGCGGCGTGGCACACCTTCGTCTCGCCGGACGCCAGCGATGTCCTGAGCCTCGGCAAGGCGATGGGCACCAGTTTGCTGGTGGCCTGCCTGACGATGGTCTTCGCCACGCTGATCGCGGTGCCGGCGGCCTATGCGTTGACCCGTTGCGAGTTTCGCGGCAAGTCGGCGGCGCTGCAATTGATGTCGCTGCCGCTGGTGTTCCCGATGGTGGTCCTGGGCCTGGCGTTGCTGCTGGTGTTCGACAGCCTGCCGTTCCAGATCACCACCTCGCGGTTGGTGATCGCCCACGTGATCCTCGCGCTGCCGTTCGTTGTGAAAAACTGCACCGCCGCCATGCTGTCGATCGGCAGCGAAGTGGAGGAGGCCGCGCAGATGCTCGGGGCATCGCCGACCCGGGCGATTGTCGATGTGGTGGTGCCGCTGATGAAGTCCGGCATTCTCGCCGGGATGCTGCTGGCGTTCATCGTCTCGTTCAACGAATTCACCGTGACCTATTTCCTCTACACCATCGACGTGATGACCGTGCCGATCTGGATGTACAGCCGCACCGTGTCGTCCCTCGACCCCACCGTTTTCTCGTTTGCCGTACTGATCGTGCTGATCGACTTCGTCCTGATCTGGGCGTTGGAGAAGCTGGTCGGTGAAGGCGGCGTTTCCTTTTGATGTGAGGTGAGCAACATGACAGGACTGATTCTGGAAAATGTCGAGAAGTACTACGGCTCGGCCTGCGCGGTAAAAGACGTTAACCTGCATTTGCCGGAAGGCAAACTGGTGTGCTTTCTCGGCCCGTCGGGCTGCGGCAAAACCACCTTGCTGCGGATGATCGCCGGGCTGGAAACCCTCAGCGGCGGCGAGATTCGCCTGGACGGCGAAGACATCGGCCACACCCCGGCGCACTTGCGTAACTTCGGCATGGTGTTCCAGTCGCTGGCGCTGTTCCCACACATGACCGTGGGCGAGAACATCGCCTACCCGCTGAAACTGCGCGGCGTCAGCAAGGCCGATCAGCAGGCGCGAGTGGTGGAATTGCTGCAACTGATTCAGCTCCAGGAAATGATCGACCGCCCGGTGTCGAAATTGTCCGGCGGCCAACGGCAACGGGTGGCGATTGCCCGGGCAATTGCCTCGCGGCCAAAAATCCTGCTGCTCGATGAACCGCTGTCGGCGCTCGACGCCAAGTTGCGCGAGTCGATGCAGGTGGAAATCCGCCAACTGCAACAACGCCTGAACATCACCACCATCATGGTCACCCACGACCAGCGCGAAGCCATGACCATGGCCGATACCGTGGTGGTGTTGGGCGAGCATCGGGTGCAGCAGGTGGGTTCGCCGATCGAAATCTACCGGCACCCGGCCAATGAGTTTGTCGCCGACTTTATCGGCTCCGGCAACATCTTCCCGGCGACCACACTGGGGAATGGCAAGGTTGGACTGCCGGGTGGCGATGCTTTGGACGTGCCGATCTGCAGCAGCATTGGCGCCGGCGAGAAGATCAAGATGCTGGTGCGTCCGGAAGACCTGCAACTGTCCCATCCGCAGGCAACGGCGGGCAATCGCTTGTTGGGCACGGTGACGTTCGTACGGGATATCGGCGCGACGATTGAGACCACGGTGGAGTGTTCCGGGGTGTCATTCACCGCGCTGAGCACGCCGTGCCAAGGGATTGGCTTGGGGGTGGGGCATCCGGTGTCGGTGACCATTCCGGCGGAGGCGTGTCGAGTGCTTGGGGCCTGAATTCAGAAGGGTGTTGGCTGCACTGGCCTCATCGCTAGCAGGCTAGCTCCCACAAGGGTTTTGTGGACACTGAAGACCTCTGTGGGAGCCAGCCTGCTGGCGATAGGGCCATCAGCCGCACAACAAATGCCGGATCAGACACTCATCCGCAACCGCGCCAAATCCCGCAGCGGCGGTGCGCCAAACAGTCGGCTGTACTCGCGGCTGAACTGCGAGGGGCTTTCATAGCCGACCCGATAACCCGCCGCCGAGGCTTCGATGCCTTCGGCCAGCATCAACCGCCGCGCTTCTTGCAGGCGTAGTTGCTTCTGGTATTGCAGCGGGCTCATGGCGGTCATGGCCTTGAAGCGGTGATGCAAGGTCGAGACGCTGAGGTTCACTTCCTTGGCCAGTTCGTCGATGCGCAGCGGTTGCACGTAGTGGCCGTTGAGCCACTTCACCGCCTGACTGACGCGATGGCTCTGGCTGCTGGCGGTGGCGATTTCATACAGCCGATGGCCCTGCTTGCTGCGCAACAGGCGATAAAGGATTTCCCGGCGAATCAACGGCGCGAGCATGGCGATGTCTTTCGGGGTGTCGAGCAAACGCGCCAGGCGCAACACCGCGTCAAGCATCGGCGCGTCGAGGCGTTCGACGTACAACCCGCGACCGGTCGGGCGTGTCGGTACGCCCAAGGGGCCGGCGTCGGCGATCAGCGCGGTGATTTCCGCCGGGTCAATGTCGAGGCGCACCGCGAGGATCGGTTCTTCAGGCGACACGTTGACCACCCGCCCGCTGAGCGGCATCGACACCGAGACCACCAGGTAATTGAGCGGGTCGTAGTTGAAGTACTCGTCCGCCAACTGCACCTCTTTACGGCCCTGGGCCATGATGCACAGCGCCGGTTGTGCGAGCACCGGGGCGAACTGGTGAGTGGCGCTGTGGCGCGACATGAACAGCGAATCCACGGCCGTTGCGTAGCTGCCGTCTTCCGAGGTGTTGCGACGAATGATGGCCGCCAGTTCCGCCCGCTGCTTTTCCAGCTCGGCGTCCAGCGGTGCGTGAATCAGTTCGAGCGACGACATGGGCGGCATCCTCGGTAAGGTCGTGGCGATGGACTGAGCTTATGTTTGTGCAAGTGAAAGCGGTAGACATATCCTGTCGAAAGCTTGCCTGATTCTGCATCGGCTGACCGAATGCGCCGTCCATCGCGCCTTGCAGGGGCTGAAACTTGCTTGAAACAGGATTGTGTCGGGGTGTTTCAAAATTTCCCAGTGTCGAGATCGCTTTTGCCAACCTCCGCAGGATTGTGCAACAGCCTGACAGGAATCGACTAACGGCCGGTGTGCCGGGGCCCTTAACCTTTGATCCTGTCGCAGCCCGTCCCCCGGCTGCCACTCGACTCCCTGGGAGGGTTGAAGATGTCCAAGCAAATCCCCGTCAGCCATATGGCTTTTGTCCGTGCCCGTGCCGGACGCAGCGCCGAACTCGGCCTGCGCCTGAGCAGCTTGATCGAACCGTCACGCCAGGCCCCCGGTTGCCTGCACTTTGCCTTGCAGCAGTCGCAATGCGACAGCGAGCTGTGGCTGGTGTCGGGTTTCTGGACCCACCAACAGGCGATGACCACATACTTCAATAGCCCGGCCATGGCGATCTTTGCCGAGCTGGTGCAAGACCTGGTGGTCAACAGCCTGGATTTCCACACCTTCAAGGAAGTCAGTGCCGCCCAGGCGCTGGACGCTTGCCCGGCACCGCTACACAAACTCGCCAGTTGAAGGTTTAATGACCGGCTTATTCGACTGAGCCAGGATCTGCAACATGGCACGTAAAGAGTTTGAGCGCTTCGAAGCGGTTTCCGCGGTGGTTCCCGTGGAGCTGGGCGGCAACAAGGGCTACCACGCGGCGATTGCCGTCAAAGCCCTGGTCGACGGCGGTGCACCGCGTTTTCACCGGCTGCTGGACGACAAGGTATTCCCCGGCGCCATTGCCGCCGATGACGCGGCCATCACCGAACTGGACCGCTTGAAGGGCGTCAGCGACGACGCCGAGTTGATCTGGTAATCCGGTCTACTTGACCGCCCCAGGCCGGAACATCTTGAACAAGGCCTCAGGCCCCAACTGGAAATAATCCGCCGGCCCGCCGCCGCGCAGAATCGGTTCTGCGGCGGCGGTGTCGTAGACGCCGTCCTTCAACAGCCATTTGGCAATGTGCACGGCGACCACTTCGCCGAGAATCAGCCAACTCGGCACGACGTCACCGTCGGCCCGTTGCAACTGAATGATCTGTGTGACCTTGCATTCGAAGGACACCGGACTTTCAGCCACCCGTGGCACCTGAATCACCTTCGACGCCAGCGGCGTCAGCCCCGACAACTCAAACTCATTGACCTCCGGACCGACCATCGCGCAGCTCTGGTTCATCTGCTCGGCCAACGGCCGCGTGGCCAGGTTCCAGGCGAACTCGCCGGTCTGCTCGATGTTGTTCAGGCTATCTTTGCGTCCGACGCTGGAGAAACCAATGATCGGCGGGATGTAGTTGAACGCGTTGAAGAAACTGTAGGGCGCCAGGTTCAGCCGGCCGTTGGCGTCCTGAGAGGAAATCCAGCCAATGGGCCGCGGACCGACGATGGCGTTGAACGGGTCGTGGGGCAAACCATGGCCGTGGGTCGGTTCGTAGAAGTGGATGTCGTCGGACATAAATGCGGATTTCCTGAGCGAAAGAGGGTTTTGCGCATAGTGCAAGGCCTGGGCCGGGATTGCCAGTTGATCTCTGAACTCACTGTCACCACGAACCCCTGTGGGAGCGAGCCTGCTCGCGAAGAGGCCATCAGCCCCAATATCGATGTCGACTGAAACACCGCCTTCGCGAGCAGGCTCGCTCCCACAGGGGATTGCGGTGAGCCCGGAGGTTTTGTCATCCCCCAGACATGATTAAGCCCGGCCAAGGCCGGGCTGTGATGTCGCGGGAATGGGGATTAGCTGATGGACGCCGACTTGGTGTTGTCGTAACCGTCTTCAGCGAATTTGGCCGAACCGGTCTGGTCGTAGCCGTCTTCAGCGAAGGTCGCCGAACCGGTTTTATCGTAGCCATCCGCAGCGACAGCGGCCGAGCCAGTGCGGTCGTAACCATCGGCGGCAACGGCGGAACCGGTGCGGTCATAACCGTCAGCGGCAAAGGTGTTGGCGGCCAGGACGGAGAGGGCCAGGGCGAGGATCAGTTTGGTTTTCATGTCAGTGACTCCAGTTCGTTGACGTCTTGTAGGTGGGGTATGGGTTCTATCCTACGCCTACAAAATTGATTAAAAATCGCGAATATACGGTTAATTCAATCGTATTTATCGATGCAATGCCCGAGCGTTAAGGCCAATCGACGAAGCCAGTGTTCGCCGAGGAGCAGTACGTTCGGTTGAGTGTGAGAATGGTCTGTGGGAATTAACTCGGCATTAATGCCGAAAAATCCTCGGCACATGCGCAAAAAAAAGGGCAGACCTGTTGCAGGCCTGCCCTTTTTTCGTCGTGCGCTGACGGTCAGTCAGTGGTGATGCGCGAATGCTTACGGGTGTCTTTCATGGTGATGTACACCAGCAACGACACCGCGATACACGCGGTCACGTACCAGTAGTAGCCGGTTTCCATGCCGATGCTTTTGAACCACAGGGCGATGTATTCGGCGGTGCCGCCGAAGATCGACACGGTCAGGGCATACGGCAGGCCCACGCCCAGGGCGCGGATTTCGGTGGGGAACAGTTCAGCCTTGACCACTGCGTTGATCGAGGTGTAGCCGCTGACGATGATCAGCGCCGCCATGATCAGGAAGAACGCGCCCCACCAGCTCTGGATGGTGTGCAGGGTGGTCAGGATCGGTACGGTGAAGATCGTGCCAAGCACACCGAAGGCGATCAGGATCGGCCGACGACCGACTTTATCCGACAGGCCACCGATGATCGGTTGCAGGCACATGAACAGGAACAAGGTCGCTGCGGAAATGGTGGTGGAGTCGGAGATGCTCATGCCGACGGTGTTCACCAGGTATTTCTGCATGTAGGTGGTGTAGGTGTAGAACGCCAGGGTGCCGCCCATGGTCAGGCCGACCACGGTCATCAGTTCCTTGGGATGGCGCATCAAGGTGCGCATGGCGCTTTCCTTGGCCTTTTCTTTCTTGGTGAACGACTCGGTTTCTTCCATGCCGCGACGCAGGTACAACGCCACGACCGCACACAGCGCGCCGATGGCGAACGGAATGCGCCAGCCCCAGGCGTACAGCTCTTCGGTGGTCAGGACATTCTGCAGGACGATGAGCACGCCCAGCGCGATGAGCTGGCCGGAGATCAGGGTCACGTACTGGAAGCTGGAGTAGAAGCCGCGACGTTCCTTGGTCGCCATCTCCGACAGGTAAGTGGCCGAGGTGCCGTATTCGCCACCGACCGACAGGCCTTGCAGCAGGCGGGCGAACACCAGCAGGATCGGCGCGCCGATGCCGATGACTTCGTAGCCCGGGCTCAGGGCGATCAGCAGCGAGCCGAAGCACATCAGGTAGACCGAGGCCATCAGGGCTTTTTTGCGTCCGACCTTGTCGGCGTACAGGCCCATCAGCCAGCCACCGATCGGGCGCATCAGGAAGCC
>Ga0247742_10000807_pt1 | contig 23715 bp, 16 predicted proteins | sample UWRJL208509C2_FD_180944 | JGI IMG/M metagenome (GOLD analysis project Ga0247742, IMG submission 180944) | Plant litter microbial communities from Arlington Agricultural Research Station in Wisconsin, United States - UWRJ-L208-509C-2 | ecosystem: Environmental > Terrestrial > Plant litter >... | reverse complement strand
CTGAAGCAGTGCCGGGTCCTTGATCGCCTTCATGATGATTTCTTCAGCGCCGGTCTTGCCGTCCATGTAGGTCAGCAGGTTGGCCAGCTGGGTGCGGGCTTCGAGCAGTTGCTTGAGCGAATCGACCTTGCGCGCCACAGCGGCGGGGCTGAAGTCGTCCATGCTTTCGAAGGTGATGTCCAGGCTCAGGTTGCCTTCGCCGGTCAGCTCGTTGGGCACGTGGAACGCGACGCGTGGCTGCATGGCCTTGAGGCGCGAGTCGAAGTTGTCGACGTCCACTTCAAGGAACTTGCGGTCGGCCACAGGCGCCAGAGGTTCGGCGGGCTTGCCGGCGAGATCGGCCATCACGCCCATGACGAAGGGCAGCTGGACCTTTTTCTCGGCGCCGTAGAGCTCGACGTCGTACTCGATCTGCACCCGAGGCGCACGGTTGCGCGCGATGAATTTCTGAGAACTTTGCTTCGCCACGTTGCTGCTCCTGGTCGCTTGAGCGACGGTGTTGTAACTGCGCGATCCGTACGCTTATTCGCTGTCCGGTCCGCGCAGATTTTCAAATTGGGACATGCCGTCGGGAATCAGGTTGCGCACGATGGCCGCAAAGTCGGCGTGCACCAGATTCTTCGCTCGGTTCAACAGCACCGGCAGCGGGCTCGAAGGCTCGTGCCGGGTGTAGTACGCAAGGATCTTGTCGAGGCTGCGCAGCACTTCATCGCGGCTTGCGATGTCGCCGGTCGGGCGTGCTGCAACGGGCGCGGCGGCGTATTCAACCGAGGGGGCATTGTCGTCACTGACAACCTCGGGCTCGCTGGCGGCGCCGCTGTGCGGGGCGTATTGGTTAAGTATCTGCACGGCCTGCTTGAGCAGTTGCTTCAAGGGGCCGAGGTCCACGCCCTGGGCGGAACCTACCTGGTCGCTGACGTATTGTTCGATGGCCTCACAGGCGTCGCGGGCGGCGTTCAGCGCGTCGCGGGTGGCTTGCAGTTGCTCGGCATCGCTGTCGAGGAATGCGCCGTTAAGCTGTTCGGCACCGAGGTTTTCGCCGGGGAAACTCTGCAGCCCGCTGGCATTCAGCGCGGCGCGCAGGCTGACGGGCCCGAAGGTGCGCGAACGGGTGAGAATGGCCTCACGCAGCAGGCGGATGTTCGCGTCGCTGGCCACGCCGCTGAGGGCGTTGATGCGCACGGTGGGGTCGTTGTCGTCATCGGCATCCAGGCGCGGATGCAGGTCGGCCCAGTATTCGCGCAGCAGCGCGTTGATCAGCGCGAGTGCGTCGGCAAGCCCTGCAATGCCCTGGAGGGCGAGGGCGGCTTGCAACAGGAAATGGGTGATGCGCAGGTCTTTGCTGCGTTGCAGGAGGTCGAGACTTTGCTGCTGGATGCTGCGCCATTCCGGAGGTTCGGCAGGCAGGATCGAGTCGCCCATGCTGCGCTCGGGTTGACCCTGTGCGGCACGCTCAAGATGCAAGTAATCGGCGTCATATTCCAAGTCTTCGCCACAGGGCGAAGTCGCGGAAACGGCGGCGAGCAGCAGAGGCACATCCACTAAATTCGATCTCCCTATCAGCCCGTTAGATGACGGGCAACTCATGCATTAGTTGCGCGAGGAACTTTGCATGTTTTCTTGGTCTTATTTAGCGCTTTGACATCATGCTGATTTCAAAGTGCCATCATTGGTGTTCAAGAAGTTGTGCATTTTTGGTGTAGTACTTATGCCTTGTCAAGGTAAGCTATTCGCCCTCTATGACAGATGTGCGGTGCTTAACATCTTGTGCGACTGATCAGTCGAAGCAGGTGCCGAGGCAGGATTTTTGTCATACAGGCCGGTTAAGATCAGCAATTACGCGGGTTGAAGCAGGCTTTCAAGGTTTTGAAAGGATCTGTCGTGGATCTCTCGGAGCATTTCTCCCAGGGAACGGCCGCGCGCGAAGTATCAGCAAGGAGGCAAGATGTCGCTGTGCTTGACTATCACTAGTTATCACAAGATTACCCCTGGCCAGTGTTCTGAAAAGTCCCTGGATCAGGGAGTGATGGCTATTGGCCGCGGTTCCGAAAATGACTGGGTACTGCCTGATCCAGAACGTCTTGTTTCCACGCAACATTGCGTTATTCAGTACAAAGATGGTCGTTACTACTTAACTGATAACAGCACTAATGGAGTTGAGTTAGTGCATGCCGGTATTCGTTTGCGGCGGGGAAGCAGCGAGCCATTGCAGGACGGCGAACTGATCCGCATCGGCGATTACGAGATCCAGGCGCGTATCGATTTCAACCTGAAAGTGACAGATACCCCGTCTTTCACCGGTGACGCTTCCAACAGTTTCGAAGCCCTGATGGGCGCCGCCGTGAAGGCCCCGACGCCACCTCCGGTGATCGCGCCGCAGTTCCAGGGCGCCTCGTCGATGGACACCCTGCCGGACCTGTTCGACTTCCTCGCGCCCACCAGCGTACCGCCGGCCACCGTGCACGATCACGTGCCGGCCGAGCAGCACGACTTCCGCCCGCCGACACCGCTGCCCGTGGCTGAGCCGCCTGCGCCGGTGGTCTCGGGCTCAGTAATCCCCGAAGACTGGGATCTGTTCGGCGATGCCCCGGCACCCAGGCCTGTTGCACCGCCGCCGCCAACACCGCCACAGCCGCCGGTTATCGAGCCGCCCAAGGTCGAGCGCCCGCTCCCGGTGGCTGATGCCAGCCAGCCCGACCTGTTGCAAGCCTTCCTGCGCGGTGCGGGCCTCGATCAGTTGCGCCTGGACAAGGCCCAGGCCGAAGCCCAGATGGAAAGCATCGGCCGCAGTTACCGGCTGATGGTCGAAGGCCTGATCGACGTGTTGCGTGCCCGCAGCAGCCTCAAGGGCGAGTTCCGCATGCAGCAGACGGTGATTCAACCGGTGGAAAACAATCCGTTGAAATTCGCCCCGAATGCCGATGAAGCGCTACTGCTGCTCCTACGCCACAGCAATCAGGCGTTTATGGCGCCGGACTTGGCCGTGCGCGACAGTTTCGACGATCTGCGCGCCCACCAACTGGCCGTCATGGCCGGGGTCGAAGCCGCCATCAAGCACCTGCTGACGCGCTTTGAACCGGCGCAGCTCGAAGAGCGCATGGGCAAGCCCGGCGGGCTGTCGAGCATTTTCAACGGCTCGCGCCAGGCCCAGTACTGGCAGCAGTTCACCGAGCTCTACAGCAATATTTCCCGCGAGGCCCAGGAAGATTTCCAGGACCTGTTCGGGCGTGAATTCAGCCGTGCCTACGAAGCGCACAGCAGCCGACAGCGTCACTAACAACGCAGTACATGGAACAACGGATAGCTAAGTACGTCATTGAGGACGCAGGATGATTCCCAGGTTTTTACTCGCAGTCGCCACCGCGCTTCTGCTGACGGCGTGTGCCAAGGATGCGGCCAAGCCCGAGGCCGCCGAAGCTGAGGCAGACACCGCCGCCGTCGAGCTGCATTTCCATGCCATCGCCGGGCTCAACCCCGGCGCCAATGGCCAGGCAGCCCCGGTACGGGTGCGGATTTTCGAACTGAAAAACGCCGCCACCTTCAGCCGTTCCGACTACTTCGCGCTGGCCGATCGCGCCCAGTCGACCCTCGGCCTCGACCTGCTCGACCAGGACGAAGTGGTGATCCTGCCCGGCCAGCAATTGAGCATCCAGCGCGACCTCGACCCGTCCACCCGCCAGATCGGCCTGCTGGTGGGCTATCGCGAACTGGACCGCGCCGAGTGGCGCACGGTGCTCAACGTGCCGGCACGCCAATACACCGAATACCAGATCAGCCTCGATGTGCATGCCGTGCGTGCCGACGTCGTGGTCCCCCCATCCAGCCCTGCCCAATAAGAATCGGAGCCCCCATGTCCTGGAACAATCGCGTGGTCTGGTCGGAAGGCATGTTCATCGGAACGCAGCACTTCCAGCAGCATGACCGTTACCTGGAAAACCTGATCGATGCGCGCAGCCGCCCGTTGTCGGCGGGGGCCTGGGGCTTTTCCGAACTGTTGATCGACCAGGGCCTGCTGGCCCAGGGCAAGCTGGCGATCGTCTCGGCACGTGGCCTGTTACCGGATGGCACGCCGTTCAATATCCCCCAGGACGACCTGGCGCCGAGCCCGCTGAATATCGACGACAACTTGCGCGATGGCCTGGTGTACCTGGCGTTGCCCCTCAAGCGTGCCGGCGCCCGCGACACCGTCGACGAAGGCGAGGCCCTGGAAGCCGCGCGCTATGTCAGCCAGGTGCGTGAAGTGCGCGACGACAACGCGCCCTTCGAAAACCGTGCGCCGGTGGCGGTCGGCTCCCGCGCCTTGCGCCTGTTGACCGCCCAGGATGGCATCAGCGATTACGCGGCCATTGGCCTGGTGCGCATCAAGGAAAAACGCGCCGACCGCGCCCTGGTGCTGGACGAGAGCTACATCCCGCCGGTCCTCGACGCGACGGCCAGCAAACCGCTGACCGCGTTTCGCAGCGAACTGCTGGGCCTGCTGCACCAGCGCGGCGAAGCGTTGGCCGGGCGCGTGGTGGCTTCGGGCGCCGGTGGTGCTTCGGAGATTGCCGACTTCATGCTGCTGCAACTGGTCAACCGCGCCCAGCCGCTGATCCAGCACCTGAGTCAGTTGAGCCCGCTGCACCCGGAGCGTTTCTTCAGTGAGCTGGTGAGCCTGGCCGGCGAGTTCTCGACCTTCTCCACCACGGGCCGCCGCCCCCACGAATATCCGCAATACCAGCATGACGACCTGGCCTTGAGCTTCACCCCGGTGATGCAGGCCCTGCGCGAGGCGCTGTCGATGCTGATCGACAGCAAGGCCACGCCGATCCCGATTGTCGAGAAAGCCTACGGCGTGCACGTGGCGATGCTGGCCGACAAAACCCTGATCGACAGCGCCAGTTTCATCCTGGTGGTGCGCGCCGATGTGCCGGGCGAAACCCTGCGCGCGCGCTTCGGCCAGCAAAGCAAAGTTGGCTCGGTGGAACACATCCGCGACCTGGTCAACCTGCAACTGCCGGGCATCGGCCTGCTGCCGCTGCCGGTGGCGCCACGGCAGATTCCGTACCACGCAGGCTCCACCTACTACGAGCTGGACCGGGGCAGCGAGCACTGGCAGCAACTGGGTAATTCCGGTGGCTTTGCGTTCCACATCGCCGGCCAGTTCCCGGGGTTGAACCTGGCTTTCTGGGCCATCCGAGGGTAATCCGCGATGCATCCGAATGACGATGACCGCACCCAGTTCATGCCGCGTCCCGGTGGCCGCGCGCCGGAGCCTGTTCGCGCAGAGCCGGCGCCGCTGTCGATGCCCGCTGCGCCGATCCTGACCGGCAAGGCCCAGGGCCTGAACTCGCTGGAAAGCGCTGCCGGCCCGTTGTTGTCGCTGCTGACGCGCCTGCGCAACACGATCTCGCACCCTGCGCCAGCGAGCCTGCGTGCGCAGTTGCTGGCTTACCTGCGCCAGTTCGAAGAACGTGCCGAGGCGGCCGGCGTGGCCCGCAACGATGTGCTGCTGGCGCGTTACGCGCTGTGCACCGCCCTCGATGAAGCCGTGCTGAGTACGCCGTGGGGCAGTGCCAGTGACTGGGGCAAGCAGAGCCTGCTGATCACCGTGCACAACGAAGCCTGGGGCGGCGAAAAGGTCTTCCAATTGCTGGATCACTGCCTGCAAAGCCCGCGGGAACGCCTGTACCTGCTGGAACTGCTGTACCTGTGCCTGTGCCTGGGTTTCGAAGGTCGCTACCGCGTGATGAACGATGGCCGCAGCCAGCTGGAAGCCTTGCGCGAGCGTACCGCTGCGGCGATTCGCAGTGCCCGTGGCGAGCATGAGCGCGAGCTGTCACCCCATTGGCGCGGCGTGACCGTGGCCCGTGATCGCCTGGCGCAGTTCATGCCGCCATGGATCGCCGTGGCCATCGGCCTGGCACTGCTGTTGGCATTGCTGTTCGGGTTGCGGATGAAACTGGCGTCGGATGCCGAGCCGGTGTTCAAGAATATTCATGCCCTGGGGGAGATCCCGGTGCAGGCCATCGACCGTCCGGTGGCCCAGCCGAAAATCATTGAGCGACCGCGTCTGGCAGGCTTCCTGGTGGAAGACATCAAGGCCGGTCGCGTAGCCGTGGAAGATGCCGTCGACCGCTCCGTGGTGACCATCCGTGGCGATGAACTGTTCGCCTCGGCCAGCTCCAGCATCGTCGATGACTTCCAGCCACTGATGCTGCGCATTGCCGACGCCATCCGCAAGGTCAAGGGCCAGGTGCGGGTCACCGGCCACAGCGATAACCGTCCGATTGCGACCCTGCGCTTTCCGTCCAACTGGGCGCTGTCCGAAGCGCGGGCCAAGTCGGTGCTGGAGATTCTCGCGGCCAAGACCGGCCAGCCGGAACGCTTCAGCGCCGAAGGCCGCAGCGACACCGAGCCGGTGGCGCCCAACGCCACAGCCGAAGGCCGTGCGCGCAATCGCCGGGTAGAAATCACCGTATTGGCGGAGGGCGTCGAGTGAAGGCGTTTTTCAGTTTTGTGATTCGCTGGGTGATCCCGCTGCTGGGCCTGATTGCCTTGAGCCTGATCATCTGGTTTGTGGGCCCGTTGCTCGATGTGCTGGTGCCGGAAGGGCGCCGCTGGGCGCTGATCATCCTGGTGTTCGCGGTGTGGATTGCCTACCGCGTATTCCGGATTATCCAGGCCCGGCGCCAGGCCGCCGAAGTGATGCGCAGCCTCGCGGCGGAAACCCCGCCAGACCCTGCCAGCGTCGCCACCGCCGAAGAGCTGGCGACCCTGCGCCAGCGCATGGACGAAGCCCTGGCCCTGTTGAAAAAGGCCAAGCTGGGCGGTGACGAGCGCCGCAACCTGTATGAGCTGCCGTGGTACGTGATCATCGGCCCGCCGGGCTCGGGCAAGACCACCGCGCTGGTCAATTCCGGGCTGCACTTTCCCTTGGCGGCGCAGTTGGGTGCCGGTGCGGTACGGGGCGTGGGCGGTACGCGCAATTGCGATTGGTGGTTTACCGACCAGGCCGTATTGCTCGACACCGCTGGCCGCTACACCACCCAGGACAGCAACTCCACGGTGGATAAAGCCGCCTGGCTGGGCTTTCTCGACCTACTGAAAAAGCAGCGTTCCCGGCGCCCGATTGATGGAGCGTTTATCGCCATCAGCCTCTCGGACCTGCTGCTGGGCAGCGACGCCGAGCGTGCCGCCCATGCCGCCGCGATCCGCCTGCGCATCCAGGAGCTGTACACCCAACTGGGCGTGCGCTTCCCGATCTACCTGATGCTCACCAAGCTCGACCTAGTGCCGGGCTTCATGGAGTTCTTCGACAACCTGAGCAAGGAAGAGCGCGCCCAAGTGTGGGGCATGACCTTCGCCCTGGACGACGGCAAGAACAGCGACAGCCCGCTGGCCCATCTGCAAAGCGAGTTCGCCGGCCTGGAACAGCGCCTCAACGAGCGCCTGGTGGAGCGCCTGCAACAGGAACGCGACCCGGCGCGGCGCGACCTGATCTACGGTTTCCCGCAGCAGTTCGGCGCGTTGAAGGATTGCCTGCAAGGCTTCCTCGAAGGCGTGTTCAAACCCAACGCCTTTGAAGAGCGCGTCTTGCTGCGCGGTGTGTACTTCACCAGCGGCACCCAGGAAGGCAGCCCGATTGACCGCTTGATCGGCGCCATGGCCCAGAGCATGAACCTGGACCGCCAGCACCTGGCGCGCCAGACCGGCACCGGGCGCAGTTACTTCATCGAAAAACTGTTCACCGCCGTGGCGTTTGCCGAGCGTGGCCTGGTGGGCGTCAACCCGAAGGTCGAGCGCCGTCGCAAGTGGATTGCCCGGGGGGTGCTGGCCGCAACCGTGGCGCTGGTACTGGTCGTCAGCATGTTGTGGTGGGTGAGTTATCGCGCCAACCAGGCCTACATCGCCCAGGTTGACCAGAAGGTCGCGCCGTTGGGCCAGACCGTGCAGAACCTCAGCCCGGCGCAGCGCGAAGTACTCGCGGTATTGCCGTTGCTCAATGCGGTGAAGAACCTGGCGGGCGACTCGCCGAGCTGGTCCGAAGGCTTGGGCCTGTATCAGGGCGACATGCTCGAAGCCGAATCCGCCAGCGTCTACCGCAAGCTGTTGATCGCCGTGTTCGCGCCCCGTTTGGTGACGCGCATCGAAGAGCAACTGCACGGCGGCGGCAATTCCGACTTCCTCTACGAAGGTTTGAAGGCCTACCTGATGCTCGCCGACAGCGAGCATTACGACCCGGACTTCATCAAGGCCTGGATCGCCCTCGATTGGGACCGCAACCTGCCGCGCGACCTGCCGGCGGACCAACGCCAGGCATTGATCGGGCACTTGCAGGCCTTGTTCGAGCGGCATCCGCCCAGCGCCCGTCTCGACCCGCGCTTGATCGACGACCTGCGTCGGCAACTGCAGCAACTGCCGGTGGCCCAGCGCGTCTACGACCGCATCAAGCGCCAGAAACTGCCGGAAGGCGTGCCGGACTTTCGCATCAACGAAGCGGCGGGCCGTGATGCGGCGCTGGTGTTCAGTCGCAAGAGCGGCAAGCCGTTGGGCGAACCGTTGAGCGGTTTCTTCACCGCCAAGGGTTATCGCCAGGGCTTCCTGCTGGCCAGCCTGAACCAGACTGGCACCCTCGCTGAAGAGCAATGGGTACTGGGCCACGAGCAGGCCGACCAACAAAACGTCGTCAGCCTCGCCGCCGATGTGCGCCGCCTGTACTTCCAGGACTATCAACGCCAGTGGGATGCGTTGCTGGCGGATATCGACTTTGTGCCGATCACCAGCGTGGCCCAGGCGGCCGACGTCTTGCGGGTGATTTCCGGGCCGACCTCGCCGCTGAAGAAGCTGCTGGTGGCGGTCTCCAAAGAGACCGACTTGCAAGCGGAAGAACGCTTGCTGGCCGCCAAGGGCGCGCCGGTGGAAGGTGGCGTGGACAAGCTCAAGGAACGCCTCGGCAGCCTGCTTGGCCAGGACCAGCCAACTGCGAATGCACCAGCGGCCAGTGAAGATCCGGTGACGGCGCACTTCGCCGAACTCAACAGCATCGTCAGCAAGAACGAAGGCGAACCGGCAGCCATCGATGGCCTGCTGGCGGACATGAACGCGCTGTATGTGCAGGTCAGCGCCATGGTCGGTGCCAGTGGCGATGCGTTGCTCGGCGAAGCGAAAAACCAGGCGGCGGCTGCGGCCACGCGGGTCAGCCTGAATGCCGAACGCCAGCCGCCGCTGGTGCAGGGCATGGTCAAGTCAGTGGTCAACTCCACCACCAACAGCATGATGGGCGGGGTGCGCAACCAGCTGAATGCGGCGTGGGTCAGCGAAGTGGTGAACGTGTATCGCCAGTCCCTGGCCGGGCGTTATCCGATGTCGCCCGGCAGTGCGCGGGACGCGACCCTGGATGACTTCGGCCAGTTCTTCGGGGTGGGCGGGGTGATGGACAATTACTTCCGCAAGTACCTGCAACCTTACGTCGACACCTCCACGCAAACCTGGCGCTGGCAGCCGGGCGCGGCGCAGAAGCTCGGCATCGCGCCGGGCGTGCTGCAAACGTTCCAGCGTGCGGCGACCATTCGGGATGCGTTTTTCCGTGCCGGTGGCACCCAGCCGATCGTGCGCTTTGAACTCAAACCGGTGGCGATGGACGCGACCATCACCCAGTTCCTGCTGGACCTGGACGGCCAGCAACTGAGCTACGACCACGGCCCGAGCCGGCCGGTCGCGATGCAGTGGCCGAATCCCGGCAGCATTGGCGTGGTGCGCATTTCCATCATGCCGCCGTCAGCCAGCGGGCGCTCCGGCGTGACGCTGGACGGCCCGTGGGCCTGGTTTCGCCTGCTGGAGCAATCGGACCTGACCGCCGGCAACTCGCCGGACCGCTTCAACCTGCGTCTGCGGGTCGACGGCGCGAGCATCTCCTACGAGTTGCGGGCCAACAGTGCCTTCAACCCGTTCAAGAGCCGCGTGCTTAACGGCTTCAGCCTGCCGGAGCGGCTATGACCACGCTGGGTTTCTACGGCAAGTTGGCGTGCCGCGGCGACTTTGTCAGCCGCGCGCTGCCCCAGAGTTTTATCGGCCCTTGGGACAGTTGGCTGGCGTCCGGATTGCTCGCCAGCCAGACCCGCCTCGGGGCTGACTGGCTGAATGCTTACCTGGTCAGCCCATTGTGGCGCTTCGTGTTGGCGCCGGGTGTGTGCGGGCCGGACGCGGCGGTGGGCGTGGTGATGCCGAGCATCGACCGGGTGGGGCGCTATTTCCCGCTGACGGTGGCTGCGCTGTTGGATCACGACACCGACCCGGCCTCCGTCGTTGGCGGCCCGGACACCTGGTTTGAACAGGTGGAAGAGTTGTTGCTGAGCACGCTGGACGCCGGCGCCAGCTTCGAAGGTTTCAGCGGCGGGATCGAATCCCTCGGCGCTCCAGCCTGCCAACCTCGCACCTTGGGTAGTCGCTTTGCGGGCTTGCAGCGTGTCAACGCCACAGACCCTCAAGCGCGGATGACTGCGCTTGCCGAACAGGCCTGCGAAGGCGCGAGCCTGTGGTGGGGCCGTGGTTCGCAACAGATTTCTCCCGGTTTAATGCGGTGTCAGGGCTTGCCTGCTGCCGACGATTTTGCGCAATTTTTGCTCGGCCAAGAAGGTGTTGTGTAGATGCGGTCCACGTTCAAATCCGCCAGCAAAAGCCACGTCGGCATGGTTCGCCAAGTCAATGAAGACGCTTGCCTCGACCTGCCGGAAAACGGCCTGTGGGTGGTGGCCGACGGCATGGGCGGGCACGCGGCGGGGGATTACGTCAGCAGCCTGATTGTCGACAGCCTGCGCAGCATTCCCGTGGGCCGTTCTCTTGAGGAATACACGGCGGCGTTGCGCAGCGACCTGCTGCGAGTCAACGGCGCGGTGCGCGAAGAAACCGCCCACCGTGGCGTGACCATGATGGGCAGTACCGTGGTGTTGCTCGCCACCCGAGGCTTGCGCGGCGTGTGCCTGTGGGCCGGCGACAGCCGCCTGTATCGCCTGCGCGACGGCCTGCTGGAAAGCATTTCCCGCGACCACAGCTACGTGCAGGACTTGCAGGACAGCGGCCTGCTCAGCGAAGCCGATGCGCGGGTGCATCCACGGGCGAATATCGTCACCCGCGCGATTGGCGTGGAAGCACAGTTGGCGTTGTCGTCGGTCGACCTGTTGATCGCCCCCGGCGACAGTTACCTGCTGTGCAGCGACGGCCTGAACAAGACCGTCGAAGACCACGAGATCCGCGAAGTACTGAGCCATGCCGAGCCGGACGAAATCGTCCGCAGCCTGGTGCACCTGGGGCTCAATCGCGGCGCGCCGGACAACATCACCGCCATCGTTGTGAAGGTGTCGACATGAACATCATCATTCCCGGCTACGACATCGAAGGCGAAATCGGCGTTGGCGCCATGGCCAGCGTGTACCTGGCGACCCAGCGTTCCCTGGAGCGCAAGGTGGCGCTGAAGATCATGGCGGCGGCGCTGGCGGCCGACCCGAGCTTCTGCGAGCGCTTCCTGCGCGAAGGCAAGACCCTGGCGCGCCTGTCCCACCCGCACACCGTGACCATCCATGACATCGGCAATGTCGGTGAGCTGTACTACATGGCCATGGAATACCTGCCCAATGGCACGCTCAAGGAGCGGATCGCCGCGGGACTGACGCCGGAGCAGGGGCTGACGTATATCCGCCAGATCGCGTCGGCGCTGGGCTACGCCCACGCTCAGGGTCTGGTGCATCGCGATGTGAAGCCGGCGAACATTCTGTTCCGCGCGGATGGCACGGCGGTGTTGTCGGACTTTGGTATCGCCAAGTCCCTGGATGACCGCACGCAGTTCACCCAGGCCGGATTTGCCGTCGGCACGCCGAGCTACATGAGTCCGGAGCAGGCCCGGGGCCAGGAGATTGATGGGCGCGCCGACCTGTATGCGTTGGGCGTGGTGCTCTATGAAATCCTCGTGGGCAAGCTGCCTTACAACGGCACCGATGCGCTTTCCACAGCACTGGCACACCTGACTGAACCGCTGCCTGAGTTGCCGGTGCACCATGGGCGTTATCAGGAGGTGCTGCGCAAGCTGCTGGCCAAAGACCCGGCGGAACGCTTCCCGGATGCGTCGGCGTTGTTGCGGGCGTTGGATCAGTTGCCGAAGGAGGAGCAGGTCGAGGCGACGTTGATTCGGCCTCTGCCGATTCCGGTGGCGGTCTCGAATGACCTGGCCGGACTCACGCCGGTTTCCATCGAAATCCCGACCGAAAAGCCGCAGCCACAACCCGTGCGGCAACCGGTGGTGACGCCGACGCAACACTCTGCCGTGGCCGGACAAAACCGTGGGCCGGTGCTGGCGTTGGCGGCAGTTGCCGTGGCGGTCGCGCTGGCAATTGCGGGCGCAAGTTACTGGTGGTTGAAAGATGACGCGCCAGCCGCCGCGCCGCCGGTTGCCGAGGCGGCCAAGACCATCGCGCCGCCTGCCGCGCAACCGGTAGCGGCGCAGGTTGACGGCGGTCAACGCCCGTTGCTGATGGCCGGCAAGAAAACCTTGTTCCAGCGGGTACTGAGCAAGCCCGGCGCCAAGCTTTCCCACGAAGCGGGCGGGGCGCCTGGCGAAGGTTTGCCGGCGTTTTCCGTGCTCTATGTCTACCAACGCAAGGACGTCGACGGCAGCCCCTGGCTACGGGTTGGCGCCGCCACCGACGGGCGCAGCGACGGCTGGCTGCCGGCGGCGCAAGCCAGCGACTGGAAGCAGAGCCTGGTGCTCAAGTTCACCGAGCGTTCGGGCCGGGCGCCGGTGATGTTCCTGCGCCAATCTGCGGAAGTGGAAAAGCTGCTGGCCGATCCTGCCGCAGCGAAAAACCTGCTGCTCAAGGTGCAGAAAAACACCGAGGACAACCAGCAGGTGCTGGCCCTGGAGCCGACCGCAAGCGCCGTCCCGCAGAACCAGTTCTATTTGCTGCCGATCTTCGACTCCAAGGAGAGCTTCGACGAAAACGGCCAGCCGGTGCAGCTGCTCAACGTCGCCTCCATCGACCCTGGCAGCACACCTGATGTCATCGCCAAGGCTGTCGCTCGAACGCCGGTGACCGACGCCAGCGCCGATGCCTTCCGCACGGCCGTGGTGCTGGTGGTCGACACCACGGTGTCGATGCAGCCCTACATCGACCAGGTTCGCGACGTGGTCCACGAGCTGCAAACCCGCATCGCCGAGCGTGGCGAACTGGACAGCGTGAGCTTTGGCCTGGTGGGTTTTCGCAACAGCATCAAGAAAACCCCCGGCCTGGAGTATGTGGCCAAGACCCTGATCACCCTCGACCAAGGGCGCGACCCGCAGCGCTTCCTCGACATGGCGCGGCAGGTCAAAGCGTCGACGGTGTCCAGCCACTCGTTCAACGAAGACGCGTTCGCCGGTGTCATGCAGGCGGTGGAAGGCATGGACTGGTCCGGCTACGGCGGGCGCTTGATCCTGCTGGTGACCGACGCCGGTGCGCTGCGCAAGAACGACCCGTTCGCCACCACCCAGATGAACGAAGCCGAAGTGCGCCAGGCGGCGCTGGGCAAGCAGATCAAGATCTACGCCTTGCACCTGCGCACCGACGCCGGGAAGAAAACCCACAGCGGCGCCGAAACCCAGTACCGCACCCTGACCGCCGATGCCAACCCGCAGATCGGCGACCTGTACACGCCGGTGCCCGGTGGCGATGTGCGCAAGTTCGGCGAGCGGGTCGACGAGATCGGCACGGTGTTCGCCAACCTGGTGCATCAGGTGCGCAGCAACACGCCGCAGCCGGTGCCGCTGCTCAGTGCCGCGCCGACCCTGGCGGACAAATCCGCCGCCGTCGGTTACGCGATGCACATGGATTTCCTTGGCCGCAAAACCGCGAGCCAGGCACCGCAACTGGTGAGTGCCTGGACCGCCGATCGCGACCTGACCAATACCGCGCTGCCGGCCTTTCAGGTGTGCGTGATGCTGACCAAATTGCAGCTCAACGATTTGCAGCAGTCCTTGAAACTGATCGTCGACGCCGCGCGCAAAACCCAGACCTCACCGAAGGATTTCTTCCAGGAAATCGCCAGCGCCTCGGCCTATATGAGCCGTGATCCACAGGCCTTGAAAAAGGGCGGCAACCTGGCGGACGGCGGCATCCTTGGCGAATACCTGGAAGGCCTGCCGTACCGCAGCAAGTCGCTGAACATGACCCAGGATTTGTGGCTGTCGTTGAGCGTGGCCGAGCAGGAAGACTTTATCGACGAGCTGGATTCGAAGATCCGCCTCTACGAAACCTTCCATAACGATGTGGCCAACTGGGTCCGTTTCGGCGATGCCGAGCCGGGTGATGCGTTGTACCGCGTGCCGCTGTCGACGCTGCCGTAATGCTGAACTTGAGCGCAGTGCACAAGAGCCGGGGCGTTGGTGCCCAGCGCTACAGCCTGGTGATACCGGGCTTGCAACTGCGTGCGGGTGAACAGTTGGCGGTGGTCGGGCCGAGTGGCTGTGGCAAGAGCACCTTGCTGGATTTGCTCGCGCTGGTGTTGGCGCCGGACCAGGTCGGGCAGTTCGATTTCAACCGCGTCGACATTGCCGGGCTTTGGCGTGGTGACCAGCAAAGCGCGCTGGCGGAGCTACGCAGTCGGCACCTGGGTTACGTGCTGCAAACCGGCGGCCTGCTGGGCTTTCTCGATGTGCGCGGCAACATTGCGTTGTCGCGGCAACTCCTGGGTTTGAAAGACGACGGCAGCGTGGCGCGGTTGGCCGAGCAGTTGGAAATCACTGATCAGTTGGACAAGAAGCCGGCGGCGTTGTCCGTCGGCCAGCGTCAGCGGGTCAGTTGCGCAAGAGCCCTGGCCCACGGTCCGCAGCTGTTGCTGGCGGATGAGCCCACCGCTGCGCTCGACCCGTTGAACGCCGAGCGGGTGATGCAGGCGCTGTTGGCCCAGGCCCGGCATAACGGCGCGTGCTGCGTGATCGCCACCCATGATGAACCCCTGGCCCGGGCCAGCGGCTTGCAGGTGCGGCGCATCAGTTGCCGTCGCGACGCCGACGGCGGCGTCACCGCCACCCTTGGGGAGGCGTGCTGATGCGTATCGCCCTGGTGGCTTCCCTGGCCTGGCAGGATTACCGCAACGATGCGTGGCTGTCGGTGTGTTCGGTGCTGGCGCTGGTGGCGGTGATCGCGCCGTTGCTGGTGTTGTTCGGCCTGAAATTTGGACTGGTTAGCAGTTTGACCGAACGTTTGGAGAACGACCCGGCCACCCGGGAAATTATTCCGTTGGGCGGTGGTCGATTCAGCAGTGAATTTGTCGAGCAGCTCCGCCAGCGCAGCGACGTGGCGTTCGCCTTGCCGCGCACCCGGCAGATTGCGGCGACGGCGCAGTTGGGGGCGGTGACGGTGGAGATGCTGCCGACCGCCGCCAACGACCCATTGCTGGCCGGCCTGCCGATGCCCAAGGGCCTGGATCAGATCGTGCTGAGCCACACCGCTGCCGAAAAGCTCGGGGCAAAGGCCGGGGATTGGCTGGAGGCGAGTTTTGGGCGCCAGGTGGCGGGGCGCATCGAGTCGCAACGCCTGCGGGTTCAAGTGCTGCAGGTAGCGCCGCTGGAAGCCTTCGCCCGGGATGGATTGTTTGCACCCTTGGGCTTGCTGGAAGCAGCGGAAGATTATCGCGATGGCCGCGCGGTGCCGGCGTTTGGCTGGGACGGCGATGCGGTGGGCGTCAGCGAGCAACGGGTATACCCGGCGTTCCGTTTGTATGCGCGGCGCCTGGTGGATGTGGAGCCGCTGCGGGTGTATTTCGCCGGGCAGAATCTGTTGGTGTCGACCCAGGCCCAGACCATCGCCCAGGTGCAGTCGTTGAGCCGCAACCTGTCGATCGTGTTCTGGATCATCGCCGGGCTGGCGTTGGCGGGCGCGTTTGCCGCGATCTTTGCCGGGGCGCTGGCGTCGGTTGCACGCAAGCGTCGGGAGCTGTCGGTATTGCGGCTGTTGGGGTTTTCCACCGCCGGGTTGTTGCTGTTTGTGGTGTTGCAGGCGCTCTACAGCGCGGGGTTTGCCGCTGTATTGAGTGGGCTTTTATATGGCTTGGCAGAGTCCGGCCTGAACCAATTATTCGTGCAGGTGCCGGGCGAATACGCCAGTCACCTGCTGGCGCGTCACTACGGCCTGGCCCTGGCAGCTGTCCTCGGCGTCAGCGCCGTGGCGGCGGCGTGTGGTGGTTGGCGTGTGGCGCGTATCCAGGCTTCTGAAGGAATCAGAGATGTATAAGTTACTGGGCGCCGCCATGGCGCTGACCCTGTCCTGTGTGGCCTGGGCCGATGAGGCGAGCGACAAGCTGGACAACCCCAAGCCGTTGCCGGACGACGTCAGCCTGCCGCTGCCCTGCGAAGGCAACATGGTGTTCCGCTATGCCTACGTGCTGGCCCAGGGCACCCTGGATGACCGCGAGATCAGCCTCGGCTACCCGTTCAGCGAAGGTGAAGCGGGCTATCAGCAGTCGTTCATTTCCGGTTATCGCCGCGACTTCATCAACGGCCAGTTCACCCTCAAGGACCTGCCCAAGGACTGGAACAAGGTCATTGCGCCGCTGATGCCGAAGACCGACGCCAAGACCCCGCTCAAGCCGATGCTGTACTTCATCGGCAAGTACGAAGTCACTGCGCGGCAATATGCGCAGGTCATGTCCCAGGCGCAATCCCTGGCCAGTGGCGAACCCGCCCCGGCGTGCGATGTACCTACCGGGATGGCGGCGCGCTTGCCCAAGGTCAAGTTGTCGCGCTTTGAAGCCGAACGCTTCTCGGCGGTGTACAGCGCCTGGTTGATGAAATATCACCGCGAGCTGCTGCCGGTGAGTGGTCGCGGTGCTTCGGCGGACGACGGCGGCCTGGGCTTTGTGCGCCTGCCTACCGAAGTGGAGTGGGAGTTTGCCGCGCGCGGTGGCCAGGCGGTCAGCCGTCAGGACCTTGAAGGTCGGCTGTTTCCACGGCGTACCGAGGGCAGCGAAAGCGATGGTCCCCTTGCCGATTACGCGGTGTTCAATCAGGTCGCCGGTGGCACCGGCCAGGCCGCACGGCTGATGCCCATCGGCACCAAGCTGCCCAACCCGATCGGCATGTTCGATGTGATCGGCAACGCGGCGGAAATGGTCCAGGAATCCTTTCAACTGGTGCACGCCGGGCGTCGTCAGGGCACCTATGGCGGGTTCGTGGTCAAGGGCGGCAACTACCTGGAAGGCGAGGGCACGCTGTTCACCGGCATGCGCCGCGAGTACCCGTTGTTCGCCGCCGACGGTACCGAACAAAGCAACGAGACCACCGGCTTTCGCGTGGCGATTGGCGCCTTGTCGGCACCGCGTTCGCGCTACAAGGAACTGTTCGCCCAGTGGCAGAAGGAAGGTCGCCTGGCCTCGCTGACCGATGCCATCGACGACGCCCAGGACCCGACCAAGCGCCTGGACAGCATCATCGCCGCCAGCGTCGACCCGCGCCTGCAAGCCGAACTTGGGCTGGTCAACGAAGAGCTCAAGCGCAACGTCTCGCTGATCGCCCAGCAGCGCGAAGAAGCGGCCGGCAACCTGATTCAGTCCGCGGCCCTGGTGGCCGAGACCATCAACAACTACAACATCCGCCTGATCAATTTGCAGAAGAGCCGCCAGCAGGCCATCGACGCCAAGGACGAGGCCAGCGCGCAGCTGTTCGCCACGGCGATCACCAATGGGCGCAGTGCGCTGGACGGCGCGGTGGCGATCTACATCGACAACCTGGCCACCGGCACGCGCTACACCGATGCGGTGATCCAGGCGCAGTTTCAACGGATCAAGGAAGAGTTGGATCGCAAGCCGGTACTGGGCAAGAGCCTGGTGACGCGTGCGACGTTATTCGTTCGCCATGTGGGCAACTACCGCAAGCAACAGCGGGCCGACCCGGCGACGATTTTGAAGGAATTGCTCGCAGCGAGCGGTCAGCGGTCTTGACCGCTGGTTGTACAGCGAGCTTGGAAGGGACTCAGGCGGCGGTGGGCCGCGCTGGGCAAGTCAAACTTAAAAGAGAACACAACGATGATTTTTTCCCGTAAGGCGGTTTCCAAGCGTCATCTGCTGCTGATTGCCGCAGGCTTCAGCACGGTGCTGACCGGTTGCGCAACGTCGCCGACCAACAAGGTCGCCTCGACCACCAAGGTCGAGTACTACCCGAACTGCTACGAGCCGGTGCAGCACCTGCGTGCTACCGATTCGGACCTGACCAAGTCGGTGGTCACCGGCGCCGCCCTGGGTGCGGCCGGTGGTGCTTTGCTGGGCGCCTTGACCGGCGACTCCGACAAGCGCGGCCGCAACGCTGCCATCGGTGCAGCGGGCGGCGCCCTGGCCGGTGGTGCTGCGGGTTACTACACCGAGCGCCAGAAGCAGATCACCGATGACAACCAGCGCATCGCCTCCTACGCCACCGACGTCAACAAGCGTGCTTCCGACATCGACCGCAGCACCGCGTACGCCAAGGCGTCCCAGCAGTGCTACCAGAGCGCGTTCACCAAGCTGGTGGCCGACCGCAAGGCCAAGACCGTCAACGACGTTGAAGGCCGCAAGCGCCTGGCAGAAATCGTCTCGGGCCTGAAAGAGTCCAACGACCTGATCGTCGCGGTGAACGGCAAGGCCAGCGAAGACCTGAACAACTACACCCAGGCGTACGAGCAGGATCTGCAACAAGTGGGCGTACAACGTGCTGACGTGGTCACTGTTGCGACTGCCGATACCACGCCGGTGGTGACGCCAGCCAAAGGCAAGAAGCCGGTAAAAGTCGCGAAAAAGCCGGTACTGCCAACCGTGCCGAAAGAAGCCGTAGCCACCGAGAAAACCATCCAGACCGCCCAGACCAAACAAGCTGAAAGCAAGCAGGTTGCCAGCGCCGGTAAAGCGCAGATCGAAGGCACTTGCCGTGATCCGAACCTGGCGGACTGGGCACCGGTTCCTTGCCCTAACGTCTGAGGAAAGTTGTTGCTATAAGCGTTAAACGCCAGCCGATCTCCTGCTAAAACGGGAGATCGGTAGCGTTATTTGCACAAATCGTTAAACTGCTGCGGCCACCCAATAATTACACTGAGGCCGTGTGCATGAAATTTCGTTTTCTTCTCTGGATGCTTGGCCTGTTGATGGGCAAAGCCAGCCGCACCAACCCTGCGTTCCAGCAGCAGTTGGGTGACAAGGACCTGGCGTTCCAGTTGCAGACCCTCGACGGCAAGGTTGCCCGTCACTTCATCGTCAAAGACCAGCGCATTACCAGCCGCTCGGGTGTTCATCCCGCGCCTGCGTTTGCCATCGCCTTCAAAGACGCCGCCTACGGCTTCGCCACGATGCAGGCGAAGAACAAGCAACTGGCGTTCATGACGGGGATTCAGGACAAGTCGATCCAGATCAAGGGCAACCCGGCGCTGGTGATCTGGTTCCAGGGGTTGACCAAGTATTTGAAGCCGAAGAAAAAGCCCAAAGGCTAGGGGTTCTTCAGCAATACTGCGTCGCCTGCATTCGCGAGCAAGCCCGCTCCCACATTCGACCGAGTTCCAACTTTGGAATGGGATTGAATGTGGGAGCGGGCTTGCTCGCGAATACGGTGTAACAGGCGCCCGATTTATCCCTGGCTGAACTGCGACGCCAACTCGCGCAACAACGTTTCCGCGTCCAGCACCTTGCTCACCACGTCCTCTGCCTTGTCCCTGGTCAGCCCCAGGCGCTCAAGCAGTTCGTCCGGGATGGATTCATCCGGCCCCGAGCCGATGCCGCGGCTGCGCAGCAAGCGCACGGCCAGGCACACCAGGTTCGGGTATTCCGCATATTGGCCGTCGTAGGTCGGGTCGTGCTGGAAGCGCAGGGCGGTGGACAGTTCGTCCGGCATGTCCCAATAGCGCATCAACCACGCACCAATCTGCTCGCGGCTGATGCCCAGCAGATGCTGCTCGATGTAGCTGTGGCACAGGTGCGGGTTGACCTCCAGGTGCCGGCAGATCAGTGAGAAGTGCGGCGGGAAGACGTGGGCCAGCAACAGGTAGCCGAAATTGTGCAGCAGGCCGGCGAGGTACGTCAGGCCGGCTTCCGGGCGCTGGGCGCGGGGCATGGCGCGGGTCAGGCCTTCGATGACGGCGGCGGTGTAGATCGACTGGTGCCAGTACGGCGTGGCCTGTTGCGGGTGGTCCTTGGGCAGGCTCAAGGTCTTGCCCAGGGCCAGGCCGAGTGCGAGGTTGATCACCAGGTCAAAGCCCAGCACGCGCACGATGGCGTCTTCCACCGAGCGGATCTTGCCCGGCGAGGCGTAGTAGGGCGACGCGGCCCAACTCACCACCTGGGCGGCCAGGGCCGGGTCGGTTTCGACCACGCCGGTGATGTCGTCGATGGTGGCGTTGGGGTCGACCCGCAGCTTGATGATCTTTTGCGCGGTATCGGCCAGCGGCGGAATTTCGATGGTGGCTTCCAGGCGCTGCTGGATACGGCGGGCGGTGAACGCCTGCATCGCCTGGGTGATTTCCTCGCGGTCGTCGTTGGGGCGATCCAGGTTTGGCCGGATGTTGCTCAGCGGCTCGCCGAAATGCGCGGCGCTGGCCTTGGTCAGCATGCTCTTGAACGCGTCGCTGGAAATCTCCAGCAGCAGCCCGGCTTCGCCCGAGTGCACCAGCACGGTCGGCTCACGCAACAGGCTTTCTTCGTACAGGCAGGGAGAGCTGGTCAGCGGCGGCAGGCCGAGCAGCAGGCTCAGGCTGTGCTTGCCGAGCATGCGCTCCAGGCGCTCCGGCGACACGGCCGTGAGGCGCCGACCGGTGAGCTCGGCGAGGCGATTAAGGTCCAGCAACTGGTTCTGTGGAAACAGCACCATGAGTGCACCCACGGCATCATCGAGCAGTACGGCTTGAACCTTCTGCGCCGGGTTCAGGCCGGGGCGTTCGGCAACTTCCGTGTAGCTGATGGCGAGCTTTGCAAGCAGCGTCCGAATCACCGAGGGTGCAGTCGGTGGGGCTGTGGCGAGGGCAACTTCTGACATGGCCTGAATCCAATTTCCTACAGTCATTGGAGTATAACCAGCTTGATACAAGTGAGGGTTGTCTAAGTGAGTCAGCCGTCACACTTGGCCGTATTGCTGCCCATGTCTCAGCCAGCGATCCAGCAGCGGGCTGACGTGTTCCGGCCAACGCTCCAGTAACGCCTGGGCCGCGTCGCGCACGGCGGGCAGCAAGTCGGCATCGCGCATCAGGTCGGCGACCTTGAATTGCAGCAGGCCGGTCTGGCGGGTGCCGAGCATCTCGCCGGGGCCGCGCAGTTCGAGGTCTTTTTCGGCGATCACGAAGCCGTCGTTGGTTTCGCGCATGATCCCCAGGCGCTGGCGACCGATCTGCGACAGCGGCGGGTGGTACAGCAGCACACAGTGGCTGGCGGCGCTGCCCCGGCCGACGCGGCCGCGCAATTGGTGCAGTTGCGCCAGGCCCAGGCGCTCGGGGTTCTCGATGATCATCAGGCTGGCGTTGGGGACGTCGACGCCGACTTCAATCACCGTGGTCGCCACCAGCAATTGCAGGTTGCCGGCCTTGAACTCGGCCATTACCGCGGCCTTTTCCACCGGCTTCATGCGACCGTGAATCAGCCCGACCTTGAGTTCACCCAAGGCACTGGTGAGGTCTTCATAGGTGGTTTCGGCGGCCTGGCAGGTCAGCTCTTCGGATTCTTCGATCAGCGTGCACACCCAATACGCCTGACGGCCTTCGGCGCAGGCGCCGCGCACCCGTTCGATGACTTCGACGCGGCGGGTGTCGGTGACCAGCACGGTGTTGACCGGCGTTCGGCCCGGCGGCAGTTCGTCGAGGATCGAAGTGTCAAGGTCGGCGTAGGCGCTCATGGCCAGGGTGCGCGGGATCGGTGTGGCGGTCATGATCAACTGGTGCGGGCTCATGCGGCCGCCCACGCCTTTCTGGCGCAGGGCCAGGCGCTGCTGCACACCGAAGCGGTGCTGTTCGTCGATGATCACCAGCGCCAGATTCTTGAACTTCACTTCGTCCTGGAACAACGCGTGGGTGCCCACCACCATCGGGGCGCCGGCGGCGATCTGCTCCAGGGCGGCTACGCGGTTCTTGCCCTTGAGCTTGCCGGCCAGCCATGCGACTTCCAGGCCCAGCGGTTCGAGCCAGCGCTTGAAGGTGATGAAGTGCTGCTCGGCGAGAATCTCGGTGGGCGCCATCAGCGCCACCTGATAGCCGGCTTCGAGGGCCTGCAACGCGGCGAGGGCGGCGACCACGGTTTTACCCGCGCCCACGTCACCCTGGATCAGCCGCAGCATCGGTTCTTTCTGGCTCAGGTCGTAGGCAATTTCGTTGCCGACCCGTTGCTGGGCGCCCGTCGGTGCAAACCCCAGGTTGGCCAGGTATTGCGCAGGCAGGCGCTTGGCCTTGGGCATGGCCGGCGCGCGCAGCGAACGCATGCTCTCGCGCAGGCGCTGCTGGGACAGTTGATGGGTCAGCAGTTCTTCGAACGCCAGGCGATGCTGGGCCCAGTGATGCCCGAGAGCCAACTCGTCGACGTCGGCATCGGCGGGTGGGTGATGCAGGTAGCGGATCGCATCATCCAGCGGCGCCAGTTGATAGTCGCGCGCCAGTTCCTGGGGCAGCCAGTCGGGCAGGCTTTTTGGCCCGAGCATCGTCAGAGTCTGCATGCACAGTTGGCGCAAGCGCTGCTGGGTCAGGCCCTCGGTGAGCGGGTAAATTGGCGTGAGGGTGGTGTCTACCGGCGGCGGTTCGTCGCCGGTAATCGCGCGGTATTCCGGGTGATAGATTTCCAGCCCCGAAGCGCCGGGCCGGGCTTCGCCGTAGCAGCGCACGCGGGTACCACGCTTGAGGCCTTCCTTCTGGGCGTTGCTGAAGTGGTAGAAGCGCAGGCTCAGGCCGCCGGTGCCGTCTTGCAGGCGCACCACCAAGCTGCGGCGCTTGCCCATGACCACGTCGGCGCCGCTGACGGTGCCTTCAACCACGGCGTCCTGCCCAGGGCGCAAGTGGCCGATGGGCACCACGCGGGTGCGGTCCTGGTAACGCAGGGGCAGGTGGAACAGCACGTCCTGGAGATTTTCCAGCCCGACCTTGGCCAACTTCTCGGCCATGGCCTCCCCGACACCCTTGAGTGCCGTCACCGATACCTGCGACAGCTCAGTCATACCGTTAATTAGCTCGCAGCAGGCGGCTTGGCCACCGAACACAGGCGGATCGAGTCGGCGAGGATTTCAATCGCTTTCGGACGCGGGAAGCTCGCACGCCAGGCAATCGCCACGGTGCGGAACGGTACCGGCGGCGTCAGTGGGCGCACGGCGATCACGCCGGGGGCGTAGTGATGGCTGTCGACCGCCGACAGCGGCAGGATCGAGATACCCAGGCCGGAGGCGACCATATGGCGAATGGTTTCCAGGGAGCTGGACTCCACGGTGGTGTGCTTGGCGCCGTCGTTGCCCTTGGTCAGGGTCGGGCAGGCTTCCAGCACCTGGTCGCGGAAGCAATGGCCTTCGCCCAGCAACAGCAGGCTCTTGTCGTTGAGCAGGCCCGCGTCGATGGTGTCTTTCTGCGTCCATGGGTGGGACGCCGGCATCAGCACGTAGAACGGCTCATCGTAGAGCGGCAGCGTCAGCACATCCGCCTCGTTGAACGGCAGGGCGATGATGATCGCGTCCAGCTCGCCGTTGCGCAGTTTGTCGCGCAGCACGTGGGTGAAGTTTTCTTCGATATACAG
>Ga0247742_10000805_pt1 | contig 23793 bp, 28 predicted proteins | sample UWRJL208509C2_FD_180944 | JGI IMG/M metagenome (GOLD analysis project Ga0247742, IMG submission 180944) | Plant litter microbial communities from Arlington Agricultural Research Station in Wisconsin, United States - UWRJ-L208-509C-2 | ecosystem: Environmental > Terrestrial > Plant litter >... | reverse complement strand
CGGCGACCTTGGCCACGTGCTCCTTCTGCGTGCGCGCAACGAGCGGATTCGTCGCGGTGCATGCCGACAACGAAACGATGATGCCAAGCGCAAGCGACGCCAGTGCGGCGTGCCTGGGGGTGATTTTCATGGTCGGTCCTGTCCTGTGCCACTCGAAAGAGCGCACGATGCTATCGACAGGACCGAGACCCGTATGCGGGGAATTGCCCCAAAACGCTGTAGGAATCTGGCAGCACGAATCCTACGAGTTGCCTACACCTTGCCCGACCATACGGCCCGAGGGCGACACCTAAGGCAGCGGTGCCACCAAGGCTGCATCCACCGCGCGCTGCGCAAGGGGCGCCATCACAGCGTAGCCCTTCGCATTCGGGTGCAAGCCATCGCCAGTCAACGCCCTGGCGAGAGCGGCACTCGCATCGGTCATGGCGGGGTAGTAGTCCAGGAGGACCAGATGCTCACGTGACGCGTAGTCGCGAATCCAACGATTCAAAGCGAGGATCTGCGCCGGTGGACGCCGCGTCGTCTGCATCGCATCGACATAGTCGCTCACCGGCAGCAGCGTAGCGATCACCACGCGTATGCCATGGACACGCGCCAGCTCGGCCATGGAGGAAAGATTGTCTTCGGTCATCGCCAGGGTCGACGCGCCGGTATTCCCTGAAATGTCGTTCGTGCCTGCCAGGATCACGACGACACTCGGTTTCAGTGCAATGACATCCGCACGAAAGCGCACTAGCATCTGCGGCGTCGTCTGCCCGCTGATGCCGCGATTGATATAACCCTTCCCCGGGAAGAACTCGCCCACCGATCGACCCCAGAAGTCGGTGATCGAATCGCCGAAAAAGACGACACGCTTCTCGCCCGGCTTCGGCGACGGAAGGGCCGCGTTGTCCGCGGCGAATCGAGCGAGCAGCGGCCAGTCGTTGAGGCGCTGCTCGATGTCGGCACGCTGGTCGGGCGTTGGGTGCTCGGGCAGCGAGATGCGGACCGACTCGGTCGCCGAGCTCGCCGAGCCGGCGAAGCACATCGCCGCGAGTAGCAGGGTCTTACGCATCATGACTATCCGCCGGTCAGGCCGTGCGACGACGGCGAGAGGAAACAATCTGCGCCAGACCCGTGACGACACCGGCGGCGGTGAAAATCCAACCAAGGGACCACGAAGGATACGAGTAAACCATGGACGCTCCCGTCACCACGAAGAGGACCGCCATGGCGGGCTGGATGAGCCGCTGAGAGCGATAGATACCCTGGTTCCGCAAGGTCACCAGCTGAAGCTGGGCAATGTCCTCGGCCACGGGACGGCAGACCACTGAGCACGCGAGGCCATTCGTCACGGGTATCGCGCAGGCCACGCACGCTCCTTTGAAGCAACACCGGCAAACGCCCACCGCTTCGGCATCGTGATGTACGAAACAACGCATGGTTCCATCCCCAGACGATAAGATCACCCCAGCGGATAGTCGGTCATACGACCCGCGCGGTGCAACCTCCCGGAATGGACAACCCGCGACATGACACGCGTTCTCTTCCTCTGCGCCAAGAACCGGCTACGTAGCCCCACGGCCGAGCACGTCTTCGCGTCATACCCTGGCGTCGAAACGGACTCCGCCGGCGTGAATCAGGATGCCGAGATGCCGGTGTCGACAGAACAGCTGCGCTGGGCGGACATCATCGTTGTCATGGAGAGTCGCCACCAGGCGAAGCTGCGTCGTGCGTTCAGTCACGCACTGAAGGGGAAACGTGTCGTCTGTCTCGATATTCCCGATGACTACGCGTACATGGATCCTGACCTGGTCGCCTTACTCCAGGCGAGGGCCAGTCGCTTCCTGCCGTCGACTTAGGACATCTCCAGCCACGCATCGTCCACCGACTCATCCAGCAGCACGCGACGATCGTCTTCATAACGATGCGTCACACGCCACGGCGCGTCCCTGCCCTGCCTCGGCAGGGCCGCCTCACCACGCATCACGTAGCCGGACGTGAGTGCGTCGAGGATGCAGACGTCGAGCGCTTGACCGGATGGCGCCCGGGGCACCGCGACAACGGCCATGCGTTCATCCATCCGCTGCAACAGGCGACATACGTATTGCGCGGCCAGATCCACCTTCAGCGTCCACGACGCATTTATATAGCCGAACAACACCGCCGCGTTCGGCACGCCATCCAGCAACACGCCCTTGTAGGTCAGCAGGCGCCCGGGATCGCGAACGATACCGTCGACATCGAGGGTCATTCCACCGAGGACCTGCACCCGAAATCCAGTCGCGGAAACGACGATGTCCGCGTCGATGGTGGCACCGGACGACAGCCGGACACCCGTCTCCGTAAAGCCAGCGACGGTATCGGTCCACACGGAAGCCTTGCCCTCACGCAGGACGTCGAACAGATCGTTGTCGGGAACGACGCAAAGGCGCTGGGTCCACGGATCGTACGCGGGCGAGAAATCATCGAGGGTGGCCGCGCCATCCAGGTGGCGACGCACGGCGGCGAGAAGCAAGGCGCGCACGCGTTTCGGCCAGCGCATCGCGGCGCGGTAAAGCCAACGCTGCAGTGCGATATTGCGTCGACGTGCCAGCGCATACACGACGCGCGCCGGCAGCACATGAAGCAACGCGGCAGACAGGGCATCGCGCGACGGAACGGAAAAGACGTACCCCGGTGAGCGCTGGAGCATGGTCACATGCTCGGCCTTTTGCGCCAGCGCGGGGACGAGTGTGATCGCCGTCGCACCACTGCCGATGACAAGCACCCGCTTTCCTTCCCAGTCCAGCTCGCCCGGCCATTGCTGTGGATGGACAAAGCGACCCGCGTAGCGATCGAGGCCGGGGAAATCGGGAATGTAACCGTGGTCGTAGGCGTAGTAGCCCGTGCAACCGACGAGAAAGCGCGCCGTGAACACCTGCGCATCGCCCTGCTCGTCGACGGCGGTGATCGTCCAGTGGGCGTCTACGGAAGACCATGAGGCGTGTGTCGTGCTCAGGCCGAAGCGGATCTTCGCCTCGATGCCGTACTCGCGTGCCGTGGCCACGACGTACTCACGGATCGATGGACCATCGGCCAGCACCTTCAACTCGTTCCACGGCCGGAAACCGTAGCCGAAGGTAAACATGTCCGAGTCGGAACGTACGCCGGGGTAGCGGAACAGGTCCCAAGTACCGCCAATCGCGTGGCGGCGCTCGAGGATGCCAACGCGCTTCTCCGGGCAAGCCATGGCCAGCCGGCACGCCATGCCGATGCCGGACAGGCCGGCGCCGATGATCAGGACATCGTAGTGGTCGGTGGTCATAGCCCCCCTCCCGCGCGTTCAGGGAAAGCCTACGCCTTTCAAAAGAGACATGCTCTTTGTGGGAGCCGATTCATCGGCGAATGGGGGCTTGCGGTGGACTGGCCCGCTGCCGCGGGATCGCCGCTGAAGCGGCTCCCACAACGCCGGCCCAAACCCGAGCTAACCCATCAGTCGAAGGTGCCTACGTAGGAATCCGGCGCCCAGTTCTCGAACTTGGTGTAGTGGCCGAGGAAGGCCAGCTTCACGGTGTCGGTCGGGCCGTTTCGCTGCTTGCCGATGATGATCTCGGCCAGGCCCTTATCCGGCGACTCCTTGTTGTAGTAGTCGTCGCGGTAGATGAACATGATCACGTCGGCATCCTGCTCGATAGCGCCGGACTCGCGAAGATCGGACATCATCGGACGCTTGTCGGCGCGCTGCTCGAGGGATCGGTTCAACTGCGACAGCGCGATCACCGGCACGTTGAGCTCCTTCGCCAGGGCCTTCAGGCCACGGGAAATCTCCGAGATTTCCGTCGCGCGGTTCTCGCTGTTGCCAGGCACCTGCATCAGCTGAAGGTAGTCGATCACGATCAGGCCGAGGCCGTGCTCGCGCTGAAGTCGACGCGAACGCGAGCGCATTTCCACCGGCGACATGGCCGGCGTGTCGTCGATGAAGATCTTCGCGTCCGACAGCATGGTGATGGCCGAGGTGACGCGCGGCCAGTCTTCTTCAGCGAGATCGCCGTTACGCAGGTGCTGCGCATGCACGCGGCCGAGCGAGGAAATCAGACGGAAGGCCAGCTGTGAGGCCGACATTTCCATCGAGAACACCGCGACGGCCTTCTTGCCGCGCATGGCGGCGGCTTCGGCGAGGTTCAACGCAAACGCGGTCTTACCCATCGATGGGCGTGCCGCGACGATGATGAGATCCGACGGCTGCAACCCGGAGGTGAGCTCGTCCAGATCGGTGAAGCCGGTGGAGAGACCCGTGAGCTGGCCACGCTTCTCGTAGCGCTCGGTGAGCATGCGGAACGCTTCGCCGACCGCCTCGCGCACCGAGACGATGTCCTTCTTGCCGCGCGCACCGGATTCCGCAATGCGGAACACGCGCTGCTCGGCCAGCTCCATCACTTCCTGGACGCTCTTGCCCTCGGGACGGAAGCCGTCCTCGGTGATGGACGTGCCGGCGTCGATCAGCATGCGCAAGACGGACTTCTCGCGAACGATGTCGCCGTAGGCGCCGATGTTCGCCGCACTGGGTGTCGAGTTGGCCAGCTCCATGAGATAGCTGGCGCCGCCGACCATCTCGGCCAGGTCGTTGGCGACGAACCATTCGCCGAGCGTGATCGCGTCGCAGGGCATGCCCTTGTTGGCGAGCTCGTTGATGGCCCGCCAGATGAGACGATGGTCCTTGCGGTAGAAATCGTCGTCGGTGAGCTTGTCGGCCACCTTGTCCAGCGAATCGGGTGAGAGCATGAGGCCGCCCAGTACCGCCTGCTCCGCTTCGATCGAGTTCGGCGGAATGCGCAGCGAGTCGAACGGCGTCGGCTCGCGACGACGCTTGCGGTCACCGCGCTCGCCGCGTTCACCGCGCTCGGGATTGAAGGACATGGAATACCTCGTGTTGCTGACGGCGCCCCTGGCCGGGACGGCCTGGCCGTGCGGCCATGATACGCGGGGATGTCTCACCCGTTGAGAGGATAAGTCTGTGGATAACCTGTGGGCGAAACGGGCCGTAACGACCCCTGAAACGAAAACGGGCGCCTTTCGGCGCCCGCTTCCGAGGATCGCAGGAAAATCGGAGCTTACGCGCCGACCACCTTGACCTTGACCGTCTGCTGGATGTCGGCGTGAAGCACGACAACCGCGTCGTATTCGCCAACAACGCGATACGGGCCTTCGGCCTGGATCACTTCGCTCTTGTCGACTTCCAGACCCTTGGCGGTCAGGGCTTCGGCAACGTCACGCGGCGTGACCGAGCCGAACAGCTTGCCTTCCGGCGAAGCGTTGACTTCGATCGTGATCTCGGCGCCGTCGAGCTTGGCGGCACGAGCTTCGGCACCGGCAAGATGCTCCTTGGCCTTGGCTTCGTACTCGGCACGGCGTGCTTCGAACGCTTCGAGATTGGCGGCGGTCGCGCGAGCGGCCTTGCCAGTCGGAAGGAGGAAGTTACGGCCGTAACCCGGCTTGACGCTGACCTTGTCGCCGAGGTCGCCGAGGTTCTTCACCTTCTGGAGGAGGATGAGTTCCATGGTATTTCCTTACTTTTCGTTAGCACGGAATGGGCCCCGTGCAGCCAGGACGGTTGTCCGAAATGCCTGACACCAGCGCCCTCACCGGTAACGGGAGGGCGCCAGGGGATCAGACGTCGTGGTTGTCGGTGTACGGCAGCAGCGAGAGGAAGCGAGCGCGCTTGATCGCGGTCGCCAGCTGGCGCTGGTAGCGTGCCTTCGTGCCCGTGATGCGGCTCGGGACGATCTTGCCGTTCTCGGTAACGTACTGACGGAGGGTGTTGAGATCCTTGTAATCGATCTCTTTGACGCCTTCGGCGGTGAAACGGCAGAACTTGCGGCGGCGGAAGAATTTAGACATGGCTGTGATCCCCGATTAGTCGTCGCTGTCGCGATCGTTGTCGTTGTCGCGACCGCCGCGGCGATCGTCGCCGTCGCCGTCGTCGTCACGGCGACGCGAACCCTTCTGCTCGTCCTTTTCCTTGCTCTTGAGGATGAAGGACGGCTCGAGGTCGGCTTCGTCGCGGCGAACCACGAGGTGGCGCAGGACGGCGTCGTTGAAGCGGAAGCCCGTCTCGAGCTCGTTCAGGGCGTTCTGCGAAACCTCGATGTTCAGCATCACGTAGTGAGCTTTGGCGAGGTTGGCGATCGGGTAAGCCAGCTGACGGCGGCCCCAGTCTTCGAGGCGGTGGATCTTGCCGTTGTCGCCTTCGATCAGCGCTTTGTAGCGCTCGATCATGGCGGGCACCTGTTCGCTCTGGTCCGGATGGACCAGGAACACGACTTCATAATGACGCATGGTGACTCCTTGTGGATGCACCCCTTGCGGGGATGGCAGCCTCCCGCAACGTGCGGTGAGGCAAGAAGACCCTCCTTTGGGGAGAGCCAGCCGTGCATTGTAAGGAGAGATGGGGGCTTATCGCAAGGGCCGACGCCCTGGTGGGCGGATCGCCAGGGGCTGCCGCTGTCGGCAGGTGCCGATTTATCGGCGATCAGCGCCTGGCTACACCGCTCCGTTGGCTTTCGCCGCTGAATCGGCTCCTACAGTGGGCCGATGGCCCACACACCGCCGCTACGCGACGGTGAAACTCTCGCCGCAGCCGCACTCGCCGGTGGCGTTGGGGTTGTGGAAGACGAAGGAGGCGTTGAGGCCCTGGCGCTGGAAGTCGATCAGGGTGCCTTCCACCAGGGGCAGGCTCTTGGGGTCGACAACGACGCGGATCCCGTCGATATCCATGACCTGGTCGTCCGAGGCGATGGCGCCAGCCAGGTCGACCACATAGCCGAAGCCCGAGCAGCCCATCCGCTTGACGGAAAAGCGCACGCCGGCGGCCTCGGGGGCCTTGGCCAGGAAGGCGCGCATGCGATCGGACGCGGCGGGAGTGATCTGAATGCTCATGAAGACGTTTTTTTACCGTGGTATATCGGGAGAACGCTGCCGTTCACGTGGCCCTTACATTATCATGCAGGGTCGCGTCCCATGCGCCCTCTTTAATGTGCGGTGCCTTTTCTGGAGTTTCAATCGATGACGGTGGTAAGCGTCAAGCAGGCTCTCGCAGGCGGCACGACCGCGGCGGAACACGAAGTCACTGTACGCGGCTGGGTCCGCACCTTGCGTGAATCGAAGGGCGGCCTGTCCTTCGTGAACGTGAGCGACGGCTCCTGCTTCGCCCCCATCCAGGTCGTCGCGACTGGCGATCTCGCCAACTATGAGACCGACGTGAAGCGGCTCTCCGCCGGCGCGGGCATCATCGTCACGGGCAAGCTCGTCCCCTCGCAGGGCAAGGGCCAGGCCTACGAGATCCAGGCCACGAGGGTCGAGGTCACCGGTTTCGTCGAGAACCCGCTCACCTACCCGATCCAGCCCAAGCAGCACTCCATGGAGTTCCTGCGTGAGGTCGCGCATCTGCGCCCGCGCACCAACCTGTTCGGTGCCGTGACCCGCGTCCGCCACACCATGATGATGGCGATCCATCGCCTGCTCACCGAGCAGGGCTTCTTCTGGATCAACACGCCGATCATCACCACCTCGGACGCCGAAGGCGCCGGTGACATGTTCCGGCTGTCCACGCTGGATCTCGCCAACCTGCCGCGCGACGACAAGGGCGGCATCGACTGGCGCAAGGATTTCTTTGGCCGCGAGGCATTCCTGACCGTGTCCGGCCAGCTCAACGTCGAGGCCTATGCCCTGTCGATGAGCAAGGTCTACACCTTCGGCCCGACCTTCCGCGCCGAAAACTCGAATACCACTCGCCATCTGGCCGAGTTCTGGATGGTCGAGCCTGAAATGGCCTTCGCCGACCTCAACGACAACGCGGATCTCGCCGAGCTCTTCCTCAAGGGCATCTTCAAGGCGGTGCTCGACGAATGCGGCGACGACATGGCGTTTTTCGCCGAGCGTATCCAGCCGGATGCCATCTCGCGCCTGGAGGCCTTCATCGCCAAGCCGTTCGAACGCATCCAGTACACCGAGGCGGTCGAGATCCTGCAGAAGTCCGGCAAGACATTCGAGCACCCGGTGGCCTGGGGCATCGACCTGCAGACCGAGCACGAGCGCTACCTCGCCGAGGAACATATCGGCCGCCCCGTGGTCGTCATGAACTACCCGGAAGAGATCAAGGCCTTCTACATGCGCCTCAACGACGACGGGAAGACCGTGGCGGCGATGGACGTCCTTGCCCCGGGCATCGGCGAGATCATCGGCGGCGCCCAGCGCGAAGAACGCCTGGACTATCTCGACCGCCGCATGGATCAGTTCGGCCTCGATAAGGAGGTCTACAACTGGTATCGCGACCTGCGCCGCTACGGCACCGTGCCGCATGCCGGTTTCGGCCTTGGCTTCGAGCGCCTCCTCGTCTACGTGTGCGGCCTCGCGAATATCCGCGACGCCATCCCTTATCCCCGCGCGGCAGGGAGTGCCGAGTTCTAAGAACCACGACCCTTATGCCCTCTTCCCCCGTACGTTCCCTGCTCCTCGCCGCCGCGATGCTCACGCTCGCGGCCTGCCACACGATGAAAGCCATCGTGCCGCCGAACTTCCGCCCGCCGGAGAATCCGTCGAACACGGTGGACCTCGCGCGCAAGGCACTCGACAACGCCACGCCCTGCTGCGGCAGCTTCGCCGACCTGTCCTACCAGGACATGCTGCCCTGGCAGCCGCAACGCTTCTCGCTGGACAAGGACAGCCCGGTCGCCAATCTCAACGGTGACCGCAGCTACTTCCTGGCCTTCCGCCTGCCCGCCGGTGCGCAGATGCCGTACACCGTCGCGATGAAGGCCGAACTCAATGGCCGCTGGCTGAGCTCGAGCTATCTCTTCGCGCCCACGGTGGTGCTGCTCGACGACGCCTTCCAGCCCCTGCACGCCGAAGACATCCAGCTGTGCGAGTACATGGGCTGGACCAGTGAGACGACGGGCGCCTTCGGCAAGTTCAAGGTCGAGGACGACAAGGCGCGGTACATGGTCGTGTATTCGTCGTCCAAGCAGCAGAAGAGCCAGACCTACTGGGAGCAATCGCCCAGCAACTTCTCGGCGGAGGCGCCGGTGAAGATGGCGGCGGCAGGCAGCTTCAAGATTCCGCATGGCCCGGACGGCGTGCTGTTCGTCGGCATGCAGAACGACACGTACAAGAAGGCGATCGGCAATGCCGTCTGCGACAAGGCCCAGCCGGGTAACGGCGTGATTTCCACGATCCGCCAGGTGGTCACCACCGACATCCTGGGCGAAGGCAAGGACAAGAAAGACCTGTCCAAGAAAGAAAACGGCAGCTGAGCGAGAGCATGCAGACCGCCGTCCTTCTCTATCTCCTTTTGCTGCTCGGTGCGGTGGCGGCCTTCGTCTTCCACTTCATCGCCCAGTGGCGCTTCACGTCCCTGCTGCGCCAGCGCTATCCCGACCAGTGGACGACCATCACCGAGGCCGATACCGGGCGGCCCAATGGCATGGCCAACTGGCTGCGCATGCGCCGCGTGCTGCGCTCCGATGCGCCCGCCCTGTTCAACGACGACGACCTCAATCGCTGGCAGCGCTGGTGGCGCCGTGCGCCCTGGTTCGCATGGCCGTGCTGGTTCGCCGCGATGGCGCTACAGTGGTGGGCGATGAAACAGGCCTGACAGGCCGCCACCCAACCAGGGAGCACGCATGGATCTTCGCCTCACCGGTCGTCACGCGCTGGTCTGCGGCGCCTCCCAGGGCATCGGCCGGGCCACCGCCTTCGAGCTGGCCGAACTGGGGGCCAGCGTCACCCTGCTCTCCCGCTCCGCCGACGCGCTGGTCGCGCTGGCTGCCGAACTGCCGTCGACCCATCCCGGACAGAAACACCGTCACGTGGCCGTCGACATGCTCGACACCGAGGCCCTGACCGCCGCGATCGCCGAGGTGGTGAAGCTCAACGCGGTGCACGTGTTGATCAACAACAGTGGCGGACCACCGCCGGGCCCTGCTTCGCAAGCCGAGCCCGACGCTTTCCTGGTCGCGTTCCGCCAGCACCTCATCGCGGCACAGGTGATCACCCGCGCCTGCCTTCCCGGCATGCGCGAGGCCCGCTACGGGCGCATCATTAATGTCATTTCCACGTCGGTGAAAGAGCCCATCCCCAATCTCGGCGTCTCCAACACCGTGCGCGCCGCCGTCGCCGGCTGGGCGAAGACACTGTCGGCGGAAGTCGCGCCCGACGGCATCACGGTCAACAACGTGCTTCCGGGCTATACGCGCACGCCGCGCCTGGAAGCCCTCGTCGAGGCCAGCGTCAAGGCCGGCCGCGGCCGCGACGAAGTCGAGAAAGGCCTGCTCGCCAGCGTTCCCGCGGCCCGCTTCGGTGACCCGGCGGAAGTCGCCGCCGTGATCGCCTTCCTCGCCAGCCCGGCCGCCGGCTACGTCAACGGGGTGAGCCTCACCGTCGATGGCGGTCGCACGCGCAGTCTCAACTGAGGCTCGCCATGCTGATCCTCGCCAACTTCATCGATGGACAGTCGCGCGCGCCGCGCGGCGGTCGCTACCTCGACAGCATCGACCCCGCGGTCGGCAGGCCGTTCGCCCAGTGCCCCGATTCCGATGCGACCGACGTGGCCGAAGCCGTCGCCGCAGCGTCCCGGGCCGCACCCGGCTGGGCGCAGACCCCGGCCGAGGCGCGCGGTCGCTGCCTGCAGCGCCTGGCCGACCTCATCGAAGCCCGTCTGGAGGCCTTCGCTGAGGCGGAATCGCAGGACAGCGGCAAGCCACTCGCCCTCGCCCGCTCGCTCGACATCCCGCGCGCCGTCGCCAACCTGCGTTTCTTCGCTGCCGCGGCCGGTCAGTGGAGCGGCGAGTCCCACGCCATGGAACAGGGCGCCATCAACTACACGCTACGCCTGCCGCTCGGCGTCGTCGGCTGCATCAGTCCGTGGAACCTGCCGCTGTACCTGTTCACCTGGAAGATCGCGCCCGCGCTCGCTGCGGGTAACGCCGTGGTGGCCAAGCCGTCCGAGGTCACCCCATATACCGCATGGCTGCTCGGCACGCTGGTCGCCGAGGCAGGCTTTCCGCCCGGCGTACTCAACATCGTGCATGGCACCGGTCCCGCCGTCGGCGAAGCCATCGTCACCCACGATACCGTCAAGGCCATTTCGTTCACCGGCAGCACGCGCACCGGTATCGCCATTGCCAGCGCCGCGGCACCCCGGCTGAAGAAAGTCTCGCTCGAACTCGGCGGCAAGAATCCCGCGATCGTCTTCGACGATTTCGATTTTTCCGAGGCGGCCCTGGCGACGATCGTGCGCTCGGGCTTCGCCAACCAGGGCGAAATCTGCCTGTGCGGCTCCCGCCTCCTCGTCCAGCGCGGGATCTACGAACGCTTTCGCGAAACCTACCTCGAACGCGTTCGCAAGCTGCGGGTCGGCGATCCTCTCGACGAGAACAGCCAACTCGGCGCGCTGGTATCGGAGGCCCATTTCGACAAGGTCACGGCGTGCATCGCACGCGCCGTCGACGAAGGCGGCACGCTGCTGACGGGAGGCGAACGCGTCCTTGTCGACGGTCGTTGTGCCGACGGCTGGTTCGTCCAGCCGACCGTGATCGAGGGGCTCTCGAACGAGACAGCGACGAACCAGGAAGAAATCTTCGGGCCAGTCGTCACCCTGATTCCCTTCGACACCGAGGCGGAGGCACTGGCCATCGCCAATGGCACGCCGTACGGGCTGGCCGCGTCCGTATGGACGCGCGATGTGTCACGCGCACACCGCTTCTCGGCCAGGCTCGACTTCGGCATCGTCTGGGTCAACTGCTGGATGCTGCGTGACTTGCGCACGCCATTCGGCGGGAGCAAGCAATCGGGCGTCGGCCGCGAAGGCGGCACCGAGGCCATGCGTTTCTTTACCGAGGCCAGGAATGTCTGCATCGACCATGGGCAATGACGTCATCCGCGCCGAGGGCGCGCCAGCGCCGGTTGGCGCTTATCCGCATGCGCGACGCGTGGGCGACCTGCTGTTCCTCTCCGGCGTGGGACCGCGCGTACCGTCGACGAACGCGGTACCCGGGAACGTCGTCGATGCGGACGGTGCGCTGGTTTCCTACGACATCGAAGCGCAGTGCCGGCAGGTCTTCGCGAACGTCCGTGCCGTGCTCCAAGCCAGCGGCGCGCGCTTCGAGGATCTCGTCGATGTGACGGTGTACCTCACCGATATGGCACGCGACTTCGCGACCTATAACCGGGTTTATGCCGAGGCGTTCGCGGGTGTGGATGCGTGTCGCACGACACTGGGCATTACCGCGCTACCGACGCCGATCGCGATCGAACTGAAGTGCATCGCATCGCTGCCTCGGTAGGAGCCGATTCATCGGCGAAAGGGGCGCGCCCTAGGGCGTCAGCGCCCTGGCACCCTCGAGGCAAACCCGAAGCATGTCCCCGATCACCATCTGCACCTGAGCGGCCTTCTTCGGCAGGTACTCGAACGAGTCCTCGTCCATGTAGTTCAGCTGGGCGAGTTCAAGCTGGATGGCATCCACGCCTTCGGCCGGGCGGCCGTAGTGACGCGTGATGTACCCACCCTTGAAGCGTCCGTTCACGGCGAACGAATAGTCCTTCTGGCGCTCGAGCACCGCCGCCACGCGCGCCTGCAGATCGGGTGAGCAGCTGGCACCGTCGGCTGTGCCCAGATTGAGATCGGGCAGGCGGCCTTCGAACAGCATCGGCACTTCGCTGCGGATCGAGTGACCCTCCCACAGCACCACGCGACCGAACTCGGCCTTGAGGCGTGCCAGCTCATCCGCCAGGGCCTGGTGGTACGGCTTCCACCAGCGCTCGACGCGGTCGGCGATGTCCGCGGCATCCGGCTCGGCGCCGGGGCGGTAAATCTCGCGGCCATCGAACAGCACCGTGGGAACCAGGCCCGTCTCATTCTTGCCGGGATAGAGCAGGTGTCCGTCCGACGGGCGGTTCAGATCGACCACGAAGCGAGAGGCGAAGGGCTTGATCACGCTGGCCCCCATGTCACGCGCGAAGTCGTAGAGCTCGGCGACATGCCAGTCCGTGTCCACCGAGCCCCGCGCCCGACGCTTCATGCGGGCGGCCATGTCATCGGGGATAGCGCTGCCGTTATGCGGCAGGCTGACCAGGAGCGGCGCGGTGCCGCGATGAAGGGTGTAAGGAATCATGGGCAGAGTGTAGCGCTCATCCGGGGACACGATCGCCCATCAGGACCATCTCTTCGGCCGATGTCGGATGGACAGCCAGGGTATCGTCGAAGTCCGATTTACAGGCCCCCATCTTGATCGCCACGGCAAAGCCCTGGAGGATCTCGTCGACGCCCGGGCCGAGCATCTGCATGCCGACGATCCGCGACTCCTTGCCCACGCAGATCAGCTTGAAGCGCGTGGTGATAGGCCGTCGGGCCAGCGCCAGCTGCATGGGCACGAACGACTGCTTGTACAGATGCACCTCGGCCCCGTAGGTCTCACGGGCTTCCTGTTCCGACATGCCGATCGTCCCCAGCGGCGGGTGCGAGAAGACGACGCTGGGGATGTTCTGGTAATCGAGCTTCGCCTCCGGCTTGCCGCCGAACAGGCGGTCGACCAGCTTGCGTGCCGCCGCCACCGCCACGGGGGTCAGTGCCATCCGCTCAGTCACGTCGCCAACGGCGTAGACGCCTTCCACATTCGTGTTCTGCCAGTCGTCGATCGCGATATGACCGTCCGTTCCGGTGGTGGCCAGCCCGATGGTCCCGATATCCAGCGACGCGGTGTTCGCCTCGCGGCCAATGGCGACGATGAGGGCATCGAAGGGACCGGGGTGATCGCCACGGTCGCAGTCCAGGAGGATCACGCCCTCCGCCTCGTGCGCGGCGACGATCTGGCACTCGTAGTGGATGCGGATCCCGTGCTGCTCCATTTCCTCGCCCAGGCCATACGCCATCTCTTCATCGAACCCGCCCATCAAGCGCCCGCGCACGTACATGTGCACGTCGCAGCCAAGGGCGCGGAGCACGCCGGCCAGTTCGACCGCGATGTAGCCGCCGCCGATGATCGCCGCGCGCTTGGGGCAGGCCCGCAGGTCGAAAAAGCCGTCGGAATCCATGGCCAGGTCAAACCCGGGCTTGGCGAGGTGCTTCGCTTTCGATCCCGTCGAAATGATGATGTGCGGCGCCGTCAGTTCGCGCTCGCCGGCGCGGACACGTCCCTTGCCGACGAACCGGCCGGTCTCGCGCACGACGGTGACATGGCCCTTGTCGAGAGCCTGCTGGTATTTACCGTGGATGCGCTCGATGTATTCGTCGCGGCGTTCGATGAAGCGCGGCCAGTCGAGACTGCCGGGCGTATCGTGAAAGCCGTAGTCCATCGCGATGTACTGCGCTTCGGCCATCTGCGCGGCATACCACATGGCTTTCTTCGGCACGCAACCCACGTTCACGCAGGTGCCACCGAGTTCGCCGGGCTCGATCAGCGCGACCTTCACACCGTGTTTCGCGGCGCGAATCGCGGCGGCGAGCCCGCCGGAACCACCACCGATCACGATGAGGTCGAAGGCTTCCACGGTCATGTGTCGCTCCATCTAGTTCAATGCGCCACCGTAGCAAAATCCGGCTGTTGCAGGAGCCGATTCATCGGCGATTGGGTGCTTGCGAATGACTGGCCCGCTGCCGCGGGATCGCCGAGAATCGGCTCCTACCAAAGCCCAGCAAAGCGCGTTACAGGCCGAAACGTGCCGGGGAATACGGCGTGGGATCGAGCACCGGCGCGGGGCCGGCCAGCAGGCTCGCGACCAGTTCACCGGTCGCCGCCGACATGCTGATGCCGAGCATGCCGTGGGCCGTGGCGTAGGTGAGGTTCGACCACCGCGTGCTCGGCCCGATGATGGGTAGCTCGTCCACGCTCATCGGGCGCCAGCCCCACCAGGGCACCATCTCGCCGCGACCTTCGGGTTCGTGCAGATACGTTGCCGCCCCGCGACGAAGCGCGTCGAGCCGGATCGAATTGAGCCCTTCGGCGAAGCCGGAAAACTCCATGGTGCTGCCGAGTCGGAAGCCAGACACCCATGGCGTCACGCAGACGGCGGCTTCGCGTAGCACGAGCGAATGCGTTGGCACGCGCCCGGGCGGCTGGTCCCACGTGAGCGAATAGCCCTTGCCCGGCTGCATCGGGAGACGGATGCCCAGCAACTTGCCGACCAGGGGCGACCACGCGCCAAGCGCCATGACCACGCGATCCCCACTGAACACGCCGCCCGTGGTGCGAACGTGCGAGATGCGTTCGCCGTCGAAAACGAACTCGTCCACGCGCGCACCGGTTTCGATCGCGCCGCCGAGCTCGCGGACGCGTCGCGACAGCTCGGCCACATAACGGTCCGGCCGCAGCCGCGCGTCACCTGGATGCAGGAGGCCACCGACTACGCCTTCGCGCAGCGCGGGCTCGAGCGCGAGGACGTCGTCGCCCTTCAGTACGCGAACGTCCATGCCCAACCGACGCAGCAGCTCGACGTGCGGGCGATCGCCCTGCAGCGTCCGGCCGTCGCGATAGACGTAGAGCTCACCGACCTCCTCGAATTCACACGCCAAGCCTTCATCGGCGATGAGCTCGCCAAGCAAGGCGCGCGAACGGTTGAGGATCGCGCCCCGTGCCGCGCCGGCGTAGTGGTAATCGCGCCAGGTGCAATGACGGGCGAAGTCGAGCATCCAGCGCGCCCGGGCAGGATCCGGCCGCGGATTGACGTAGAGGGGCGCATCACGGCGCAGCAGCGAGCGGAGCGCCGTGCCGACCATGCCCGGCATGGTCAGTGGGCCGGCGTGACTGGGCGTGATCGTGCCGCAGTTGCCATGGGAGGCGCCGTTACCGGGCAGGCCCTGCTCCAGCACCCGCACGCTCGCCCCGGCCTTGAGCAGGTAAAGCGCGCAGGCCAGGCCGATCACGCCTCCGCCCATGATCAGAACGTCGCTTCGGGATCTATCCATCGACGAAGTTTAGCGGCCGACCGCGACCCCGTGGCCTGTCCGCGAGATGAATTCACGCTCTTTGCGAGGTGTTCCACGCAACCTATTGATTTGATAACCTCGACGCGCCGCTCCTAAGGGGAAACGCCCGATGCTCGCCGTTGTTCCCATTCGTTCGTTCCACCCCATCCGCTTGCTCGGTCCGCTCCTGCTCGCCTCGGCGCTCAGCCTGCTGGTCGCCTGCGGCAGCGCGCCGCCCAAGCGATCCTCATCCCAGCAACGCAATCCGGCCTCAGCCGTGCCACTGGCCAAGAATCTTTCGTGGTCCAACCGTCCGGCCGAGGCACCGCCCGCCGATGCGGCCAACGACGTCCTGTTCCGCGCCATCGGCCTGGTCGGCACGCCTTACCGCTGGGGCGGAAACACGCCGCAAGGTGGCTTCGACTGCAGCGGCCTGATCAACTACATCTACCTGACCTCGACCGGCGTACGCCTGCCGCGCACCTCGGGCGAAATGGCCGCGCTGGACAAGCCCAAGGTCGACGAATCGCAGCTGGCCAGCGGTGACCTCGTGTTCTTCGGCCGCGGGCACGTGACCCATGTCGGCGTCTACGTCGGCAAGGGGCGGTTCGTGCACGCGCCCAATTCCGGCGGTACGGTACGTCTCGACGACCTCGATGGGGCGTACTGGAAGCAGAACTTCGTCTACGGTCGCCGTGTCCTAAACTGAACCGTTGGCAACGAGCACCATCATGCCTGCCTATTTAGGTTGTGTGCGATTTAATTGCGTGCTTAACTATCTCTCGTGGCCCGGCACCGCCGACGCCCTCTCCCATCACGAACGCCAAGGACATTGATCATGAGCAACCTCTCGAACCTCAAAGACGTCCTCTACACCGCCCACGCCAAGGTCGCCGGTGGCCGCGAAGGTCACGTCGAAAGCGATGACGGCCTGATCAAGCTCGACCTGCGCCTGCCGAAGGAAATGGGCGGCAACGGTGGCGGCAGCAACCCCGAGCAGCTCTTCGCCGCCGGTTATGCCGCCTGCTTCGAAGGCGCCGTCCGCTTCGTCGCCGGCCAGCAGAAGGTCAAGGTCGACGGTGCCTCGGTCGCCAGTTCGGTCGGTATCGGTCCGCGCAACGACTCCGGCTTCGGCATCAAGGTGAAGCTCGAAGTCACCCTGCCGGGTGTCGAAGACGCCACCGCCCTCGAGATCGTCAAGACCGCCCATGAGAAGGTCTGCCCGTACTCGCACGCTACCCGCGGTAATGTCGACGTCGACATCTCGGTGAACGGCAAGACGGTCGCCTGACCGGCGACGGTAACCGCCCAGTTCGACGAAACGGCGCCTACGGGCGCCGTTTTCGTTGCATGGCAGGACTTCCGGCACGCGGCAGTGACGTCCGACGGGTGCACCTTCGCATGGCCGGACCACCATCGCGAGGGGATCGCCATGACAGCGCTCGACAGGCAGGCTCGCCTTGCCGGACTCCTGTATCTGCTGATCTGCCTGGTCGGCCCGCTTCGCCTCATCTACATCCCCACCACGCTTTTCGTCAGCGGCAATCCCGCCGAGACCGCCGCCAACATCGCGGCGCACGAAACCCTGTTTCGCTGGGGCATGGCCGGCGACCTGTTCATCGGGACCGTGCTGATTTTTGTCGTGCTCGCGCTCTACCGCTTGTTCAAGCCCACCTGTCCCACCCTGGCTGTCCTGGTAGTCATCCTCGGGGGGCTGCTTCCGTCGGCGATCTATTTCATCAACATCGCCAACGATGCCGTGGCGCTCGTCCTGATCCAGGGCGCGCCCTTCCTCGATGCCTTTACCCAACCCCAGCGCGAATCGCTCGCCATGCTCTTCCTGCGTATGCATCGGGACGTCATCACCGCGGCGGAAACCCTGTGGGGCCTGTGGCTCATCCCCCTGGCCCTGCTGGTCTGGCGGTGTGGCTTCCTTCCACGCATGCTCGCCGTCTGGTTGGTCTTGAACGGGCTCGCGTACATCGCCCAGAGCGTCGTGGGTTTCGTCGTGCCGCAACTCTCGGACAGCCTCGACGGCATCTGCTTCCCACTCCAGCTAGGCGAAATCGCCTTCATGCTCTGGCTGCTCGCATTCGGCGCACGGCGCTACATCCTGATCGGGAGCACCAACGCATGACCACGCTCGAAGACACCCGGGTACCGCTGCGCGTCAAGCTGGCCGGTATCTGGGCATCGCTGATGGCCTGCTACATCTACGGGGATTTCTTCGGCCTGTTCGCGCCCGGACGGCTGCAGGACATGATCGCCGGCAACTTTAGCCCCCTAGGACCCACGACACCGGGCATCCTGGTGGGGGTAAGCCTGATGATGGCGGTGCCCGCCTTGATGATCTTCGGCTCCCTGGCCCTTCCGGCGGCCATCTGCCGCTGGACGAACACCGTCTTCGGCGTGGTCTACACCGTCATCATGCTGCTGACGATGCCCGGCGCCCCGGGATTTTACGTGACGCTGGGCGTCGTGGAGGTCGTGCTCACGGCGGCGGCGGTGGTCTACGCGTGGCGTTGGCCAAAAAGCATGTAAATTCGGCAATCGTTGCCAATTGATCATCCCCGGCCTTCCCATCCGGGCTGCGGGACCACATCATGCGGCATGACGCCAGCCCGCCGGACGCGGCGCTGAGCACTTTCATTGACGCGTGAGGAAATCGCCGGGGAGCGAGCAGCATGCAAGGAGCGACCAGGGAGCGTGTGCCGTTGGGACAAGTCCTTGCAGTGGCTGCGGCTTACGCCGCCTGCTACGAGGTGGCCCGCTATTTTTCGTATTCCCACTGGATTCTCACAGCGGGACTTCGTTTGGCCTGCCTGCTCCTGGTGCCTTACCGCTTCTGGCCCGCCCTCATTCTGGGCGAGTCGGTGCCGGTCATTCAGAACGCCCTGCTTCACGGCGAGGATTTCGGCTGGGCATGGGCTTCCGTCTCCGCCATTCCGTTTATCCCGCTGTGCATGCCCGTCGTCAAAGCCATCCGGGAGAGGATGCCGCTCTACGACGCCAACGGGCAGCTCAACGCCAATACGATCCTTTACGCCACGCTGGTCTGCGCCCTGGTCACCGCGGTGCGTACCGACGCGGCCGTCTTCGCCGCGCTGATCGTGAACCCGGACGGCTGGGAGGCCTGGCGTGCCGAAGGCTTGATCGACTTCCTGGCATACGTGCTCGGCGCCTACCTGGGCGCGCTCAGTCTGGCGCCCATCCTCCTGGCGGTCAGCGAATGGTTCCGTGAAAGCCTGTCCTGGAAGCGCCTCCTCGCCAGCAGGCTGACCCGCGACGTCGCCCTGGGTGCCTTGCCGCTTTTCATTCTCTTTGCGGTCACTGCATCGGTGTCGACCGGCCTGACCCTCGACGTGCTTCGCCTGGCGATCGCCGCACCGGTGATCGCCCTCACCGCACGGCACGGGTGGACGGGCACGGCGATCGGCGGGCTGCTCGCCAGCGTCGCCCTCGCCACGACCTCCGCGACCCTGCTCGATCCGGCGATGATCCGCGCCCAGGTCATCGTTGCCCTGGTCATCTCCGGCAGCCTGTTCGTTGGCATCAGGAAAGCGTCCACGGCCGTGGATCGCAACCTGGCGCGTCCGACGATCCACTCCTGACCGCAAAAACGTAGCGACGCGACCCCACTTAGAGAAGGGTCGCGTCGCTCTGCGGCATTAAGCACCGCCGACGCTGCACTCGCGCGGATTGGTGCACTTCACAGCGACCATCTGCAGCGCGCCGTCCGACGGCCGTGCTGCCTGCGCCGTGGCGCTGCTGTTCTGCATCGTGCGATGCATGGCGGAAGGTGCGTCGGTCGCGAAGGCGGAGACAGCGGCGAACGAGACGACGACGAGGGAAGCAAAGCGCAGGGAGAGGTTCATGAGAGTGTCCTTGGTCTGATGGGATAGGCCTGCGTGGATACGCAGGCATCGCGATGATCGCACCCAGCAGAGTGAAGGACGGGCTGATACGGCAAGGCTGGCAAGCCTTTGCCGAATATGTACATTTCCGGCGCGCAGGCAAAAAAAAAGGCACCCGAAGGTGCCTTTCTCGTTGCGCCGGGCAAGCCGATCAGTGAGCGGCGTCGCCGTTCGGATGCGCGTGGCCGTGCTCGATTTCTTCCGGCGTGGCATCGCGGACGTTCTGCACGTCGACGTTGAAGGTCAGGGTCTTGCCGGCCATCGGGTGGTTGAGGTCGACGTCCACCACGCTGGAACCGATCTTCTGTACGACGACGACGCGGTTGCCGCCTTCCTTCAGCGACAGGACGGTCGAGGTGCCGACCTTCAGGCCCTTGCCCTGCTGCGGGAAATACTTCTTCGGCACGCGCTGCGTGAGGCCATCCTGGCGCGGGCCGTAGCCCTGCTCCGGCTCGATCGTGACGTCGAAGGTGTCGCCGACGGACTTGCCTTCGAGGCCGGCTTCCAGGCCCGGAATCAGCTGGCCGTGACCGAGCAGGATCCAGAGCGGCTCGCCACCCTCCACCGAGCTTTCGACCTGCTCACCGTTGACGGTGAGGGTGTAGTGGAACGAGATGACCTTGTCCTTGCCAGCCTGCATGATCGTTTTCTACCGGATGAAAACCGGGCATTTTACCGGCCGCCGGGCCCGGCGTCACGCCGCATCGCGCTTCTTTCCGAAACCGACGCCACGGGCCTCCGGCCCCAGCCAGGTGAGCAAGGCCAGCAGGACGGCGACCGCCGCAATCCAGGTCGACATGGCGAAGGCGAAATCGCCGCCGCGCTGGGCGGCGATCCAGGTTTGCGCCGTGGCCGTGATCGCCGCCAGCAGGTTACCCATCTGGTAGGCGAACCCTGGCAAGGTGCCGCGCACCGCGTCCGGCGACAGTTCGTTCAGGTGGGTCGGCACGACGCCCCAGGCGCCCTGCACCATCACCTGGATGAGGAAGGCGCCCAGGCCGAGGAAAAGCAGCGAGCCGCCGTACGCCCACAACGGGATCACGGGGATCGCCAGCAAGGCGGCGATGATGATCGCCTTGCGCCGGCCGATCCGCTCCGACAGCGAGCCGAAGGTGAGGCCACCGAAGAGCGCACCGAGGTTGAGCAGCGCCGTAAGCATGAAGGCGGTGCCCGAACCTGCCGGGATCTTCAGCGTCTCCTGCACGAAGGTGGGGTACATGTCCTGCGAGCCATGGCTGAACATGTTGAAGGCCGCCATCAGCAGCATCATGTAGATGAACCGCTTCCAGTTGCCGCGCATCGACACGAACACGCTCTCGCGGGCCTCGGTGCGGCGCCCTTCCCAGACCGGCGATTCCGGCACCTTGCGACGGATGTAGAGCACCAGCAGGGCGGGAGCGGCGCCGACAATGAACAGGCCCCGCCAGCCGATATGGTCGACCAGCAGCCAGTTGGCCAACGCGGCGAGGAAGAAGCCGCAGGGATAGCCACTCTGCAGCAGGCCGGAGACGAAACCGCGCGATGTCGCGGGGATGGACTCCATCGCCAGCGAGGCACCGATGCCCCACTCGCCACCCATCGCGATGCCGAAAAGAAAACGCAGGCCGAGCAGGATGCCGAGGCTGGGCGCGAACGCGCAGGCGACCTCCAGCACCGAGAACAGCACGATGTCGAACATCAGTACGGGACGACGCCCGTAACGATCCGCCAGCCGGCCGAAGAGGAGCGCACCGATCGGTCGCGCGGCCAGGGTCAGGAACAGACCGTAGGTGACCTCCTGCTTGGAGACGTTGAATTCCTTGGCCACGGCGAGGATGACGAAGGTGAGCAGGAAATAGTCGAACGCGTCGAGGGTCCAGCCAAGAAAGCTGGCGATGACGGTATGCCGCTGGGTCGAATCGAGTTCGCGCAGCGCGGCGGGAAGCGGCATCAGATATTCCTCAACGCGGATTCAGGCGGCGCCGACGGTAGCACAGCGCGCGGAAATCCAACGCCCGCTTGACGGCAGGCCCACAACCCGTGGATACACTGTGGGGGCGTCGTCCCACGACGGACGCCCATCCACGACAGACGGAGGACTCATGAAGTTTTCGTACTCGCTCGCTTCGTTCGCTTTGATTGCCGGCCTCGGTATCGGCACCGCCCTCGCGCAGGATGCCGCTGCGTCGAGCGACGCGCCCGCGTTCTCGGATCTCTCCAAAGACGGCAAGTTCATCACCCGCAAGGACATTCCGGCTGATAACGAGCGCCTGAAGCAGCTCCGTATGCATATCGGCGATAACGACGCGGACCACAACGGGAAGATCGACGAGAAGGAGTACAACGCGTACCTCTCGAAGGACAACCCGCTCAACAAGAAGTAATTCCGAATCGGCCGGGCACGAGGGATGTGCCCGGCTCTTTCCAGGACGGAAATAACCCTCATGACTCCCGAAACCCGCACCAGGCGACGCATCGCCTCGCGGTTCAGTCGCCGCCGCGACCGGATCTACATTCACGGCAAGCTGGCCACCGACCCCGTGTACGCCGCCACGGCGACCGCCATTGCCGGACGTCGCCTGCCCCTGCTGGACATCGGTTGCGGGCTGGGCCTCCTCGGGCACTACCTGCACGCCTGCGACGCCCTGGACGGCTACCTCGGACTCGACCACGACTCCGAGAAGATCGCCATGGGCCGGGCCGCCGCGGACCGCGCGGGGCTGGGTGGCAGCATCGCCCTCAGCGAGGTCGACGCCACGACGCCCCAGGCGATGCGCGGGCACGTGGCCCTGCTGGACGTCCTCCATTACCTGCCGGAAGACCGCCAGGCGGAACTGCTGGCCTATGCCGTGGACCATCTCGCCGACGACGGCGTACTGATACTGCGCAACGTGATCCGGGACGGCACCTGGCGCTATCGGGCCACGGTGTGGGAGGAAAAATTCATCGAGGCGGTGGGCTGGATCCCTGGCGGAGCGCAGTATTTCCCGACCGCGGACGATATTCGCGGCGTGTTGGAGCCGCGCGGGATCCGGGTGGATTTCAGGCCCTTGTTCGGGCGGACGCCGTATAACAGCTATCTGATGGTGGCTTCGCGGCGGGGGTGACTCCTTGAAGAGCATCCCTGTTACCGGACATTGGGCATTGTGCGCCGCAATAAGGTATACTCGGCGGGTCGTGCTTGCGCTCCGACTCCCTTGCGGACCCCCGGCGTGGAGATTCTCCCGCCCGTTCCCCCACCCTCGGAAGCGCGCTCGACACCGGCCAGCCTGCTGTCTTCGTCATGGTTAGCGGCCGCCAATCCATCGACTTGTAGCGCGGTTCCAGGGAACGCTCGAGTCACGCAGGAGCTTCACTCCATGTCATTCGATTCGCTGGGCCTTGCGCCCGCGTTGCTGCGCGCCCTTTCCGAAGCCGGCTATGAAAAGCCGACTCCGATCCAGTCCGCAGCCATTCCCCTTGTCCTCGCCGGCAACGACCTCATGGCCGCCGCCCAGACGGGTACCGGCAAGACGGCCGCGTTCGCGTTGCCGCTGCTGCAGCTGCTTTCCAAGGACGACCGTAGCGATACGCGTCGCCCGATCCGTGCGCTGATCCTCACCCCGACCCGCGAACTCGCGGCCCAGGTGCAGGAAAACCTGCGCGACTACGGTAAGTACGTCCGCCTTTCCAGCACCGTCATCTTCGGTGGCGTCGGCATGGGCAACCAGCTGCAGGCACTGCGCCGCGGCGTCGACATCGTCGTCGCCACGCCGGGCCGCCTGATCGACCACATGCAGCAGCGCTCGGTCGACCTCTCCAAGGTCGACGTGCTCGTCCTCGACGAAGCCGACCGCATGCTCGACATGGGCTTCCTCCCGGCCCTCAAGCGCATCCTCGCCGCCGTGCCGCGCCAGCGCCAGACGCTGCTGTTCTCGGCCACGTTCGCGCCGGAAATCAAGGCGCTCGCGCAGCAGTTCATGCGTGACCCGAAGGAAGTCTCGA
>Ga0247742_10000804_pt1 | contig 23826 bp, 23 predicted proteins | sample UWRJL208509C2_FD_180944 | JGI IMG/M metagenome (GOLD analysis project Ga0247742, IMG submission 180944) | Plant litter microbial communities from Arlington Agricultural Research Station in Wisconsin, United States - UWRJ-L208-509C-2 | ecosystem: Environmental > Terrestrial > Plant litter >... | reverse complement strand
CTCAACGAAGAGCATCATCGTCGCTGCGACATGAGCAGGTGGCCAGGTCCCGGATTCGTTCATGAAATCCACCATCTTGTTCTTCGCGATGACCATCTCATCCCATGATAGCTCCTCATCGCGGCGGATGTTCTTCGACGGTTTGAGTGAGGATATGGGCTGAAACGTAGCAACATTCTCAACCCTGGTGAGGCCGAAGGTATCGTGGTCGGACGTCGTTTCTCTCTCACGTTGGGCTTCATTGCAGCCTCTGATCGTGAAGTAGTCCAACTCGACATATTGAAGGTTCTTGAGCTTGTTGAGAGCGTAACCCAAGGGTCTTGGGGCAACATAGCCCGGAATTACCATGTCTGGGTCGAAGTCGTTGATCCTGGGCTTCTTGCGCTCTGCTTCTCGTTTCTCCTCAGCCTCCTCCTTTTCACGGTCCTTTCGCTGCTGCAATTCTGCTTGCTGAGCCTGCGCCTCCTCCTCGTCGGCTGCTACTTGGTCTGCCTGCAGTTGCGTGTTCCAATCGGCCACCTTCTTATCCTGGTTCCGCTGCCACGCTTCCTTAAGATAGTTGGCAGCTGCCTCATGAGTGAGCGGGTCACCGCCTTGGTGGCCAGCTATAATTAAATCCCGGACGTTGGCGAAGTCCTCGCCTTCGTAGTTAGGACATTCATCCTTTGTGGGGTCATGGTTTATCCGTGGCGGCATCTGGGTAGTAAACTTATAGAGAGAGAATAGAAAAGATTAACGAATGAAAAACTTGCTAGAGAGAGGGAAGGGACGGCCTCTGAGCGAGTGCCTTTCGCGAACGATGATGGAGGCACGGAAAGAGAAAAGACACGTGCCACCTCATTCATTCGCACAAAGACAACATTCTAACCTGTCAATCGCTTACTCATCTTCGGATAGAATTACAAAATTAAGCAAGCGCGCGCGTGAAAATTAGTCACGTGCATTCTTTTCGCTCGCCAGTGTATATCCGTGGAGGAGTTTATATTTGATTACTGCTGTTTAAGAACCCAAGGGTTGGACAGGGTACGGATCCAGGCGGAGGCCAAGAATAACAGGTGCACGCCGAAACCCTGGGGGGTTTGGGTTCCTCAGCTGGTCGAGGACATTTGACCGCGCAGCGCCTCTGGGACATGTGTGCTTCATAGATTGAGCTCTAGATCTTCTGGCACCCCGGTAAGATGAAAGAGTAAAAAATGGCTTGCATACTGCCCTGAGATACCGTAGAGATAAGAACACAGCACGGCTTTTGCTGGTAGACAATGAACCACACAGCCACAACCGGCGCTGATCAGGCTCCGAAAACAACATTGGGAACGGCCCCAGTATTCCACTCTCTGCGTGTTTGCACGTACGTCAAGGCCGTTTGGCCATTGACACATCAGATAAGAAGTAGAGTAGTCGCTGGACTTGAAATATAAACAGATGTGAGATAAGGGGACAAGCTGTTCGGTGGATTCGGAATGGTTTTTGACGTCAGGAATGTGAACGTCAACAAAGATCCAGACTTTGTGCATATTTGTTGATGGGGAGATTATCTTATCTTCCTCGACTATCGTCAATCAAATAAGGAAATAAATACTACTATTGAATGAATTGCGCCTCATCGAAGGTTTTCATTTACTTTAGTATTCTATTTCCTGAGGATCCTTGTAATCCATGCCAGTGAGTGCATTTGATTTCACAACACTCCTTGGCTTTACAGGTTATTTCATGGAGGGGGTTCGACATTCGCAAACTTGAAGTCAGTTGATGGTGTTATTCAATGCGATCATATGCGTCGATCGGATACGTATGCCCTCCTGAGCGAGCAATTCCACGAGTTTCGTAAATATTTGCAGAGATTTTGAGAAGGTGAAGCTTTGACTGATGTGAGGTCTTGGTCAACAAGCTATTAATTCGTACTCCTTCCCATTCGCCGTATGGGTTTAATTTAAGGTCTTTAATAAAATGCCAGTGGAGAGTCAGTGAGGGTATTTATATGAACTTGAATCTGGCGCGCATGATGTTGCCCGTCCAAGAATGCTACCATAGCTTGATGAGATGAGGTCGTAGGTACGAGACTCTCTGTTGACGTGAAAGTTAATCCTGGATCTACCGAGTTTGGATAAATAGGTTCGCTGGCCAGAGGTACATCGTAATTCATTTCTATTGTTCATAGATGGGTGACTGACAGCCGCTGTGCAATGGACTCTGAGCGTTCAGGCGATGCCATAGTTGCAGCTGCAAGATATTATTCGGTCATGCAAATGCCACTGTGGACTTAGGATACATGGATATGTAAAACACCACTTGATCGGTGGGTAGAAGTAAAAAAAGTAGTGCCATCTCACTTGCTCACTCGCTCGCTCACGCTTTTGGTCAAGCGGCGTGATATTGATATCCACTTTAAAGCCTTAGGGAGGTGAACGAGTTGAAGAGGGATGATGTTGTATTGAGGTATTTGGGAGGGGAAGGTCTTGAAATATGAAGAGAAATAATGGGTCATGAGCACAAGTCGGAAGATCGGTTCAAAGCTCGAGCTCATGCCCAAGTGTGAATTCAAGGTCAAGTCCATGGATCCGGCCTCTAGCAAACTATTAATCCAGTCTCCGGGCTGGCGCTCCAACAGCTCGAGCACCACAAGTAGGCGCTGGTGGTTGAAGGGTGGATGGATTGAAGATCGTTCACGGGCGATAAAGGAAATGTGAACGGTGCGTACAACTCTGTACTTGGAGGCGTGGGGAGAGGTCATAGAAGATGTTGAATCGGCGAGATTGAAGTCTGGTTTGAGTGGTGGGCACAGGCGATGGGGTTCAGTTACACTGACATATTTGAAGACGTTGAGGTAGTAGCACTGCCCTGGCGGGCAAGTAAACAAGAATGCGCAGTGCCGGCGGCATACATTTGGTTCGACACGCACCTCCATCCAGGACACAACCTCATTCACAACCTTATCTCCTTTTGATGACCGAATGAGACAGACCGTTTATCCGTTTCCAATGAGAGAGAGATCGAGATCCAGAAAAGTGGCCGTTCATGCGCTGAGTAAAAGCTATATTCAAGAATAAGTCAGCTTGAGATCTACCTTTAGTCAGGAATATGTCGTTATAGTTGGAAGCGACAGGAGGTAGACATTTCAAGTTGTTAGTGTTTTTTTTGACTTGAATCTAATCTCCAAGTCGACCACTTCAAAACCGCGTCGAAACTGAAATCACCAACCGCGTTTAAGTCACGTTGCCATGCAGTATTAAAATCAATATGCTGGCCTTTATATAGCCAGCCATTTAACAACTTGGAAATTGGTGTACAAACCATCCATTGGAATCGATAAATCGCTTCCAGTGTCAAAGGTGGATGTATGCCCTCGTGTACGTAGAAAAATGTTTGTGCCCTCGTTTTTTGGGTTATAAGACTGGTAAGACATCATCTGAAGCTCACTATGACCAGTGGCTATGACCAAGAGAGGACACAGAAGATGGAGCCCAGGATATCCTACAACTACACCATCAGCGGAGATAGGCCCAGTGCTCTTGGTGGTGGCATACTTCTGCCGCTTGCTGTAACGCCTGGATGGTCCTGGACCGTGGTGTTCAGCAACGGAATGCGCCTGTTTATATCTAATCCTTGTTGAGGCGAGACGGTACATATTCACATGTCCCCAAAGTCGACGCCTAATATAATCAACAAAAGTTTGCCTGGAACAGAAGTTGTCACGAATGACCCCGGAAGGGCCAAAAAAGAAAAGCAAGGTAAAGAAAGGTTCGTCTGTCAACATTCATGGTATTATTATTGGTACACAATCGTGGCTGCAGTCCTGCGGAATAATGAATACTCAGAATCACAATCAAACTCGCAGAAGTTCGAGGGAGCTCACCTTTTCTCGATCCCCTGATAAATGAATCAAAGAACAGATTTTAGCACGCAATGTCTACACAAACACTCAAGACGCACATTTTCCTCCCAAGCAATGCAAGCCTCGAACTCCTCCAAACCAAACAGCAATATAATCTCATATTCGAGGCGGTAGAAAATTCCGTATCCCGATGCATTCGCCCGTGGCTTTAGTGGAACTTGAGAAAGATCGGCTGTTACAGTACAGTGCAGAGTGTAGTTATCTGGAATAAAAGATATTTCAGCAACTGGTACATAGGAATAATGAAGAAAACTCGAGCCTAACCAATATCTTGGTCCTTCCACTCGGGATTATCCAGGTCTCCTTTGTAGCACCACAACTGGAAAGACGCGTCTTTCAAATCAGCCTTTTTCTGCAAGTCTCGGACATATGGCTTTCGGAATTCCTTGGTCTTAGAAATCTGTGTGTTCTGCAAAGGCATTCAAAAGGTTTCCAACAGTAACATTGTATAGCATTCAGACGTACTTTGGGCAAGATAACATCGAATGAGTCGCTGATTCGCTTCTCTCCCGAGGCCGATGTGAACACATTCTTCATCCTCAGCCGATGTTCAGGATTCTTCGAGTCGAACCGAATATGGCAGAAATTGCCGTATGTGAATTTGGATACACGCATGGTGATATTGTGGTGCAAATAGAAAGCGACAGATCCGTACGACACCTGTCTATTAATTTGACATTCAAAGCAATCCGAGGTAAAAATCGGAGAGAGAGGGTGACTAACACCTGGCTCTGATTCACAGCTCTGAAAACTTTCAATCCCGCAGGGTCAAGTTGTGCTTCGACATTCCTATACAGCCAATCACTCTCTGCAAAGACACCTGCAAGAACAACGGTCTATGTCGACGTTCATGAGTAAACCTGCATCACGAATCGAGAAAACGACATACAGTGACGGGCGAATGCGCAGCCTTCTGTTGATCCAAAACTGCCTTTACTATGCAGTTGATGGAAGGCTCGAAGAACGATGCGACGTCAGTGCTGCTCAAGAAATTAGACTAATCATGTATCGTACAGGTGAAAAAGAGTGACGGACCCCGAGAGTTTCAATTGTCCAAACCGGATGTTGCACGTCGGATCATTATCTCTCGTTGACCCAAACTTAACATACGAAAACTCGCCCGAGTTTCTGAAGCGTAGTTTTGTGGTCTTGTCAAAGCATCGGACAATATGCTCAAGATCATCAATGAATGGCGAATCTGCAAGGAGATCTACAAAGAAACACAGTAAATAACGGTATTGGACAGTTTGGGTAGGCTTACTTTCGATGAAAATACGGGCATTGACCGTGACGAATACATATCCGTGGAAGTAGCATTGTGGGGCAGACATCTCGTCAAAAGTCTCCTTCCCACCTGTGGTGATGTTGTACCTATAAGAGCTGATGCCGATGGTCCCTCCTCCAGCGTCAACGATGACCACTCCATCACCATTTGTCAGCGTATTGGTGTGAAAGTCGTTCCGAAGTGCATAATGTAAAATGGCCTCTCCTTCAGCCACAAACGTAAGTCGTGCGCGCCCACTGGTATTGTCGCGAATAAGGCCAGCTAAAATCGCTGCCTTCTGCATCTCCTGCAGTTGCGCGACTTCCCATCCATTCGGGTGAGAAAGCACAAATTCGATATCGTTCTCAACCGACTTCCAGAGGTTGGACCTATCGCTATGTGTCTCTTTGATGTAATTGGCGGCACAGCTGAAAAGGTATCTGAGAAAGTCGGCGAAGACCTCCACGACTGTCTTATTGAGTGGCAGAGGGGGGGTATTGCCATTTACTGCGCCGGACTTGTTTCTGAGGTGCAATATGAACCTTGCGGACATTATCAGCGATCTCAGTTGCAAGCGGCAAGTTGCAAAGGACATACCATTCTGCCTTGGTCCAGTCCTTTTCCTCTGCCGTCTCGAAGATGCCTTCTTTCGTCGCTTCTGCTCCGGCTGCGCAAACCTTGCCCGCTCGATCATAGTAGATCACAGTCGGGATCTTGGCCTTGGGCGCGTCATTGACGTGCTCATGGGCAGGAAACCTGGGGGGTGCATCAACAACATAACAGGGGCACGTGTGCATCGTGTACTAACCGTGTAACAGTCTTGATTTCCGGTAATTCCCCGGGACACAGAATACTGTTATCCCAAAGAATCAGAGAGGCGCCCGTTACATGTTGGAGCCATTCAAGGACGTACCTGTATGAGATACCACTATAGGTGGTGCCAACATCAAAGGAGAGTACTAGTTTTCGCTTTGTACCTTGATAGACGGAAAGAGACGACGACATGCGATAAGTCGCCACTAGTGGTGGTGCAAAGGATATGGTGTTCTCACTTGGTATTGATGTTGACGTTGATTATTAACCCCGGATTCAGGCACGGGCACCACGGTTTCGGCGTTTACAGCTGTTTTCAAAACGATAGGCACCTGGTAGAAGGGAAAATTGGGTTGATAGTTTGGCTTTGGATGTGCATGTGAGGATTTATTGGTCGTCGTATTTCGATGTTGCTTCTCAGTACTTCATTTTTGTAGCTTTTGAATCGCCTAGTCTTCGCAAAGAAGTTGAGGAGTGTCTTGGCGTTTAAAAGATTATTGGTGAGTTCCGCTAGATCTGGGAATATTAGTCGAAAAAACCAGAAAAATCGTATATAGTCTGATATGAGCCGATATGTATGTATCACGACCTTCACATTTTCGGTCTTGTTCGAATGTAGGGTATGTTTTATCAGCTACCTCAGTTCATAGTGTCTGAGTATTTAAACACCTAGAATGCCTATGCTGAGGGTCACTTTAGTATTCGAGCGGTCGCATTCTATGTGGCTAGTATCGACAACAGCTCAATAGGCGCCCATGTGGCGCCAATGACAATTAAGTAGCTCGAAAAGACCAATTTTCATTTAAAAACGATACTACAAAGCACTATGGTAATAATTTATGGATCCTCCGTACGAGATGCAGAAGAACTAAGAGTTGATGTCAGTGCATGGCGTAATGAGCAAAAGTGGATATCAGAGAGAAGAGTTGTCTGAAGGTGAAGGGCAAGAGCTGGGGGGGAATTAAGTATGCTAGCCGATTATTATATGCCTTTTCGTGAGGTGGAGCTTGGAGCGTGTCCCCAAGGGAGCTCCGCTGTGCACCAGGACCACTTCCAGGCGCCCCAAGTCTATTGAGACAACTCGGACCGTACAAGCACTCGAAAATGTTGCATACACAAGCCACTTGAGCAGTTTGAAAAAGGGTATTCTGAATGTATCCTTCGCAACAACCTCCACAGAGAGCATTGCAAAAAATAGAGGTATGCATCATTCTCACATGTTCGACGTACCGTAGATTTTATTCGGTGGGATTGACAAATGTGCACTTCTCAGGTTAGTGCGGTATGGTGATCGAAACTGACAGTGGCTTATATCTGCCGTCGATAAGGAGACGATCACCCATTTCCTCTTTGACTGTCCAGCGTATACAACAGAAAGAGAGGACATGAATCGCAAACTTGGACGCCATGCAGGAGACCTCAAACTCATCATGAGCACCGTAGATGGAGTCAAGGAGCTACTTAGGTATATCGGCAGGACGAAGAGACTAAAAAACACCCTAGGAGACGTAACACCAACGTCAGATGAAGAAGAGTAATAGCCTCCAGGAATACGGCCAAGCAGAAAATCCAGCACAGAACCCAAACTAATTAAACTCATACACCCATCTCTCGATTGCCAGCACTCGGAACCAACACAGAAACTCAGATAAACAAGGGAAGATCACGGAAAGGAACGAGAAGCAACAGATCCGAGCGCACGCATCCTGCAAGCCATCCGGCCGGGTACGCGAAAGTGAACCGAAAACCAAAGTACTCAAGAGACGATTCGATAACCAAGAGACACGAACCGATGCGCAACCATATAGGAGTATACCCTAAACGGCAGGTTTCCGTCTGTCGGGTTCCGGAGCAGGAGCGAGCACTGGGGGTGCGCCTCACGGAATGCATGGGTATTTCCTGGGCCTAACGACGCATGAACTGACATTGGGGTCAGGAGGCTAGTGTATACGAATGTAAAGTCTAATATGGGGCCCAGCCCTCAGTGACTATAAATCCCACTCAAAAAAAAAAAAAAAAAAAAATCTGCCGTCGAGCCTACTGATTCCATGTTAGGGCACTCATACGAGACGATTCCCGCGTATACACTATCGCGGAATGTGTAACATGAACATTTCACGACCGTCAGCTCTGCAAGGTCATACATGCTTTCAGAGATATTCCCGATAGGCCGTAAGATAAAGTAGGAAGAATAAAGACTCCTTCATCGATTGCTCATTAGCGTTCCCTATTCTTTGACGAGATCTTTCTTTGAATTGCCGAGAATTTTGCTGAATACACAGGAATCTGCCCTGTACGATGAGGCGTTACGCCAAAATCTAACTCGACCACGATTCCGACCTCTCCGCGCCCTGCAGTTCGTCAGGGCTCTCCAATACCCACCTTTTCTGCGATAACTATGTGTCAGCGACTATAAGCGCAGAAGCCTACTGCGTGGCTCTTCTTTATTTGAGGAGAAATATACTCGCCTGTACGTCTATGGCCGGCCTATCATTTGAAAACAGCTGTAGGTATTTTACGTTGCAGCAAGCTTCGTCGTGCGCCGAACGACAAAGTATATCGCAGCATTTTTGAATACATGGTAGTCCGATTTACGGATTGGCCGGACTCGGGTTTGGATCTGATCTGTAGAGTTTCGACGCGAAAGGTGAGGCTGCGCTCATCATCTTGACATGCATCGCATCTAGGCGACGGACGGACGGAATGAAGATCGTTCGCTGGAAACTAGGAGCTGAGAGCAATGCGTCCAACAGCGGATGTGAGTGAAATCTAGGTGTTGAGTCGGCTAGGAGACAGAGGTCGTTATCTATCTATAGCATACGGCGAGTAAACAGGAATGCGCAGTGCCGGCGGCATCTAACCTGTGTTTTTCATTTGAGGACCGTTCGCCACCTCGCAGCAGAAGAACCTCATTCAATGACACTCACCAAAAACACATGCGCAATCTTATCTCCGTTTGATGACCGAACGTCCGGACCTGTGACGGACCGCCCATCCGCTGTCCAATGGAAGACAGCAAAAGAGACCGAGACCGGAGATATAACCGGCATCCGTGGAGCTGGGTTCGTAACCTCGTTCGTTCCTCATGTCAGAGCAACGTTCATCCCCCCGTTTTTTGGGTGTTATAAGATAGATAGGGTGCAGCTGCGGACCCTCTACAACCATCACCACAGCATAGAAGAGGTCCTAGAGGAAATATAGAAGGAAAAATTTCGCTCAGGATTCCTACGACCACAAGGAGCAACGATTACAGCGAAGAAAGGTGACTATATACTCGTCATATACACTCCACGGAAGAAGTGCTGATTCCTTTTCTTATCCAGATCTGGCTTTCTGTATAAACCGGCTTTTCTGAATCCCCGCCTCCGCGTATCTCGCTAGGACATTCCCCACACCGCTAGCGTTATCTACTACCACGACGACGACTAGTCCAATGTCGCACTCACATCTCTTCCAACACCACCCTCTCGACTCGCCCGCCTCTGCCTCCTCATCCACGCTCATCACGCCTGGGCCTCTTCATGATAAGCTCTCCGCACCTATCGTCGATGAGGTGTCCACGTCTATCGTACGTCCGAATAGACCAACACTGGGCCTCCAAATGCCCCACGCGAGACACGCCCAGTCGTCGCTCCCAACAAGGATGAGCGGGAAAGGGTTCATAGAGCCTCATCGGAGTCATCTGCCTAGGCGGGCCAGGACTGCGAAGGACAGGACAAAGGAGGAGAAGCGGGCGAAGCATACGCCGACACCGCTCGTCCTCGAATCGCCAGTTCCTCTTACAGGCGTCGAAGACACGGATCCACTAGGCACAGGCGCGACGGATATGACTGAGCCGCCTACCTCTGGTCGTACCATTCCTTCTCTTCAAGTTCCTGTCAAAGACAATCTCAAATCAGAGCTAGAACAAACGACACCTCCCCTTCCTAGTCGAGCTTCTACTCCTGCTCAACCACTGTCTACAAATACAACTGCGCCTGCGAATATAAACGATGCAGATAACGATGCATATAACAAACACGATCACGCCAACCCTCCTCACCCCGCTATGGGTCTTACTATGGAACTTATGAACACCGCACAAGCTGCTGTTGCTGCCCAAGTTCAGGAACAAGCGCAGGCGCAGATGGTACCCGCACCACTATCATTACCCTCACTTGCACTGTCCGCTGGACTCGCTGCCCCGCTTCCATCGTCCACCACAAGCCCTCGCCTTGGTCCAGGATCACCTACACCTCCAATGACCGCACCATTGGGCCAGAATTTGCCTAGAAGACATCGGAGGAGGGAGGTTGTCAAGAGTCCCAGTCCTTTGAGTGAGCGGGATGTCTCACAAGAGAAGCAGGAGGAGAGGAAGGGAGATGATTTTCGAGAGAAGGAGGAAGAGGGTGATAAGAAGGATGGACGGGATGCGGAGGATGTGACTACAACTACGACAACACCAGCACCAGCACCTGCCCTTGCGGCAGACCCACTCGCCGCAGACGACGATGACAGACCACTTCCACACCCCGCTATGGGTCTTACGATGCAGCTTATGAACGCCGCCGAAGCCGCCGTTACTGCCCAAGCCCAAGAACAGGCGCAAGCTCAGCAGACGCTCCCACCCGCGCTTCCTCTACCAAACGCCTTTAGTGGTATCTCATCCTCGATGCCACTGCAAATGGGAGGAACTGGAACGCCGCCTCTAGGTCTAGGCATGGGTTCTCCAACACCACCGACCACCGCGCCGTTAACGTCAGCAGCTGCCACCCCGTTGGGTACGAACTTGCCTAGACGACATCGGAGGCGGGAGGTTGTTAAGAGTCCGAGTGCGTCCAGGGAACGGGAGAAGGAGGAGAGGAAAGAGGATGTTGATCAGAAGGATGCCGGTGGGCAGGGGAAGACACAGCCGATAAGAGTGTTGAGGTTCGAACGGCCGGCTGGTGGGATGGGCGTTGGGTCTCCTCCGAAAGCTGGAGCAGGGGCTTTGGGATTACCTTCGTCTCTCCCGAGTTTCCCGTCGCTTGGTACATCACCCAAAACCAACCCGCTGAATGCACGAGCACGGCCTCTGTCGACTTCGCGATCGAGGTCCAGAGCTCGTGCTCGACCGCGTGCGTCGACTGATATCGGAGCTCGACGTGTGTCTACTTCACGCACGCGGGAGGTATCCGAGAAGGACCTACGGCGGCTTGCGAGGGAGGCGAGGAGGAAGGAGAGGGGGGAGAGGGAGCGGAGGATGTGTGTGCAGGTTTTGGGGAGGGATTTTGGGGTTGATGTTGGTGGTGGTGGTGTGGTTGGGGAGGGGGAAGGGGAGGTGTATGGAGGACGGGTTGAGGTTGGGTTTTTGGATGATGACGCCGGGGGTATAGAGGAGAACGAGAAGGAGGAGTATGTGTTGCTCCGAGCTATCCGTCCAAGACTTGGCAAGAGGATGAAGAAGAGGGATTCGATCTCTTCTGCGTCGTCGTCAACTTCGTCCTTGACATTCGACTCTGGCTCATCGTCTGAGGAGTCGTCTGAGGAGTCTGAATCCGATTTCGATTTCGACTCCGCTTCCGAGTCCAACAACGAGTTGTCAGCTATACCATCCTGGTTCCCGTGGCTTACGACCTACTTTCCTTCTTCGTCGTCCTCGTCATCAACATCTGCTCTGGCGTCGACTGACTCGAGAACACACACTCAATCGAGACCGACGACGTTGAAACTCGTCCTCAAACCTCAACCCCAACCCCAATCCACGTCGAACAATGCCAACGCCAAACCGAACAAAGCGTACGACTATATCGAGGGTACATCCGCTCTATCGGAGGAGCAAATTAGGGAGGGATGTGAGTTTATGAAGGAGTGGTTGGATGATTCATCCGAAGGGGTGGATGAGGAGGATGCTTTGAGGCCAAGGATAAGGACGAGGACGAGGATACGTATCCTGTCACCTCGAAACCGACCGGAAGATGCGTTTGCGCTTGGGCTGTGTTATATTGCGTGGGCTGAGAAGCGTGTGCAGCAGCAGCAGGAGGAAGGGGAGGAAGATATTAACGTCGATCCTCGTTCGCCTGAGGGACCGTCGTCCTCGTCTTTATCCATGATCTCGACCTCGACTTCGACGACCTCAGCGCCTATCTCAGTGCCTACACTTTCAATCCCAGTATCATTCCCGTCTCTAGCATCAGCGCTGTCCCCTGCAGTCACGGATTATCGATCGCCTACTTCCCCAACTACACCCGGTCCAGGAGCTGGAGCAGCGCGCCTACGTGCCCATGCCCATGCTCCTGTAAGACCGACGTTCATGAGTCGGACGACTAGTATGAGCACTGCGCGGCCTGGTGGTGGGGGTGTTCCGCCTGTCATACCTGCGGGTTTAATAGCGAGGGTGGCTTCGCTGGGTGGTGGGAGGGGTACCGGTGTTGGACAGGTGCAGGGATCAGAGAAGAAGGTTAGGATGGCGGTTGTTGATTGGGGTGTGAATGACCTTCTTCGGCCTGTTTCTGAGGACGTGAATGGGGGCATGGATGTGGAGGTGGATGTTACATCTACACCTATGACCAAGCGTGAAGTTTCGGTATCGGATACGGTGTCCATCACCAGCATTCCCCGCGACGAGTCGATTTCAAACTCGGATGAACTCGATGAACAACCCCAGCTCCTCCCACCTCCACCCGATATCTACACCCTCTCGCATCTACATCATCTGTACATGCGGTTATTGGATGATCAGGAAGTCTACCACCCTCCTGATTCTGATGATACAAGCGCAAGTGTAAGCGCTGTGGGGTGGATGGGTCGCGGTGCTCTGTATGAGGCGAGGCTGAAGGCCGATGCGAGTGCTGCTGCTGTAAATGTTGGAGGAGGGTTGGGTCTGGACGAGTTATGTTTAGATGAGGACGAGGAGGAGGAAGATGATTATGACGACGAAGAAGAATCCACACACACCGCCGAACTCAAGGAGAGCAACTCGGACACGGCAGGTTCCAGTCTGAACGCTGAAGAAGTGAGGGGGCGGTTGAGAGAGCGGGGTGTGCTTGTGCATGGGAGGGAGGCGGCGATGGGGGGGCGGGATGTGTCGAGTGTTGGTGCTTCGTTTGGGGGTGTGTTTGGTGGGGGTGGTGCTGTGAATGACGTCCCGGAACAGGAGGAGGACAAGGATAAGGTTCTGGACCGCAAGCCCTCCCTACGCGGTCTCGGTCTCGGTCATAAACTCTCCCTCAGTACGATCGACCGGAAGGCCTCTTTTAGACGCGCAAAGGAACAGGATGCGAGGAGGAGGGAGCGGGATCTCAGGCGGAAGGAGAGGGAGGAGAGGAGGGGGGCGAGAGATAAGCCTGTATGGAAGGGTCTGAGGGATGAGTGGAGGGGTGTGCTTTCGTTTGAGGGTGTACAGGGGCTGGTGGGTGTTTGGCCTTGAGAGGATAGATGAGGTTATGGAGTTGATTAGATTTCGGCGCTCGACGCTGGAGGTTTTGACCTCTTGCTACTTTTATTTTTTTGGACTCTTTCTATTGATATTGCTTGCTACCTCTGCAACTGCCACTGCTACTCACATACCACACACGTACACATGTTAGATTCTTAGATGCATATTATAAATTTCATGGCTGGTTTTTTAATGGTGGTGCAGTAAATAATGTACGAGTCGGATCTGAAAAACGTCGTCTATTGGGGCAGTGGCAGCCTGTAACGGCCATAGTAGTATGCGGGTAACAATGATATACAGTATAGAAGAAAGAGGTGATTGGCAAGTTATTGGAATTTTATGAGTCCGATGAATCATCTGAGGTTACTAAAGTGTCCAAACGCGAGTTAGAGCGAGACTGGAAGGCTGACGAGATCACTACGTCGTGCAGGGAGCCAGACAGTCTCTGATCTGGGAACAGGACGCTTCGATTATATACGATCGCTAAATATTTTGAGTCGATAGACTTGGTAGAACAGATGGATGTTCAAGACTGAGATGACGAATACGGTTAAAACATACGCGATCACCTCGGACTTTGAGTCACCCCAATGGGGTGTTTTCTCGACGTTGTTCGAGGGTATGAGCATATAGACAATCGTTGCGAGTAAAAATAAAAGAGCCCTGTGAGAAATCAGTTTTTATTTTTGGATTGATGAAAAACGTCTTGCCAAGCAAAGCAAACTGCGGGAAGCGCAAGAAGTGACCAGAAATCAATTGATCGCGGATCTTCCGGGCGTCTAGAAGCCTATAAATAGATTATGGGTGTCGATTATAATAAATAAACCCAGGTGTATGTCAATCATAACCAAACTACGTACCTCCTGCCAACGCAACATCATATCCACCCCAAGTAGCGGATCTCTATCAACTAACATGATGACGGTCGACAATAGCGTAGCCAAGGCATGCATGAACGTTGTAATGGCAAGGGTTTTCCCCCAAAGGTTGATACCGATCTGGAACAGTCCAACGAGGAGCCTGAAAATTCATTTAGATTGAATAATAGAGACAGTTTTTCACTAACAGTATGAGCAAGAGCGAACCTCCAGAGGCGAACGTCCAGATCTTCCCCATCTCCTCAAGCGCCTTCTTGAGACAGGTGGTGTCACCAGATACGAAGGGTAGGACCATCCACCTTGGGTATGAAAATCGTGTCGAGAAATAGTTATTAATCCCAAGCCCTGTAACCTTGTGGGTGCGCACAAGTAAGCGATCACCGAGCATACAAAGGCGCCTATAGAGAGGTGGTCAAGATATGAGTGCTCGTAAACTTGTATGTAGCAAGGGACGTACAAAAGGGATAAGAGGTCCAATAGAAAGCTCATAGCAGGAGGTAAGAGTTTTCTTCAATTGTGCAAAGATTTGTGTGCATGTGCTGGGATACTCAGTGTACAGGTCAAAGAGAAAGATGAAGAGCTTCAGTGTTCGGAACCGGATGTTGCACGTCTCGACAGAGAGTGTTGGAGTGAAGAAAATGGCTTGGGTAGTGTGATGAAATTTCGCTTCTGGGACCATGGTTTTATGCAGATCTCTTGGGCAGCTTTCTCAGGCATCGCTTTTGATCTATTTTGTCCAGATTCCAAATGCAAGAGCGCTCATCGATCGTTAGGCGCTTGAGACTGATACTTTGGCTGCGGTTTTATGCATGTGGTAAAATGGGGACATGGTTCAACGGCACGAGTAAAAGTTCCAGAGGGAAATCAAATAACATAGTTTTGATATTGATCTGAAGCGAGGATAACCGGATGCCCTTGCAACGAGTTGAATCTGGACGCCTGAGAGCAGAGAGAGCCCTGACGTTGCCCAAATTAGGCTGTCAGCAAGATACCACATGGGATACTTGATTGACTTGGGCGTATTTGGGGCCGGCGAATCACTTCACTGAGCTCTCCATGGCTTCAAGTTGACACCTGTCAGCTTCTGTGCTACCAGTCGCGGTGTGCATTAGTTGCGCCCGAACAATCCGAACAATCCGAAACCGTACGGATAGCTTGAAGGGGGGCTACCACTTGAACAGTCTTGGTTCCTTTCTCAATAGCCGGTGAAATAAATTGTTCCTACTCTCGTAGGTATGGGTGTCAGTGACACGATTTTCAACTTTTTGGCAGAATGCTGGTAAAGCTGTGCTCATAGCATTCGACAAGTGGTCATTGGTCTAGAAAATACCTGCCAAAGGCACGAGTTAGCATTGTGATCGATCGACACTACGTTATCGACAAATGAATAAAAAGTCTTACTAGACCAAATAGAAAATCTCGCGGCTGCTCCTGGCAGCCGTGGGGGCAACTTATGTCCTTATGGTCGGCGGCAAATCTCTACGAGCTGTGGAACGGCATCAGCATGAAACGACACCACGACACCACTTTCACTTTTTTGGGGAAAATTTTAGATTATATTCAGACAGTGCTAATAGCTTCAAAACGTTCGAAAATTGCAGACCACCAAATGCACGGAGGCATCATGATCGATCGAAAAAGGATACAACAGGATACAACAGCTCATTGGCCCCTCTACCACTCAATATATGTATTATGTAGCATATCAATTCAGTTACGAGGAGTGAGCCACAGGTTCACAACGAGTAGCGGAAGCATCTTGAAAACAATAGATCTCGTCAAATACAGCGACAGTGGGCATTGCCGCGCACAAACCGACGACCCTACGAGAGGTTATCAATTTATTCCACTACCCTATGAATAGCGTTTGAAAAATGATGACATGATCGATCGAGAAGTGACATTTCGACGAATAAGGATAGACAGAAATCCAGTTTAATATCCTAACAGGTAATTTCTTCGCTGATGCTCGAACCTGCGGATCGTTCATCCGATAGATGTTGTCAAACAAATAGTATTGTGGGCATTGCCGCACATAGGGCGACGGCCCTACCACGATGTATTGTTTACTACACCTCCGAGATCTTCTATCCAAGCACAAACTAGGCCTAATGCTCGTTTTTGTTGGCCACCAGTAGGCTAGTTTACAAAAGATAGAATGTCTCTATCGATCTGATACACTAATATTGGCATTATTAGCGATGCTACCTGGGCAAATTTCACAGTCGCTCACGATACACAACCCCTCCAGATCAATCGGCAGCGCCCGTGGATTGACACGTGGGATCGTCGTGGATGGACACAAACGCCACATTGCGGCGCATGCGCTGTAATGGGTCCAATTTGGGGTTGGCCGCACTCACTGGCGCGATCCATTTGCCGCATGCCATTGATACATGTCATAGTGGTGTGTCATCCAGTCCGGCAGGCCGTGCTTGCTTGCGAACACTGATCGACAATTTCGAATTCAAATTCAAATTCAAATCCTCCCTGCTTGTCGACAATTCGCGGATACCACAAATTCCAGTCAACATCCAAGCTCAACTCTACGGCCTCGATGATCCATTTTCAACTAACAGGCCCTGAATTGAAGAATGACCATTCATTTCTTCATCAAATGAGAGCCCGCCTCCGGGAACAACATGCAAGGACTCGGACTGCTGCGAGAACGGGAAATGTCATCGTGAACACCTTTGAAGGTACCATGAACCTTCTGGAAGCCGATGGCGGCGCCACACTTGACGTGGAACGACTTGGATGTTTCTGATTCTGAGATGATATTGGTGTCAAAGAAATTGACTCCTCGGACTTCTATGGACTCTCGGATGATGAGATCGAGGCGGTACCACCTGCGCCCCTTTGCCGCTCCCTGCCTTCACTGGCATTATCTGCTGGACTTGCTAGCTCGCTACGAATCATGCAGTTGAAGTTAGATTGGGTATGGGATCGCCCACAACCCCAATGCCAGCTCTCATGGCGGCTGCTATGCTGTTGCGTACGAATTGACCAAGACATCCGAGGGGGGAGGTTTTCTCCTTCGCGTTCTTGCGATGTTGCTTGTATTCATGCTGGGTCGCCAGCTCCCAGCCTTGATAATGAAGGACAGATGAAGGACAAGGACGTAAATGATCAGAGGGAGGGAGTGAAGGTGCCAGCACAGATGCAGCCTATGCAAGTGTTGAGGTTCGAACACTCATGGGATGGGTATTGGATCTCTCACTATCCAACGCCCAGGTTCAAATGCACAACCATACTCGACTTCGTTCCAGAGCTCGCGTCCAACCGCGTGCTTCAACAGATACCAGTATGCACGGCCCTGGCTGCGATAGACTCAAGCTGGCTGCTGGGATTCGGAACGCCATACTGTAAGTGTGTTGGTGGGTACTTGGATCAGCCAAACGGTACACAGAGAAGGTGTTTAGTTTCTCACCTCAGGTTCCTCAAACCACAATTGGCTAGTCGTCTGCCCTGTCGCCACGGTGGCGTCGCATATCTCCCAACCTACCAACTGACTCGATTACCTTTTCGTACGTTACCCTATGCGATTTTAATATTTTAATAAGGGGTACTACCACTAAGGTGCATCCTACTAGTGCTGGAGTTGCCCCTGCCTGACACGCAGCAAGTTGGACAATGGGGAAATTCTCTGCCTCCAATCCTCAGATGTCAGCGTTCTAGAATTTGGCGGGCGACGTGGATGATCGTCTGCGGCCTTGAAAACCTTCGTTATTCTATCTGTCATTGTGAGTGAGGGGGCGTTGCGGACATCACAATCCAAACTGTCCAAATCCTGACGGAATACTCCACCCGAATGGCAACAATCGGAGATGAGGATGATATTGGGCCTTTAGCGGCTTGTATTCCAGAGGGAATACCTACAAAGGAGATTGCTTCTGACATTTTCGGTCCTCCCGTTTCAAATATGGAGTAGAGTTTTCTCATTTCATTTCGTTTCAAAGCGTGCATATAATGTTCCTCCAAATACCGCCTTGCGACTGAGCTAATTCAAATCTTTGCGCCAGTATATCCCTTCCTCTCTCAAGACGAGATATGACATGATCAGGATCAGTTGAGGAGATGGTAGATACGAAGATACTCTGCACTCAAGACTTTCCTTGTCCTAGCCGTTATCTTGTAGAGCGTGTCGCCTGTTCTGTCACGATGGCTGCAAGAAATGCGGTTGCAAATATGCGATCCTCGGGATCGCATGCATTGAAGTAACCAGTCTTGAAAGAAATGTAGAGCTGGTCTGTCGGAATGGGTCGTGGGTAGTATGGGTCGTTTTCAAAGAAGGCCTTGACCAGTATGGAGACATCTTGCCCCTTGGGCCAGTGATGAACCTGCATTGATTAGGATTATGAAATACAGACTGTAGGAACATACCTGGTTGTAGTCAATCACGAAATACGTGAAGCCTCCACCGCCGTCACCACCCAGTACAAACTCGACATCACGAGGATCGACGCAGGCCTTGAAGTGCAGCCTAGAAGGCATCTCGCCCATCCCATTCGCCACCACGTTGACCGGTCCAAGAGCTCTGGAAAGCCTTCGAATAGGTTAAAATAACGTTGCTCATCGAGCGGGAAGTTGGAAGTGTTAAAGAATTTCGGAGGAGGAGCGTTGGTGTAATTCTTGCCGAAATAGAGTCGGCAGAGAGAGACTGTATTCTCCTGAGGCTTTCCGGGAGATATTTTTTGGAGATAATCATGCCAGCATTGTACGGAAGAGCGTGAACGCGATCCATCGCATAGGTCGCACGAGTGAACGGGGCCATAATGTTGGGAGTCACGATGGGATGAGCGAGGTGTCTTCTTGCAGAAGATGAGAGGCTAGGCAACGAGGAGACGAATCCACCAGAATTTTGATCCGGGTCGTTGTAAGCGAACGCTCGAGGGGTAGCAAAGAATGAGTCCGTGTTGCATTTAAGATAAATCTCTTGGAGGATATCGTACTCGTGGCGAAGTATCTGGGCCTGGGCATCGGAGACGTGGGCTACCTGCTTGTAAGCGATTGGGCCACCGCGGACAACATACACGGTGGCAAAGCCTCCAGCCCCAATCCTTCTCCTTCCCCGGTCTTCATCGATCATCCTCCATTTCAGCGACCAGCAATATTGTAAGCCTGGCGCCCAGTCTTACTCGCGTACGGACACATTTCGGACTATTCTACTATCTTCTACTATTGATACCTTAGCACATGACTTATAGCCGGATCCTTACTAGCGTCGGAGCATCGTCTTTCGAACTTACGCTCACCTACAGTATATTGTCTATCGCCTGCCCTCCGAGGAATACAACGTGGTCCAAACAAGTTGCGACTACGCTCAGTGTTGCCCATAGACGACGGGCTTCCAAATATCTCAACTACCAAATCTATTGAGCCTGGCGACAGTCAAACTTGTCCTCAAACGCAATCTCGGCCGAAAGGGTACATGAAGCATGGAGGGTCTATCTGCCTGTCGGAAAAGGAGATCAGGGAGGGCGTAAATTGTGAGGGGCGGTCTATGTAGATCAATCCTTCTATGTCTGGCGTTTGACGGTGTTCCCAACCACGACCACAACAACGACCCCATTTACTTTCGAATATCTCCGCGACATTTTCATAACCCATGCCATTTCCTGGCTATTTAAAATCCCCGCTACACATATATACTTCGAAGCTAGTCCAGGTGGTGAATACAGCTATAAAGAAGAAGTTATTGTGAGTTTTATATATTATATGTACATCCCTCATATGAGATCCTTCCAATCCGGACAGAAAAGTATGCCCCAACCGAGAATATTGAGACAGAAATAGAGAGTCACTGGATATTACAGCATACGATGAACCCTTTAGACTTTGTCGATGACACATGGGGAGTACCCCCCTGTCGGCGGATTGGCGCTGGCCGCGAATTCTGTAAACCTGGTGCTTGCGGTGATGGACCGGAAACACTTTTCCGTAAGTGTGCCTGCCAGGAGGAGTTGTGAATGCCGTGGTGTGATTGCGTTGGGGCAGGCTGCGAATGCATTGGTGAGTGCTTGGCTTGGTCAAATGCTACATGGAGAAGGTGTCCTGTTTCTCACCTCAGGTTCCTCGAACCACAATAATCTAGTCGTCTGCCCAATCGCCACCGGTATCTGCGTATCTCCCAACCTACCAACTAGCTCGATCACCTTTTCGTATGTTGCGTTCCTTGCCCTATCCGATTTCAATATCTTAATGAGGGCGTATGTGAAGTGTCCATATCGAGTGGAAGAGTTCGTTACTGTACCACCACCAAGGTGCATCCTACTAGTGCTGGAGTCGCCCCTGCCAGCATCAAAGTTGGATTCCTTGGCCAATTGGAAATCTTGACACGCAGCAAGTAGGACAATGGGAAAATCGTCTTCCTCCCAATCCTCCGAGGATGTGAGCATTCTAGCATGGCGACGCGGGTGACTGTCTGCGGCCTTGAACATCTTCCTTATTCCATCTTTCGTCGTGAGTGGAGGGGCGTAGCGGGTGGTACCGTCATTCAAGCTGTCCAATTCCTCACGGAGTGAGCCACCTGAATAGCAACAATCGAGGACGAGGATGATATTGGGACCTTTAGCGGCGTGTATTCCTGAGAGAATCGAGTTCAGTTCTCGATCGCTAATATCCGGGACTTCGTCGCTCCTGTCGATGGGACATATGGCTTCAATGGAGCCAGCTCGGGCCGCATCGCTCTCGAAGAAGTTTGCAGCTCTGTAAGACGAGCCGTGGCCAGAGTAGTGTATGAGGATGTTGTCGCCATGGCGTATGTGTTTATCGTCGCGGAGGTCATAGAGGGCGTTAATCATAGCGTCGCGACTGGCATTTAAGAGGACGCGAATGTGGCCACTTGGAACATGGAGGTCATTGAGGAGGTAATCGTGGACCAATTTGGCATCATTAATGCAGCCGCTGAGTGGGGACCCTAGATATCCGTCATTTCCCATAATGAGCGCCCAGAAGTGAGACCCTTTGGATCGCATCCGTTCAGTTGGTGTTACTGCCTGGGCTTCCTTCCAGACGCCAGCAGAATGTTGTCGAACAAAGGCGAAAGCTGCATTCCCCAGGGTCAACGCCTTGATCTTTCGGAGAGATTTTCGGTATTGGTGGAGTTTGTCAAGAGTCTCCAGGTCGCTCTTCAGCTTCAAGTGCAAATTAGAACCAGGAGCGGCAGCCCGCAATCTACGCTGACATTCCTTGAGGAGCGTCTCCGGTTCTATGTGCCCCGTGAAGCCGTACTCCTCCCAGATAGCCATTTCGCGTGTTACCCATGTGCCATCCAAGCGTGGCGTAGGCCCGGCTTCTATCACCCCCCCCAAACGGCTGCCAGCAACTTCCTGTGTCGATTTGAATTAATCATGTCGGCATAAAAAGGAAAGGATATTTACAAGGGCGATATCTTCATGATCATTGTGAGTTGTGTGTTCACTTTGGATGCTAGTCATTGAAACAAGTGTGGGTTGCTGGTGGTTTATCGAGAGACTATCAAGGAGTAGATCCTAGGACAACTCCATATATACTATACAGGTCGTATCGCTTTGCGCCACCAACGGTCGGAAACTGGACTTCGCATGTTGAGGGGAGTTAGATCACTAATACTGGTGATGTGCGGGCCTAGGCAGACTCTATGCCTTCCTGTAACAACTCACCAACGTATGATATTCTCCGTCTGCAGTCTGATTTCACGCGCTTCCGTCCAAGTCGTATCGTAGACTTCTCCAGGTCTATTGCTCCGCCCGGACCTGACCTGAACCCAAACCTTGTGTCTCCTCCGCACCTTGCATGTTCTACTCTTGCGCATCCACGCCACCCCCCTTGTCTCTGGCTATGGCCTGACACCTTGGCCTGGATCCATACTTAGACTTGAACTAGCTCTTTATCGTCCACGTGTACCTGACGTTGGACATTCACCTACCTAGAACTGGACCTGGACTTGGACCTGGGCTGCTCCACTCATCCATTCTGGGAGATGGGTAGCTGCGGGGGGAGAGTTATAATTGTGTTTTTCTGCATCAGACGGCATGGATGTACTCCCAAGGCGGCAGTTGGTTCTGAGAGGAAGGGGATTGAACAGAGATCTGGCGACCACAGGAAAAGTATCACAAAAGAGACTCCAATTCAAACTGAGAAACGCGGAAGGAACCTCGCTCGAGTTCCTTGTCGATCACATGTTCTACTTCAAGTTATCCGACACTGTAGATGAGCGGAATCTGTGAACTTCAAACTCCGAAACCTTCCAACCACCTCGAAACAAAAGTCTGTGTCTTCCTAGGATCCGCTCCTTGATACTCAACACCACACTTACGGTTTTCAATGACCAGTGACCGCACGGCTCGCAATAATCGTAAAGCCGCCCTTGTTAGTCTTTCCCCTGCTTATGGCTATGTCCACAAAAGTAACTCAGGTCGACATAGTCAGCTGTCAGCAGCCCGTCGGCGGTAACAGATGTTGAGCACATGATACGCTCGGAAGCTGCGTCCGACGAGCCAAACCCGACATGGGTAGCTCGCGAAAAGGCTCTCTGGGAGGAGTACGGGTTCTCTGGGCGCATTGTACCAGATGCGATTCTCAAGGAATGTCGGCATAGATTGCGTGCCGCTCACCGGTCTGAATTGAGACCGCAGCTGAAGAGAGACCTAGAGATTCTCGACAAACTCCACCAGTACCGAAAGCGTGAATCTCTTGCATTTGCTCAAGCATATCCTGCCGGGGCCTGGAAAGATGCCAAAGCAATGAAACCAACTGAATCGATGCGATCCAAAGGGCGTTGCTTCTGGGCACTCATTATGGGCAATGACGCATATCCAATGTTCCCGCTCGGTGGCTGCGTTAACGATGCCAATCTGGTCCACAATTACCTCCTCGATTACCTCAATGTTCCATGTGACCACATTCGCGTCCTCTTAAATACCGATCGCGCCACCATGATCAACGCCCTCTATGACCTTCGCGACGATAAACGCATACGGCGTGGCGACAACATCCTCATACACTACTCTGGTTACGGCTCCTCTTACAGGGCCGGGGATTTCTTCACAAGCGACGCAGCCCAGTTCGGTTTTATTGAGGCAATATGCCCTGTTGACAGGAGCGACAAAGTTCCTGATATTAGCGAACGAGAACTGAGCTCGATTCTTTCAGAAATACACATTGCTAAAGGTCCCAATATCACCCTCATCTTCGACTGTTGCCATTCAGGTGGTGCATTGCGTTCTTCGGATGGTGCTGATTTGGCCGCTGTCCGCTACGCCCTTCCAATTGGAGGAACGAAAGGAATCCCTATGATGTTCAAGGCTGCAGAGAATCATCCGCGTCGTACACCAAATACTGGATCACTGACATCCGAGGATTGGGAGGTGGATGTTTCTCCTTTTGTCCAGCTGGCTGCGTGCCAAGATTTTCAATTGGCGCAGGAAGACTACTTCATTGGTGACGATGAGGACACCAAAAAACCTAGCGCCAGCTACCTGGATGGTACAACAAAGAAATCCTCCACTCGATATGGACGCTTCACATACGCCCTTATCAAGATATTGAAATCGGACATGGGAAGGAACGCAACGTATGAATCAGTGATCGAGCGGGTTGG
>Ga0247742_10000801_pt1 | contig 23866 bp, 23 predicted proteins | sample UWRJL208509C2_FD_180944 | JGI IMG/M metagenome (GOLD analysis project Ga0247742, IMG submission 180944) | Plant litter microbial communities from Arlington Agricultural Research Station in Wisconsin, United States - UWRJ-L208-509C-2 | ecosystem: Environmental > Terrestrial > Plant litter >... | reverse complement strand
GACTCACGGTCCCACATGCGCTCGAGCATCGGGTTGGCGAAACGCAGCGCGATGATGTTCTGCACCGCTTCCTTACCGAGGTAATGATCGATACGGAAGATGCTGTTCTCGGGGAAATAGCGGCCGACGTTCTCGTTGACCTTGCGCGCGGTATCCAGGTCGGTGCCGATCGGCTTCTCCAGCACGATGCGCGAGCTGTCGCTGCGCAGGCCTTTCTCGGACACGTTGCGGGCGATCTCGCCGTACAGATCCGGGGCCGTCGCCAGGTAGAACACGCGGACGCGATCGGCGCTGGCGTTGGCTTCGAGCAGGGTCTTCAGGCCATCCCAGTTACCGGAGGATTCGGCGCCGTTGAGGCTCACATAGTGAACCAGGCGAAGGAACCGGTTTACCGTCGCGTCGATCAGTTCGTCGGCGCGGACATGCTCACCCAGGGCCTTGCGGGCGCGCTCGCGGTAGGTCTCGTCGTCCAGCGGCGAACGCGCCGTGCCGATGATGCGCGAGTCGGCGGTGATCTGGCCCTCGGCGAAACGGCGATACAGCGCGGGCAGCAGCTTGCGCATGGTCAGGTCGCCGGTGGCGCCGAAGATCACGTAATCGAAGGATTCGACGGGTTCGAGCTGGGTTGAAGCGGTCATGACGAAGGATTTCCGGGGAGGCTGGAGTTGGGGCGGCGCACTCGCCGTCACGGGACGGGTGAATGAATGCGGTGCGCTGGCGCCCTTTCAAGTGCCTCGATCTAAATGAATCTTGCGCGGGAGGCATAAGTGTTATGACCGGCCGCGTATGACAGGTGGCGACGGGGCGTCCCCATGGATGGTGGAAGTCATTCCATCCAACCACCAGGAACACCGAACCATGAGCAAGCTGAAAGAGAAAGTCGCGGTCGTCACGGGCGCTTCCAAGGGCATCGGCGCCGCCATCGCCAAGTCGCTCGCCGCCGAGGGCGCTGCCGTCGTCGTGAACTACGCCTCCAGCAAGGCCGGTGCCGACAAGGTCGTCGCCGAGATCCAGGCGGCCGGTGGCAAGGCCGTCGCCGTGGGTGGCGACGTCTCCAAGCAGAAGGATGCCGAAGGCATCGTCAACGCCGCCATCGAACACTTTGGCCGTCTGGACATCCTGGTGAACAACTCGGGCGTCTATGAGTTCGCCTCGATCGACACGACCACCGAAGAGCTGTTCCATCGCACGTTCAACATCAACGTGCTCGGCCTGATCCAGGTGACCCAGGCCGCGTCCAAGCATCTGGGCAAGGGTGGCAGCATCATCAATATCGGTTCGGCCGTGACCCGTATCACGCCCGCCGAGAGCGCCGTCTACACGGGCACCAAGGGCGCCGTCGACGCCATTACCGGCGTGCTCGCCCGCGAGCTTGGCCCGCGCGGCATCCGCGTCAACTCGGTGAACCCGGGCATGGTGCAGACCGAAGGCACCGAGACCGCCGGCTTCGTCGGTTCGGACTTCGAGACCTGGGCCGCCGGCCAGACCCCGCTCGGCCGCATTGGCCAGGTGGGCGACATCGCGCCGATCGTGACCTTCCTCGCGTCGGATGACGCCGGTTGGGTGACGGGCGAGTTGATCCTCGGTTCGGGTGGCATGCGCTAAGCGATAAAAGCATCGCCGACGAAGTCGGCTCCCACATTGGCCAGAGCAAACCAGCTCTTATGAGTAAACCGGCCGCTCTTTTGTGGGAGCCGATTCATCGGCGATGCTTCCAGCCTCAGTCCAGCGAATCCAGCAGCCCATAAAGCTCCGGATGCAGGAACGGCGCCATCGCCAAAACCATGGCCTGTGCATACGCGCTCTCACGCGTGGCGTGACCATTGGTGACCAGGCCGATCGCCCCACCCTGCCGCTTGATGTTGACCGTGCCGAACAGCCGGTCCATGACATGACCGAGCTCTTCGCCATCGAGCAGGGACTCGTACACCGCCGGAGGCAGCGGCAACCACGCGCTGCAGCCCACCGATACATAGCCCTGGCTGGCGATCGCCACATAGCCGAACGTGCCCGGGCCATCCTGCGTCACATCGACGCCGCCTTCCAGCGCGACGTAGAACTCCGCATCGCCGTGCTGTCGGCAGAAGTTCATCCGGTTGATCGCGCCTTCGCGCGTTTCCGCGGCGGTCATCGGCTGATCGGGCACGCCGGATGGCGCATGCATGCCCTCGCATTCCACCAGCCTGCCGGGAAACAACGGCGCCAGTGCGTTGCGCACGGCACCGATCTTGACGGGATTACGCGAGCCGACGAGTACGCGGATCGGCGCCGTGTCGTGAACGGCCATGGCGGGGAAACCTGTTGGGGACGCCTGCGATGTTAGCAGGCGCACCCCATGTTTCAGAGCCTAAAACCGCCGACTATCTCTTCCAGCCTATGCGTCTGCTCTTCCATCGCCCTGGCTGCCGCGGCAGCTTCTTCGACGAGGGCATCATTCTGCTGGGTCATGTCTGCCCCGGCCTCACGCCTCAAACCTTACTCAACCCAACGCACCATCGACCATCGCCTGGGCCTCTTCGAGCACCTTCGCCAGGTGGTCCTTACCGCGGAAGCTCTCACCGTAGACCTTGTAGATGTCCTCGGTGCCCGACGGGCGTGCCGCGAACCAGGCCTGCTCGGACATCACCTTGATGCCACCGATGGCCTGCCCGTTCGCCTGGTTCACGACGCTGACAATGGGATCGCCCGCCAGCGTCTTCGAGGTGACCTGTGACGGCGCCAGTTTGGCCAGGCGACCCTTCTGCGCGTGCGTGGCCGGCGCATCGATGCGTGCGTTGGCCGGATCGCCCAGTTTGTCGGTGATTTCGCGATAGACCTGGCCCGGGTCGCGGCCGAGCTTCGCGGTCATCTCGCCGGCCAGCAAGGCCGCGGCAATGCCGTCCTTGTCGGTCGACCAGGCACCGGCGTTACGGGTGAGGAACGAAGCGCCCGCGCTCTCCTCGCAGCCAAAGCCGAGACTGCCGTCGTAGAGGCCAGCGACGAAATACTTGAAGCCCACCGGCACTTCGAGCAACGGGCGGCCGAGATGCTTGGCGATGCGGTCGAGCAGCCCCGTGCTCACCGCGGTCTTGCCGACAGCGGCGTCATCGCGCCAGCCGGGACGATTCTGGAACAGGTACCAGGCCGCCGTGGCGAGGTAATGGTTCGCCGGCATCAGCCCCACGCTGGGAGCGACGACGCCGTGGCGGTCATGGTCGGTATCGCAGGCGAAGGCGACGTCGAACTTGTCCTTGAGCCCGATCAGCCGCTGCATGGCATACGACGACGACGGATCCATGCGTACCCGACCGTCCCAGTCCAGCGACATGAAGGAGAACGTCGGGTCCACCACATCGCTGACCACGGTGAGGTTGAGCTTGTAGCGCTCACCGATAGCGGCCCAGTAATGCACGCCCGCGCCGCCCAGCGGATCGACGCCCATGCGAACGTCGCTGCCCCGGATCAGGTCGAGGTCGAGCACATCGCCGAGGTCGTGCACGTAGCGCTGCAGGAAATCGTACTCCCGCGTCGTCGCGGCACTCCGCGCCTGTGCGAACGTCATGCGCTTGACCTCGCGCAGGTCGCCTTCGATCAGCGCGTTCGCGCGCGCGGCGATCCAGGAGGTCGCATCGGTATCGGCGGGACCGCCGTGGGGCGGGTTGTACTTGATGCCGCCGCTTTCGGGCGGATTATGCGACGGCGTGATCACGATGCCGTCGGCCTTGCCGCGCTCACGATCCTGGTTGAAAGCCAGGATGGCGTGCGACACGGCGGGCGTCGGCGTGAACTCGCCCCCCTTCGACACCTGGGTCTCGACCCCGTTCGCGGCAAGCACTTCCAGCGTGCCCTCGCAGGCGGGACCGGAAAGCGCATGGGTATCGATGCCGACGAACAGGGGGCCGTCGATGCCAGCCTGGGCACGGTATTCGCAGATCGCCTGGACCACGGCCCAGACATGCCACTCGTTGAACGAGCGATCGAAGGACGAACCGCGATGACCCGAGGTGCCGAACACGACGCGCTGTTCGGGGACCGAGGGATCGGGGCGCAGATCGCGGTAAGCAGCCAGGAGCGCAGCGATGTCGACCGGCTGGATTTCTGTCGCAGGCTTGCCCGCGAGCGGACTGATCTTGGCACTCACCGATGCTATCTCCTTGGGCGGTGCGCGCGCGGCACCTCGACCCGGCATTGTAGGCCCCGCGGCCCGCCCGCGTTGTCAAACGGACGTGCAGATTTTCAGATTTGTTCCATGGTCCTTGCCCCGTCACGCCGCTATGGTGATGGCGGTCCCTCGCCTGCACGTTCTACAGCCGCAAGCGGTCGATGTACTCGAAGATTTCCGCGTCGGTCTCGAGCCCGAGCTTGCGCATCGCGTTGGTCTTCTGCTGGCTGATGGTCGAAAGGCCTCGCCCGGTTTCCCGGGCGATGTCCGTCACGCTGTTGCCCCCGGCGAACAGGCGAAGGATCGTCAACTCGCGTGGCGACAGGTCCGCCAGGGTTCCCGACTTCCCTATCGGCGCGCCCTGCGGCGCACCGAGCAAGGTCCGCACCGATGATCCGAGGTAGACATGGTTCGACACGATCTCCATCAGCGCCTCCGGGATCTCCCGCGCATCGCCGGATTTCCCGATCAGGCCGCGCACGCCCGTCGCGAGGATCTCGCGGTAAAGCGCGGGGTTCGCCAGGGTGGTGATCACCATGACCGGCATCTCCGGAAAGCGCGTGCGCACCTCGGCAAGCAAGGCCAGGCCGTCGCGGCCCGGTGCGGGCATGCTGAAGTCGGTAATCAATGCATCGCACGGTGTCTCGGCGAGCAGCGCGAGCAATTCATCGGGCGACTGGGCTTCACCGACGATGGTCGCCAGACCGTCTTTCGCCAACGCCAGACTGAGGCCTTTGAGCACGACGGGGTGATCGTCGGCCAGGATAACGCGGTACACCATGAGTGATCCTTTCCCGATGTGCGGTCCATACCGCGACACGTCCTTCCGGAACGCCGCCGACGGGGCGCGAAGTTGAGCACATCGCAGCCGCCGACGCCACGCGTGCAACACGTACTCGCGTCCGTGTCGCGATGGCTCGGCAGCCTCGCGTCACGCTTCCGTCGACGCCACCGGCCGCATGACCTGCCCACGCTGCTTACCGACCTCGGCCGTCGTTACTCACCCCTGGCCCGCACGCGCGGAACGGCGCTGGAACTGGACGTGGACCCAGCCCTGGCACCGGACCTGACCGGGTCGATGGATGAGCTGGGAGGGGTTCTCGGTTGCCTGCTGGAGCGTGCGATCGAGGTCGCCGCCGGCGGCTACGCAGCGCTCCAGGTCGACCTCGTCGGCGAAACCCGTACGAGCCAGACGGTGCACCTTACCGTCGCCGACGACGGCGATCGCACGACCGCGGACGATACGAAATTCCTCATACCTGCCGCCATCATCGAAGGGCTCGGCGGTCGTCTCCAGGTCGAGTCGGCCCCCGATGTCGGCACGCGCGTCATCGTCGAGTTGACCTTTGCCATGCCGCGACGCCTGCCTCGCGTGGATGTCGACGCGCTGAGATCGACGCTCGGTGGACAGGCCGCGCTGTCCGAAGTGATCAGCGCCCTCGACCAGGCACTCGGCCGCGATCTCGTCGCACTCGACGACCTGCTCGCGAAAGCCGGCGTCGATCATCTACAGGCCTGGCTGCACCGTGTGTCGGGGGTACTCGGCATGGCGGAAGCCACGGGACTGGCGCATGCCGGGCTGATGCTGGAGCGCGACCTCGCTGCCGGCCGCCACAACCTCACCGACCGTGCCATTCGCGACTTCGGTGACGATGCCGGTGCCGTCCTGGCCCTGCTTCGTGAACACCGTGACGGCGATCGGCTATAGTTTCCGGGCCGTGAACACCCTGCCCGCCCTCGACGACGACGATCCGCTTCGCGCGTTCCTGCAGATGCATCCGCGCCTGTTCGTCGTCACTGGCGCCGGCATCAGCACGGACTCCGGCATCCCCGATTACCGCGATGTCCAGGGCGCGTGGAAACGCAGTCCGCCGATGACCCTGCAGATGTTCATGAGCGGCCCACCGGCGCGAGCGCGCTACTGGGCGCGCGGCATGATCGGCTGGCGACACTTCGGCAGCGTGCAACCCAACGTGGCCCACCGCGCCCTCGCCGCGATGGAACACGCGGGACGCATCGAGCTCCTGCTCACGCAGAACGTGGATGGCCTGCATGAGGCCGCCGGCAGCCTCAACGTCGTCGACCTGCATGGGCGCCTCGATCGCGTGCGCTGCATGCAGTGCGGGGATATCACCCGTCGCGACGGCATGCAGGCCCGGCTCGAAGCAGCGAACCCGGACTGGCTGTCGCTTCATGCCCGGATCGCACCGGATGGCGATGCCGATCTCGACGGCGTGGATTTCTCCCGTTTCGAGGTCCCCGAATGCACTGTCTGCGGTGGCATCCTCAAGCCCGATGTCGTGTACTTCGGCGAGAACGTGCCACGCGCGCGCGTCGATACCGCATGGGCTCACCTGGCCCGCGCCGACGCCATGCTCGTCGTCGGCTCGTCGCTGATGGTCTACTCGGGATATCGCTTCGTGCTCGAAGCCTCACGGCGCGGGCTTCCCATCGCGTCGATCAATCTCGGTGTGACGCGCGCCGATGCGCTGATAACGCTGAAAATCGAGCAATCCTGCGCCGAAGCGCTGGCGCCTTACGCCTAGCGGCGCGCGCGGAAGAACTGGCGCAGCATCGCGCTGGCCGCTTCGGCTTCCAGGCCACCCTGCACGGCGACCCGATGGTTGTGCCGCTCGGACACCAGCGTATCGAAGACGCTGCCTGCCGCACCCGTCTTCGGATCGGTGGCACCGAACACGACCCGCCCGACGCGCGCATGGACCATGGCCATCGCACACATGACGCAAGGTTCCAGCGTCACGTACAGCGTCGAGCCCGGGAAGCGATAGTTGGACACCGCCTGCCCGGCGGCCCGCAAGGCCTGAATCTCCGCGTGCGCCGTCGGGTCGTTGAGCGTGATGTTGCGATTCCAGCCCTCACCGACCATGACGCCATCCATGACCAGCACGGCCCCCACCGGGACTTCGCCCTCGACGTCACGCGCATGCGCCGCCAGCGCGAGGGCGCGCGTCATCCACGCGTGGTCGGCGTCGCTGAAGGGAGCGGTCGGCTCAGGGAGGGTATCGAGGGTGATGGACAAGCGAGGGTTCCGGTGAAAGGACGATTATCTCATGTGACCTGGCGCTGCACGATGCGCCAGAGTCGCTCGGCGAAAGCCACGGCGTGCTCCGGCGGCACATTGGTCACGCCCAGGAGCAATCCACTTCGCGGTTCGACCCCGCCGGCGTACCAGGGCGATACCGGGATCGGCGACAGGTATTCGGCCAGTGCATCCCGCGCCACGCTGACGTCGTCCGCACCCTCGGGCAAGTGGAGATGAATCGCGAGCCCGGCAGGCTCGTGGTCGATGCCCAGGCTGGTAAGCGCCGCCATGAGGGCGTCGCGACGTTCGGCATAGGCGCGTTTCATGCGACGCAGATGACGCAGGTAATGGCCGCCGCGCATGTACGCCTCCAGTGCCAGTTGCACCGACGGCGGCGGCGCGGGATCGAGGGTACCGACGACCTCGGCGACCTGATCGATCAGGTCGAGTGGCGCGACCAGATAGCCCACCCGCAAGGCGGGGGACATCGTCTTGCTGAAGGTGCCTATATGGACGACGCGCCGCGCATCCATGGAGGCCAGCGCGGGCGCGGCGCGACGGGCCAGCTGGAGTTCGCCGAGGTAGTCGTCCTCGATGATCCAGCGATCGCCCGCATGGGCCCAGTCCAGCAGGGCATGCCGCCGATCCAGCGAAAGCGTGACCCCTAGCGGCGCCTGCTGCCCCGGCGTCACCAGGGCGACCCGCGCGTCGGGCGCACGGGCGATACCTGCGGCGATGTTCATCCCTTCGCCATCGACCGCAACCGGCACGCTTGTGAGCCCGGCCCAGGCCAGCGCCGTGCGTGCGAAGGGATAGCCGGGATCCTCGACCCAGGCCTGTGCGCCGTGGAGCTTGAGCGCGCGCACGACGATGCTGAGGGCGCCGGCGAAGCCGTTGGTGACGAACACCTGGGATGGATGGCAGGCAAAACCGCGTGCCACGGCGAGGTAGCCGGCGATCTCCGCGCGCAGGCGCGGCTCGCCACGAGGATCGGGATAGCCCGCCGGCACCATGGCGGCATCGCGCGCGGCCTGGGCAAGCATGCGTGACCACAGTGCGGTGGGAAACAGGTCCGCCGCCGGCACGCCGACCTGGAACGGCGCCGGTAGCGTGGGTCCGGAAGCAAAGGCGCCGAAGGCCCGGCGGGGCCGGGGTGCTTCCGGCTCCGGCCGCGTCCCTGGCGGGCGTCGCGCGACGCGCGTGCCCGCCGCGCCAGCCGCCACGATGAACTGGCTGTCGGCCAGCCGCTCGTAGGCGCTGCGCACCGTGCCACGGGCCACGCCCAACTGGGTGGCGAGATCGTTCCACGACGGCAGGCGCGCACCGGGCGCGAGGCGCCCTTCGCGGATGGCGTCTCGGATGCCGTCCGCGATCTGATCGGACAGCGAGAGCCGCCCGCTCCGATCGATGGATATGCCGAACGATTCGTCCATGGCCGGGATGGTACATCCAAAAAGTATGTTCTTGGCTCTTTTCGGTGACCCGTACCGATCGCAAGCTAGACCCGTACCGAATCACCCCTCTTCCTCTCCCGGAGTACATGCCATGAGCCACCGCATCGACTACATGAAGATCGCTCCCGACGCCATGAAGGGCTTCGTCGCCGTCTACGGCTACCTGGCGCAGAGTGGCCTGGACAAGCACCTGATCGACCTCGTCTTCCTCCGCGTCTCGCAGATCAACGGTTGTGCCTTCTGCATCGACATGCACTCGCAGGACATGCACAAGCACGGCGTTCCGTTCGAAAAGCTGATCCTCACGTCGGCCTGGCGCGAAGCCGGCGATGTTTTCAGCAAGCGCGAACAGGTCGCCCTGGCCTGGGCCGAATCGCTCGCCCTGGTGGCCGACACCGGCGTGCCGGACGCAGCCTACGAGGCCGCTACCGCCGAGTTCAGCGACAAGGAACTCGCCGACCTCTCCACTGCGATCGCGCTGATGAGTGCGTTCAACCGAATGGGAGTGGCCTTTCGTAATAAGCCGGTGACGGCATCGCGGCTTGCCAGGGCCGCCTGATCGTTTCCGGAAACCATGAAGAGGCCCGCAAGGGCCTCTTTCCGTTACCGAGCCGTGCGACGGCACCCGGTAAGAATACGCAATACCTTGCGGTTAGACCGTTGGTGATGTGGCGATGCGCACCGGTTAGTACGACGCTTTTCCCAAGCCTGGCAGGGCGGCTCTTGCCATCAGGGGAGCGATCATCATGGGCGTGCGGCCTCTCGATCCACACGGATTTTCGACGCACCGGATCAACCGGCTGCGCCATGACTTCGACACGCATCCGCTGTTCCAGCTGCCGGAACTCGCGCGGCTGGCGAAGGAGCTCATGCCGCGGGAGCAATGCCGCTTCGTCAAGCCGGGCATGACCCAGGCCTCGGCTTTCCGTCATGACGCGCGACATCCCGACGGTAAAGACATCGACGAGGTGTTCGCGCGGATCGAAGAGACCGGCTCGTGGATCGCGCTCTACAACGTGGAGTCGATACCTCGTTATCGCGCCCTGCTGGAATCCATCATCGACGGGGTCCGCGCGACGATCGAGCGGGAGCAGCCGGGCATCTTCAACGTCACGGGCTTCATCTTCATCTCGGCGCCACCGTCGGTGACGCCATTCCACATCGATCGCGAGAACAACTTCTGGCTCCAGCTGCATGGCCGGAAAGTGTTGAGCGTCTGGGAACCGTCCGATCGTGAGGCCGTGGCGGCCGCCCATGTCGAAGACTTCATCGTCAGCCACACACTGCGCGATGTCAGGCTCAAGGCATCCTCGCGCCCATCGAGCCATGAATTCGACAGCGGCCCCGGCGACGGCGTGTACTTCCCGACCACGTCGCCGCACATGACCCATACCACGACGGACTGGGTGATGCCGGGCGATGGCGTCTCGGTCTCCGTCGGCGTCACCTTCTATACCCGACACACCGTGCATCTGGCCCGCGTGCATCAGTTCAATCGTGCCTGTCGGAAATACCTGCATGTCGTACCGAGCGACCCGGGCGTCTCGCCATGGCGCGATGCCATGAAGGCACCCCTCGGCCTCGCGTTCGCGATCGGCCGGCAATGGACATTGCGCGCCCTGACTTTCTGGCACGGTGTGAAAGCACACAAGCGTCCCGACGAGGGGTGGCTGGGCGAGAAAGCACCGCCCGGCTCGTATTGAGTCGACGCCCGCACGTTGGTCACCTGCACGTGACAATGGAACCCGAGATTCCGCCGGGTTCAACGTCGCGTTGGCTGCGATTCATTTAGACGAAATGAAAACGAAACCAACGTGGGATCTTGACGCGGATTCATTTCACGATCTTGCGAGCGCGTTCGGTAAAGGCCTGAAAAATGGCCATATCGACGACCGCGCCATTCGCACGAGCCTGCGATTTGCGTCGAAAAAGCGAGCGTCGTCGCAATTCCCCGTGCAGCTGTTAATTGCTTGTATACGCCTGGTGATGATGAAAGACTCGATACCAGACGAGGCCTTCCCCTAGTAACGACCTCGTTGTTTCAAGCGCCGTCCAGCCACCCGACAATCGTGCCGGGCGGGCTCACTTTGCCTAAAATAAGCGTAAGGGTCGTCACCATGAAACGTAACAAGCTCGCGTGCGCCTTGGCCGCGCTCCTTCTGGCACCTGTCGCAAGCAGCGCGTGGGCGCAGTCGGCCACCAGTGATGCCGCCCCGCAAGACACCGCTGCCAATCCCAGCACGCTGCAGACCATCACGGTGACCGGCTCGGCGATTCCACGTATCGATACCGAAACCGCTTCGCCGGTGACGACGATCTCCGCCAAGGACATCGCGCGTAGCGGTTACACCACGATTTCCGACGTGGTGCGTTCGATCTCGGCTGATAACAGCGGCTCGATTCCCAACAGCTTCACCAACGGCTTTGCCGCGGGTTCGTCGGGTGTCGCCCTGCGCGGCCTGACGGTGAATTCCACCCTGGTGCTGATCGATGGGCACCGCGCCGCCAACTATGCCGTCGCCGACGACGGCCAGCGTTCGTTCGTCGATCTGAATACGATTCCGCTGGCTGCGGTCGATCGCATCGAAGTGCTGAAGGATGGCGCTTCCTCGCTCTATGGTGCCGACGCCATCGCCGGCGTGGTCAACGTGATCCTCAAGCCGGGCTACCAGGGCATGGAGGCCACGGCTGATGTGGGCAACTCCGCGCACGGTGGCGGCTTCACTCGCAAGGCGACCTTCCTGGCAGGCGGTGGCGATCTGAACAAGGACGGTTACAACGCCTACTTCAGTGCCCAGTACCAGGAAGACAACGCGATCAGCGCGGGCGATCGCGGCTTCCCTTACAACACGGCGGATCTGAGCGGCATCGGTGGTGCCAATCTGCAGACCGGCCAGCCGGCGAACGGCTCCGGATCAATCTACGGTTCGGTCACCCCGGGCACCCTGGGTACGCCCGGCGACGTCACCACGGGCGTTCCGAATACCGGTGCGACCGCCAGCCTGCTGACCGGCGGTTGCGGTCCCAAAGGCAAGCTCACCAACGACAGCTCGGGCACCTACTGCCAGCAGAACACCGTGGCGCAGTACGACCAGATCCAGGCCAAGATGAAGGAAGGCGGCGTCTACGGCCGCTTCACCGTGAAGATCAACGACACGACCAAGGCGTACGTGTCGCTCAGCTACATGGAGACCAAGACCGATACGGTGACCACGCCGGCGCAGATCCAGGGATCGACGCCGAACAACACCAATAACATCGCGCTCCCTGCCTATCTGAGCAACGGCAGTCTCAACCCGAACAACCCCTACGCAGCCAGCGGCCAGGCCGCGCTGATCAACTATGCGTTCGGTGACATCCCCCGCGGCGGTACCTACGACAACCACAACCTGCGCATCGTCGGCGATGTCGCCGGCACCTGGGGCGAGTGGAACTACGACGCGTCACTGGTCCTCAACCACACCAGCCTGGATACCCAGCTCTACGGTTATCTGACGTATGCGGGCCTGATCAATGCGGTCAATACCGGCAGCTACAACTTCCTCAACCCCTCCTCCAATAGCGCCGCTGTACGTAATGCCCTCGCGCCCGGCTACAACAAGACCTCGACCTCGGACCTCGATGCGATCGACCTGGCGGCCAATCGCACGCTGTTCGACCTGCCCGGTGGCGCCCTCGGTATGGCCGCCGGCATTCAGTTGCGTCACGAAGCACAGAACGACCCGACGCTGAATCCGGACAACGAGTTCCAGGGTCTGGGCAATGCGCAGACCAAGGGCAGCCGCGACGTCGAGGGCGCCTATCTCGAATTCGATGCACCGCTGCTGGATTCGCTCGAGGCGGACCTATCCGGCCGCGTCGATCACTACTCCGATATCGGCACCGAGTTCGCGCCCAAGCTGGGCCTGAAATGGAAGGCATTCGACTGGCTGGCCGTGCGCGGCACGTTCTCGAAGGGCGTGCGTGCGCCGAGCTTCTCCGAGAATGGCTCCAGCTCCAATGAAGGCTTCGTCACGTACAACCCGCCGGCAGACTTCGCGGCCGCGCATGGCAATAACGGCTATGTCCAGGCGTACCAGCTGGCCCAGTTCACCGATGCCAACAAGAACATCAAACCGGAGCGGGCGAAGAGTTACACGCTGGGCATCGTGTTGCAGCCGACGACCTGGCTGAACGCGTCATTCGACTACTATCACATCAAGAAGACCGATGTGATCACGTCGACCGACGCCGGTTCGATCCTGGACGCGTACTACGCAGGCCAACCCCTGCCCGCGGGCACCCAGGTCATCGCCGACAAACCCGATCCGCTCAATCCCACCGCGTTGGCTCGCCCGATCGAGGTGATTGGCAGCTATATCAATGCCGATTCGCTGAAGACCAACGGCCTCGATGTCGATCTGCAGGCGCACTTCACCTTCGACAACGGTATCCAGTACATCTCCGATTTCAGCGGTACGGATATCTTCACCTGGAAGCTGACGCTGCCCGATGGCACGGTGGAATCGTTCGCGGGCACGCATGGTCCGTATAACCTGTCCTCAGGCGCCGGTACACCGCGTTATCGCGAGTCGTGGTCGAACACGATGATCTGGAACAACCTCACCGTCACCGGCACCTTCTATCACACCAGTGGGATGACCAACACGGCGCCGGACGTGTATGGCAGCGACTGCATTCCCGACGGCTATTCCAGCTGCCGCGTCGGCTCGTTCACCGAGTTCAACCTCACCAGCAGCTACCAGTTCACGCCGAAGATCGCCGTGACCGCGTCGGTCATGAATGCATTCGATCGCAAGGCGCCGCTGGACGTGGCCAACTATGCAGGCAACAACTACAACCCGACCTACGCCCAGGACGGCGCTATCGGCCGGTTCTTCAACCTGGGTGTCAAGGTCAAGCTGTAATCAACGCCTGAAGCAGCCGATCGCATGGTCGTCGACGATGCCGACGGCCTGCATCCAGGCGTAGGTGATCGTCGGGCCGACGAACTTGAAGCCACGCTTCTTGAGGTCCTTCGAGATCGTTACCGACAGAGGTGTCTGCGCGTGCACGGTACGTCCGTCGCCGCGCAGCACCTTGCCATTCGTGAACGACCAGCAATAGGCATCGAAGCTTTCGCCGCGCGCTTTCATCTCTTCATAGACGCGCGCGCCGTTGATCGTGGCTTCGATCTTCGCGCGCGAGCGGATGATGCCCGGATCGTCGAGGAGGCGCAGGATGTCCTTCTCGGTGAAACGCGCGACCTTGGCCGGATCGAATCCCTTGAAGGCCTTGCGGAAGGTCTCGCGTTTACGCAGGACGGTGATCCAGGCGAGACCCGCCTGGAAGCCTTCCAGCATCAGTTGTTCCCACAGCATCCGCGAATCGTGCAGCGGGACGCCCCACTCCGTGTCGTGGTAGTCGGTATATAGCGGATCGCTGCCAGCCCACGCGCAGCGCTTGATGTCCTTGCTCATCGATCATTCCCGGATGCGTTCACAGCTGGGCATGATGCGTGGTTCCGAGGCGCCGCGCCATCCGTTGCAGCGCCGCCCGAAACGTTGCCGGATCCTGTGTCGCGCGGGACAACAGGAGCGCGCCCTGGATGCCGAGCACCACGTCTTCGGCCTGCTCGCGCGCGTCCGCCTCGCCATGTCCCAGGCGGACCAGGGCCGAAGCCAGCGCCTCGATCCAGCGGACGAAATAGCCGGATATCGACGCAGCGAAACGGTCGCGGGTCTCGTCCAGGGCAAACGCGCCGACGAGACACACACGGCCACCCGACTGGAAGTATTCGTCCACATCCCGCCACATGGCGGCGATAGCCGCCTGCGGCTCGTTTTCGCGCAAGGGCACGAAGACATGGTGTTCGAACCAGTCGTCCACGTCGGCCAGCACGACCGCCGCCATCTCCTCCTTGCCACCCGGAAAGAAGTGATAAAGGCTGCCCTTGCCCAGCCCGGTGCGCTCCGTGATCCGGCTCATGCTTGCGCCGTCGTACCCGAGCTCACGAAAGGCCTCCGCGACCAACGGGATGACGTCGGCGCGCTCGAAAACGGCACGCGCCATCAGAGGCCCAGGTCGGAAAGACCGGGATGATCGTCCGGACGACGCCCCTGCGGCCAATGGAACTTGCGCTCGCTTTCGGCGATGGGCAGATCGTTGATACAGGCGTAGCGATGATGCATTTCGCCCGCGGCATCGAACTCCCAGTTCTCGTTGCCGTAGGAACGGAACCAGTTGCCGCTGTCGTCATGCCACTCGTAGGCGAAGCGCACGGCGATACGGTCGCCGGTGAAGGCCCACAGTTCCTTGATCAGGCGGTACTCCTGCTCCTTCTTCCACTTGCGGGTCAGGAAGGCGATGACCTCGTCACGGCCGCTGGCGAACTCGGCGCGATTCCGCCACTGGGTGTCGACCGTGTACGCGAGGGCGACCCTGGCCGGGTCGCGACTGTTCCAGCCGTCTTCGGCCAGACGGACTTTCTGCACGGCGGATTCATGGGTGAACGGAGGAACGGGCGCGGCCATCGGAGGCACTCCTGTGGGTTAGGAGTCGCCAGTGTACCGATCGGTACACTGGCGCGCTTGGCGCATCTTGTCGCAGCGGGTGGAGGCAAACCTTAGGAAAAGTGCCCCTCGCCGTCTTCGGTCCAGCCCGCCTCGGCCCGCATGTGCTCGGGTGTGGCGAACAGATGGCGGTGACGCGAGGGCTGCGACCGCAGGTACTGTTTCGGCGGATGGTGAATCTGCCCACCCAGTTGCGCCGCCGCATGCCACGGCCAGTGCGGGTCGTAGAGCACCGTCCGTGCCAGGGCGATCATGTCGGCATCGCCGGTGGCGACGATCGCCTCGGCCTGCTCGGCCTCCGTGATCAGGCCCACCGCCACCACCGGCATCGTCACCGCGGCCTTAACGGCACGGGCGAAAGGCACCTGGTAGCTGGGGCCGACCGGAATCTTCTGCGCGGCGTCGAGGCCACCCGTGGACACATGGATGGCATCGCAGCCGTGGTCTTCGAGCGCGCGGGCGAAGACGATCGTCTGCTCCAGATCCCAGCCACCCTCGACCCAGTCGGTCGCCGACACGCGCATCGTAACGGGACGATCGGCCGGGAACGCGGCACGAACGGCGTCGAACACCTCGAGTGGGAAGCGCATGCGGTTTTCCAGCGACCCGCCGTACTCGTCGGTCCGCTGGTTCGAGATCGGCGAGAGGAACTGATGCAGCAGGTACCCATGCGCCCCGTGCAACTGGACGACATCGATATCCAGCCGCGCGGCACGCACCGCGGCGGCGGCGAAGGCGTCACGGACACGGGCGAGGCCCTCGCGATCCAGCGCGGTAGGCGGCACGTAGTCGTCGAGGAAAGCGATAGCGGACGGCGCCTCGGTCTGCCAGCCGTGGGCATCGTCGGGTGCCAGCTGCGCACCGCCGACCCAGGGTGTGTCGGTCGACGCCTTGCGCCCTGCGTGGTTGAGCTGGATGGCGATGGGCACGTTGGACCACTTGCGCACGCCTTCCAGCGTCCGCCGCATCGCCGCTTCCGTCTCATCGTCATACAGGCCGACATCGGCCCAGGTGATGCGCCCTTCAGGTAACACACCGGTGGCTTCGATGGTGATCAGGGACGCGCCCGAATTGGCGAGCTGGCCCAGGTGCATCAGGTGCCAGTCGTTCATCCGGCCGTGCTCGGCCGAGTACTGGCACATCGGTGCGATCACGATCCGGTTGCTCAGGTCGAGGTTGCGTACGCGGATCGGTTTGAACAGCGCGGGTTGCGCCATGAAGATGTCTCCTCGGGAACGACTATCGGAATGCTGCTGGATACCTGTGGTGGGGTGTCGGCGGCTTGAACAAAAGGCCCCGTTCAGGCGTTTCCGGGCAACGGCGCATCCGGAGACACCAGCCCCTGCGCGCGCATGTCGCGCCAGAAGTCGACAGGAATGACGGCCTTCACGGCAGCGTGGTCTTCGGCAATGCGCGACGGTTTGCTCGCGCCGGGGATCACTGCCGCGACGGCCGGATGAGCCAGGGCGAACTGCACGGCAGCTGCCTTCACCGGGACCTCGTGCTTCGCGGCCAGGGCCTTGATCCGGTCGACACGCGCGATGATCTCGGGCGACGCCGCCTGGTATTCGAAGTTCGCGCCACCGGCGAGGATGCCCGAGCTGTACGGACCGCCGACGACGATGTCGACGCCCCGCTCAGCCGCGGCCGGCATCAGGCGTTGGAGGGCGTGGGCGTGATCGAGCAACGTGTAGCGACCGGCGAGCAGTGTGGCATCCGGACGGGCGTTGCTCAGGCCCAGCAGGATTTCCACCGGCTCGGTCTTGTTCACACCCAGACCCCAGCCCTTGATGACGCCCTCGTCGCGCATGCGGTCCAGCGCGCGGAACGCGCCCGTACGTGCCGTCTCGAACATGGCCAGCCACTCGTCGCCGTAGAAATCCTGTGCGATGTCGTGCACCCAGACAAAGTCGATATGCCCGACATTCATGCGCTTCAGGCTGTCTTCGATCGACTGGTACGTACCTCTTTCCGAGTAATCGTTGATGACCTTGTTCGGACGGCCGTGGGCGAACACACCGCCCTTCTCACCGAACTCGCGCGCGCCGGTTTCCACTTCGTCCAGGACGATGCGCCCGACCTTGGTGCTCAAGGTGTACTCGTCGCGGGGGTGGTTCGCCAGGATCTTGCCCAGGCGGATCTCGGCGAGGCCGGCGCCGTAGAACGGTGCGGTGTCGAAGAAGCGGGTGCCCTGCGCCCAGGCCGCCTCGACCGTCGCCGTGGCCTCGTCCTCGGGAATGTCGCGGAACATGTTGCCCAGCGGGGCGGTACCGAAGCCCAGTGGGCCGGCCAGGAGCTTGTCGCGGATGGTCATGATGTGTGTCTCCAGTTCAAAGAGGAGGCCGTGGCGGCCGATTCGTTCCGTGTCATCACGAATGTGACCTTGGGGGGAATCGACACGGGAGGCCAGCAGCTGGCCTCATCACGGTGTACGACGAGTAATATGAAACCCGGGAGTGTCGGCGGCAAGACGGTCGCGGCTATCGACACTCATGCTTTCAATTCACGAATAGGTGGCGGGATGGATAACCGGGCGGGTGAGATGGAGGCCTTCATGCGCGTCGTGCAGGCGGGAAGCTTTGCCGGCGCCGCGCGCAGCTTCGGCCTGTCGCCCTCGGCGATCAGCAAGCTGGTGGCTCGGCTGGAAAGCCGCCTCGGTACGCGCCTGATCGTACGCACCACGCGCACGCTGCAACTCACCTCCGAGGGCGAAACCTATTACGCGCGGGCATTACGCGTCTTGGCTGACATTGACGAGACCGAGCGGCTGGTGGCGCATGGCGGCGCCGCGACGCCTTCGGGAAAGTTGCGGGTGAATTCCTCCGTGTCATTCGGGGTCTGGAAGATCGTCCCGCTCATTCCCGAGTTTCTCGCTGCCTACCCGCTGGTCGAGCTGGACCTGTCGCTCAACGACAGCATCGTCGACCTGGTGGAAGACCGAGCCGATGTCGCGATTCGCGTCGGTGCGCTCCCCGACTCCGGCCTTAAGGCGCGCAAGATCAGCGAGGCGGGGCACGTCGTGTTTGCCTCGCCAGCCTATCTGGAACGACGCGGCACGCCGGCCAGCCCCGACGATCTGGCCGCTCACAATTGCCTGGTCTTCAACCTGGCCCGCTCGTTCAATGCCTGGCCGTTCCTGGATCGGGCCACCGGCAAAAGCCGATCCGTGCCGGTCAGCGGTAACTTCCAGGCCAACAACGGCGAGACGCTGCGGCGCATGGCTGTCGACGGCCTGGGGATCGGCCGGCTGTCGTCGTATCACGTGGACAGGGACATCGCCGCCGGTCGGCTGGTGCCCATCCTCGAGGACTTCAACGCTGGCGAGCGCCAGGTGACGCATGCCGTGTTCGTCGGTCACGAGCATCTGGCCACGCGCATACGGGCGTTCGTGGATTTTCTCGCCGAGCGGGTGCCGGCCTCGGAGGATTGGTTCCGGCGGGATTGAGCCCGTGGCTCACACCACCTTTTTCACCCGCGTTTCGCTGGCCGATAGCGGGCGGCCGTCACCGGTACGCGGCGTCATGAGCGGCACCGGCCTGCCCGTGCCGATGTCGATGAGGCGCGAGTATTTCTCGCCACGCGCAAAGAGATGTTTTTCACCCCACTGGCGCAGCGCCACGACGATGGGGAACAGGCTTTCGCCGCTCGGGGTGAGCACGTAGGCCTGATAGGCACTGCCATCCGCCGCCGGCTGGCTGAGCAGGATGCCGGCATCGACCAGCTTGCGCAGACGATCGGTCAGGATGTTGCGAGCCACGCCCAGCTCGCGTTGGAAGTCCCCGAAACGACTGACGCCGTCGAACGCCTCGCGGACGATCAGCAGAGACCAGCGATCGCCGATGACGTCGAGCGCCCGACCTACAGGGCAGGTTCGATCGTTATCGATGAGGTTCGTGCTCATGGGAGATCCTTCGGTTCTTCATTACTGAAGTTGCATTTTGCAACCACACTGCCTACCCTTCAACTAGTTTCGATTTGCAACTAGATTGAAGGAAGATCATGTCTACTGCCCTTCCCCGTAGCCTCGTCGCGCTGTTTGCGTGCGCGAGCGGACTGAGCGTCGCCAACGTCTATTACGCGCAGCCGCTGCTGGACGCGCTGGCGAACGACTTCGCGATCCCCCGCGCCGCGATCGGCGCCGTCGTGCTGGCCACGCAGCTGGGTTCCGCGCTGGCCTTGCTACTGCTGGTGCCCCTGGGCGACCTGTGGAACCGTCGCCGATTGATGCTGGCCCAGTCCGTCTTGCTGGCCGCCGTCCTGGCCGGCATCAGTCTCTCCACGACGCCGATGGCGCTACTCGTCGGGATGCTTGGCGCCGGCTTGCTGGGTACGGCCATGACCCAGGGACTGATCGCCTACGCGGCCAGCGCTGCCGGCCCGGACGAGCGCGGTCGCGTCGTCGGCGCCGCGCAGTCGGGTGTCTTCGTCGGCCTGTTGCTGGCCCGTGTGCTTGCCGGCGGCATCAGTGACCTCGCGGGCTGGCGCGCGGTCTATGCCGGTTCAGCGATGGCCATGCTGATTCTCGCCGCCTTGCTTTGGCGTGCGTTGCCTCGCCTGCCCGTCGCTGCCCAACCCATGAACTACCTGCGCCTGCTTGGCTCGATGTTCGAGCTGCTGCGTTGCGAGCGCGTGCTCCGGGTTCGCGGGACTCTTGCCATGTTCATGTTCGCCGCGCTCAACATCTTCTGGAGCGCCCTGGTCCTGCCACTGAGCGGCCCGCCCTTCGACTACTCCCATACCGCGATCGGCGCGTTCGGGTTGGTGGGCGCCCTCGGCGCACTCGCCGCCGCCCGCGCGGGCCGGTGGGCGGACCAGGGGCTCGGTCAACGCACGACGGCGGTCGCGCTCGTCCTGCTGCTCGTCGCATGGGGACCGCTGGCCTTGATGGGCACCTCGATCGCGGCGCTCCTGCTCGGCATTGTCTTGCTCGACCTCGGCGCGCAGGCCATTCATGTCACTAACCAGAGCATGATCTTCACAAGACGACCCGACGCCCACAGTCGTATGGTCGGTGTATACATGCTGTTTTATGCAACCGGCAGCGGCCTGGGCGCGATGGCGACGACCACGGTCTATGCGACCGGCGGATGGACGGGCGTCTGCCTGCTGGGCGCCGCCGTCAGCCTCACTGCCCTTGCCTTCTGGATCGCAACACTCGAACGAGGAACACCGCGTGTCCGAACAACCTGCAGCGTCCACGGCGACTAGCCGTACCGACTCGGTCATCGTCGCCTGCCCCGTCGATGCCGCGCTCAACCGCGTCCCGCGGGACAGGTTGGGACAAGACCCGAAATGCGGCACGTGTCATAACTCGCTTTTCCGGGGCAAGGCCGTCGAGATGACCGCGGCGAATTTCGAACGCCATACAGCGAAGAGCGAGCTACCTGTCGTTATCGACTTCTGGGCCGCATGGTGCGGTCCCTGCCGCACGATGAGCCCGAATTTCGAGGCGGCGGTGAAAGTACTCGAGCCGCGTGTTCGCATGGCCAAGCTCGACACCGAGGCCACGCCGGAAATTTCCGCCCGCTACGGCATCCGCAGCATCCCCACGATGATCATGGTCCACAAAGGTCGCGAGATAGCCCGCACCTCGGGCGCCATGCCGACGCAGGCCATCGTGCAGTGGATCGGTAATACGCTTGCGCAGGCTCGCCTCGGCTGATCTCTCCCTTGCCGATCATTCTTCCATCGTCACGTAAACTTGCTGCCATGACTTCGCAACGCATTCTTCTACAGACCACCATCGAACCCACGGCCGACGACTGGAGCATCGCGCGCTTCTCATTGCTGCGCGAGGTTCTCGGGCGGGCACGGGCCGCCGATGGCGAGCCGCTTTACGACGTGGTGGCGCGGGATCGCGGGGCCCCGCCAGGCGTGTCCGATCCTGTTCTGGCGGGTCTCGACAGCAGCGACTTCGACCAGCTTTGGTTGTTTGCCGTGGATGTCGGCGATGGGCTCAACGATGAGGAGCGCGCGGCGATCGACCGGTTCCGCCAGCGCGGCGGCGGCCTGCTGGTCGCGCGCGATCACATGGACCTGGGTTGCTCAGTGTGTGACCTGCAGGGCGTGGGCAAGGCGCATCACTTCCACACGCACAATCCCGACCCGGATGCGTCGCGCCGCGTGGTCGACGACCCGTACACCACCGCGATCCTCTGGCCGAATTTCCACTCGGGTGCCAACGGCGACTTCCAGGAAATCGAACCGGCGGGCAAAGTTCACCCGATCCTGGCCGACCCCGACGCTCCGGGACGCGCCTTGCGCTACCTGCCCTCCCATCCGCACGAAGGCGATGTGACGGCGCCGGCTGGCGATGCCAGTGCTCGCGTGATCGCGACGGGGAAGAGTGAGGTGACCGGTGCGCCGTTCGCGATTGCTGTTGCCTTCGAGCCGCAACCTGATGGCATGGGCCCCGCCGTTGCGCAATCGACGTTTCATCACTTTGCCGACTACAACTGGGATCCGGATCATGGGAAGCCGAGTTTTGTCAGTGAGGCGCCGGGTGGGACCTTGCGCGTGACGCCTGAGGCGAAGCGGTCGACGGAGCTTTATGTGGCGAATCTGGCGCGGTGGTTGGGGACGGGGGCGCGATAGTGCTCCCAACCATCGGCGTCAGGCCGATGCGCGAAACGCTTCTTCCATTCTTGCTTGCTCCTTACTTGGAATCCCAAGTCGATTCGCTAAAGCGCGCCACTGCGCCACGACAGATCGCTGACGCCGAATGATCTGATCGGCGTCGTCTTGAGAAACGCGGAAGTAAGGAGCGACCGATCGCGCGAGATCCAGGTCCATCGCGTTATCGAACTCACTGATGTTCAACTTCAGGCCGTGGGCGCCGGTGACGGGATTCATGTCATACGCCGGCGACAAGCCCCACCCGCGCCCCGGATGTAAAAGGAATCCGTGATTCCTCAGATGATCGTCGGTATTCGAAACCATCAGGTTGAACACGATCCGCGACCAGAGCTCGCGCAGATCAGCATCGGTCGACGATCCTTCATTCATCAAGACTCGTGCGAGTTCCAGGTAGCTGACGCCACTCGATGCATCATCCCCATCGACATGGCCAGTGAGTGTCATGGCCGAAGCAAAATGCAAACGCGAGCCTGCGCCGGTTCGATCGAATCGCTTTACGAGGAACGTGTGGTGCTGCCCGTTGAACCGGCGTACTAGCGCTTCGGACACGGTCAGGCCGCAGGCGCCAGCGAGCGTATGAACGACCATTTCCCACGCCCCGACATCATGTTCGTCTCGGACGCTGGGGAACTTGGCTATCCAGAGGGCACCCTCAGGATCGACGACGCTAGCCTTCGGGCGCGCACCTCCGAGGGATCCGCCAGGTGCAATCAGCAGGCGCAGCCACTCGTCCGCGTGTGGAGATGTGTTCTGATCGTCGCCTTCGAGCGCAAGACTCGCCGCTTCCAAGGCACGCAACTGCACGAACGGTGGCGCAGCCATGCCGTGTTGATCGTCAAGAAAAGGACCTTCGTCATTTAGTCGGAACCGAAGCGCACCCACGCGGTAGCTATCGTGAACGCCCAACAGGTAGTCCGACTCATAGAGACGCCGTCTCGGGTCCTGACGCCCCGCCCTCTGCTCACGTTCCAGTCGACGACGCATGAGCATTCTTCCCCATCGGTCGGGGCTGGCGTCAGCGAATAGCCCGAACGATCCCTGGTTCTGCGCCGGATACTGTCGGCCCGCGTATAAGCCGAGCCGTGGATCCAATCGCGGATTCACCAGCTGAGGCTCGTCGAGCGCCGCGGCGTCGAATTCGAACTCGAACACCTCACGACCATTCGTCCGATGCGAATAAAGACGACCGAGGTGTCGGGGACCACGTGATCTTTCCCAGTCCCTGTACACGGCAATGACGTCATCGGCCATGGCTTAGTCCTCTTCGCGCGCGGCGAACGGGACGATCAGCGAGATCAGGTCGTTCGAACTGACGAATTCGTCGTCTTGGGGGGGGGCGATCTTGGCGGCGTACGAGGCACGCGGTTCGTTTACCGACGCAGGCGCCTGCGACTCTACCCGGCGATACCGGTCATGGCCTGGACTGGGCAAGGTCGCCCCTGATGGCCGGCGCTTCAGGGAGGCATCCTGAATAGCCCGCCCTGTGACATCGGTCGTCGCCACAAGATCCAGATCCTGCTCCAGCCCCAATACCTGCATCACAGATAGATAGGCACCGACCGTAACGCCAGGGCTGCCTCGTTCAAGGCTCCTGAGTGTGACGACCGTCATCCCCGCCCGCTCGGCCACTTGCTTCGCTGTGAGATGACGCCGCTGCCGCGCGAGACGCAAGCGCTCGCCGAACTGCTGGAGTCGCAGTTCGCTTGAGGGGAGGAGATGAGAGGTCTTGTTAGCCATAGTGACATTATTCAATCATTTTACACGACAAAATGAAAGAATAATGTCACCTAAAGGGCTTTGTATCGACAACCGCCGCCTCCAGCGCCCCCCTGTACCCCACGATTAGCCCAACAACCGGCGCCGAAATCTCCACATCAAAGCGAAACCGACCCGCCTCTTCGTATTCGAAACTCACACCTCGCGGCAGCAGAAAGCCAGGCATGGGCATTCCCAGCACCGACCATCGCCGGGGAACCAGGGATAGCCGCCCACCATCAAGCACGAGCGCAAGCGCGAACGAGGCGACACCGAAGCGTTCGAC